>Ga0224512_10001737_pt1 | contig 20641 bp, 28 predicted proteins | sample SF_May12_sed_USG_4_FD_169103 | JGI IMG/M metagenome (GOLD analysis project Ga0224512, IMG submission 169103) | Sediment microbial communities from San Francisco Bay, California, United States - SF_May12_sed_USGS_13 | ecosystem: Environmental > Aquatic > Marine > Sediment | place: USA... | reverse complement strand
AAGACGAGTCCAAATCACAAAAGGACAACCTCACAAAGTTACGGTCTGAGAAGAAGGCACTCGAAGACGAGTCCAAATCACAAAAGGACAACCTCACAAAGTTACGGTCTGAGAAGAAGGCACTCGAAGACGAGTCCAAATCACAAAAGGACAACCTCACAAAGTTACGGTCTGAGAAGAAGGCACTCGAAGACGAGTCCAAATCACAAAAGGACAACCTCACAAAGTTACGGTCTGAGAAGAAGGCACTCGAGGCAACCCAGTCCGAGTACGACTCCCTGCTTGCACAAGTAGAGCAAGAAAAGAAGGCACTCGAAGACGAGTCCAAATCACAAAAGGACAACCTCACAAAGTTACGGTTTGAGAAGAAGGCACTCGAAGACGAGTCCAAATCACAAAAGGACAACCTCACAAAGTTACGGTCTGAGAAGAAGGCACTCGAAGACGAGTCCAAATCACAAAAGGACAACCTGGCCAAGCTGCAGTCTGAAAATGACTCCTTGCTTGCACAAGTAGAGCAAGAAAAACAAGCTTTATCTAAATCTGAGAAAATGAAAGATTCCCTTCAATCAGAACAAGAAGAATTGATCAATTCAAAAAAACATCATCTTGAATTAATTCTTTCTATTTCTAAAGAAAAACAAGTGATTTCTGATCAGAAAAAACAAGAACAGAAAAAACTGAAAGAACATAATATTCTTTTAAAACAATTAGAAAAAGAAAAGAAGTCATATGAAAAATTAAAAATTAAGCAAGAAAAAACTGAACAAAAAATTAGAGAAGATCTTAAAAAATTGAAAATTAAGCAAGAAGAAATCAAACAAAAAACTGCTAAATCGATTTCTGATTCTAAAAGTAAACCTAAAGCAGCTGCCAAAAAAGCAACCAAAACAAAAGAGCCCAAGGCAACTGCCAAAAAAGCAACCAAAACAAAAGAGCCCAAGGCAACTGCCAAAAAAGCAACCAAAACAAAAGAGCCCAAGGCAACTGCCAAAAAAGCAACCAAAACAAAAGAGCCCAAGGCAACTGCCAAAAAAGCAACCAAAACAAAAGAGCCCAAAATTTAGCTAAAGATAATTTTCATGGGGCATTTTCAAACTTGTGATGTTATTTTTTTCTCAAAATTATTGATTTCAAATTGATTTTTGATGAAATAAAACCTAGGCTTTCATTTGTCAGGACCAATCTGATTAACAACTAATCTGAATGAAAATAAAATATCTTACTTGATAAAATGAGAAACGAGGAATGTTGAAAATATACGAATCTTAGATGCTTCCATCATCTTCGTATTTTCCTTTTCCCATCTGTCCACTTCCTCAAAGTCTGTTCTTCAAATTTCAGCGGGTATGATGGTCCTCGTCATTAGCAATGTGTAAAAATGAAATTTAAGTAATTCTCACTAAACTCTTAAAATTTATTTGAATTTTTGATTAAATATCTACAAATTTACAAGATCTTTTTCATCTGTTTTATTATTTTGCTCACTGTGTGATTAATGAAGGCAGAATTAGGATAATGCAACCGCAATATCCTTTTGTCGTGCTACGTGTCAATGCATACTGCTTGGCATTGTAGAGGATAATTTTGAAGGTATCTATCTTCGAGTTTCTGTATTGCTTGATTTTTGATGTTACCTGGCAATCCAATGATAAATTCTGTCAAATTCTTTTTCATTGATCTTATTCTCAACTTTTACTTTGATATGCTACGATTTAAAAAACCGACACGCAAGTAATCCTATTTGAAAATTCAATTATTTTGTCAATTTCTTTGCTTTTGCAAATACTGCAGACCATTGACTCCAAGTAAGTCTACCTGTCTGCGTATTTTGCTTTGATGGATGATACGATGCCAGAATTTTGAATCCGTCATAGACAAATAATTTATTGTGCCCAAACTTTTCTGATTTTACATTATACAGTTTACAGGCAGCATCATATGCTATTTTTCCTAAACACAATACTGTTGTGATATTTTTCAAAATTTCTTTTTCTTGCTCCAAGTATCCAAAGCAAGTATCCATCTCTTCTTTTGTTGGCTTGTTTTGAGGGGGTGCACATCTAACTGCTGCAGTAATGTATGCGTTATCTAGTATCAATCCATCATCTGCAGTCTGACTAGTTGGGATGGATGCAAATCCATGTTTGTGCATTACTTTTGCAACCCAATCTCCAGATGAATCTCCTGTAAACATTCTGCCTGTTCTGTTTCCACCATGAGCTGCAGGTGCTAATCCAACAATTAGTAATTTAGCATTAACATCACCAAATCCTGAAAGTGGCTTGCCGTAGTATTTTTCATCTTTGAATCTTCTTACTTTGTTTTTTGCAACATCTTTGATATACACTGATAATCTTGGACATTTTTTGCAGCTTGCAATCTTTTTGTTTAGGGATTGTATTGTTTTCAACTAGAATTTTACAATACTTTATTCTAAATTATTGTTATTATGGGAATTTGTCTGTGAATGTCACATTATCTAATGGAAGTTGTCCTCCCCGTGGCATTGCAGGCTTTGTTTGCTTTCCAATTACCATTAACATGGATATTACATGATCTTTAGGTAGGTTGATAATTTCTGCTACTTTTTGAGGATCAAATCCTATCATTGGGTTAGAATCATATCCCATAGATTTTGCTGCCAGCATTATGGTCTGGCCTGCAATTCCACAAGATCTCATCGCCTCATCTCTTTGCAGTTGTTCTTTTCCTTCATAAAATGGCCCTATTGCTGGCACTAGGAAATCTTGAGCCTCTTTTGGAGCATTTTTCCAGTACTGAGCAGGATCGTGCTTCCATGATTTCAAATCAGCACAAATCACGAGAAGTAATGATGAATCAGTCACTTGAGCTTGATCCCATGCGGCTGCACGGATTTGTTTTCTAACTTCAGAATCTTTGACTATCACAAATCGCCAATTTTGAATATTAAATGATGTTGGTGATAAAACTGCCAATGATAGCAATTGATTGACTTCTTCATCTGCAAGTCTGTGATTTGCATCATAATGTTTTACAGAACGACGTTCTTTGATTGCATCAAACGTGTCCATCAATTTTCTGCATCCTCAACAGTATTTATTTTTTGAAAAGATCTCATCTACTCATCTCCCGTTTTGCTAAACTTACATTGATTGGAGTTGGTCTTGATATTGTATTTGCTACAGGAGAAACATTCTTTGCAAGATCAATAAGCTCATGCAAAACTTCATCTGATGCATCAGATTCTATCTTAAAGGAGATGTTGATTCCCTGGTATCCCGGATTTACAGATCTGTCAGTTTGTAGTAATCCTTGAAGATCGATGTCTCCTTCTAGTGTAGATTCAATGGAATCAATCTTTATTCCTCTAGCTGATGCGTAAGCAACCAAACTAGTTGTTATACATCCGGCTAGTCCTGCAAGTAGATATTCAACTGGATTTGCACCCTTGTCTTTTCCTAAGAGTAGTTCTGGTTCATCTTTGATGAATGTATGTGGAGTTTCTCTTATGTGAGTTTTACATGCACCATAAAAATCTCCGACTGTGGTGTGGTTTTCTGTTCCATTAATCCATTTGTTTGTTGCACGAAAATTAAATTTTGCAATTTCCGTGTTCTCTTTGATGTTGTCAATCGTTTCAAAAAGTTGAGAGACATTTACACCATTCACTATTGTTTGAGTTTCTGTTTTCATAATAATGCTATCATGATATCATTATATTAATATTACTTTATTTGATATCATGATATCATAATTTATATAATCATAGGCACAAATGATATCATTGACAAAGGATGTTTTAGTTAGGGGATTTGATGACTCTACACACTCTGATTTGGGAAGAAAAGCAGATCAGATGGGCGTCTCAATTAATTCGATTGTAAAGGATGCAGTACAACAATGGCTAGACAAAAAGATAGATGTTCCACATGTTCATGACTTGCTTATTTATTCAGATGAAAAATCAATGAACAATTTTCTAAAATCTTTAGATAGAATGACTAGCAATACAGAATGGTTCAAGTCATTTGCTGCACCACCAAAACACCATACAGAAAAAGTTCTATCAAAGCTTGATTGGTTTAATGGTACTGTAAAGCCCTATAATCCTCATGGCACAGATGGCTCAAAATATTGTGGTCAAGTTATTCAAAATATTGCTAAAGAATCAAAAAAGCAACCATTATGCTGTGTTGATTTTATAATCACCGATGTTGCAAACAATTCATTTTCACACGCAATGAAGCTTGAGCAAAGTTATGATGATGCAAGGCTACCCGGATTGATGTTTTGTCCATACAAGGCAAGTGATCTGATGAATTCAGACATTACTGATATCATTGAATTATTTTTGATGCATGATAGAATTTTTGTATTGAAAAATGATGATATCTACAAACTAAACATCACCAAAGAAAGTATTCACAAAATTTTCTTGAATTAAAAAAATAAAAAAACTAGCTTTTAAAAAAATTTCTAGCTTGTTGCTTCAGTCAAAATTGAAGACAACTTTTGACGTAGTTCTTGCTCTGTTTTTGAACTTCGAACTGCGTTTCTGATCTTCTTTGATATTGCTTCAACTACTGCATCTGCACCCTTGTCAAGTGCAGGTCCAAATGACTTTTCTAGTCTTGACTTAATTCTGTCTTTTTTGACTTCAAACATTGCAGCCATCGCAGCTTTGTGCCACATAATTTCAGCAAATTTCAGCATATCCTGACCTGAGCAGGAGGGGCATTGACAGCCTCCATCACAACTACAAGATTCAGACTCGCTATTACTTGAATTTGTGCGTAAAGTTGAGCATTGTGGTCCGTTACATTCCATACATTTCACCTCCTGATCTTTGGAGTAAGGCTAGAGTGAGAGTGACATTGCTTGGGGGCATTGGCTTGGTTTCTGGAACACACTTGAAAGTTTTTGTTCTATTATTGTGGTTTTCTGTTGTCATTCTCATCTAACTTACCTTAAGTTAGTTGATATCAATTCTATATTTATAGTAGAAAGTGAAATGCTGGAAATCAACTTTCCTTTTGGTAACTATACAACTTAACTTCTTTAGTGTTGTAGTGATATCATGGGACAAGTTTGTAAAGGAATCTGCATACGATACACTGGGGAAAAAATTGCTAATGGGCTAAAATATTCTTCAGGATACAAAAGATGTACGTATTGTTCATTGTTTGTAAAAACTATTGAGATCAGATGTCCGTGTTGTAATGCAAAGCTTCGAACCAGTCCTAGAAGTTAGCCTAAGGCAACCATGGGTTTTTTGAACACTTGTTTTAATTTACGCGGCTTGCCATCTTTGAACACTTCTTTTGCATAGTGTTTCATTGAAAAAGCTGCCATTTGACCCAGTATTCCTTTCAAGTCTTCCCCTTTCTTTGTTAGTTTGTACTCGACTCTGATTGGAACCTCGTCATATACTGTACGCGTAATGAGATTTGCTTTTTCCATTTCTTTTAATCTTGCAGATAGTGTTTTTGGGTTTGAACCTTCGATACTGTCTAATAGCTGATTGAATCTGGTCTGTCCCATTATTGCCATGTTGCGAATGATGTGAACGGTAAATTTTTTTCCTATAATTTTAAACGTATTATCAATCGGACAGCATTTCATCATGTCCGTTGAAGAGCAATCCATCATGGTTGTTGGCTCTTGTGTTGTCATGTTTAATTTTCAGATCAATCGTATTTATAACTTACTTTATTATAGTTAATGAAAAACAGTAACTTACCATATGGTAAGTTGATACCGTCTGATTCACTACTCTGTTAATATAGTGTTTAGTATACTAACTATAGTATGTATAGTTACTCTATCACAAATCAAAGGCAAATTGACCTCAAAAATGCCAAATTTTTGAAAATTTCTCTAGTATCATTAATTCTTGGGAGGGTTTTCTGATGGCACAACAGGTATTGCACAGAGATGACCTCAAACTAGGTGGTTTTGCGGGAATTAGAGAGCACCGTCTAGTTATTGATCCCAAAGTTTTTGGAAATAATACTTTTGATGCGTGGCCTGGAATTGGAGATTTTGTCTATCTGGCTGATGCCAAATTTATTCCAAACGGTGAAACACGTTTGCATCCTCACAAGGAAATTGACGTGATCTCAGTAATAGTTGAGGGCAGAATTGCACATGAAGGTACATTGCAAGAAGGAAACATAATTGAATCTAATCAAGTACAAGTGCAGCGTGCAGGTGGAGAAGGCTTTGCACACAATGAAATCAATCCTGATGATAAGGAAAACAGGATGATACAGATGTGGGTGACACCTGAAGAAACAGGCGAGTCTGCTGATTACAAATCATATTCTTTGAAACAAGGGAAAGTCACTCGCGTTTATGGTGGAGACAATAATCAAGATGAAACATTTTCAAGTTACACAGTAGTTGATGTTGGATTACTTGACGCAAATCAAACTGTATTCTATGATGGTGAATTCCTTGCATATGTTACTGTGGGAACTGGGATGTTAAATGGAGAAGCAGTATCTAATGGTGATTTAATCCGTGGAAATGATATACAATTTCAAGCTAGAGAAAATTCACAAATAATTATTGTGAGGAAAATATAAGAGGAAAAAATTATGGTGAACGAAATAAAAAATTCACAGCAGTTTGAACAACAGGTTCTAAACTCTGCAAATCCGGTCTTTGTTGATTTTTGGGCAGAGTGGTGTGGTCCATGTAGGGCCGTGTCGCCTGTTGTCGAGGAGCTCTCAGGTGAATATGGTGACAAGGTAGATTTTGTCAAGATCAACGTTGATGAAAACGGCGAGCTTGCACAGAAATACAGTGTCTTTAGTATTCCAACACTTGCTATTTTCAAAAACGGTGAGATAGTCGCGCAAAAAACGGGAGCTGCTACAAAAGAATCATTCAAGACCATGATCGACAGTTCATTGAACTGATCTGGTTTTTCTTTTTTTTAATTACTAAACTACAACTGTTCAGGATCTCTCTCAAGATTGATGCCTATTGACTGTGCCCATTTTGCCAGCTCATCGACGAACTTGTTTTCTTTTTGTGTAAACATGAATCAGCTATTGCAAATTCCATAAAAGAAATTACTACACACTTATCTTTTGTTCAGAAAAAATTGGATTAGAGTACTTTTGTTGCAAATTAAATTAACATGAGCCAAGTATTCTGAATTTAGTCTCCACTAGAGAAACTATACAGTACTTAGAGAATTTGTTTGCGAATTACTTCGTCAAAGGCTTGCAGGTATACAAACTCTGATAGAATTTTTTTGGTTTGCATTGTGTCTGCTGTATTGGAAGATGTTTCTGTATCAATTGGTATTGATAGAATTTCAGCTTCCACACCGTCTAAAAGCTCTCCAAATTCGTGAACTAGCGTACTTGCTGCATCTGCTGGAGACAGGTCAGTAAATCCAAATGCCATTGCAATAAGCAAGGCCATTACTACTGTCATACCGACAGACTTTTTGTTGAGCTGTCTAGTCACAACAATTTTTTTAAATTATTGTATTTAAAAGAAAAGAAGAAATGATTCATGAGTACTATGCGTGCATTTGGAAAAAATTTTCCCATTTGTAATAAGGCCTGCTATGATCTGATCCGTTATTCTTTATATGCTCAAATCTAAAAATCTGCAATGAAAAGTAGACAACTTCTAAGCGTTGTATTTTCACTGATTATGTTTACTGGCGTCACAGCCGGTAGTGCAGCAGCATTTGCTGAATCAGATGATGACCTAGATGATATTTTGGAAGACTATTGTGAGATGACAATTCAAGAGCGAGCAGACATCATATCTGACTATGAACTAGATGAGTATACAGACAAACTTGCAATCATTTGTGAAATGGACGACGAGGATGAACGTGAAGATTCTCTTGAAGATGTTATTGACGCAATAGATTTCGAAGCTAGAGATATTGGAGATGACACTGACGAAACTGATGACGACGGATATGAAACTGACGATTATGATCTTGATGACTTGCTTGATGAGTACTGTGAAATGACTGACGCTGAACAACGTCAATTGTTAGCTGACCATCCAAGACTTGCACCATTCACTGACAAGCTAGCAAATTACTGTGACTTGTCTGAAGATGAGCAAGATGCAATTGATGAATTAATCGAGGAGCATGGAGACAAGATTAGACATCAACTCAGAGAATATGCTGATGAATATCACAAGAAATCAGATATTGAGATGAGAGAACATCTAACACGATATTGTGAAATGTCTGATGTTGATAAGAAAGCATTTGTTGTAGAGAATGACAAAGTAGAAGATCATGTAGATAAAATGAACAAGTATTGTGAACTAGATGAAGACGGTAAAGTAGATTTCATTGAAGAACATCGAGACGAGTACATTGCTCATATGAAAGACAAAATGACAGACAAAAAACATCACATGGATTATGATAGACTATGTCAATTATCTGACTCAGATCTTGAAGCAGAAATCGATGATTCTGAAAAACTTGATAGAATCTCAAAATGGTGTAAAATGACACCTGAAGAAAGAGAGAACTACAAGAAAGAACATCATGATTCAATGGATGACAAAAAACATGACTATGATGGAATGTCTGACATGGCAAAAGACAAAATGTCTGACATGGCAAAGGACAAACTTTATGAGAATAAAATGAAAATGTCTGACAAATCTGACCGTCTAAAGGCTATGATCATGGACAAACGTGATATTTCTGATGAAAGATACGATGAAGTCAGAATGAAATATGAAGAAAAACATGGAGATTTAGTGGAAAAAAAGACCGAACTCAAAATAAAATTCGATAATCACATGAAAACCATGAAGCACAAAATCTCTGATGAGCGTAAATCTGACATTCATGATAGACTAGCTGAGATGAAGGCCTTCATGGCAGAACTCCGCGAAAGATCATCTGAATTAACTGACGAGGAAAAACAACAATTTAGAGAAGATTTCATTGAAAAGGCAAAAGACATGCAACTGGCATGGATTTCCCCACGTACACAAATGACTGCCGGCGTTGATGCTGCAGAAGTTCAATGTCGTGAGGGATTTAGTCTTGTAATGAAAGCATCAAACGGTGTGGCAATGTGCCTCAAGGCAGACACTGCACTTAAGATGATAGATAGAGGAATTGCAGTTCCTGCAATCTAATTTTTTTCTTTTTTTTATTATTAGGTATTGACAAGTTTATCGACAATCAGTAAAAAGGGAGCGCCCCCTCTTTAGGAACAAATTTGTGCTGTATCTAGAGATTAACTAAAACTAGAATGCTAACAAAGTTATGAGTGGTTCAAATTTGAGTGGGAGCACAACATGTTTGGGGATATAGTTAGAGGCAAAGATTTTGCACTTTTTAAAATGGTTCAAAGATTCCTCAAAGCGTTAATTGTTGCTTGTTATCTATGTGCAAAGATTTTTTTGAGTTTACCTTTTCTTTTATACTTGATTACAGTATAGGATAATGGCTGAAATGACAAAAAATGCACCCTGTCCTAATTGTAGCATGGCTTTTTCTGACAATATACGACTAGAAAGACATGTGAAAAAGGCTCATCCATCCAAACGTAGAGCTGATGCAAGACCGTCATCTGATTTTAATCATGCATTTATTAGCAATACACATTTTTCAGCATCTGGACAATTTTCGTAATCCTATCTAAGATTTTGCACTAATTTTTTTGAAATTTTTAAAACGATTCCCAATTCATGAGAATGATAGATAGGCATTAAATCCAAAATAACCAAATGGATTTGAGGTTAACATATGATTGAAGAAGTTCATTATGGGATACTAGCAGTTCATCTTATCGTAGGTTTTGCACTTGTTTATCTTGCAATGAAGGCCTTCAAAAAGACAAAATATCCGCCTATGGCTCTTCTTGCCGCAGGCTTTGCATTGATTGTGGTAGGCGATACGATCATTGGCGATATTGTAGAGACATTTGGAGAGAATCTAGTTGGAGAGATTATCGAAGAAGGAATTGAGATTGCAGGTTTTATAGTGCTCATCTTGGCGGTTAAGCGAAGCTGAAATGTATGGTGATGATGACCATAAAAAAGAAGACAATAACGACAATCCTGATGAAATATTATCCATACTAGCTGACAAGCAGAGCAGAGAAATAATCAAAGTATTATCAAAGACAGAACTTACCATACAACAAATATCTAATCTACTAAACATTCCGCAATCAACAGCTTATCGTAAGATAAGAAAATTAGAAGAACTAGAAATAGTAAAGAAAACAAAAGTTGTTAGAACACTTGAAGGTCTTGATGAAAGTTATTACAAGAATTGGACTTACGAGATTGTTGTGACTTTTAGAGAAGGAGAACTGTCTTACAAACTAGGACATGTAAAGATGGAAGACAAGATTGTAAGGCTTTGGCAAAAGTTTTCAGAATAATTATTCAAGCCATTCCCAAAAAATGGGAATGATAGACATGCATTATATTCACTTTCACGTAATATAACCATGAATAAAAAATCAATAGTTGGAATTGTCGTTGGTCTTATGATAGCAACTTCTGCTGTTTACTTTGTTGAAACCTCAGAAGAACTATTTGAAGAACAAGACATGATAAAAGGACCCTTCTTTTTGGTAGTAGCTATTGTATACATTCCAGTTGCAGTTTGGATGCTAAAGAGTCCAAACAATTCTGTTCCATATTTGGTTACAATAGCTGGAACCGTTGGAATAATCGCACTGTATGCTGTAACTAGAACTGATGCAGGTGCAATTGCACTAGGATTGGAGCACGCAGGAAACATTGGCCATCTTGGAATGGTATCAAAGATAGTTCAAGTTGGAGTTGTGATTGGTTCTATCTGGGCACTCGTCCAAACCAAGAAAGAAAAATCACTACAACATGAAGAAATGCCAAAGGTGAGAAAGCAATGAAAGCACTCACACTTGGCTTATTTTTGCTTCTGACACTCTCTGTTGTCACTATTCCCACAATCTTTGCAGATGAAGACGAAGATGAATGGGATGATGATGATGAGAGAGAATATGAACAAAGAGGATCTGGCGACATGGAAAGAGAGCAAGAAAGGGAACGAGAAAGGGAACATGAAGATGACGATGATGACGAAGGATTGGCACTTGGAGGAGGAATACCAGATGCAATACTTTATGGAACAATTGCCGTAATCATAGGCTCAGTAGCATACACTGGATACAAAATCTACAAGGTCAAAAAACCAAAACTTTCAGCATCGAGGTGATTAGGTGAAAACAAAAATCATCCCGATCATTTTTCTCTTATTAATTTTAGCACCATTACCTGCATTTGCAGACGAGGGCGATGATGCAGAAGATGCCATTGAGAGTCTAGGATGGGTGGCAATTGGTGTGGGAGTCATTGCAAATCTGCCATTTATCTTATTTAACAAGTGGAGAAAGTATGCCGTTCGTGCAGGAGGGCAGTCTCTCCTAATGGCAAGACAGGCAGTTCAATTTTACAAGCCCATTTTGAACTTTCACATAATCCTCAATTCTGTTGGCTACTTTGCAGGAATGACACATGGCTTGCTTCTTGTAAATGATCTGGATTCCATCTCGTTGTCGCTTGCAATTACTATGACTGTTTTAATGATTAGTGGAATTTTATTGAGATACACTTCATCAAGAAATACCAAAGTTTTCAACAGATTACTGCACGGGCAATTTGGTTTGGTGTTTCTACTTGTAGCATTAATTGTACTACATGTTTTGGTAGGTGATGATTAAGTATCATACCCACATGGGAAAAATAAAGAGAAGATTCATGTAAAAAATAATAACATCAATTACAACAAAAGTTTGTGGCAATTTATTCAGTTAAAGCCAGATGCATCGAAGAAAAAATGAAAGAGTTTTACCAGAAACTAACTGATGGCACAATTCAGAATCAGAAACCTGATGGGCAAGAGATTGTCAATTCAATGAAACGTGCCAAGATAATCGAACCAAACATAATTCGATGGTCTGAGATGTGTTTTTGCTCACCTCCCTTAAAGCATGAGCGTGAAACTGTATACAATCAGTTTCTAGAGGATATTGAAACTAAGGTCATTGATGAGTATGTAGAGTATGAGGGGGAGTTGTTTATGGATTTTTTAGAAAAACAAAGTAAAGAATAATTCATTTACTATCAAATTTCGTTATTTTGTTTGACTCAGAGGGTGTGACACCTTAAAATCCAAAAATTATTTGTTGTAAAATATTTTTATATAATTCTCTCAAAAGAAATTATCACTATGGTTCAAAACGCTCTCAGATTAATTATGCATTCACACCAGTCTATGTATTGAACAATAATTTAGTATTGAATATATAATAATACACTGTAAATTATGTATTATAAAAAATGGCTAAAACCAAAAAGACATCTAATTCCAATGACATCATCAAACATCTTGAAAAAACTATTGAATTGATAAAAACTGCAAAAAAAGGAAAAAATAGTTTAAACGGAACAAATTCTTACGCAAAAAAGTTTCTGGAGTTTCATGTAAGTGCTGATAAAATTTTAGATGATTACAAATCAAGATTGGATATTTCAGAAAATTCCACCAAACAACTACTAGGTGATTTGGAAAACAAAATTTCAGATTTTTATGATCCAAAAACCTTGGATAAACATAGGAGAGAACTTCTCCGAGAATTTATTGTAATTTATAAAACAAAAATTTTTCCAAAATTCACTAAACAATCTACTGAACTTCCTACAGACAAATTATTTCCTTTTGAATTGATAGAACAAACAAGAGATTATGTTGAAAAAATTGCATTACAAGCAACTAATTGTTACAAGCATTCTTGGTATGATGCATCTGCAGTCATGATTAGACGATTATTGGAGACTTTAATCATTGAATGCTTTGAAAACCATTCAATATCTGAGAAAATCAAGAATAACGATGGTGATTTTTTTCATCTTAAAGATTTAATCCAAAAATTCCTAGATGAAGATGGCGCAAAATGGAATGCCGGAAGAAATGTAAAAAAATCTTTACCTCTGTTGAAATCCATGGGAGATCAATCTGCTCATAGTAGACGATACAATGCACGAAAACCTGACATAGATAACATGAAAAATGAATTAAGATTAGTTATCGAAGAATTAGTGAGTATCGCTGATTTGAAACGAAGTTAGGGTTTTTTTTCTGGCAGATCTAGATTAATGTAATCTTCACCTGCTGTTGAGATTGTGAAGCTGTTGGGAGTTGAACCTCTTTCAATCCATGCTCGGTTTCTTTGAGCATTTCTAAAAGTATCCAGTAGACTTTTGGGTCGTTTTTTGTTAATCATAGTATAACAAAATGATGCATGTCCAAGTTCAATATCATTTATTTTCAGATGTGTTTTTAAGTAAAATGCAAATAATGTGACAATTTCCATATCTGTTGTTGGCTTTTTTTCATCATATAGCTCCTTCAAAGATGGCTTTTTTTCTGTTTTTTTAACATCTACTGATATGAGTGGGATAGAAGATGACTTCTTAGCCGTTCTCTGTTTTTCACCAGATGATTTTGGTTTGTTTTGACTGGGTTTGTTTTGACTGGGTTTGTTTTGACTGGGTTTGTTTTGACTGGGTTTGTTTTGACTGGGTTTGTTTTGACTGGGTTTGTCTGTTGAGATTTTTTGTGAAAATGATGTTTGTTTTTCTAAATATGCCTTTAGTTCATCCCAATGATCTTCAACAAATTTCTGAGAACCTTCAATTTCAATTGATCCTTCATGTATGTTGATTTTGACTTTTGTGTCTCCCATATCTTATGAAATTATGATAAAATTTACTCTTTAAAAGTTACGAAATGTATTGTAAATTTTCAAAATAGGCATTATTTTACACCTTTTACAATACAAGATATGGTGATAGTTCAAATGAAAACATATATCATAAAATTTACATAATCTTAATTCTTTCATAGAGATTTGAAAAATTAATTCAATACTCGTACTGACATCATTTTATTAACAATATGCTCAAAAGATAAATAATATTATTGTATTTTCAATAGAATTTTTTCATAAATCTTAGGAGTTTTTCCCTCAGACAAATTTTTCTGAATACACCATAACGTAGATTTGTTGATTCCTAATTCCTGTCTCTTTTCTAAAGTCATATTCAAAATCTTTTCTCTTGATTCTAGATTGTCATTTCTGTTCAATTTCATCTTGGGAACATTGAATTCAAATTCCTTCTTTTTCTCTAAAATGAAATTAGATAACTGTTGTAAATTATCTTGGAGGATGATCTGATGGGAATAGTTCTTTCCATTCTTGTAATTGTATCTAGCATTAAAGTTTGACACTGAAATTGAATGTGTTGACCAATTTATTATGATTATATCATAATGCAAAAATATTAAAAATTAATTCTTTCTGGGGAATTCTTTTTTCCCGCGCCTTTGTTCTAAATCCTCTTTTAACAACTTCTCAATTTTCTCAGTGGTTTCACTACTTGCCTGTATGATCCTCCTTCTATCTGTCAATACAATGTCTATGTCATTTGTCTTTGCCCATTCGTTAACCCACTGTGCTCCACTTTTTTGTATGGAATTCATGGATGAAGCATATTTTGAAACAAAATTCATCATTTTCATATCTATATCTAAAATCATTTTTTCAATTGATAATCTCACAGATGCATTTTCTACTTTATCTAATTCTGTGAATAATCTGATCCTTTGTGATTCTAATCTGTGAATCTGCTTCATGCACCATGAATCTATGTCATAACTTTCCCATTCCTTTGAAAGTGAAGAATACCAATAACTGATATCACTGTTAATTGTATTGCGATTAATCTTCATCATATCTGAAATCTTTACTGCAGAGTAACCCCGTTCAAAATGTAGTCTGTACACCTCATTTTGCCGTTTCATCTTTTCATTTTTTGTATACGGGCCACCTTTCTTTTCTTGAACTAGTGCCATGTTTGTAAATGACCTTTTTCCCATTTACCAGATCTGAAACATTTTTAGCTGACTGTCAGTCAATACTAAATCAATTATAAAAAACAAAAAAACTGCCTAGTTCTGCATAGTTACACTTCTTTGAACAGTGATTTGATGCCTAAGATGTTCTCTTCGTTTAGTTCTATCTCTTTGTGATCTGCCAAAACGTACTCTGTAACCTTGCTCATTAGTTCTTCTTTAGATTCTGCAGTTGCAGGCCATCCACAGTCCTTTCCCGCATCTGAACAGCTGATACTTTTTGCCATGACACCATTAACCTCTTGAAGATATTTATCTTGTTTTCTCAAACACGAAAAGATCTAAATCAATACCTTTGAACAATCTATTCATTGAATAAAGAAACTGAAGAAAAAATTTAATCAATAATTTTTGAAACATTTCAAGACCAAGAATCTGAATGGGTTAGCTACTTTCAGCGCAAAGCAGAACAAATGCATCCGAACAAGAGATCTTTCCTTATTGAAATGGTGTGTTCCAAAGTCACAAAAAATTTGAAGAAGAACAAAATTCACATTCGAATAAAACCTGATTCCTGGGAAGATCATGCATATGAAAAAATCATTTTGCAAGATAAGGGATATGACTCAACCGAGCCATCCGATTTACACACCTAGTCTGTTATGCATCCGTGTTTGACGGCCCAGGACTCTTTTGCAAACTCACTAGAAGAACAAAACCTCAATTCCAAATAACCCAAACTCGCATCAAGCAATTCCTCATTGAGAATCATGTCATTGCAGGCAATCATCCCGACCATTCTAGCATGATCATCTAAAACATGTCCGTCATCCTCATCGACCAATACTTCAGAGCCGACAGGGCAGATTGTCTGAATAAAATTCCTCGAATCCACTCCCCCATATCCCTCTAAATTAGGAGCAGATGCCAATGCAAATCGCACAGACTGATCATCAACATGAATGGTATCTCCATCAATTATTTTCGTCACGGTTCCTCTAAAGCATCCTGCGGTTCCAGAGCAATCCTCGGAGAAATGCTGGGACGTATCGGATTCAGTCCCCTGCAAAAGTTGTGATGAGTTTGCAGTCATTTCAAGGGAGCCAGTTGCTTTTCCCACTGCCGTATCCGCCCCAATTGGTTCAGTTATTTGATTTTGAGTCATATTGTTTCCTGCAATTATTACGGCGATTATGATTATCCCTACGCCTATTCCGATCATTGCACCTTTTTTCATAATTGATTCATGCAATTGCCATAATTAAAAACACTCCAACAAACAAATTTCCGTTATGATTCAGGTTATGCCACATGTTTCGCTTCTGTGAGGGATTTTCCTTCTTTTTCTGATTCTCCGGCAACATCATAAGAGCCATTCTTTAGGATTGACACTGTTGCAATCTTTGATCAGGATGACCTTCAACCTTTAGACTGATATGAAAGGGAGATCGGAAAGGTAACTTGTTTAGGAGTTAATCTGAACGAACAACTTTGCTCGGTTCTTCTTCTAATCTCGCGTTATTTTGTCAAACACGCAACTGGCTGTAAGATCACCAGTAACATTTACCATAGTTCTAATCATGTCCAAAATTCTATCTACAGAAATCAGCAATAAGATTCCAACCGGAGGAATACCGACAGTAATCAGTACGGTGGATAAGACAATTACTCCTGCTCCAGGTACAGCAGGGGTTCCAATAGAAGCCAAAAGAGAGGTTATGATTATCACTAATATAGATATCATACTCAATTCTATTGCAAAAAGCTGTGCCAAAAAGAAGACAGCTGTAACCTGGTATAACGCAGTTCCGTCCATATTCACAGTTGTTCCTAAAGGAATAACAAATTTTGAAACTCTAGTATCTATTTTCAGATCATCTTCTGCAGTCTTTAATGTCACCGGCATTGTAGCCATGGAACTGGCTGTTGAAAAAGCCAAAGTTTGCGGATTGCGGAATTTTGAAAACGTAGAAGATATTGATCTTTTTGCTACGAATTTTAAGAACAATGTGTATACCAGCAGCATAATTCCGAGGCCCAGAACAACGGTTCCCATGTATGCCCCCAATCCAACCATTGTTCCCACGCCGACTGTGGCAACCATTCCCACAATCAATCCAAAAACTGCAAACGGTACAATCTTCATAGAAATCAAAAGAATGTGCAGTGTAACTTTTTGAATTGTTTCTAGCAAGTCTAGCAATGGCTTGACTGACTCTTTTGGAAGAACTGCCATGGATAGGCCTACAATGAGTGCCATCACCAAGATGCTAAACATCTGCCCTTCAAGATACGAAGAAATAGGATTTCTTGGGATTATGTTGGATACGGCATTTGGAATATCATCTAATGAAAAGCCATTTTTGATTTGTAGATCATCATCTGAAAGATCATGAGATTCCTGAAGAGAAGTAAGATCAAGAATACTGCCTGGAGAAATAATCGATGCAAGAAATACAGCTACAAGGATTGCGATTGTTGTAGTAATTACAAAGTAAGTGCCTACACCCAATCCGAGAGTTTTTAGTTTATCCTTTGCTCCCAGATTAGTAATGGCCACTACAATAGAGGCAAAAATTAGAGGGACGATAATCATTTGAATTATACTCAAAAATATGTTGGCGGGAATTTTCAGATATGATGATAAAGAATCTAAAGCGTCATCATCTATCCCTACACCTATGTCATCACCTAGAACTAACCCCACACAAAGCCCTATGATTAAAGACAATACGACCTGAAGCCACAAATTCTTGAAAATATAATTTTTAAACGTCATCTTATTCACTTTAAAATTAATTTCATGTTAAGATTTTTCTTAAAAATTTTATACATGGAATAATCATTTATGTCCTCCATAAAAGGAATTTAATCCGACGTAATCATGATGTATGCTGATTCCATTAGATATGATAGGAAATTATACGTAAATTCTACTAGAAAAATGACAATTCGTCATTATTTTTTATTCCTTAATTTTTTCATGACATTTACCCACTCACCCTCATTTTGAGCCATGGCATTCTCATAAAGAAGCTCAAATGTCCATGCTATTATCTCACTCCAAATTGCCTTTAACGACTCGTCATCAGTCCACAAAACACTGGTTTTGACAGCATTCATCGCAAGGATATGATTTGCGTTGTTGGCAGGATTTTTGCCCCATTTTGCTAATACTCTATCACAGAATTCTAGTATCTCAGGTTTTGTGAGGCTAAGTTTGTCAGGTTCGAATTTTTTCTTTTTTGCCAGGCTTTGTTAACATTAGACTGAATTATAATATTTTAATTACTCATCAGTATAGAATTTTGATTTCCATTCCGTTATTGAGCAGTTAATCTCAAATCAATCCAAAAAATGCTTCATGACATGGATGATAATCGCTAACGACTTGTCTAACAAATTATACGCATTCCTTTTTAGTCAAAAACGTGATGTATTACCACCGAGAAACAGGACGATCTCTTGTTCGACCCAAGAGTCAAGCATCATGTGAACCTGCTTCTCGCGTGTATCTAAAAACTTCTGATAATATTCTAAAAGGATTTCTATACTTTTGTCCATCTTGCAGTTTCTAAAATGACCTTTGTATGGCAAAAAAATCATTATGACATAAAATTCCTCAAGAGCGATGACCATTGAATTTATTTCAAAAGCTACAAAATTATTCTGAAAAACTATGCAGACTCATTCTCAATCTTTTTCATCCTCTGATCTGCTGATACTTTATAACATCATGCTGTATGTCTCCAAGAGATATTTGTCTAATTTTCACAAATACGGAAAGATCTAAATTCGAATCATTTCGAAAGCAAACATGCAATATGAGATTCTAAAAAACCCGATGGGACTAATCGAATTTACGCTAAACAAGGGTGAAAAGGTGACTGCAGAAGCTGCTGCCATGGTATACATCCGAGGTGACATCCTCACTGAAACCAAAATGAGAAAGGGAGGATTTCTAAAATCGCTAAAAGCTGCAGCGTTAGGTGGGGAATCGTTTTTTGTAAACGAATTCATCGCACAAGAAGACAGCTGCAAGCTTGGACTGACTGGAAATATGCTTGGAGACATTGAGGTAATCAAGGTGGATGAGGAATTCATTGTTCAATCAGGTGCATTTGTGGGTTCCACTGGTGATCTAACGCTTGATACCAAATGGCAGGGATTCACAAAGGGAATCTTTGGAACTAACATGTTCATGTTAAAAACAATAGGAAGTGGAGAAATCTTTGTCAATGCTTGGGGCGGAATCTTAGAAACCAAACTGCAAGCAGGGGAAAAAATGATCATTGACAACTATCAGCTAGTCGCATTAAGCTCCACTGCAAGTTATAGGGTGACAAAACATGGCAGTTTTAAGACGACTCTGTTTGGAGGCGAAGCTCTGGTCATGGAACTTATTGGTCCAGGTACTGTCTACATCCAAACAAAGAATGTTATGGAGTTTGTTCGAGCGTTGCTTCCATTTTTGCCAAAAAGAAACTAGTTTCATGATTTGTAATCAATATCCATTATCATAATTAGATCTTTTCTCATAATCTCCACAGTAAACTCATGGTACCGTAAAATGCAATAATTGCAATTGCAATTACTATAGCACCTTTAGTTGCCTGCTTCATAATTCTTAACTGTAAATTACAAACTTAAGCTTATTGCAATTTATCATTTGTAATGGTTACCAATAAAACACTGCTTGCATGCCCTGCTTCCTATTCTGGTGTTTAGGAATGTAATTTGTTCCTGTGTCAGTCTTCCATGCTGTATTAAGTTGAGAAGTTCTTCTGTTTCTATAGTTTCAAACTTCTCTTGACAGTTGCACTCTGTACATTCGCAATCAATCTTTGAACCCAATGCACTTCATGCTTAAGACAGTCTTAAAAATAATTCATAGATTTTCCTAGACGCCAAATGACTGGGATTTTTTTTCACATTTTGGGCAGCTTAAGCCGTTTGTTTCGATTCCACACTTTTTACAATGTGCATCTATTCCTGCTACCTCGCGAGGATTGGTTTTTGCTACTTTGACAATTAGAATTATTACTAGCAAAACTCCTATTGCGATTCCAATGTATGCAAGTACCATGAATACTATAAGCTGCTATACGTTAAGACTCTTTCACATCAATAAGCTTGTAAAATAATTTTAAACAGAGATGTCTTTTCCGGGGACTAGCTGATTTCTTTTTGGAATATCGTGTATTTCAAGTGATTCCAGATATTTTAGCTGCTCAGAAATTAATTTTGAATCTCCAAATGATATTAAAATTCTGTCATTGTGCCTTATCTCATACAGATTGATGTTTGAGTGAGATTTGCCATTTATCAAAAATATCATCGAGTTATCCGAATCAGTGCAATGTTTTTCTGAAGCATTTGTCTTATAGTTTAACTCCATACAATCCGAAGTAATCTTCAATCCCAAAGATGCAAACAGCATATCCAACGGAACGTCAGTTGCATGCTTGTGAATCAGATACGGATTATCGTTTTCAAAGTGGATGTACTTGCTTTGAAGCTGGAATTGTGGAATGGCAAAATCTAACTGATTTCCGTTTACAAATACTGCCAATGCTGCATGCGAATGATCACTGCCAAATTTTCCGACACCGTAGTGCTTTGCCATTTTTTCCTCCAGTGTCTTAAACGTGGTATTGTCCAGAATTTGTGAATCAATCTCACTTTGGTTTAAGAAATAATATGAAAAGATTCCTATGGATATTACTGCAAAAA
>Ga0224512_10001736_pt1 | contig 20643 bp, 13 predicted proteins | sample SF_May12_sed_USG_4_FD_169103 | JGI IMG/M metagenome (GOLD analysis project Ga0224512, IMG submission 169103) | Sediment microbial communities from San Francisco Bay, California, United States - SF_May12_sed_USGS_13 | ecosystem: Environmental > Aquatic > Marine > Sediment | place: USA... | reverse complement strand
TTCATCTTGTAAACACGTGGGATCCCACAGAATCAGTTAGCATTGCTCAGATGCGGAATTTGTTATCACTAATACTGGAGGCTGCGCCTCACTAGCCAGGAAAAGCGGGGCGTTTCAGAAGGCCGATGATACGCTTGATGTCGCCTTTGGGTCACGAGCGGAAGCGTGATACCCGACCCATTATTGTCCGCATTGCGGTAGATTCTGTTGCAAAACTCTGTTTTGTTGGATTTCTCGATGTCCGCTTCTTCTACAAGCGGCGGTGCTGACGTGGTGCAACAAGCGTCTGCTCTCGAACTGGGAACGGATCTGTCACCTGCCTGCCCATCCGGCCTGGCCCCCAATCACGCCGGCGGTCCCATGCCGGGTTCTTCGCGGCGCCAACACGCATGGCGCACGAACGCGCTGGCGTCCCGCGCCGTGAGCCTGTAGATACGGCGCCGGGAGAAATTCATGGCACTGATATTCCGCACGGGATTTGCGCGTGTTCCGCTGTGGCGGGAAGCCTTCCGGCGCCAGGCGCCCGAGCTCGAGTTCCGCGCCTGGGATGAACCGGGGGACATAAACGAGATCGAGTTTGCGCTGGTCTGGAAGCCGCCGCGCGGTGTCCTGCGGGGCTTCCCGAACCTGAAGGTGATCTTCTCGCTGGGCGCCGGGGTCGACCATCTCTTGAGCGACCCGGAGCTGCCGGCGGGCGTGCCTGTCGTGCGCATGATCGATACCGAACTGACCCGCGGCATGACCGAATATGTGGCGCTGCATGTCTTGCGGCATCACCGGCGCCAGCGGACGCTGGATGCGCTGCAGCGCGCCGGCACATGGAACATGATCGTCACCCCGACGGCGCCGTCGCGCCGGGTCGGCATCATGGGGCTCGGCGTGCTGGGCCAGGCCGCGGCGACGGCGCTGGCGGCGCTGGAGTTCGACCTCGCCGGCTGGTCGCGGACCGAACACAGGATCGACGGCGTCGAATGCTTCCACGGCCGGGACGGCCTCGGCCCCTTCCTTGCGCGCAGCGAGATCCTCGTCTGCCTGCTGCCGCTGACCGCTGCGACCGAAGGCATCCTGAACGCAGCCCTGTTTGCGCAATTGCCCAAGGGCGCGAGCGTGATCAACGCGGCGCGCGGCGGCCATCAGGTCGAGGCGGATATTCTGGCGGCCCTCGATTCGGGGCGGCTGTCCGAGGTGACGCTGGACGTCTTCCAGACGGAACCGCTGCCCGCGGATCATCCCTTCTGGACGCATCCCAGGGTGACGGTCACGCCGCACAACGCCAGCGTTACTGACCCGGACAGCGGCGCCCGGCAGGTGATCGAGAACATCCGGCGCGTCCGGCGCGGCGAGGCGCTGCCCAACATCGTCGATCCCGCGGCGGGATATTGACCGTGCCGGACGGCCTGTCCCGGCGAACACGAATCGCCCTCATCGCCGCGCTGTGTATCGGCTACGTGGCGAGCCAGTTCTACCGGACGGCGAACGCCGCGATCGCGCCCGAACTGATGCGCGAGCTCTCGATCTCACCGGAATCGATGGGCGCGGTGACCGGCGTGTTCTTCCTCATGTTCGCGGTCATGCAGATTCCCGCGGGGGTGCTGCTCGACCGGTTCGGGCCGCGCCGCGTGATGTCGGGGTTGCTGCTCCTGGCGGTCGCCGGCTCGCTGGTCTTTGCCGTGGCGGACGGCGCGCCGGGCCTCGGCCTCGGGCGCGGGCTGATGGGCGCCGGTTGCGCCGCCGGGCTGATGGGCTCGATGGTGGTGTTCGCCCGCTGGTTCCCGCAGCGCTATTTCGCCACGCTGGCGGCGGTCATCTTCTCGGTCGGCGGGATCGGCAACCTCATGGCCACGACGCCGCTCGCCCTGGCCAGCCAGGCGATCGGCTGGCGCGGCGCCTTCGTCGGCATGGCCGCGATCACCGTGGGCATGGCCGCGGTGCTGTTTCTGGTGCTGCGCGACGCGCCGCCCGGCCATCCCGTGTCGCTCCGCGCGCCGGAATCGCCGCGGCAGATCCTCCGCGGCCTCGGGCAGGTGCTGCGGGACCGCCGGATCTGGTACATCAGCGCGATGCAGGCCGTCGCCTACCCGATCCTGATGACGATCAGCGCCTTGTGGGCGGGCCCCTACCTGGACGAGGTCTATGGCCTCGATGCGATCCAGCGCGGCAATGTGCTGCTGGCGCTGAACGTGGCGATGATCCTGGGCGTGCTGGCCTACGGGCCGCTGGACCGACTCTTCGATACAAGGAAATGGGTCGTCGTGGCGGGAACGGCCGTGACCATCGTGGTGCTGGCGGTGATGGCGGCGGTGCCGCACTGGCCGCTGTGGCAGATCATCGCGCTGCTCGTGGTCTTCATGGGACTCGGCGGCTACCAGATGATCCTGCACGCCCATACAAGGGCGATCCTGCCCGACCATCTCGTGGGGCGCGGGCTGACGGTGCAGAACACCGCGGTCTTCGTCGGCGTGTTCGCGATGCAGTGGGCCTCGGGCTATATCATCGGCGCGTTCCGGGACGCGGCGGATCCGGCCCTGCCCTACCGCGTGGTCTTTGCCTTCCTCGGCGGCACGACGCTGATCGCGCTGCTGGTCTATCTGCGGATCGAGGACAAGCCGCCAAGCGCGGTCGACGCCGGCTGACGCCGCGGTCGCGTAATCAGCGGCCGGCGGTTGCCTTCGCCTTTGCCTTCGGCGCCGCGGCCGCCGGTTTTTTGGCCGCCGCCGTCTGTGCGGCGGCCCGCGCGCGGTCCCGCTCGCGCTGGGCGTTGGCAATGATCTCCGCCAGCTCGGCCAGGTACACAGAGCCCTTCACCGTCCGCTGCACGACGACCGATCGGCCGTCGCGGGGGTCGGTCTTGCGGCGCGCCAGCCCGAACTCGCCGAGCCGGTCCAGCGCCCGCGTGATCGCCGGCTTGGAGACGCCGAGGCCGGCCGCCAGCCCGCGCACGGTATGCGGCGGCGCGGTCATGTAGACGGTCAGCAGTACCGCCATCTGGCGGGCCGAGAGGTCCGGTGCGTCGCGGCGCACATTGTCGACCATGGCGCGGCGCCAGATATCGAGGGGATCGAGGTTGGTGCGTGCCATGTCGACCGCCAAATCGTTCCGGATGCGTATCGAAATTACGGCCCAACGCGCCGCAACGCAAGGAAAATCGGGGGCATCGGCGCAGATAGAGAGGGCTGCTGGCGGACCCCTTAGGCTGTCTCCAATCGTTCACGAATCGCGGCGAAGGCGGCGCGCATGGCCATGGCCTCGCCGCCCTCCGGGCGGCCGGGCCGGGTGCCGACGTTCCAGGCCATGATGTCGAAATGCGCCCACGGCACGCCGTCGCCGACGAACTCCGAGAGGAACAGCGCCGCGGTAATGGCGCCGGCATAGGGCGAGTCCCCGGCGTTGTTGATATCGGCGACCGGGCTGTCGATCAGGCGCCGGTAGGGCCGCCACAGCGGCATGCGCCAGACCGGGTCGTCCTCGGCCACGCCGTGCCGGTGCAGGCTTTCGGCAAGGGCGTCGTCGGGGCTGAACAGGGCGGCGATCTCGGTGCCGACCGCGCTGCGCGCGGCCCCGGTCAGGGTAGCGAAATCGAGCAGCAGCGCGGGCTTGTCCTCGACCGCGAGCGCCAGGGCGTCGGCCAGGATCAGCCGGCCTTCCGCATCCGTATTGCCCACCTCGACGGTCAGTCCCTTGCGCGTCTGCAGCACGTCGCGCGGCCGCATCGCACTGCCCGACACGCTGTTTTCCACGGCCGGGATCAGGACCCGCAGCCGCACGGGCAGCCTGGCCGCCATGACCATGTGCGCAAGGCCAAGCACTACGGCGGCGCCGCCCATGTCCTTCTTCATCAACGCCATGGCCCGGCTCGGCTTCAGGTCCAGCCCGCCGGTGTCGAAACAGACACCCTTGCCGACAAGCGTCACCTTCGGCGCGGTGCTGTCGCCCCAGGACAGATCGATCAGGCGCGGCGCCCGGTCGGCGGCGCGTCCGACCGCATGGATGGCCGGCAGGTTCCGGTCGAAGAGGTCGTCGCCGATTATGACGGCCAGCTCCGCCTTGAACTCCTTTGCCAGTGCCGCCGCGGCCTCGGCCAGACCGTCTGGCCCCATATCCGCCGCCGGGGTGTTGATGAGATCCCGTGCAAGCCAGGTCGCCGTGGCCGCCGCACTTGCAGCCGCGCGATCGGCGCCGTCCGGCCAGACCAGTTCCGGCGCCTCGCGATCGCTGGATTTGTAGCGGGTGAACCGGTAGCTTCCCAGCGACCATCCCAAGGCCGCTCGGGTTGCGTTCCGCCTGGAAAGAGCGGCATCGACATAGTAGCGGCCGTTTGGCAGGGCGGCGGCCGCACCGCCCCAGGACCACAGGTCGTCGTCGCCGTTCACACCGACCAGCGCGCCGCCGACCGCCGCATCGCCCGTGCCCGGCAGCAGCAGGATTGTGCCTGGCTTCGCCGTGTAGCCGGATGCCCGGACCCATGCGGCCACCCGCTTCGGCAGGGCGCCGACTATCTTTTCCAGGGAGTCCTCGCGCGCCGCAATCAGCCGGATTGCCGTGTCTCCCTTTTCTTCGACCAGACAGTCTGCGGGCACCCGTATTCTCCTTGCGTATTCGGCGGTGAGGCGCATAGTCTCGATAGCGCAGTTTTTAGCGGCGAGAAAGCCGCAGGGCAATGGCGAGAGAGACTTTTCGATGGTTCCGATGACGCTGGTAATGGGCAACCGCAACTACTCTTCGTGGTCGCTGAGGGCGTGGCTCGCCATGCGCGTGGCAGGTTTGACGTTTGAGGAGATTGTAATTCCGCTGGATCAGCCCGACACAAGAAACCTGATTCTCGAACATTCGCCGGCGGGCCGGGTGCCGGTACTGCATCACGGCGACGTTACGATATGGGACTCGCTTGCGATCTGCGAGTACCTTGCGGAAACGGTGCCGGGCGCCCGCTTATGGCCCGAAACGGTCCAGGCCCGCGCCGAAGCAAGAGCCATCAGCGCCGAAATGCATGCCGGGTTCGCGGCACTGCGTGAGGCGCTGCCAATGAATGTGCGGGCGGATCGGCCGGGCGTAAGTATAGAGCCGCAAACCCAGGCGGATATCGACCGCATTCTGCAAATCTGGCGGAACTGCCGCCGAAGGTTCGGAACGATCGGGCCGTTCCTGTTCGGTCGGTTTTCGATCGCCGACGCAATGTTCGCACCGGTGGTAAGCCGGTTCGCGACCTACCGTGTGGCGATGGAGGCGCTTGAACGGGAATACGCCAGTATCGTCTACAATCTTCCGGCCATGCGTGACTGGAGTGCGGCAGCGGCGGCCGAGCCGTGGGTGATCGCCGCCGAGGAGATCGGCGAGGAAGTCGGTTGACCGCGGCCCGCTGCCGGCCTGCAAGCCGGCGGGTGTTCAGGAATCGGCCGGGTTCGCGTCCTGGCGGGGCTCCTCTTCCGGCGGCGCCGCGTTCGGAATCTCTTCAATCGATATGCCTTCCTGCGGCATGTCCTCCCTGGATATCCGCGCGTTTGGCGCCACAGGCGCGGGTGCCGGGGCGCAGCCCGACGACTCGATCTTGCGGACCTTTACGAGATCTGCGGCCAGCTTCATGTTGCCAAGATCAATGATCATGTAGCTGGCAACGCCATTGGCGTGAATCTGTACGACTGTGTGTGCACCAAGCTCGTTAAGGGCTGCGGCTTCGAAGACCGGCGTTACCCGCAGGCGCCAGGACTTGCCCTCCACGAGTTCGGAATCCCCCTCGGGCGGTCTTTTCAGAATCGTCGGTGCGCCACCGACAAGCCGCATCTCGGTGTACTTCGAGTAGGGGTCAAAATAGTGGACGGGCGCCGGCGTTTCGCCGACCAGAAGCTGATCCAGTATCTTGACCAGGGATTCCGTCGGCAGGCCCATTCCGATCGCAAGTTTGCGCTGGTCCTTCTTAGGTTTATCGAGCATCACTTCGCCCGGGTCACCGGATGCTGGGACCGTGGCGCGGCCGCGGGTATCGATTTTGCCGGACTTGTTGGAGTTCGTCCATCCCGCGAATTCGACCCGCCGCCCGTTGGCGTTCTCGCGAAGGCGCAGCATATTGTGGATCTGAATCTTCTTGCCGTTGTCGAGTTCGATCGTGAAAAGAAGTTCGCTTTGCGACTGCCAGTTATTGCATTGGCGCTTGAGTCGTATTCCGAGGGCACCTTGCGACTGGACAATCGCACCCTTGAAACTGGTCTGAAGCAGCGTGAGCCGGTACAGGGCCTCGTGTGGGACCAGCTCGACGGCAGTCGCGGGGTCCGGCATCAGCACAGCACCAGCCAGCAGCACAAGGGAAATTCTGAGATATCTTCGCATCATGACAAACTGCCTTGATCCAGTCGCTCATCTACACAAATCGGTCCGGTCCGCCGCCGGCATTCCGGGCAGGGCGGGGTTCGCGTAAGCGCAGATGCCGCCGCGAACCCGGCAGAATCCAGATCGGTTACGTTCCAGTTGGGCATTCGCTCGGTCTTTCTCTGGTGCGTCGGACCGCCAGGCGCCGGCCGGCTGAATGTATCGAAGCAGACAACGGGCTACTTGCAACTGGGAATGTCCAGGCCCTTGATCCAGGCGAGGGTTCCCTCAACCGCAAACAGGCCGAAATCGATTGTGGTTTCGCTGACGATACCGTTCTTGTGCACCTTCGAAGTTTCGATACGTGCCGGTCGCCGATCCTCTGCGCCGATCAGGACATATTGGGTGGTGAACCGCCACGCCGGCGTGTTGAGAAGTTCCGCGTCGCCGTCCGGTACGGGTTGCTTCGTGGCCTGTGCAGGCGATGCCGGACGGTATATCGCGCGGAAGGCGCCTTCGCTGCTGGATCCGTCGAAGACCGGCAGCTCCGGGGCAAGTTCGCCCTTGGACAACCTGTCGAGCTGCTGTCTCAGGGCGCTGAAGGGGAAAATGACGTTCTGCGGAACCTCGATCTGCTGTTCTTCGGGCCAGTCGTAACGGACCGTCACGCCAAGGAACCGGACCTCCTTCTGCTTTTTCGCCTTTTCCTCTGCCTCTCTTGCAGCTTCTTCGGCGGCTGCCTTTTCTGCTACGGCCTCCTGGGTTTCTTCCGCACCTACCGCGTCCTTGTCCTTCTCGTCGACCTTGGCCATCTCGACGACTTCTTCCTTGACCTCGACGACCGAGCCCTCTTCCGGCCGATTGGCCTCACCGGCGATGATCGCCACGGTGCGTCCGTTCAGGGTCGTCCGAGAGCGGAACCAGAAATGGCGGCCGTCCACCGATTCCCGCAGACGATCCTCGACGACCAAATGAGTCTCGCGGTCGTCCGTGTAGACGATATCGAATTCGAGCCGCCGGTCGTATCCGAAATGGAAGCAGTCACGTGTGACACTTACCTCCATGATCCCTGACGAGGTGTCCGCCCATCCGTCAACATCGAGATTCTTCAGGCTCAACCGGTAGACGGCCTGGTAGGGAATTATCTCCGCCGCACCCGTCGGGGTGGCCGCGAGGGCCGCCAGGATTGCCGTGGCCGCCAGATGCTTCCGAAATCTCATCGCAATTCGCCAAAATACCAGTTGTGAGTCTCCGGCCGTGCGCGGGCTCCAGGTCGAGTTGCCCGTTCCGGGGCGCCATCCGAATTGCCGGCGAGCGACCGTTGCTCGTTCATTCCATATCAGGCCACAATTAGGTTAATCTGGCGTAAAGGTCCGACACTTATCGGTTTTTGACAACGGCGCACGCTATCTGGGACGACGCCGACAGACGACCCGCGCCGGCCGGATCGATTCCGGGCGTCTCGCCCGCCAGTCGAGTGGCATGGGACGTGCATAACAAGCATCCTGACGTAATGCCGGCGCGAACATACCGGCGTATGAGAACAGGGCGCTTGGCATCATGCATCGTGAAAACCAACAGACCAGTTGCCCCGGAGACGAGCCGGCCAGGACTCTGATCTTGGTCGTTAGCGCGGACGCGTTCGGCCAGGATTTCGTATGCCGTGGCCTGCAACAGTCCGGATATCGCGTATCGGTTGCGAGCGACGGCGCGACGGCGCAGCGCCTGCTCCGCGAACACGCGTTCGATCTCGTGATTCTCGATGGGATCGTGCCCGGCAAGGACACGCGTGAGGTTGTCAGCGAGATCCGGATACGGCGACCGGGCGCGGACCTTCCCGCAGTTCTTGTGGCGGCAGACGACGACTCAGACGCAAGCAGGTTCCTTGCCCACGGCGTCGACGCTTGCATCAAGAAACCATTTGAGATCGGCACGCTGGCAACAACTATCGAAACACAGCTGGCGCGCCGCCACATTGGCCGTGAACCAAAGCGTTCGCGCAACGACCTTGAACGCTTGGTTGCTCAGCGGACCACCGAGCTAGAGCGTGCCAACAGGGAACTTGAGGAGGCACGGAGCGTTCTGACCGATGCCCTCGAAGTGATCGACGAAGGGTTTGCCCTGTGGGATTCCGAGGACCAGCTCGTTAGCTGCAACGAGAGTTACCGGAAGCTCTTCGGTCCCAACGCCAAGCTCGTGATTCCAGGCGCCCGGTTCGAGGACTTGATGCGCTGGCAGCTCCAGAGCGGCGCCCTCAGGGGCGCCGTGAGCCGACCGCACGAGTGGCTCGAGCAACGCGTGTCGCGGCACCGCGACCCGCACGGTCCGTTTGAGGACGAGTTTTCCGACGGAACCTGGGTCCAGGTCGCCGAAACCCGCACGACCAACGGTTACACCGTCGGGATTTGCACGGAAATATCCCAGGTGAAACGGCGTGAGATGGCACTGAAGACGTTCGCGGAAAACAACCGCCGCCTCGCTGCGGCGGTCAACGCGACGAGCAGCACGATCCTGATCACCGATCCCAACCGGCCGGGCAATCCGACGGTGTTCGCAAACCCCGCCTTTACTGCGATGACGGGCTGGCCCGTCGAAGAAGCGCTCGGCCGCGACCGCTCGTTCCTGAGCGGTCCCGACACCGACACGGATGAAGCGGCCCGGTTTGAGCAGGATATGTGTGAAGGCCGCCCGGCCTCGACGGAGTTGCGGCTGAACGCCCGAAACGGAAGATCCTTCTGGGCCGAGATCAACGCCAGCCCGATGCGTGGCAACGATGGCCGGATCTCGAACTGGGTCATCATCCAGACCAACATAACGGCGCGAAAGAAGACCGAAGAGCAGCTTCATCAGTCACAGAAGATGGAGATGATCGGACAGTTGACCGGGGGGCTCGCCCACGACCTCAATAATCTTCTGACCATCGTACTCGGTAATCTGGAATCCGCACACGGGGCTGCCGGCACCGGCGATTCAGAGGCTGGCGAGATGCTGGAATCCGCACTCGCGGCAACCCGCCGGGGCGCCGATGTTACGCGGCGGCTGCTTGCGTTTTCCCGGCAGCAAACGCCGGCCCCGAAGGTCACCGACCTGAGGGAAACGTTGAACGGATTCGAGAAATTCATCGGCCGCTCACTCGGCAGCGGGTACCGGCTCCGCCTGGTTCGTGCGGCTGAACTCTGGCCCGTTATGGTCGAACCGGGACAGTTGGAAAACGCGATCTTGAATCTTGCCATCAATGCACGCGATTCGATGCTCGCGGGCGGAACCCTGACCCTTGAGGCTGCAAACACCGTGCTCAAGAACGCGACGGACGTGACCGGCCAGCCGATCGCCGATGGCGAATACGTATGCATTTCGGTTGGTGACAGCGGCGATGGCATGTCGCCCGAGATCGTCGAGAGGGTGATACAGCCCTTCTTCACGACAAAGGAAACAGGCAAAGGTACGGGCCTTGGGCTCAGTATGGTTTACGGCTTCACGTCGCAGTCCGGGGGCTCCATGCAGATCGACAGTGTGCCCAGGCGCGGTACCAAGGTCTTCCTGTTCTTCCCGCGGGTGCGGGCCGCCTGCGACTCCGGCGATACGGCCAGCCGGGCACAGTCCGCCGCCGGATCGGAAACGCTCCTCGTCGTGGATGATGAGCCCGAGGTACGCGCCGTTGCCGCCATGCAGCTGACGCGACTTGGCTACCGGGTGCTGCAAGCCGGCGATGCCGAGGAGGCCCTGAGAGTATTCGAAAGTGACGGGCCGGTGGATCTATTGGTGACCGATATTGGTCTGTCCGGCGGTATGAACGGATACCAGCTCGTGGCGGCAATACGCGCCAGACAGCCCAACGCTAGGGCCATACTCGTATCCGGCTCATGCCTCGGGGCGACGCCGAGTGCCACGCAGCGGGATCCGTCTGTCGGCTTTCTTGCCAAGCCCTACGACCGTGCGGCGCTAGCCAGTGCAGTTCTCCAGGCCCTCAACACCGACCCGTTGCACGACCGGGTTCAAGCAGAACTATTGAATTAGGCCTAAGTGTATAGTCCTGCCATCGGGCCTCGATCGCGGCGATCAGACGACCGGCCCGTTCGGAGTAAGCACGATCTTGCCCTCGCGGCCGAACCGCCACGACCGCTCCAGCGCCTCGGCGATGTCGTCCAGCTCGTAGGTCGCCTCGACCGGCACATTGAGGGTGCCGTCGGCGAACCTGGATGCGAGGTCCTGATACATGGCGCGCAGCTGGTCCGGGGTCATCGCCCCACCCGCCCTGACCATCCAGAACCCCCTGAGAGTAATGTCGTGGAGCACCAGTTGATGCGGCGTGATCGTGCAGGAGTCGCCGCTCAGGAACCCGTAATTGACGACGACGCCGCCATCTTCAAGACAGTCGGCGAGACGCCGTGTCGCATCGCCGCCAACCGCGTCAAGCGCCAGCCGCGCCCCGGCGCCGCCGGTTTCGGCCCGCATCCGCGCGCCGACATCATCGGCGTCGACCAATACCACGTCCGCCCCGATTTCCTTGAGGGCAGCGACCGCGGCCTGCCGCCGGACAATGTTGGCGGTTCGAAACCCACCTGCTGCAGCGAGCCGGATGACATGCCGCCCAACTCCGGAGTTCGCTGCATTCTGCACCACCCAGTCGCCGGGTTGGAGATCGACGTAATCGCGCAGCATTAACATTGCCGAGGGTGGATTGGCCTTGAGCTGAGCCAGCTGCAGCAGATCAACGTGCCGGTCGACCATGAGCGCGCGGGCTGCCGGAATCCGCACTCGCTGTGACCAGTTCTGCCGTTCCAGGCTGACGACGTGGTCGCCGACGGCGACGGACTGGACGCCTTCTCCCACCATCACCACGCGGCCGGCACCCTCGATTCCGAGCCGCGCGGGCAGCGTTGCCGGGCCGGGATAGCGCCCCTCGACGATCAGCAAGTCGGCCGGGTTGATCGCCGACGCCAGGATCTCGACAATGATTTCACCCGAACCCGGCGGCCCGGCATCCGCCACATCGACGCAGTGGCACACCTCATGCGGCACACCGTAGGACGCGAACTCGATCGCCTTCATGCGGGCTCCCCAATCATGAGTCCCGGCCACCGGCGGTCGCCGGTGCAGCCTGGCCATCAGGCTAGCGCCATCGAGCCGTCATGTGCAAGGCCGAGTAAAACCATCCGGCTTCCGGCCGAAAAGGCGATTGCGATCGTATCAGGTGGTTCGCGTTCAGCCGCGCGAGACGGCCCACGCCAATACCGAATGCCCGGGCGCTGCTCGATAAACTTTAGGGCGAATTCAGCGCACCGGTGCTGCGGGTTATTCGCGCAGAGCGAGCAAAATGCGTATCATGCGCCCGGAATGATTGATTGAGACTGACGGTGTGGCTATACTACTCTCGGGTAATGTGGTCGTTCTCTGCTTGAAGCCAACGTGTTTCGGGTACATGCACCGGGAGTGTTAGGAGGCCGGCATGGACGGGGGTATGAATTCGGGGGCTTTCCCCGAGAGGCTCTATCTGGGCATCGATGTCGGGTCGACCACGGTCAAATGCGTTGTCGTCGACCCGGATACCAAGAACATACTATGGAGCCGGTACGAGCGCCACGAAACGCGGCAGCCGGAAAAGGTCGAGGAGATGCTGTCGGCCATCGAGGCCGATTTCGCGGACTTCGATCCATCGCGTTTCAGGGCCTTCATCACCGGCTCCGGCGCCGGGCCGCTGGCCGGCAAGATCGGCGCGCGTTTCGTGCAGGAGGTCAACGCCGTCGCGATCGCGGTCGAGCAGCGCCATCCCGACGTCTACAGCGTCGTGGAACTGGGCGGCCAGGACGCCAAGGTCATCTTCTTCGCCGACGTGCCGGAAACCGGCGATCGCCGCATCATTACCTCGATGAACGACAAATGCGCCTCCGGCACGGGCGCGACGATCGACAAATGCATGATCAAGGTGGGTATGCCGGAAAGCGAGGTCGCCGGCCTGGCCTATGACCCTGAGCGCCTGCACAACGTCGCCGCGCGTTGCGGCGTGTTCGCCGAGACCGATATCGTCAACCTGATCAAGGGCGGCGTCCCGTCGGACGAAGTGATGAACTCCCTGGCCGACGCGATCGTCATGCAGAACCTGACCGTGCTGACGCGCGGAAATACCTTGCGCGAGCGGGTGCTGCTGCTGGGCGGCCCGAATACATTCCTGCCGTTTCTGCAGGACTGCTGGCGGTTGCGGGTCAAGGAAATCTGGGACGAGCGCGGGTACCAATCGTCCGGCCGCGCGATGGAGGAAATGGTCTTCGTTCCCGAGAATGCACAGTACTACGCGGCCGTCGGCGCCGCCCTGTTCGGCATGCAGGAGTCCGAGGATTCGGGCCTTTACCAGGGGCTCGAGGGCTTGCGCGAATTCATCGCGAATGGACGCAAGGCGAAGCTCGGCGCCCATTCCGGCCCGTCGCTGGTCCGCGAGAATGAAGATTTCGAGGCGTTCCGGGAGACCTATACCATTCCGCCCTTCACACCGGCGACGCTCGAGCCCGGGACGACGGTCCGCGGGTATGTCGGTTTCGATGGCGGTTCCACCAGTTCCAAGGCGGTCCTGATCGACGACGACGGGGAGATCCTGACCAAAGAGTATCTGCTCTCCAAGGGCAACCCGGTGCAGGACGCCAAGGACATCATGGCGCAAATCAAGGCCTTCGCGACCGACCAGGGGTGTGAACTTGAGGTCCTGGGTTTCGGCGTAACCGGATATGCGACCGCCGTGCTGGACACCGCGCTGAGCGCCGATGCCGGTGTCGTCGAGACCGTGGCGCATATGCTCAGCGCGCAGAAGTATTGCGGCGAGGACATCGACGTGATCTGCGATGTCGGGGGCCAGGACATCAAGGTCCTCTTCATGCAGAATGGCGTGATCAAGAGCTTCCGGCTGTCCAACCAGTGCTCGGCCGGCAACGGCATGCTGCTGCAGTCGATGGCCGGCCAGTTCAACGTCAATATCCGCGATTTCGCCGACAACGCCTTCAGGGCCGAGATTTCACCCAATTTCAGCTATGGCTGCGCCGTCTTCCTGGACGCCGACCGGGTGAATTTCCAGAAGGAGGGCTACAACAAGGAAGAGCTGTTCGCCGGCCTGGCCCGCGTGCTGCCCAAGAACATCTGGCAGTACGTCGTGCAGATTCCGCGCATGGCCGAGCTTGGCACCAAATACGTCCTGCAGGGCGGGACGCAGCACAACCTCGCGGCCGTCAAGACGCAGATCGATTACATCAAGGACCGGGTGCCCGGCGCCGAGGTCCTGATTCACCCGCACACCGGCGAGGCCGGCGCGATCGGCGCGGCCCTTGAGGCAAAGAGGGCGGTCGAGAAACGCGGCCATTCGATTTTCGTCGGACTCGATTCGGCGATCCATCTGAAATACACGACGCGAACCGACGAGGAAACGCGCTGTAATTTCTGCGCCAACAACTGCCCGCGCACTTTCATCGATACGGAAACGCCGGACGGCCGCACGGCCCGCTACATCGCCGGGTTCTCGTGCGAGAAGGGGACGGTCGAGTCGAAAGAGGCGGTGCAGGAACTGAACCGCGTGCGAAAGCAACTCAAGGAACAATATCCCAACCTCGTGGATTACGAGGCCGAGCTGGTCTTCCGGCATTTCTTCGAACCGCAACCGATTCCCGAGGAAGGCGCGGTTACTGAACGCGAGGAAACCGTCCATCGCTGGTTCGGCTGGGGCAAGGCCCGACAGGAGGTGGTGATCCGCCCGATCCGCCGCAGCGATACAGCGACTATGGAGGCGCGGGAGAATATCCGGGTGGGCATGCCGCGGGTCCTCAACCATTACGTGCTCGCGCCCTTCTTCCGCACCTATCTGGAGTCGCTGGGCATTTCGCGGCGGAATGTGGTGTTTTCCGATGAAACGTCGGAAGATATGTGGGCCGAAGGCGGCAAATACGGGGCCATCGACCCCTGCTACCCGTCCAAGGTGGCGCAGGCGCATCTGCACGATCTGATCCTGAAGAAGAACAAGCGGAAACAGATCGACTATATCTGGTTCCCCAGCATTACCGACATGCCATCCTTCGTGACCAACACGGTGGCCAACGCGACCTGCCCAATCGTCGCGGGCACACCGCAGGTCGTGCATGCCGCGTTTATAAAGGAGAAGGATTATTTCGCGGAAGGCGGAATCACCTTCGTCAGCGATCCGGTGAACTTCGAGCTGCCGCACCTGTTGCGGCGCCAGCTCTACGAGACCTGGAGCCCCCGGCTTGGTATCACCGAAGACGAAAACGAATGGGCCTGCGAGCAGGCCTGGGCGGCGCTCAACGTCTGCGACGACGATCTGCAACGCCGCGGCCTGGAACTGCTGACCGCGGCGGAGCGGGAAAACGGCGTCGTTCTGCTGATGCTGGCCAGGCCGTATCACAATGACCCGGGTCTGAACCACAAGATCTTCGAAGAGTTCCAGGCGCTGGGATACCCAGTGATGTCGATCCGCTCGATCCCGAAGGATCCGGCCTGGCTGGAGCGCTTCTTCGCCGACGATCTGAGGGCCGGACTCACCGAGGACGTGTTCGACGTGCGGGACGTCTGGCCCGAGAACTATTCGATCAACAGCGTCCAGAAAGTCTGGGCGGCAAAGTTCGCGGCCCGCCATCCCAATGTCGGCGTGGTCGACCTGTCCAGCTTCAAGTGTGGCCATGATGCGCCGACCTACGGACTGATCGACAGCATCATCTCGGCGACCAGGACGCCGTATCTCGCGCTGCACGACCTGGACGCCAACAAACCGGGGGGCTCAATTGCGATCCGCGTCAAGACCTTTGCCTATGCGCTGGAGCTCTACAAGGAAGATGCCGCGGAGCGTCTGGCGAAGCGGAGCGATCTGGAAAGGGCTCTGGCCGTCAAGCGGGCCGAACTGATCGAGAAATACCGGGTCGAACTGGAACAGAATATCGCCGGTAGTGGCGGGCAGGCGGTCGAAGGCCTAGCTGCCGCGTTCGACGCGTATGTAAATGGGGAAGAGGCGGGACAAGAGCAGTCAGAGGAGGAACGTCATGTTGCGTGACCCTTCGAGCGACGCGGGACGGCGTGCAACCACCGACGAGAACACCAGCCGGTCGCTGGACATGCGTCGGGAGGCCGCTATCGGCGGCGGATGCGGCTGCGCCACCGGCGCCGCCCATTCGCACGGGCACGGTACGGGGCTGGGCCCGGCGACGCGCTCTGCACTGGAGAAGATCGAATCCGAACTCCGGGCGTTCGAGGTGGCGGAGCGCCAGCGGCTCGGCCTGGAGCCCGATCCGGCCCAATGGAGCGATGCGAACCCGCAGGCCTTCACAGCCGAGGAGCGGGGCGGGACGCGACTGCTGTTCGGTGGCCTGACGGCCGCCCATGACGCCATCCTGGAAGCCGGCCTCCGGTCGCTCGGCTACAACGCGCAGGCGCTCCCCTACGCGGATGTCGCGGCGCTCCAGACCGGCAAGGAATTCGGCAACCGCGGTCAGTGCAACCCGACCTACTTCACGGTGGGAAATCTGGTGAACCACCTCGTGAAGCTGCGCGACAAGGAGGGGGTTCCGACCGACGACATCGTGCGGAACAACGCGTTCCTGACGTTCGGCGCCTGTGGTCCCTGCCGGTTCGGCACCTACGTCACCGAATATCGAAAGGCCCTGAGGGATTCCGGCTTCCATGGCTTCCGTGTCATGGCGCTCAGCCAGGAGGGGCCGCAGGACGATATCGGCGGCACCGCATCGGCGATCGATACGAACCTGGAATTCTATATCGTGATCGTCAAGGCCCTGATGGCCGGCGACATCATCAATCTCCTCGGCTACCGCAACCGGCCGTATGAAATCGAGGCCGGCGCGACCGACGCTGCGATGCAGGTGTCGATCGAGGCGGTCCGGGCCGCCTTCATCGAAGGGCGCAGCATCCTGCGGGCCATGAAGCACGTGCGCAAGGCATTCGCGAACGTGAAGGTAAATCGCCTGCAGCCGAAACCGAAGGTCGCGATCATCGGCGAGTTCTGGGCCATGACGACCGAGGGCGACGGCAATTACCGCTTGCAGCGCTTTCTTGAGGAGGAGGGCGCCGAATGCGATATCCAGATCATCACGGTTTGGGCGCTCTACATCGTCTGGACACTGTCGTACGATATTCGGGAGAGCACCATGTTGCGCCGCCGCAAGGGCGAGGTTGATCGCTTCGAGGGCCTGGCGCCGCGCAAGGGCATTTTCTTTGCCTGGCTCGGGGGCCGGGCGGTGAAGCTCGTGTTCGGCACCTTCGCGAAACTGGCCGGGCTAAGGGGTTACAAGTTGCCCAATATGAGGGAGATCGCCGATCTGGCGCACGAATACTATCCCAATCAGCTGCGTGGCGGCGAGGGGCACATGGAGGTCGGCAAGGTCATCCAGACGGCCAAGAATATGAAGGACCATATGATCATCAGTGTGAAGCCGTTCGGTTGCATGCCGTCATCCGGCGTGTCCGACGGCGTCCAGTCGCTGGTGTCGGCACGCTTCCCGGAGGTCGAGTTCCTGCCGATCGAGACCACCGGCGACAGCGCGGTCAATGCCTACAGCCGCGTGCAGATGGCGCTGTTCCGGGCGCGCGCCAAGGCGCACGCGGAATTCGAGGAAGCGCTGAAGAAGAAGGGTCTGACCGCCGAGGAGGCCGCCCGCAAGGCCGAGGCCAAGGCCTCGCTGTCGCAGGCGCTGAACTATCCGGCGCACACGGTGACGGGCACCGCGGCCAACGCGGTGTACGAACTCGAATAAGAGATTTCCTCCCGAACCCATCTGAAGGGGCCGTTCGTGGCCCCTTCCTTATGCCTGCCGCGCGCTGCGGATGGCGAGCCACACCGCTTCGGGCCGGGCCGGCATGGGGATGTCGGTCACGCCCAGCGGGGCCAGCGCGTCGAGCACGGCGTTGACCACCGTCGGGATGGCGCCGCTGGTCCCGGCCTCGCCGCACCCCTTCACGCCCAGCGCGTTGGTCGTCGCCGGTACCGGGTGGTGGTGAATCTCGAAACCGGGAAGGTCGTCGGCACGCGGCAGGGCGTAATCGGTGAACGAGCCGCTCAGCAGCTGGCCGCCGGAATCGTAGATCGCGGTTTCCATCAACGCCTGGCCGATGCCCTGGACGATGCCGCCATGGGTCTGTCCTTCGACCAGCATCGGGTTGACGAGGTTGCCGAAATCGTTCACCGCAAGATAGCGGTCGATGCGCACGCCGCCGGTCTCGGGGTCGACCTCCACTTCGCAGATATGGCAGCCGTTGGGGAAGGATGACGGCGGCGTCTCGGCGACCGTTTCATGGTCGAGCGACTCCGGCAGGCCCGCGGGCCTGTCGGTAGTCGTCGCGACCCGTGCCGCTAGGTCCTGCACCGAAATCGACCGGTCGGTGCCGACAACGCGGAACTCTCCGTCCGAGAAATCGATATCCTGCTCGGCGGCCTCGAAGACATGCGCCGCCCAGGGCCGGCCCTTTGCGATCACGCCGTCCGATGCGGCCAGCAACGCGACGCCGCTGCTCATGATCGATTTGGATCCGCCGGTGCCGCCGCCGAACAGCAGTTCGTCGCTATCCCCTTGGATCAGGTCGATGCCGTCGGCCGGGATGCCCAGCGCGCCGGCGACGACCTGCGCGAAGGCGGTGGCGTGCCCCTGTCCCTGGTCGAGGCTGCCGGTCACGAGGGTCACGCGCCCGTCTGCCCGGAACCGGATGCCGCCCATCTCCTTGCCGACGCCGGCGGTGACCTCGAGATAACAGGTCACGCCCCGGCCGCGCAGCAGGCCGCGCGTCTCCGATGCCTTGCGGCGTGCCGCAAACCCCTCCCGGTCGGCCCTTTCCAGCGCCTCCGCCAGGATGGCGGGAAAATCGCCGCTGTCGTATTCCCGACCCGAGGCCGCCTTGAAGGGGATCGCGTCGGCCGGGATCAGGTTGCGCCGGCGCAGATCCACCGGATCGCGTCCGGTCTCGCGCGCCGCGGCGTCGATCAGCCGCTCCATGATGTAGTTGCCTTCCGGTCTTCCGGCGCCGCGATAGGGCGCGATCGGCACGGTGTTGGTGAAGACGCAGCGGCTGGTCGCGGCGATCAGCGGCGTCCGGTAAGCGCTGGCCGCGTTGGTCGGGATGTTGACCGAAGCCATGTACGGCCCGAACGGAGTCGCGTAGGCGCCGAGATTGCCGATCACGTCGATCCGCATGGCGAGGATATCGCCGTCCGCATTCAGCGCCAGCGCGCCGTCCGCAATCATGTCGCGGCCCTGGAAGTCCGAGAGGAACGAGCCGCTGCGGTCGTCGACCCATTTGACCGGCCGCCGCAGATCCCTTGCCGCGTGCAGCACCAGGAGGTTTTCCGGATACTGCTGCGACTTCATCCCGAAGGACCCGCCGATGTCGTGCGAAAGCACGCGCAGGGCTTCGAGCTCGATTCCCATGACGGCCTTGGCGAGTGTCTGCCGCATGCCCCAAACGCCCTGGCTCGTGACATGCAGCGTAAAGCGGTCGCCGGCGGCATCGTATTCGCCGACCGCGGCGCGCGGCTCCATCGCCGCGACGATCACCCGGTTGATCGGAATTCGCATCCGCGTGACGTGGGCGGCGCCGGCGAAGGCGCCCTCGACCGCCTGGAAATCGCCGTAGCGCCAGTCGAGGCAGATATTGCCGGCGTCCTCATGAATGCGCGGGCTGCCGGCATCCAGCGCCCGCTCCGGATCGATCAGCGCGGGCAGCGGATCGATATCGAATGAGATCGCCTCCACCCCGTCCCGGGCCGCGTCCAGGGTTTCGCCCACGACGAACGCAAGGCCCTCGCCGGCGAATTTCACCTTCTCGCGGGCCAGTGCGTAGCGCGCCGGCGATTCATGATCCGTGCCGTCGTGGTTCTTGACGAAGTTCCCGCAGGGATACGCGTTGTAGCCGGCGCCCTCGAGGTTCTCGAACGTGTAGACGGCCAGCACGCCGGGAACCCGGCGCGCGTCGGACGGATCGAGGCGGCGAATGATCCCGTGCGCGTGCGGCGACCGCAGCACATACCCATAGGCCTGGCCAGGCAGGCTGACGTCGCCGGTATAACGGCCCTCGCCGCGCAGCAGCCGCGGGTCCTCGTTGCGGGGAACCGGCTGGCCGGCGCCGAATTTCTGGATCGCCACGCGCGGCGAGACGGTGTCGGTCATGTCGGGCAGGGCCACCGAGCGGTTGTGCAGACCAAATCAAACGAAATCAAATAGCAGCATCGGCCCGAGAGTCCAACGACCCTTCGCAAAAAATACCGCAGGCCAGGCTGTCACGCCGCCCTTGGGCGCCCGTTTGTCCGGGGCCCACCTTCCTGATAGTCTGCCGCCCATGGCGGAGTTCAGACGCGGGAGTCGCATGAGCGCAAGGGGCGCGCCGGAAATCCGGCCCATCACATCGCATCTCGGCGCCGAAATCGCCAATGTCGACCTTTCGAAACCGCTGGAAGACAGGATGTTCGACGCGATTCACGAGGCCTTCAACCAGCATTCGGTGCTGGTGTTCCGCGGCCAGGCGCTGACGCCGGAGCAGCACATCGCGTTCAGCCGGCGGTTCGGGCCGCTCATGGTCCACGTCTTCACCGAAGACCTGCTGGCGGGCCATCCCGAAATCTACCGCCTGTCGAACGTGGTGATCGACGGCGTCCGCCAGGGCCGGCCCGACGCCGGGCAATACTGGCACTCCGACCTGACCTATGAGGAACAGCCGTCGCTTGGCTCGGTGATGTATGCGCTGGAAGTGCCGGAGGTCGGCGGCGACACGATGTTCGTGAGCACCGCGCACGCGTTCGCGCAGCTCTCGCCCGTCATGCAGAACATGTTGGAGGGCCTGACGGCGATCCATGAATTTGGCCACGCGTTCGGACGGTCGAACACGACGTCGATCGGGGTGGCGCGGGACACGCTCGACGAGCGGCCGCCGGTTGTGCATCCGGTGGTGCGGGTGCATTCTGGCACCGGGCGCAAATGCCTGTTCGTCAATCCCGGTTTCACGGTGCGGATCGAGGGCATGGTCGACGCGGAGAGCGAGATGCTGCTCGGCTATCTCTATCGCCACATGACCCGCCCCGAATGGGTGCTGCGGCACAAGTGGCGCAAGGGCGACGTCGTCATGTGGGACAACCGGGCGCTGATGCACAGCGGCACCGGCGACTACGATTCCGGGACGCCCCGGCACATGCATCGCACGACGATCGCGGATGCCGGCTCGGGCTGACGGGCGCCGAACCGTACGCTGACCGCCGGATGACCCGCTCCCGCAGCGGCATCGCGGGGGCGATCCGGTCCGGCCACCGCCGGGATCAAACGCAACACGGGGAAACTGGCGGAGAGGGTGGGATTCGAACCC
>Ga0224512_10001735_pt1 | contig 20656 bp, 19 predicted proteins | sample SF_May12_sed_USG_4_FD_169103 | JGI IMG/M metagenome (GOLD analysis project Ga0224512, IMG submission 169103) | Sediment microbial communities from San Francisco Bay, California, United States - SF_May12_sed_USGS_13 | ecosystem: Environmental > Aquatic > Marine > Sediment | place: USA... | reverse complement strand
CTGGCCGTGGCGGACTACATGAGCCGCCAGAATCGCGCGGCAGGCAATGCGCCGCTCACCATGCAGGACGTGCTGACTGCGATGGTCAAGGCACACGAGATTCAAGGCGTGCTTGCGCTCGAGAACAACTACAACCGCGTTTGCGTCGCTTCGACCGCTGTTGTCACGCGCATGCTTGGTGGTGACAGGGGCCAGGTCCTAAATGCTCTGTCGCATGCATGGATCGACGGCGGCGCGCTGCGCACCGATCGATACGCGTCGAACACAGGATCACGCAAGAGCTGGGCGGCCGGGGACGCGACCAGTCGCGCCGTGCGCCTTGCGCTGATCGCCATGACCGGCGAGATGGGCTGCCCGGCGGAGCTTCACCCGCATACCGCCGTGGAAGCGGCGATGACGCAGCATGCCGAAGCCAAAGATCGCATCGACGTCGATGTTCCGATTGGCCACCGGGGGCTGCGCGAAGAGGGAATACCGGTACTCAAGCAGAAGTTTGTGGACAGCGTGTCACCAAAACTTGCGGCCGGCCAGTGGGAAGCGCTTAATAAACTGTGCGTCGATCGCGAGCAACTCGCCGCAACGGCTGTCGATGACTTCATGGCACTGCTTGTGGTCTGAATTCACAGCTCAACGCCAAGGAGCCAACCATGCGAACACCGATACTGACCGCACTATTCTTCCTGCTTGTGCTACCGGCCGCGGCCGACGCCGAGAGGCGCGTTGCCAATAATGGCAACCTCGTTATGGAAGACGTGCCGGAGATCCCGGCCGATATCGTTGATAGTCTTAATCAATATCAGAATGTTCGCTCGGCGTCGTTTCAAGCCTGGTCAGGCGACGGCGAGAGCTTGTTAATCAACACGCGATTCGGCGACGTCGGTCAGCTCCATCGTGTCGACATGCCGATGGGTGCACGCCACCAGGTTACCTTTTACAATGAGCCCGTGGGCGAAGTCTCGCGGCAGCCCGGCGGCTCGAAGCTGATCTTCACGCGCGATGTGGGCGGTAGTGAGTTTTCGCAGATTTTCCTGCTCGACCCGGCCGGCGGTGATGCACAAATGATTACGGACGGCGAGTCGCGCAATGGCACCGTACTTTGGGACCGCGAAGGTCACCGGCTTGCCTACCAGAGCACGAGGCGCAACGGTGCGTCCAACGACATTTGGCTGGCGGACCCGGAAAACCCGGCGGACACCAAGGTCGTCCTCGAGTCACCGGACGGGAGCTGGTGGGGGCCCACTGAGTTTTCTCAGACGGGCACCAGGATGCTCGTGACCAATTACGTGAGCATCACCGACTCTCGCGTCAACCTGCTGGACCTTGATACGGGCAATGTCACACTTCTCGCCGGCGACGCTGCTAACCCCAGCGTGAATGTTCCGCTGGCGTTCGACGATGACAACGACGGCTTTTGGTTCATCACGGATCGCGCCGGCGAGTTCAGCGTGCTTGCCTGGCAGTCCCTGGAAGAGGGCGCCGAGCCTGAGTACATAAGCAGCGACATACCGTGGAACGTGGACGGCGGCGCTATTTCGCATGATCGCCGTCGCGCCGCTTTTACCGTAAATGAAAATGGCCGCACCGCTGTGTACCTGTTCGACCCGCACACGCGCGAGTACCGACGAATCGACAGCATCCCAGTTGGGCTGGTTGGTGGCCTTGAGTTTAGCCCCGACGACTCCAGGCTCGCGATGACTATCAATACAGCGAGCTCGCCCAGCGACACGCATGTCCTTGAACTGGGCCGCAGCGCGCTTGATTACTCCGAACTTGTCCGCTGGACGCAAAGCGAGGTGGGTGGTCTCGATACTACGACATTCATCGAGCCCGCGTTAGTCGAGTTCCCGACATTCGACGAAGTGGGTAGCGCTCCACGCAAGATTCCAGCCTGGATCTACAGGCCACGTGGCAGCGGGCCGTTTCCAGTTGTGGTCTCCATCCATGGAGGGCCCGAAAGTCAGGCGCGCCCCGCTTTCGCGAGCACCTACCAGCTCTGGCTGGACAAGCTCGGCGTCGCTGTCGTTGTTCCGAACGTGCGCGGCTCAGCTGGCTACGGGAAGACTTACGTCTCGCTCGATAACGGCCTCAAGCGCGAGGACTCGGTTAAGGACATTGGGGCGCTGCTCGACTGGATCGAGACGCAGCCAGACCTCGATCAGGATCGCGTCGCAGTGTTTGGCGGCAGCTATGGCGGCTACATGGTGCTTGCGAGCGCGGTCCACTTCAGCGACCGGCTCAAGGCTGCAGTCGATATCGTCGGCATCTCGAGTTTTGTAACGTTTCTCGAGAACACCCAGGATTATCGTCGTGACCTGCGCCGCGTCGAGTACGGCGACGAGCGCGATCCCGAAATGCGCGCACACCTCGAGAAAATCAGCCCGGTTAACAATGTCGAGAAAATCCACATCCCGCTATTTATTGTGCAAGGCGAGAATGATCCACGCGTGCCGGTCACCGAGTCGATCCAGATGGTTGCGGCGCTGCGCGACCGGGGTGAAACGGTGTGGTACATGAACGCACTGAACGAAGGTCACGGCTACCGCAAAAAGGAAAATCGCGACATTTACCAACAGGCCACAGTCCTGTTCCTTAAAGTCAACTTGCTGGGCGAGTGAATGGGTCGCCCGGTTGGTTGCGGCGTTCGCGCGTTCGACCTTAGTTTTGCCGATGACTGAACATAGAGAAAAATTCGACGCGCTACTCGATGAGCTCGAGCGCTGGAACCAAAAGGTCAATCTCACCGCGATTCGCGATCGCGGCGAGATGGTTACGGCCCATATCGACGACAGCCTGGCGGCGCAGCCGCTTCTGCGAGGAGGGCGCATTCTCGATGTCGGGACAGGTGCCGGCTTCCCGGGCCTGCCGCTCGCAATTGCCGAGCCGCAACGCGAATTTCACCTCATCGACAGCAATAACAAAAAGATCATGTTCGTCCAGCACGTCGCGGGGCTGCTGGGTCTGGACAACGTTACCGCGGTCAAGACGCGAAGCGAGGACTATGCACCCGGCTATCGCTTTGATACCGTGATCGCCCGGGCTCTGGCTGCAGTGCCGAAGCTTGTGGAGATTGCCGGCCACCACGTACGAGAGGACGGGGTGTTCGTAGCGCTTAAAGGGCGCTACCCGGCAGAAGAACTAGAAGAAGTACCTGAACCGTGGGACTACAAAGTGATGGAGCTCAAAGTGCCGGGACTTGAGGCGGGTTCCCGGCATGCTGTGTTGATGTCGCTGAAGTGAATCAATGGCACGAATAATTGCAGTAGCAAACCAGAAAGGCGGGGTCGGCAAGACGACGACCTGCGTCAACCTGGCCGCATCGCTTGCGGCGACGCAACGCCGCGTGCTGCTTGTGGACATGGACCCGCAGGGCAACGCGACGATGGGCTGTGGCATTAACAAGATGGAGCTCGAAAACTCATCGTGTGAAGTGCTGCTCGGCGAGGCGACAGCGGCAGACACTATTGTGTCAGCACCAGAAGGCGGTTTCGCCGTAATGCCGGGCAACGAAAACCTCACACTTGCGGAGGTTCAGCTGCTGCAGGAGATCGGCCGGGAGATGAAGCTTCGAAAGGCGCTTGCGCCGGTCGCAGGGCTTTACGATTTCATCCTCATCGACTGCCCGCCCTCAATAAACATGCTGACTATTAATGCGTTGACGGCGGCAGATGGCGTGCTTATTCCGATGCAGTGCGAGTACTATGCCCTCGAGGGCCTGAGCTCGTTGTTGAATACCATCGAACAGGTGCGTGATTCAGTGAATCCGGACCTCGGAGTATTCGGCATCTTACGAACGATGTTCGATCCCCGCATCAACCTCTCCAATGAAGTGTCGTTGCAGTTACTGCAACACTTCGACAGGCATGTTTTTCGGACAGTCATACCGCGCAACATACGCCTGGCAGAAGCGCCGAGTTTTGGACGCCCGGTTTTGTTGCATGACCGTTCATCGCGCGGAGCCATCTCCTACCTGGCGCTGGCCGGGGAAATACTGCGTCGCGAAGACGCTCGAGAAGACCAGCTGAAGGCCGTGTAGGACGGCCGTTTGGCTCGAATGGAATAGCGATAATGACACCAAAAAAGAGATTGGGCCGCGGGCTCGATGCGCTACTGAGCAAGCCCGTTGCTGATTCGGCGGCGGTTACCGGCAAGGCAAGCTCCGATGGCCTGCGCGAAATGCCCGTTGAGTTGCTGCAACGCGGCCAATATCAGCCGCGTGTCGACATACGCCAGGACACGCTGGAAGACCTGGCGAGCTCGATACGTGCTCAGGGCGTCGTGCAGCCAATCGTCGTCAGGCCCGTTGGCAAAGAGGGCAGTACCCAACGCTATGAAATAGTGGTGGGCGAGCGCCGCTGGCGCGCCGCACAATTGGCAGGCCTTGCGGAAATCCCGGCAGTGGTCAAGGAAATTCCCGACGAGGCCGCCATTGCGATGGCACTCATCGAGAATATCCAGCGTGAAGACCTCAACCCCCTCGAAGAAGCTCGCGCTCTGGACCGGCTGATTAGCGAATTCGACCTCACGCACGCCGAGGCCGCTCAAGCGGTTGGGCGATCCCGCGCGGCGGTCAGTAACCTGCTGCGGCTTCAGGACCTTTCGGACAAGGTCAAGCCGCTGCTCGAGTCGCGACAGCTCGAAATGGGCCACGCTCGAGCGTTGCTGGGCATCAGCAACGCGGTACAGCAGCTTGACGCCGCCAGGCAGGTCGTCAAAAAAGGCCTCTCTGTTCGCGAGACGGAACGGCTGGTCCGGCACATGCTCGACAACGCGGCCGGCAAGAAGCCAGTCAAGCGGGCGGAAACCGGTAGCGCGGATATTCGTCGGCTGGAGATCGAGGTGTCCGAGAAGATCGGCGCCAAAGTGAGCGTCAAGCACACGAAGAAAGGCTCGGGCAAGGTTGTTATCAGTTACAACAGCCTTGATGAGCTCGACGGCATCCTCAAACACATCCGGTAGCAACGGGCCGCACTCGCGAGCGCGCCCGCGGGGCGCTCGTGCAGGTGCTCCATAGCCACTGAACCCCGGAAAAAACAGGCTCTGAGGGGCGAAAATGAGGCCGGGATCCGGTTGCCATGCCGGGGGGCTGACACTATAATGCGCGAGCTAATTACAGGCTCGATTTGATTCACCGATAAGACAAGCGCCACCAGCCGCCGGCAAGGCCGACGGACGTGGCGTTTTTAGTGCCGGAGACAAGAAGAAATGCTCAAGGTGCTTGTCGGGCAAATCGGGATCGGGGCTGTACTAACGGTCGCGCTCTGGGGTTTATACGGAGACGTCGCGGGGTACTCGGCGCTGCTTGGCAGCCTGACCTGCGTCATTCCGAATGCCTTCCTGGCGTTGCGGCTGGCGGTACCACGCCGGGATCCCGGGGCACGTGCCCTGGTTCAGGCGGCGTACATTGGTGAACTTGGAAAGCTGGGGTTGACCGTGCTGATGTTCAGTATGGTTTTTGTCCTGGTACGGCCGCTCTCGGCAGCGGCGCTTTTTGCAGGTTTTATCGCAGCGCAGCTAATGACCTTCGCCGGTCTTCTGTTGCGCGACGGACAGACAGATAACGGACAGACGAGTACTAAGAATGGCGAGTGAAGGCGGACACGGCCCGCAAACATCCGGCGAGTATATTCAACACCACCTGCAAAACTTGCAGGTCTGCAAGGACGAGGCAGGCGAATGGGTGTGGAACCAATGTGCTGGCAACCCGATGGCGATCAACGTCGATTCGATGTTCTGGTCGGTGCTGTTGGGACTGGTTTTTATCACTCTGTTTCATGGCGCCGCCAGGAAATCTTCGTCAGATAAGCCGAGTCGGTTTCAGGCTTTTGTCGAGATCATCGTCGACTTTGTGGACGGCGCTGTAAAAGACACGTTTCACGGCAAGAGCCGACTCATAGCACCCCTGGGCCTCACCATCTTCGTCTGGGTTTTCCTGATGAACCTTATGGATCTCGTTCCGGTCGACTGGATTCCAATGCTTGCTGGTTCGGCCGGCATCCCCTACATGAAGGTCGTGCCTACAACCGATGTCAATGTGACCTTCGGCATGTCGATAGCCGTTTTCTTCCTGATCATTTTCTACACGATCAAGAACAAAGGCATTACAGGCTTCATTGCTGAGTTAACGCTGCATCCCATCGCACCGCCCACGAAGGGCCTGGGCCTGCTGGCCGCGCCGTTCATCATTGCCTTTAATTTCATTCTTGAGAGCGTCGCCCTGATTGCCAAGCCGGTATCACTGAGCCTGCGATTGTTTGGCAACATGTTCGCCGGCGAACTCATCTTTATCCTTATTGCTTTACTGGGCGTTTACCAGTTGCCGCTGCACTTTGGCTGGGCCGTATTTCACATACTTATCGTGACGTTGCAGGCCTTTATTTTCATGATGCTGACCATAGTCTATTTGAGCCTTGCGTCAGAATCGCACTAACTTTTTATTTAATACATTTGGACCTGAATCCAAGTAGGAGAAACTGATGGAAACTGTTATTGGCTTCACGGCGATTGCCGTCGCACTCTTGATCGGCCTCGGCGCCCTTGGCGTTGGCATCGGCATGGGTCTTTTGGGCGGCCGCTTCCTCGAGGGCGCTGCACGTCAGCCCGAGTTAGCGCCGATGTTGCAGACGAAGATGTTCATCGTTGTCGCGCTGCTCGATGCTGTTGCGATGATCGGTGTTGGTATCGCGTTGTTCTTCGCCTTCGCAAACCCGTTTATCGGTCAGCTGCAGGCTGCAACAGGCGGCTAAATTCAAACTGTCGCGAAAGCGACCGGTTTTTTAGAGATACACGCTAGGAGTATCCAGTGGATATTAATATGACTCTCATCGGCCAGACGATCGCCATGATCGTGTTTGTCTGGTTCTGTATGAAGTTTATCTGGCCGCCGCTGCTCGCAGCGATCGAAGATCGACAGCAGACAATCGCTGATGGTCTGGCCGCAGCCGACAAGGGGCAGGAGTCACTTGAGAAAGCGACCGCTGAGGCCGAGGGCATCATCGCCGAAGCACGCAAGCAGGCGACCGGCATCCTCGACCAGGCCCATGCAAGGGCAAACGAGATTGTTGCCGATGGCAAGGCTGATGGTACGAAAGAGCGCGAGCGTCAGCTTGCGGCGGCGAAAGCTGAGATCGAGCAGGAAACCAACCGCGCACGCGAAGAGTTGCGTGGCCAGGTTTCGGCGGTTGCGCTTTCGGGTGCTGAAAAGATCCTCAAGCGCGAGATCGATGCTGCTGAGCACGATGAAATATTGGGCAAGCTGGCCCAGGAGCTTTGATCCGCAATGGCCGATAACAACACAGTCGCACGACCCTATGCACAGGCCGTTTTCGACCTGGCGCATGAGGCGGGCGAGCTCGCCACATGGTCGGAGTCACTGGGCGCCGCCGCGCAATTATCGGCTGACGGCCAGATAGCCGACTACCTATCGAACCCGGCATTCTCGAACGAGCAACGCCTCGAATTTCTGACGGGGCTGTTTGCCACGGCGAAAGCCACGGTTCTGGCAGGAAGCGACAAGCAAGGCACGAATTTTCTCAAGTTGCTTATCGAAAATGGCCGGGTTGCGGTGTTGGCCGAGATAGCCGAACACTTTGAGGCGTTGAAAGCTGACGTAGAGGGCACAGTTGATGTGCTTGTTACATCGGCAAGCCCGCTTAGCGCGGCACAACAGAAAGAAATATCGACGATGTTGACGAAGCGACTGGGTCGCGAAGTCCACATCGATACTGAAATTGACGAAAACCTCATCGGTGGCGCCGTTATCAAGGCCGGCGATGTAGTTATTGATGGATCACTGCGTGCAAGGCTCGATGGCCTGAGCAACGCGTTGATCAACTAAAGAGGAAATAAAATGGCACTCAAAGCTTCTGAAATCAGCCAGCTGATTAAAGAGCGCATCGAGAATTTCGAAGCGACCGCGGAAGCGCGAGACGTTGGTACGGTTATCGCCGTTACCGACGGTATCGTTCGCATTCACGGCCTTGCCGATTCGCGTTACGGCGAGATGCTCGAATTCCCGGGTAACACCTTTGGCATGGCGCTTAACCTCGAGCAGGACTCGGTCGGCGCGGTTGTCCTGGGTGATTACAAGCATATCTCTGAAGGCGATACGGTTAAGACCACCGGGCGCATTCTTGAGGTGCCAATTGGCGAGGCAATGCTCGGTCGCGTCGTTGACGCCCTGGGCGCCCCGATTGATGGCAAGGGCCCGATCAACGCTGAAAGCTCTGCCCCGATCGAGAAGGTCGCACCGGGTGTTATTCAGCGCCAGTCTGTCTCCCAGCCAGTTCAAACCGGCCTGAAGTCGATTGACTCGATGGTGCCGATTGGTCGCGGCCAGCGCGAACTGATCATTGGTGACCGTCAGACCGGCAAGACCGCTGTGGCGATTGACACAATTATCAATCAGCGCGGCACAGGAGTTAAGTGCATCTACGTCGCTATTGGGCAGAAAGCGTCTTCGGTTGCTGGCATCGTGCGCAAGCTCGAAGAAGAGGGGGCGATGGCGCATACGATCGTCGTTTCTGCGGCCGCGGCCGACAGCCCCGCCATGCAATACATCTCACCGTATTCCGGCACATCGATGGGTGAGTACTTCCTCGACAAGGGCGAAGACGCACTGATCGTATTTGACGACCTTACGAAACAAGCGTGGGCGTATCGCCAGGTGTCGTTGTTGCTGCGTCGCCCACCAGGTCGCGAAGCGTACCCGGGTGACGTTTTCTATCTTCACTCGCGGTTGCTTGAGCGCGCTTCTCGCGTTAACGCAGCACATGTCGAAGAAGTGTCCGGAGGCAAGATCAAGGGCAAGACGGGTTCATTGACGGCATTGCCGATCATTGAGACGCAGGCAGGTGACGTATCCGCTTTCGTGCCGACCAACGTAATTTCGATTACCGACGGCCAGATCTTCCTTGAGACCGACCTCTTCAACGCAGGTATCCGCCCGGCAATTAACGCCGGCTTGTCGGTATCTCGTGTAGGCGGTGCGGCGCAGACCAAGATCATCAAGCAGCTCGGCGGTGGTGTGCGACTGGCGCTTGCCCAGTATCGTGAGCTTGCGGCTTTCGCACAGTTTGCATCGGACCTTGACGCGGCAACGCGCCATCAGCTTGAACGTGGCGAACGCGTAACCGAGTTAATGAAACAGAAGCAGTATTCACCGCTGTCGGTTGCCGAGATGGCGTTGTCATTGTTCGCAGCCAACGAGGGCTATCTGGATTCCGTGACAGTCGAAAAGATTGTCGATTATGAAGAGGCGCTACATGACTTTGCGCGCTCGAACTACACAGAGGTTCTCGACAGCATTAACGAATCCGGCGCCTATGACGACGACGTTGCCGCAAGCCTGAAAGGCATTTGCGACGGCTTCGCCGAGAAAGGTGCTTATTAAGTTGAGCCACGTAAGTTGGCACAACCATTCGTTTTTTGACATTAGCAACGATTTAACAAGATAGGACTCAGAACTTGGCAGGTGAGAAGGAAATCCGCTCGAAGATCGCTTCTGTAAAGAACATGCAGAAGATTACGAGCGCAATGGAAAAAGTTGCGGCCAGCAAGATTCGCAAAGCGCAGAATCAGATGGAGGCGTCGCGTCCTTATGCGCAGCGCATTCGTCGCGTTATTGGCCATCTGGCGCACGCCAACCCCGACTATAAGCACCCGTATCTGACGGAGCGCGAAGTTAAGCGGGCCGGATACATTGTCATTTCGACCGACCGCGGTATGTGCGGCGGCCTCAACGTCAACATGTTCAAGCACCTGATTGGCGAGATAGCTGACTGGCAAGACAAAGGTGTTCAGGTTGACCTGGCCCTGGTCGGCGCAAAAGCTGTCGCGTTCTTCCGGCGACTTGGCGGCAACGTGCTTGGTACGGCATCGCACCTCGGTGACAAGCCGACCATTAACGACCTGATAGGCTCAATCAAGATCATGCTTGATGCGTACGGCGAAGGGAAAATTGATCGTCTATTTCTCGTACACAATGAATTTGTTAATTCGATGACGCAAAAGCCGGTTGCTATTCAGCTGCTACCAGCCAGCGGTATTGACAGCAACGACAAGGACCTGCAGGAACATTGGGATTACATATACGAGCCCGATGCCGGTGAACTGCTTGACGATGTACTGATGCGTTACATCGAATCACAGGTTTATCGTGGCGCTGTAGAAAACTTCGCCTGCGAAATGGCAGCGAAAATGGTCGCGATGAAATCTGCGACAGACAATGCGGGCGAAATTATCGACAACCTGCAGCTCAAGTACAACAAAGCGCGGCAGGCGTCGATTACGCAAGAGATTTCGGAAATTGTTGGTGGCGCAGCCGCCGTTTCCGGGTAAATAGAATTTTTTACTGACTGGCGGTAATGCCGCCGAACCAGGTTAAGGAAGAAAAGATGAGCACTGGAACTACTGTGCAGGTTATTGGCGCTGTTGTAGACGTAAAGTTTCCTGCAGGTCAAATCCCTAAAGTTTACGACGCGCTGATGATCGACGATGCGGAGATAACGCTCGAAGTTCAGCAACAGCTGGGCGACGGAATTGTTCGCACGATTGCAATGGGCCCTTCGGAGGGCCTCAAACGTGGCATGTCGGTTACCGACACCGGTGGCCCGATAACGGTACCCGTTGGCAAGGAAACGCTCGGACGCATAATGGACGTTCTCGGTAACCCCATCGATAATGCGGGCGAGATCGGCGAAGAGATCCGTATGCCGATTCATCGTTTACCGCCTACTTACGAAGAACAGGCAGCGACAACCGAGATTCTCGAGACTGGCGTTAAAGTCATCGACCTCATCATGCCCATTTCGAAGGGCGGCAAAGTCGGCCTTTTCGGCGGTGCCGGCGTGGGCAAGACCGTTGCGTTGATGGAGCTTATTCGCAATATCGCTCACGAACATGAGGGTTACTCAGTGTTTGCCGGCGTTGGCGAGCGAACTCGTGAGGGCAACGACTTCTACCACGAGATGACCGAGTCTGGCGTTATCGACAAGGTGTCGCTGGTTTATGGTCAGATGAACGAGCCTCCTGGCAACCGTCTGCGCGTCGCGCTGACCGGTCTTACAATGGCCGAAGCCTTTCGCGACGAAGGCCGCGATGTTCTCATGTTCATCGATAATATTTACCGCTATACGCTGGCCGGAACCGAGGTGTCTGCACTGCTCGGCCGCATGCCCTCAGCTGTGGGCTACCAGCCGACACTGGCTGAGGAAATGGGCGTACTGCAGGAGCGCATCGCTTCGACGAAGACCGGATCCATCACCTCGTTCCAGGCTGTTTACGTACCTGCGGATGACTTGACCGACCCGTCACCAGCAACAACCTTTGCGCACCTTGACGCAACGCTCGTGCTGTCGCGTAACATCGCCGAGCTCGGCATTTACCCGGCGGTTGACCCACTTGACTCAAGTTCACGAATTCTCGACCCGCTTGTCATCGGCCAGGAGCACTATGACTGCGCCCGTGGTGTACAGGCGGTGCTGCAGCGCTTGAAAGAGCTGCAGGACATCATTGCGATCCTGGGCATGGACGAGCTTTCGGAGGACGACAAGCTGACGGTTACGCGTGCGCGCAAGATCCAGCGCTTCCTGTCGCAGCCGTTCTTCGTTGCTGAGGTGTTTACGAACTCTCCCGGAAAATACGTTACGCTGGCCGAGACGATCCGCGGCTTTAACGGCATCGTCAATGGTGATTACGATCACCTGCCCGAGCAGGCGTTCTACATGGTTGGAACAATCGACGAAGCCGTCGAGAATGCGAAGAACTTCCAGTAGACAACTGAGATAAACGAATGGCCACGATCCAAGTCGACATCGTATCCGCTGAAGGCGAAATTCATTCTGGCGAAGCCCGGATGGTTTTCGCGCCGGCAAAAATGGGCGAGGTGGGCATCGCCCCGCGTCACGCGCCGTTGTTGACGGCGCTGAAGCCCGGTGAAGTCCGCGTCGAAACCGTCGATGGTGGCGAAGAAACGTTCTACATAACGGGTGGTCTTCTAGAGGTGCAGCCGCATCAGGTCATCGTGCTTGCCGACACGGCTTTGCGCGGTGATCAGCTCGATGAAGCGGCCGCACTTGCGGCGCAGCGGGAAGCAGAGCATGCGCTCGAAGGCGCATCGGAGGAAACCGATGTTACTCGTGCCCAGATGGAGCTCGCCGAAGCCCGCGCCCGCTATCGCGCCGCGCAGAAAATGAAGGGCAAACGCTAGCCCGGCCACGGTAATCTCGCGCCCACATGCGGTATCATTCGCAGGCTACGAGACAGGGAGTTTCAGGCTTGCCACTCAGCGTCATCATTCTTGCAGCAGGTCAGGGAACGCGCATGCGTTCGGACTTGCCGAAAGTGCTTCAGCCGTTGGCTGGGAGGCCGCTGCTTGCGCACGTCGTCGACACCGCTCAGCAGCTTGGTGCCGACGATGTTTGCGTGGTTTACGGCCATGGTGGCGATACGGTTCCAGGTGCATTTCCGGGCAATGAGTTTCGCTGGTCTCTGCAGGCGCAGCAGCTGGGAACCGGCCATGCGGTTCAGCAAGGTATGCCGGAGACACCGGACGAAAACAGGGTGCTTATTTTGTTCGGTGATGTGCCGCTGCTAACGGCTGCGACATTGGAGCGATTGCTCAATCAAACAGCGGACAACGAGTTAGCCGTGCTGTCGGTGGATATGGATGACCCCACCGGATACGGTCGCATCGTTCGCGACGGCGAAAATGTAGTTGGTATCGTTGAACAAAAAGACGCAAGCGAAGCTCAGCTGTCGATCGCCGAAATAAACACCGGCGTTATGCTGTGCCCGGCCGAGCCACTGAAACGCTGGCTGAAAAACCTGGGCAACGACAATGCACAGGGCGAGTATTATTTGACCGACGTCATTGCCATGGCGGTTCGCGACGGTACAGGCGTAAAGGGGATAAGGGCAGATAGCTGGGTAGAGGTGATGGGTATCAACGACAAGAAACAGCTGGCTGAAGCCGAACGGGCACTTCAGGCGCGACTCGTCGACGAGCTGATGGCGCAGGGGGTCGGCTTCGCAGATCCGGCGCGTGTCGACATTCGTGGCAAACTCACCTGTGGCAAAGACGTATTTATCGACGTTAACGCTGTCTTTGAAGGCGAGGTCTCCCTCGGCGATGGCGTACACATCGAGTCAAATAACCTGATCCGTGACAGCCAGCTGGGTGCTGGAACCGTGGTCCACTCCAATTGCCACATCGAGAGCTCGGCGACGGGCGCCAACTGCGAGATTGGACCATTTGCCCGCATGCGTCCCGGCGCAGAGCTGGCGAACAACGTGAAGGTTGGCAATTTCGTCGAAATCAAGAAAAGTACCATCGCCGACGGCAGCAAAATCAATCACCTCACGTACATCGGAGATAGTGAAGTTGGGACGGGTGTCAACGTTGGCGCGGGCACAATTACGTGTAATTACGACGGTGCCAACAAGCACAAGACGACAATCGGAGATGACGTGTTCATCGGTTCGGGCGTTAACCTTGTTGCGCCAATCGAGGTCGGCAACGGTGCGACGATCGGCGCGGGCTCAACGATTACCAAATCCGTGCCCGACGAGCAGCTGGTCATCGAGCGATCGAAACAGGTAACGATTAAGGGATGGAAGAAGCCGGTCAAAAAGACCTGACACTTCAATCAATTGAAACTCCGCCTCGGAGAACAGACGCATGTGTGGAATTGTCGGCGCGGTTGCCGAACGAAATGTAGTCCCAATTCTGTTGGAGGGCCTGAGACGGCTCGAATATCGTGGCTATGACTCCGCGGGCCTGGCAGTGCTCGAAGACAATGGCATTGAGCGCTTGCGTCGCGCTGGCAAAGTTCAGGAACTCGCCGAAGCGCTCGAGGAACATCCTATTAGTGGCAGCATGGGAATCTCACACACTCGCTGGGCCACACACGGCGTACCCAACGAAGCAAACGCACATCCACACATGTCGGGTGATCATGTCGTACTCGTGCACAATGGCATTATCGAGAACTACCAAACGTTGCGCGAAGAGCTAAAAGCCCAGGGCTTCGAATTCTCCTCAGACACAGACACCGAAGTCGTCGCCCATCGCGTGTCAATGCACCTCAAAGAGAGCGGCGATATCGCTGCCGCTGTCAAAGCAACGGTTGCCGAGCTCGAAGGCGCGTTTGCGCTTGTTGTCATGAGCAGTAAGAACCCTGGAAAACTCGTGCTCGCACGCAAGGGTTGTCCGGTCGTAATTGGCCTGGGTATTGACGAGAATTTTGTCGCATCGGACGTTGCCGCGTTGTTGCCCGTAACACGAAATTTCATGTTCCTCGATGAGGGCGACGTCGCACTTGTCGAGCGCAAAAGCGTCACCATCTGGGACGAGTCCGACAAAGAAGTCACTCGCGAGATCAAGGAAAGTGAGCTGACGGCCGATGCTGCGGAGCGTGGCGAGTTTCGGCACTACATGCTCAAGGAGATCCACGAGCAGCCCGAGGCTGTCGCGAGGACGCTTTACGAGCGCATCGCGAATGGCAAGGTGCTGGACGCCGCATTCGGGCCGCAAGCGACTGAGATGCTCGACAACACCCGAGGAGTTCATATCGTTGCGTGTGGTACGAGCTACCATGCGGGTCTCGTCGCGCGCTATTGGGTTGAACAGCTCTCCCGCATTCCGTGCACGGTTGAAATTGCCAGTGAGTATCGATATCGCTCGCCAGTAGTTCCGGACGGAACGCTGTTTGTCACGATCAGCCAGTCGGGTGAAACGGCGGACACCCTGGCAGCATTGCGTGCGGCGAAAGAATTGAATTACGTCTCGACGCTAACCATCTGCAACGCACCCGAAAGTTCGATGGTGCGTGAGTCGGACCTTGTCATGCTGACCAATGCCGGGCCGGAGATTGGCGTTGCTTCGACCAAGGCATTTACGACACAACTGGCTGCGCTCGCACTGTTAACGATTTCGCTGGCACGTCGTAACGGGCTGGAAGAGCGCCAGGAAAAAGCACTCGTCGCGCAGCTCGGCGAATTGCCGGACCTCATCAGGCAAGTGCTGGCACTAGATAGCGCGATTGAGTCTCTGGCGAAACATTTTGCGGATAAACACCATGCTTTGTTTCTGGGGCGCGGCGTGCAAAACCCGGTTGCGATGGAAGGCGCCCTCAAGCTCAAGGAGATTTCTTACATCCACGCCGAGGCGTATGCGGCGGGTGAGCTCAAGCACGGGCCCCTGGCGCTCGTGGACGAAGACATGCCGGTGGTAGCGGTTGCGCCCGATGATGACCTGCTCGAGAAGCTTAAGAGCAACCTGCAGGAAGTGCGCGCCCGTGGCGGCGAGCTGTATGTTTTTGCGGATCCGCGCGTTCAGTTCGGCGACCGCGTGGGCATACACACCATGCGTATGCCAGCGCTTATTCAGGACTTCCAGGCACCGATTCTTTACACGGTTCCATTGCAGCTGCTCGCGTATCACGTAGCAGTGCTAAAGGGCACGGACGTGGATCAGCCACGGAACCTCGCAAAATCGGTAACGGTTGAGTAACCGTCAGGGCAGCTGTCCTTTGTGAACCTCAGGACTTAACTCCGTCACTTTTCGGCAAGATCGGTGGGAAACTCCGTCACATTCCGCCGTATTGTTGGGCCAAAGCAACAATTCGGCGTGCGAACGGCTTGTTTGGGGAAAACGAAACCTTCTGCAATCGGCCAATACCAGCCGGTCGCGCGGCGTTAACAACGCTAGACCAGATCGCCGATGAGGTTCTTCTTATTGGCCAATATTGAATAGATACGGCGCCGAGTGTTTCTATGGTGGAGCATCGGGTAGACATTCACCAGTAGATTCAGAATGGTCTCCTGAATCGCGTAGTCTATTCGGCCAATTGATGCACGCTGAACGGCAAGAAGCAGTAGTGCCACGAAGAATGGAAAATGTAGCGATTCAAAAACACATGCTCGGTAGTAGAAGTCTCTTGCTGCCGATACTGTACTTCGGGCCAATGTATAGGGTGCCATCCGGGTGCCTGTCGCCCTGCGAACTGCAATACCACCGGTTGGGATGAAGCGACCAAACAAGGCAACGCCGAGCCATCGATACAATCGACCGTTATTAGCTAATTCGACCTTTGAAGGGGTGTAATACGTGCAGAACGCGCTCCGCCTCAAGGAACCCTGTGGCGCGAGTGTGTCAAACGTACGGTATAACCAGTACCAGCCGTCGTCTGCGGGGCCAGTCCCTTGCTGAAGCGCGTTAGCTACGCTGGTCTTCATTGGATCATAAGTCGGTAGTTACGCCCAACTTGGAACATGTTGCGACCGGCTGGATTGGGTCAGAAGCAGAAATTATAGCGCGAACCAGGCCGACTTCCGCTTAGCAGACGTTCGTTCAGCTTCCTGGCGAACTTCTGCAGTCGGCCACAATCAGACTTTAAAAGACTTGGGATACTTGGGTTCTTAGAGTACTTGTACGAGCGAATATCCTGCCATACCAATGACTGATAGAGAACTCCAAGTCCAGCAGAACGCTCGGATATCATGAATCTGAGCGGTCGTATAGGCGATGAAATGTACTGCCCTGGAACCCACGTAGGTCCAGATTAAGATTTGAGCAAGCAGTAGCGGCGGACCAACAAGTACGAACAGGAATCCAGCAACCAAAAAGCCGGGAATACTTTCAAGATCGTTCAGGTTAAGTCGACGCGAGCGATCTACATACTCATTAACCTCAAGCTGGCCAGCCTGTGGCTTAGGATTCAGGGGTGTTTTTTTTAGGTCTTCCGGGCTACGGAATCCGCCTCCCACCTTCATCATCCGGACCACCGTCATCCACGGTTGAAACATTAATTTCAAGATCATGATGCAGGCGGCGATCAAGTATGTGTGAAACACAGGATTATCAAGGCTCAATAATGCGATTTCGGCATTCATTGCACATTTCCTCCCAGTTAGTGACACGTTTACAAATGCTTATAGAGCTTGCGGCTCAACTATTCGGCATGGAATCGACAACCAATACACGGAGCGACAGATTGCGATGTCCGCAAAGGGTCATTAGCAGAACTCAATGATACTGCGAAACCGGCCGCTCGAGCGGCTGGTATCGGGGGACCAGCGGACCTCGCCATTGGCCATTTCTGAACCGCCCTGGTCTCTGCATCCCACCCTTAAGTTTCTCCGAAAGGTGCCGCACGCGAAATCGTAGTTGTCAGCGTATGTGACGGAGTTACTTTGTCAGTAGGCGTCGGGTCGAACACCGCAATTCAATGGCTTACGGATCCAAAAGTGACAGGGTTAACTTTTTCGGTTCATTTGTGAACCTGAAAAAGTAACTCTGTCACAAAATAGAAAGCACCGTCACTTTTGCCGTCGCAACCCGTTAATCGCGGGTGGCTAATTTCGGCCAATACTTGCCATTCGCGAACGGCTGCTACACACCTGAAAGCAGACGCTCTAGTGGTAGAGTCTAGGTGTTGCAACGACCGATTGAAGTCACAACCCAAAGCGGACGCTCACTTTTTCTGCGGTCGATCCTTATTGCGACTCCTGTAGAGCGGGACTATACGTATTCGTATGGGACTGGTGTCAGAACTCAGGCGCCGCAATGTCTTACGTATGGCGGTGCTATATGCGGTAGCTGCCTGGCTGATCATGCAGGTGGCGGAGGTAGTCATCGGTCTCGCCAACCTGCCGGAATGGATCGGGCCAACCATTCTCGGCTTGCTTGCCGTCGGTTTTCCCATCGCCCTGATCCTTTCCTGGTTCTATGAGCTGACGCCCGAGGGCATGAAGCTCGAAAAGGATGTTGATGCGGCAGAGTCGATAACCCATATCACCGGTCGGCGCCTGGACTTTGTTGTTATCTCGATGCTGTGCGCCGCCGTTGTGCTGTTTGCTTACGACAAGTGGTGGACATCGCCCCCACCGGAGCAGTCCATCGCGGTATTGCCGTTCGAGAATATGAGTGACGACGCAAGTAATGAGCATTTCTCGGACGGCATTTCTGAGGAAATACTAAACCTGCTGACCAGCGTGCCGGAACTGCAAGTGACATCCCGATCTTCGGCTTTCTCATTCAAGGGACAGAATGTCGATGTCCCGACGATCGCCGCCAAACTCAACGTAGCGCACGTGCTGGAAGGTAGTGTGCGCAAATCCGGTAACCAGCTGCGCATTACTGCACAGTTGGTCGAAGTCGAGTCCGATTCGCACCTATGGTCAAACACCTACGACCGTGAGATGAAGAACGTGTTCGCTATTCAGGACGATATTGCCGCGGCCGTGGTGAATGCGCTCAAAACCACGCTAACAGGTAAGACACCTCAGGCCAAAGAGACCAGTCCCGAAGCCTACGCGCTTTACTTGCAGGCACGGCATCTCATTAAACAGCGTAATTCGCAGAATTATGATCTGGCTGAGACGTTGCTAAAAGACGCGCTATCCCTGGACCCGGGCTATGCACCGGCCTGGGTTGAGCTGGCTGATTTCTATATGAGCCCTGCATTTGGCGGGGATATGAGTTTCGACGAGAATTTCCAGCGGGCACGCCATGCGATTGAGCAGGCACTGGCTATCGACCCAGAGTATGGCGCTGCTTTAAAGGCTATGGCCAAAGTCGAAATGAACTACGAATGGAACTTCGCGGCGGCCAATGAATATCTGGGTCGGGCGCTGAAAAAAAGTCCCAATGATCCCCGGTTTCTTGTGCTCGCGGCTAGACTGAACCGAGTACTTGGTCGGCGGGATGAGGCTGTCCAACTGAGCCGGCGGGCGGTCGCTCTTGATCCGGTGTCGCCTACGAACCGTTATGCATTGGGCATTTACCTGTACATATCAAACCATCCGCAGGAAGCGATTGACCAATTACGGACGGCGCTCGTGTTGAGCCCGGAGATGAGTCTAGTTCGATTCGACCTAGGCATGATGCTGCTAGCGCAAGGGGACGTAGAGGCAGCACTTGCGATGGTAGAGCAGGAATACTCAGAGGGCTTTCGGCTAACGGGAAGGGCTATCGTCCAGCATGCGCTTGGCAATGTCGAAGCGTCGGAGGCCGCGCTTCATGAGTTGCTAGCCAAGCACGAAAAATTATTTGCCTACCAGATTGCTTCCATTTATGCCTTTAGAAACGAGGTCGATAAGGCCTTTTTCTGGCTCGAGCGGTGTTACGACATACACGATGCCGTAAACGAGATGCTGGTCGATCCGCTGCTAAGAAATCTCCATGACGACCCACGCTGGGAGCCCTTCCTCGACAAGATGGGCTTGCCGTATTAGGGAAGTACATAAATGGCCGTATATGGACTCCTCCTCATTGCAAGCACACTGTTGATGTCAGACGTGGCACGACTGCATACGTATATCCGGCCTCTGTAGTTGGCATACGTTGATGCCGGGCCATAATGGGCTATTCGCGCGTCAGCTCCCAATCGCTTGTTCGTACTTTTAGTACTCAGCCGTTCACGGGTTTGGCCGACGCCGGTTCGACCTGTTTGCCATCAAGCAGTTTGCTTAAGCAATCGCTATTGAGGTTCTCCTTTGTTTACCTGGCTCAGCCTGCGCCGAGGCCGGGATCGTAGTCTGTATCATTGCGCAGCATGGCCCAGGCCATGCGTGCTGTTTTATTTGCCAGAGCTACAGCCGCCACATTGGGATGACGTCGTTTGGCGATGTCTGTCACCCATCGACTCAATGGATCGTCCCGATGTTTTGCCTGCGAGACGACCGCCCTGGCGCCGTGGATCATCTGCGTACGCAGGTAAACATCACCGCGCTTGCTGATGCCGAACAGGCGGTACTTGTCACCAGAACTACTCTGTCTGGGTGTCAGTCCCAGAGCAGCGGCCATTTGCCGACCCTTGCTGTACTGCTCGCCACTACCAACGGTAGCGACCAGTGCGGTTGCCACCAGTGGTCCGACACCGCGTAGCTGTTGCAGTCGCTTTGTCACTTCGTTGCTGCGAGCCAGCGTCTCGATCTGTTTGTCGAGTTCCTTGAGGCGGCCATCCAAAGTAAGCAGATCATCCCAGAGACCGTGTAACAAGGAGCGGAAGTAATCGGTCAGACCGTTCTCCGCATCTTCCAGCCAACCGGGGATGGCGCGCCGTAGTGCCAGCAAGGTCTGTGGCGCAACCAACCCGTACTCAGCCACCAGGCCGCGGATCTGGTTGGCCTTGGCGTTACGATGATCTTTGAGTTCTGTGCGGACCCGGTGGGTCGCCTGGATATCTTGCTGCTCGATACTCTTTACTGTGACAAAGCGCATGTGCGGTCGACTCATTGCCTCGCAGATCGCCTCGGCATCATTGGCGTCGTTCTTGTTGCTCTTCACAAACGGTTTCACGAACTGCGGAGCAATCAGTCTGACAGTGTAGCCTCGAGACTGAAGCTCCCGGGCCCAGTGGTGGGCACCGGTACACGCTTCCATGCCAATCTCGCAGCCAGGCTCGACCTTGTCGATCAACGCCTGCAGCCACTGGCCTCGCCGTAACCGTCGCTTCCATACCGCCTTCGCATGGCGATCAACTCCGTGCAATTGATAAACGTTCTTTGCCAAATCCACACCAACGCGAGTAATCTTCATAACCGACTCCTTCTCTTCCTGTGACTGTGATTTTTCGCTTCAACGAATACACAATCCAGTCTGGCACATCGCGATGCCTCAAGGTTGAGGAGGAGTCCATCCCATTGCTTATGGCCG
>Ga0224512_10001734_pt1 | contig 20656 bp, 15 predicted proteins | sample SF_May12_sed_USG_4_FD_169103 | JGI IMG/M metagenome (GOLD analysis project Ga0224512, IMG submission 169103) | Sediment microbial communities from San Francisco Bay, California, United States - SF_May12_sed_USGS_13 | ecosystem: Environmental > Aquatic > Marine > Sediment | place: USA... | reverse complement strand
GAAACGCGTGCCGGCCGCTGTGTTTGCCGAGCACGAGATTGGAACGACTAAGACCGACATCCTCGGGCCGCATGATCTCGTAGGTCGAGGCGTGTTGCAGCATACCGTGCTGGTGAATACCGGCCTCGTGCGCAAAGGCATTTTCGCCGACAATTGCCTTGTTGCGCGGCACATGCATTCCCGTGATGCTGGAGACGAGGCGGGAAGCCGGGTATAGCCGGCGCGTGTCGACGCCGGTGCCCAGACCAAAAAATTCGTTACGGGTTTTCAGTGCCATAACAACTTCTTCGAGACTGCAGTTGCCGGCGCGCTCGCCGATGCCGTTGATTGTGCACTCGATTTGTCGGGCACCACCACGCACGGCCGCGAGGCTATTGGCGACGGCCATGCCGAGATCGTTGTGACAGTGCACGCTCAACGTAATTGCGTCGATGCCCGCAACGTTGTCCCTGAGATACGCGAACAGCTTCTCGAACTCCGACGGAACCGTGTAACCGACCGTGTCAGGGATGTTGACCGTCGTTGCACCAGCTTCAATGGCCGCAGTTACGACTTCGGCGAGATACCCGAGCTCCGTGCGCGAGGCATCTTCGGGTGAGAATTCAACGTCGTCACAGAATCCTCTGGCCATCGTGATCGCGCCAACCGCGCTCTTGATGATCTCTTCCTTGGCCATCTTCAGTTTGTGCTGGCGGTGAATTTCGCTCGTCGCCACGAAGACGTGGATACGATGCCGTGCTGCCCCTTTGACGGCCGCGTGAACTCTTTCGATATCGCCGGCGTTGCAGCGGGCGAGGCCGCAGATGACCGGCCCGAAATTTGCTTCGGCAATGGCTTGTACCGACTCGAAATCGCCGGGCGAGGCGGCCGGAAAACCCGCCTCGATGATATCGACCTTGAGTTCGGAGAGAGCCTTGGCCACGCGCAGCTTTTCGCCGAGCGTCATGCTACAGCCGGGCGCCTGCTCGCCATCTCGCAAGGTTGTGTCGAATATGCGTATTCGCTCGTCTGCCATGGTCGCGTACCTCCGCGTGCAATACCTATCGTGCCTGGCCTAGCCTTCCAGCCAGTCCATACGGCTGCGCAGCTCGGCCCCGACTGTCTCGATCGGGTGTTCGAGATCACGCGCCATCAGGCGGCGAAATTCCGGCATTCCGGCCTCGGCCTCGGCGATCCAGTTGCGCGCAAACGTGCCGTCCTGGATATCTCTGAGGATTGCTTTCATCGCCGCCCGGGATTTTTCATCGACCACGCGCGGACCGCTGATCATGTCGCCCCAGGCAGCCGTATCACTGATGAACTGGTGCATCTTCCTGAGCCCCCCCTCGTGCAGCAGATCGACGATCAGCTTTAGCTCGTGCATGACTTCGTAGTAGGCGACCTCGGGCTGGTAGCCAGCCTCGACGAGCGTCTCGAATCCAGCGACGATGAGCTCGGTGGCGCCACCGCAAAGGACTGCCTGTTCGCCGAACAGGTCGGTTTCCGTCTCCTCGGCAAATGTCGTTTCGATGACACCTGCGCGGGCTCCGCCGATGCCCGCCGCATAGGCCAGCGCGAGCGCCAGCGCGTCACCCGTGGCGTCCTTGTGCACGGCAACGAGGCAGGGCACCCCGTGACCCTCCGTGTACTGACGGCGCACGAGATCGCCCGGACCTTTGGGGGCGATCAACACGACATTCAGATCTTCGCGCGGCTGCACCTGCTTGAAATGGACCGCGAATCCGTGCGCGAACAGTAGCGTCGCACCGCGCTGGACATCGTCAACCACGGACCGGTACAGGCTTTTTTGCACCATGTCCGGCGTCAGGACTGCGATAAGCGCTGCGCCCTTGACCGCCTCGTTAGGCTCCATGACGGTGAGGCCGGCGGCCTCGGCTTTGGACCAGCTGGCGCCGCCACGGCGCAATCCGACAACGACATTGAAGCCGCTGTCTTTAAGATTCAACGCATGGGCACGGCCCTGACTGCCGTAGCCCAGAACGGTGACCTGTTGGTTGCCGAGGCAAGCCGCGTCGACGTCTGCTTCCGAATACATTTGCATGGTGGAGTTTCCTTGCTGCGATGCCGTGTTCAAACCGTGGTTTGCCGATTACAAATCGGATCCAAAAAAAACCCCACAATCCTGTTGGATGCGGGGCTTGCGATGTCCTTGGACTGAATACGCGTTAGCCGCCCCGTCTCCCGAAAAGAAGCAGTGCAAGCGGGCGCAGCGTAAGTGCCGACCCATCCGTGCCGGGCACCGGCTGTGTGCGCATCGTCTTCATAGCGACGAATCATGTTGTAACGCCGCGACTATGTCAACCGTCGCGATTTCAGTTACTTATGATACCAACTGTGCGGTACCACGCCGTTGCCGCGTGCGCAGTAGCGGCGACACACCGAAATTCGTCTAGGCCATTCACTGAGTGATAATCTGGACGAGATAATGCGTCTAATCATTTGACTCAAAATACCTATTCGGTAGTGACCATCGTTGCTGCGACTCGGTCACTCAGGTCAGCGACGCGAAGTGGTCCGTCTGCAGGCGATGCTGTCGACGATTGCATCGCAACGGCCGACCTTATGCTACGGGTGCTGTTCGCGACGGTATTTGTTGCTCGACTGAGTCTGAGCCGGCCTGACCATGAACTCAACCGGACCGAAACAGCGCTGCACATCTTATGTCGCCGCCGGGCTGGTCAACGCGCGGGCATGTGTTATTCTTTGGCACGGATAGGGAAGGGCCTATATTATAAAGGGACTATACGGCGTGGGGTGCCGGAGCGAAGGACCCGGAAGGCCATTGACAAAACAGACTTTGGTCCGGAAAAAATGATCGCCGCGGCACAGGTGGAGAGGACCGCGCGCGCTGGCAGAAACGCGGTCAGCAAAATCTGCAATTTCAGGTGGCAATGCATTCAACGAATCCCTTGCTTCTTTCTCCAAGACAATAAACTAAGCAACTCAATCTCGACCTTTTAAGGAGCGTTCATGAAACGGTGCATAACGAGCAGTCGGCGAATGACCACTGCAATTCTAGCAGCCTCGGTCATTGCGGCGTCCGGCAGCGTTTTCGCCCAGTCCGTAGACCAGGTGCTGCAGGCGGAGGATCGTCGCCTCAATCTGGCTCAGCAATCCCAGGAACGAATCAACGGTATTGTTGAGGGGACTCGATCACTGGAAGACCAGTATCGCGCGATCAATAAGGAGGTCGATGGCCTCAAGGTGTACAACCGGCTGATGCTGGCGCAAACAAGCGGGCAACAAGCGGTCATCGATGACATCGCACTGTCGATGGATCAGGTTGACGTCATCAACCGACAGATCTTCCCGTTGATGACCCGCATGATCGATGGCATCGAGCAGTCGGTCAAACTGGACGTGCCGTTTCTGATGGACGAGCGGACTGAGAGAATCGAGACGCTGCACGACATCATGGAGCGCTCCGACGTCAGCGTCGCGGAAAAATTTCGCAAGGTAATGGAAGCCTATCAGATCGAGAACGACTACGGATCGTCCGCGGAGTGGTACCGGCAAACATTGACGCTCGAAGATGGCACGACGCGCGATTACAACGTTTTGCGCATCGGCCGTATCGGGCTGTATTTTCAGTCTGATGACACCAAGATCACGGGTCGATGGGATAATGATGCCCGCGCGTGGGTCATCGACAACGGGGCTCGCAATGAAGTTCGCAAGGGCCTGCGTATGGCCAAACAGTTGATTGCTCCGGAGTTGATCCTGATTCCGGTTCCGGCAGCGACACCTCTGGAGACTTCGTAAATGAAACGCATAACAACAATTATTGCTGCCGGCTTTTTGATGCTCGGCTTGGCGCCGGCCAATGCGCAGGAAGAAGCGAAGAGCATGGCGGAACTGTTGCGCATGATCGAACAAGGTCAGGCGCGCGATTCTCAGGAGGCGCGCCAGCGTGAGGCTGAGTTTACCCGGCAGCGCAATCAACAGCAGCAGCTACTGAACCAGGCCCGAGCGGAGCGCACTCGCCAGGAGAACGAGAGCCAGCGGCTCGAGCAGCTTTTCGAGGACAATCAGGCGAACATCGTCGCGGCCCGCGCTGCGCTCGATGAGCGCCTCGGCGCCCTCAAGGAGTTATTCGGCGTTCTGCAGACCGTTGCCGGCGACGCGCAGGGACGTTTCAGCAACTCGCTGACGAACATCCACTACCCGGATCGCGGGGAATTCCTCGTCGAACTCGGTAGCAAGATGGCCGGGGCCAATACGCTGGCGTCGATCGAAGACATCGAGCGGCTGTGGTTTGAGCTGCAGCGAGAGGTGACGGAATCGGGCAAGGTCGTGCGTTTTACGGATACCGTCACACGCGCAAACGGCGACCAGGAACAGCTCGAGATCGTGCGGGTCGGCACGTTCAATCTGGCGTTTGACGGAGGCTATCTGACTTATGACCACGAAACCGAGGCGATCAGTGAACTGCAGCGCCAGCCGGAACAGGGTCGCTACACGAGTTCGGCCGGTGACCTGGTTGCCGCGACGGAAGGGTACGAGACGTTCGGCCTCGATGTCACGCGCGGCGGTATCCTCGCGTTGCTCGTCGAAACACCGACATTGACGGATCAAATCAACCAGGGCGGTATTGTCGGCTATTGCATTATTGCGCTCGGCTTTATTGGCTTGTTCATCGCGATCTGGCGCTGGGTAGGTCTTTCGAACGCAACCCGCAAGGTCGCCGCGCAGCTCAAGCGCGACTCCGCTACGACAGACAACCCACTCGGCCGGGTGCTCGCGGCCTACGAAAGCAACCGGAACGCCGATACCGAGACGATCGAACTCAAACTCAGCGAAGCGGCACTCAAGGAAATGCCCGCCCTGACCAAGGGCCTGCTGTTCATCAAGGTCATCTCGGTTGTCGCGCCACTCATGGGCCTGCTCGGAACCGTCACCGGCATGATCAAGACTTTCCAGGTCATCACGCTGTATGGCGCAGGCGATCCGAAGATGATGGCTGGCGGTATCTCGCAGGCGCTGGTAACAACCGTGCTAGGCCTGGTTGTCGCCATCCCGATGGTTCTGCTGCACACGATCGTCAACGGACAAAGTCGTCGGATCATCAATATTCTCCAGTCGCAGAGCGCCGGGCTCGTTGCACAGCACTCGGAGCGCCAGCACTGATTGGCCTGAGGAGAATCGATGAACTGGCTACTTGACGGAATCGAAGCAATCCGGGATTTTATGGAGCTCGGCGGACCCGTACTGCGGTGGATCGCGGTGACGATTTTTTTGATGTGGGTACTCATTGCGGAAAGGTTGATATTTTTCCGCACGACGATGAAATCGATGTCGCGAGAAATTCTCGATTCGTGGGAATCTCGTCCCGAGCGACGCTCCTGGCATGCCCATCAAATCCGTGAACTGATGGTCTCGCGATTCCGCCTGGCGACGATCAAGGGGATCGCGATGATTCAGACGTTCGTGGCGCTGTGTCCGCTGTTGGGGCTGCTCGGTACGGTCACGGGCATGGTCAGCGTGTTTCAGGTCATGGCCGTATCCGGATCGGGAAATGTTCGAGCCATGGCCGCCGGCGTTTCGCAGGCCACGGTACCGACGATGGCGGGAATGGTCGGGGCTCTCTCCGGGGTTCTGCTGGTCACTATGTTGAGCCGCCGCGCGGCGCATGAAGTCGAGTTCCTGGAGGACTCGCTTACGATGGATCATTGAGGAAAAAAACGATGCGAAGACAGCCAGCCACTATGGGTCAGCAAGACGAAGGTGACGATATCAACATCACGCCGATGCTCGATGTTGTCTTCATCATGCTCATATTCTTCATCGTTACTGCGTCCTTTATCAAGGAGGCCGGCATCGATGTGAACCGACCGGACGCGCCGACTGCGGAACGTCAGGAGGATGCGAATATACTGGTCGCGATCAGCGCGAACGATGAAATCTGGATTGACCGTCGATTGATCGATCCACGCGCGGTGCGGGCAAATATCGAACGCCTGCACGCCGAAAATCCCAAAGGTTCGGTTGTGATACAGGCGGACAGGAAGTCGACGAATGAGATGCTCGTGATCGTCATGGACGCTGCGCGCCAGGCGGGCGTGTACAATGTCTCGATCGCGGCAAACAGGGACTAGGACGCGTTTGGAGGATGAACTGCCGGGCTCGGTAGCTGTCAAAATATTGGGTGGTTTATTCCAGAGCCCGTAGAGCGGCGTAGGCCGCTGAGGAGAGCCAGAGTATGCTAGGTCGTTATGCCTTTTCCGTTGCCATAGGTGTCATTGTCACGCTGTCGCTGTTGTTCATCATGCAGCTTCTGATCGCAACCGGTCAGGCGGCGTTGACCAAACCGCGGGATCGCGCGAAGCTAGAATTCGTGCGGATCAAGCGAAACGAGGCCGTCAATACGGAAGATATCCAGCCCGAAAAACCGCCGAAGCCGCCCGAGACACCGCCTGAGACGCCGCCTCAGGATATGGACAGCGTCGATCCTAACGCCCCCACGATCAGTATCCCTGCGCCGACAATGACTGCAGAGACCGAGATCGGTGGCCCGGGCAGCATGAACATCGCCGAAGGTGACTATTTGCCGATCGTGCGGGTTGCCCCGGTGTATCCGGCACGCGCATTGTCGCGTGGCCTGGAAGGTTACGTGGACATGTCGTTCACTGTGACTACGGCCGGCACGGTTAGAGACCCGATTGTATTGTTCTCGACGAGCAGCCTGTTTGAACGTGCAGCGACACGCGCAGTATTGAAATTCAAATACAAGCCTCGTGTCGTCGACGGCGTGCCCGTGGACGTGCCCAATGTCAAGACGCGAATTACGTTCAAGATTGAGGAATAGATGCTGAGTTGAAACCTATCGACACCGTATCGCTAATGAAAAGGATACCTTCCGTTATGTACAGCAAAGTTCAATTGTCGTCGAAGCTGGGACTCGCGCTCGTGTGTGGATTGCTTGCAGGCTCGCCGGTTACGGCACAGGAAGACCAGGAGCGTCCGGAACAGAAGACCAAGCAGGCGCAAGCCGTAAGTAAAGAGGTCTACGATAGAATCCAGAAAGCCCAAGAGATGGTCGAGGCCAAAGACCTGAACGGCGCGCTCCGACAGCTGAATAGCCTCTACAATCCCGACAAGCTTACCGAGTATGAGCAGGCGAACGTGCTCAACTACATCGGCTTTGTTTATTACAACATGGACGATATTGCCAACGCGATTCGGACTTACGAACGCATGGTCGCGATTCCGAGTATCGAACCGCAGATGCAGAAGCAGACCACGTATACGCTGGCGCAGCTGTATACGATGGAGGAAAATTATTCGAAGGCGCTGACAACGCTCGATCGATGGTTCACGATGGAGACCAATCCTCCGCCCGAGCCGTTCATCCTCAAGGCACAGAACCTGTACCAGGTGCAGCGTTACGCAGACATGATTCAGCCCATCGAGAATGCGATGCGCGTCGCCCGCGAGCGGGAAAAACCGGTGAAAGAGGACTGGTATGTGCTCCTGAACTTCGCGTACTTCCAACAGGAGAATTACAAAAAGGTCCGCGACATCCAGAAAATCCTGTTGCAGAACTGGCCAAAGAAACGTTACTGGTTCTCATTGGCGGGCGCCTACACCGAACTTGGTGAAGACGATAATCTTATCAACGCTTACGGCGCGGCTCACACCCAGGGCATGCTCGAGAAAGAGAGCGAGCTCGTCACGATGGCGCAGCTCTATATGCAGCGCGAAGTGCCATACAAGGCCGGCCTGCTGCTCGAAGCGGAGATGCAGGCCGGCAGAGTCGCCAAGAATGCCAAGAACTATCGTCTGCTGTCACAGGCATGGCAGCTTGCTCAGGAGGACGAGAGGGCAATTCCCGCACTAAAGGAAGCTGCACGTCTCAGTGATGACGGCGAGCTGGATGTGCGCCTCGCCAATTCGTATTTGAACACCGGCGAGTATGACGAGTGCGTCAAGTCCGTGACGACCGGCATCCGTAAAGGCGGCCTCAAGAGCCCGGATAATGCGCAGATCTCTCTTGGCATGTGTCTTTACAATCAGCGCAGGTATGACGACGCCATTCAGGCATTTCGTAATGCCGCTAAGACGCAAAGATCGCGTCGCGTTGCGAATCAGTGGATATCGGTCATCGAGGCCGACGTCGAGCGTAATCGTCAGATACGTCTCGCCGAGGAAGCCGCGCAGAAGAAGCGCCGGGAAATCGAAAAGCGTCGTGGGACTGTAGGTCGAGTCTGAGTATCTGATCGCCGCACGTTTCTCCCTAATTGCAATCGGTCGTTGACGGTTTACCGTCGACGACCATAGAATTGCGCGCTGTCAATGCAGCAGCAGCCCTATGCCCAAGATCATTTACATCACCAAGGATGGCAAGCGCCATGAAGTCGAAGTCGACAACGGCTACTCGGTCATGGAAGGCGCGATCAACCACAATATTGATGGCATCGTTGCCGAATGCGGCGGCGCCTGCGCCTGTGCGACGTGCCACAGCTATGTCGACGAGGACTGGCTGGACCGCCTGCCGCCGATGGACGACATGGAGGACAGCATGCTCGACGCGGCATTCGAGCGCCAGGACAACAGCCGCCTGACATGCCAGATCGAGGTCAACGACGAGCTTGACGGGCTGGTTGTGCGCGTTGCCGACAACGAATACTGAGTTGCGCTGACAATCGGCGCTCCTCCGGGGCTCAGCTAGTCCAGTCACCGCTGTCACCCATTGGGTGGATTTCAATTTCGATCGTGGCATCGTCAATCGCGATAGTATTGATGTCCCGGTAGCAGGGCCCGGGCGACAGCTCATGCCGAGAGACTATCTGTGGGATCGCCGGTACATGACGCGACTGCCGGTTGCGAATAGAATCAAGCGTTTCCCGGCGCGCGGGCATCAGGCGAGGCGTCGGGACAACCACAGTAGTGCGAGGAGATCATCGATGGCGATTCAAGCCGGCGAGAAAATGCCTTCAGGAACCTTTGGTGTCATGACGGATGCGGGGCCCGACGCAATTTCTACCGACGAGTTATTTGCCGGCAAGAAAGTCGTCATTTTTTCGGTGCCGGGAGCGTTTACGCCAACCTGTTCGTTGAATCATTTGCCGGGCTTCGTCGAGCATGCCGATAAGTTTCATGCCAAAGGAGTCGACACGATCGCGTGTATGGCGGTCAATGACGTGTTCGTTATGGATGCCTGGGGTAAAGATCGCGGTGTCGGTGACAAAGTGATGATGCTGGCTGACGGTAATGGCGAGTACGCAAAGGCGCTTGGGCTCGAACTCGATGCCTCCGGTTTCGGCATGGGCATGCGCGGAAAGCGTTTTGCGTTGATTGTGGACGACGGCGCGGCAACGCACGTCGCCGTCGAAGCTCCCGGGAAGTTCGAGGTGAGCAAGGCCGAGGCGATACTGGACAAGCTCTAAGCAGGTGCCGCAGCCAATGGAAACAAGCTGCTTTTAGTGCTCAGCGCCAGCGGCAGGTCCTCATTTGCATCAGATAGCGTCGATCAGCTCCGGTACGACCTTGAAAAGATCGCCGACGAGCCCGATGTCTGAAACTTCGAAAATCGGTGCTTCTTCGTCCTTGTTGATCGCCACGATTGTCCCCGCATCCTTGATGCCGGTCAGGTGCTGTATCGCCCCCGAAATACCGATCGCAATATACAGTTCGGGCGCGATGATCTTGCCGGTCTGACCGATCTGTACTTCGTTCGGCACATAACCCGCGTCCACGGCCGCACGGGTTGCACCGACCCCGGCACCAAGTTTGGCGGCGAGCGAATAAATCAATTCGAAGTTCTCCGAGCTGGCAAGGGCGCGACCGCCTGAGACGACGATTGCCGCCGTTTGCAGGTCGGGTCGATCGGACGAACTAGCCTTGAGTTCTATGAAGCGAGTGTGCTGTGGCAATTCCGCGTCGACGGCCACGCTTTCGACAGGGGCCGAATTGCCGTCGCCGACAGCGCTGTAAGAAGCGATTCGGACCGTTGCGACCACTGGCAGGTCGGCAGGGGCTTCGACGGTTACGAGCGCACTGCCGGCATAGATAGGCCGTTTGAACGTATGTGCGCTTTCGACACTCATGATGTCGCTGATCTGGTTCACGCCGAGCAGCGCCGCCACGCGCGGCATCAGATCCTTGCCGAAGGTCGTCGATGGTCCGAGTACGTGACTGTAGGTTGCGGCCAATTTCACGACTTGTGGCGCAAGTACCGCGGCCAGCGCATGCTGATTAGCGGGATTCTCGATCGTGAGCACGCGGCTCACGGATTCCAGCTTTCGCGCCTGGGCCGCGATTTCCCCGGCAGATTCGGCAAATACCGCGACGTCGATCTCTTCAGCGCCGATCGTTGCGGCACACGCAACAGCTTTTGCTGTGCTCGAATTCATCGTTTGGCCGTCATGCTCGGCAATTACTAGTACCTTTGTCATCAAAGTAGTCCTTTGTCTTTCAATGCAGCGAGCAGCCCGGCAACGTCGTCGACCATAATGCCTTTACGGCGCTCGGAGGGCATTTCGAAGAAGACCTCGCGGATCGGCACCGCGGCATCGATACCGAGAGCGGCAAGTGCGATTTCGTCCAGAGGTTTCTTCTTCGCTTTCATAATGTCGGGTAACTTGACGTATCGTGGCTCGTTGAGGCGAAGATCCGCGGTCACGACAGCCGGCAAATCGACTTCAATGACATCGAGCCCGACGTCGACTTCGCGCGTGACGCGCGCGATATTGCCACTCAGTTCGATCTTCGATGCGAACGCTGCTTGCGGCCGCCCCCAAATCGCCGCGAGCATTTGCCCGGTCTGGCAGTTGTCATCGTCGATCGCCTGCTTGCCGAGCAGCACGAGCCCCGGTTGCTCGCGATTGATGATCTCGTGAAGTACGCGCGAGCAACTCAAGGGATCGAGCGTATGATCTGTCGTAACCAGAATGGCTCGATCCGCGCCCATCGCGAGTCCCGTGCGCAGCTGTTGCTGCGCTTCGCTCGCGCCGATCGAAATAACGATGACTTCGTCCGCCTCACCACGTTCCTTGATGCGCAGCGCCTCTTCGAGCGCGATTTCGTCGAACGGGTTGATGCTCATCTTGACGCCGGCGGTCTCGACACCGCTGCCATCGCTTTTGACGCGCACGCGCACGTTATAATCCACGACCCGTTTGAGGCCAACCAGTATTTTTTCCACTTGCGGAACTCCAGGCACGAGAGACCAAAAAAAGCGGGCCGCGCCCGCCGCGTGCTATTGTCCATGACCGTTCGAGCAGGTTCAAGGTTTCGTAACGTCAACAAGGATCAGTGAGTTGAGCAATTATTCAGAACTCCTCGAGCCGTCGCTGCTGCTGACACGTCTCGATGACCCGGACTGGCGCGTCGTCGACTGTCGTTTCGACCTGATGAATCCATCTGCCGGCCACAGAGCCTATCTCGACAGCCATATTCCGGGCGCTGTGTATGCCGATCTCGATCACGATCTCGCCGCACCCGTGACGCCGCACACGGGGCGACATCCGCTGCCTGAGCCCGAGGTACTGGCCGCGAAGTTTGCCGCATTCGGGATCGATTCGAAGACCCAGGTTGTCGTGTACGACGATTGCAGCGGGGCAATGGCCGCCAGAGCCTGGTGGTTGCTGCGCTGGCTCGGGCACACGCGCGTCGCGTTACTCAATCGTGGATTCGCGCACTGGCAGTCGCTGGATTTGCCCGTGGAATCAGGACCCGTCGCGGTCGCGCCGCGCGCGTTCAGCGCGGCACCGCGCCCCGACGTTGTGGTCGCTACTGAGGAGGTCGCGGCCGCCGTCGGCGCGATCGCCGACCTGTTGCTCGTCGACGCCCGCGATCCGGCGCGGTTTCGCGGGGAAGTCGAGCCGATTGATGCAGTTGCAGGGCATATTCCCGGGGCCGTGAATCTGCCATTCTCGGCCAGCCTCGATACCGGCGGCGGATTCAAGTCGGCGGCGGAGCTGTTCCGACTTTGGGCGAAGGTGCTCGGAGACGATCGTGAGGTCGCCTGGACCGCCATGTGTGGCTCGGGGGTTACGGCGTGCCACCTGGCGTTCTCGGCGTTACTCGCGGGCTATGCAGAGCCTCGACTGTACGCTGGTTCCTGGAGTGAATGGATTCGGGATCCGCGGCGACCCATTGCCACCGGCGCCCGGTAGCGTAGGAAAGCCGCGCGAGGCTGGAACACGGCGCCAGGCGCAGCCTGCCGGCTGAGCATGCAAATCCGGGTTTCAGGCGAATATGGGATCGTGGTCCCACCGAAAGGATCACCCGTTGCTGGACCTGGCTCGCCCGATCTGCGGAAGCAACGTGAACTTAATGTGCAGGGCGGCGGTCCGAAAGCTTGGTAAACTGTTCCAGTGAAGCTGTTTACTTTACTAAACACAGGTGTCAGGCGTTGTCTTATAGTGTTATAAAACAGTATATTATTGTAATTATCTCAAGTGGATTATTAGCCTGTGCGGGGTCCGAAACTGCCCGGGACGAGGCGGCTTACGCCAGCGGGCCACGAGACACGGATTGCATCTCGGGGGGGACTGTCCGAGACTATCGGGTATTGGACGACAGCAACCTGCTCGTGACGGGCGCAGGACGCCGCAAGTATCACATCGTGCTTAGCCGACGTGCGTACGGCCTGCGGTCGAGCTGGAGCATAGGCTTTGATTCGCGAACAGGGATGATCTGCTCCGGATTCAGCGATGTCGTCATTGCTGACGGTTCGTTTCGGGACAACGTCCGAATTGCACGGATACGCAGGCTCGGTCCCGACGATGAAGAGGAAATACTGATTCGTTTCGGCAAGATCGAGCCGAAAACTGAACAAGCCCCGGCACCCGAGACCTTGGAGGGTGCCGAGGTAGAAGAGCTGGACTGAGTCGCCACCGGTTTTCCGGCGGTCTCTCGGTCACGCAATCCGCAATCTCCGTGCGGACCCGCCCGGCCAGCCGCAAGGTTGGCCGGGTTTTTGTTGTCGGCATGGAAAGTCCCGATCGCCGGCAGCGGATGCTTGCCCTTGGCGGCGTCACGCTCGACAATCAGCCGACGTTGCCCGGACTTCGAGCTTTAATCGAGACGCGACATGGAACAACCGGTTCATGCAAGCGACGCGCTGCTTGGCGTCAAATACGAGATTCGCGGGCAACTCGCGAGCAGGGCCTACGAGCTCGAGAAACGTGGCTACGAGGTCATTTCCCTGAACATCGGCAATCCCGGGCTGTTCGGTTTCCGGACTCCGGAAACGATGCGGCTTGCGATGATCGAGAACCTCGGTCAGGCAGAGCCTTATTGCCATCAGAAGGGGATTTTTCCGGCCCGTGAAGCGGTCGTCATGCAGCAGCAGGACCGCGGCATCCTCGGCGTCAGCGCGGACGAAGTGTTCATAGGCAACGGCGTCAGCGAGCTGATCGACCTGTCATTGCGTGCGCTGCTGAACCCGGGTGACGAGGTGCTCGTGCCGAGCCCGGACTATCCGCTGTGGTCAGCGGCCGTCACGCTCAATACCGGTGTGCCCCGGTATTACGAATGCACCGCTGCGAATCACTTTTGTCCGGATCTTGCGCGGATCGAGGCGTTGATCGGCGAACGCACCAAAGCCATGGTCGTCATCAACCCGAACAACCCCACCGGCGCTGTATACGCGCCCGATACCTTGCGTCAGCTCTGCGATCTGGCCGAACGCCATGGCCTCGTTGTACTCGCCGACGAAATCTACGATCAAATGGTGTACGACGGGGCCGAGTTCATACCGATGGCGACGCTCGCAGAAAACTCCGTGTGTCTGACGTTTTCCGGCCTGTCGAAAGTGTACCGTGCATGCGGCTACAGGGTAGGGTGGTGCGTATTCAGCGGGGAACTCGAGCGGGCGGTCGAATACATGCATGGGATGGAGCTTTTGGCGGCACTGAGGCTTTGTAGCAACGTTCCCGGACAGTGGGCCGTACAAACGGCGCTGGGTGGATTTCAGAGCATCCGTGATCTCGTGCAACCGGGTGGACGCCTGCACCAATCGCGCCAGGCCGTTATCGAACGCGTCGCCGACAGTCGATACCTCAGTGTCGTGAAACCGATGGGCGCAATGTACGCGTTCATAAAGCTCGACGAGCGCTTCAAGGGAACGCTCGACGATCAGGCTTTCGCGCTGGAGCTACTTGAGGACAAGCACGTTCTGGTCGCGCCGGGCAGCAGCTTCAATACTTCGTACACCGACCACTTCCGTATAACGACACTGCCCGACACCGACACACTCAATATCGTCTTCGACAGAATCGAATCTTTGCTCGAACAGCGCGCCTGACTGATGTACGGCTGGCTTGCCGAAGCGCTGAAGTCCGAGGCGCAGATAGTAACCGCAAGCCGGCGGCTTGCGCGGGTGTTGATCGAAGCGCACGCGGAGCGGCAGATAGCATCTGGTAATCTTGCCTGGCCGACGCCGCCGATACTGTCGTGGCATGACTGGCTCGGTCAATTGATCGACACTGCATCGAATCCGGGCCAGTTACCGACGTGTCTCAATGCGCAGCAAAGCCGCGTTCTCTGGGAACGGTGCCTGCGCCGCCACGTCAACGATGCGCGGGTAAACATGGGGCTGCTCGTGCGTCAGGCGCGTGACGCGTGGACTCGTCTGCATGAATGGAACGTCGCAATTGACGCTTGCCGACAGTCTGCTCGGGGGCAGGACCAGCGACTGTTCGCGCGCGCGGCGAGTGATTACCAATTATGGCTGCAGCGCGAGGGCTGGGTCGACGATGCCGGCATAGCCCGACTCGTCATCGAACTCGCTGATCACCACCGGCTTCGATTTCCTGCGGCAATCCGGATTGCCGGCTTCGATCGCACTGTGCCGCAGGTCGAATCCGTCCTCGAGGCGTTGAGTGAGGCCGGCGCTGACGTCGGGCGTGTCCCCGGCGGCGCATCTCCAGGCGCAGGCCACATCTGCCGTTACGAAAACGGCGATGCGGAACTCCGCGCCGCCGGTCTCTGGGCCCGATGCGAACTCGATGCGAACCCCCTGCTGCGCATCGGCATTGTTGTCAGTAATCTGGAACAGAATGCCGCGCGCTGCGCACGCCTCGTGCGTGATGGCATGGTTCCGGGCTGGCAATACACTGACCCTCGGCATGCCGCCGCAGTCAATGTTTCCTTCGGCAGTCGGTTCAGCGAATATCCCGCCGTCGCCATAGCGCTACTCGTGCTGCGCTGGCTTGTATCCGATCTCGGGACGCGAGAGGTCGGTCTGCTGTTGCTGACACCGCTGCTCGGTCGTCAGCACACGGCAGGCCGATCGCGACTCGAACTGTTGTTGCGGCAGCTTCCCGACAGAGCCTGGTCGCCCGAACGGCTGCTCGGCGCGCTGCGCGGTCGCAACGATACAGCGGACTCAGCCGACTGGCTGGAGCGAATCGCGGAGCTTGCCCGGGTCCGGCACACTGTTCCGGCGCAGGGCACACCGTCGTCCTGGGCCGGATTGATTGACGACGTCTTGCGAAAGCTCAACTGGCCTGGCGATGCTGCGCAGGACAGTTTCGATTTCCAGGTGGTCAATCGCTGGCGCGATTTGCTGAACGAACTCGCGCGGCTCGAACTCGTGTGTCCAAGCCTCGACGTCGGTAGCGCGATCGCGCGCCTGAACGGCATGGCCGGTGAGACCGTGTTTCAGCCGGAAACGAACGGCGGCATCGTGCAGGTACTCGGACCGCTTGAAGCTGCCGGTATCGAATTTGACCGGCTGTGGATCAGCGGTCTCAGCGCCTCGAACTGGCCGCCGCCCGGACGGCCACTGGCATTGGTGTCACGCAAACTCCAGCGCAACCACGGCATGCCCGACGCGGAGCCTGGCGACACACTCGATTATGCGCGACGCGTGCTGACTCGGCTTGCGCACAGCGCGGCGCAGATCGTATTCAGTTTCGCAGAAACCGACGGCGATACGGAGCAGACGATGAGCGACCTGGTTGCGGCAATCGGTGATTATGGCCCCGTCGGGACGACCGATCCGGGCTGGCACTCGGCCGCGCTATGCGAGGGCGAATCCGAGCTGCAGACGGTCGACGATCCGGTGCCCGCGGTGTCTTGCGATGAGATTGTCGCGGGAGGCGCGTCGACAATACAGCGGCAGATCACCGAGCCATTCTCAGCGTTTGTGTCAGGACGTCTGAGTGTCAGACCTATGCAGCCGATCGCGAGCGGACTTGCAGCCAACATCCGGGGCAGTCTGATCCATGAGGCGTTGCACGCGTTGTATGCTGAATTGCCGAGTCGTGCCGCGATCTCAGGGTGGACAGAGGCCGATATTCAGGCGCGAATCGACGCCGCCGTTCGTCTGACATTTCGCCGACACCGCCGCCATGCCGATGCAGTGCTCAATGAGTTGCTCAATCTGGAACAGCAGCGCACTGCGCGCTTGCTCGCGAACGTTGTTGCGCTCGATAGGACTCGGGATTTTCTCGAACTCGCGAACGTCGAAGCAAGAATCGATACTGGCCTGTGTGGCGTCCGGTTACGTCTCCGCTACGACCGTGTCGATCGGCTCGACGACGGCTCGGTCGTCATTCTCGACTACAAGACGGGTGCGCGCAGGACGTTTCTGGCGGGCGACGGGCAGCCGCGGGATATGCAGCTCGTCGTATATGCATGCGTTGTCGGCGAGCCGGTTGCCGGCCTCGGCCTCGTCAATGTCAACAGTCGCATCGTCGACATCGATGGCGCGGGGCGCTGTTTCGACAACGATGAAGCGTGGGACGTCACGTTGGCCGGCTGGCAGCAGCAAGTCGAGGTCGCCGCCGCCAACCTGCAGCGCGGTGATGTTCGGATCAATGGACTGCAGAGCACCGACAGCGCGCGCCCGCTCAGTCTGCTCAGTCGGATCAACGAGCTGCGTCGTGATTTCTGATGCCGAGCTGTCCAGGGACGATAGCGCCGCGCGCAGCGCCGCTCTCGACGTCACCCGATCTTTCATCGTGCAGGCTCCCGCGGGGTCCGGCAAGACCGAACTGTTGATTCAGCGGTATCTGAAATTGCTCGCAACGGTCGATGACCCGGAAGAGATTCTCGCGATCACTTTCACGCGAAAAGCGGCCGCCGAAATGCTGTTGCGGGTATTGCAGGCACTGCAGCAGGCACAGTCGGATGAGCGCGGTATTGAAAATCATGAGCAGGTGACGCTGGCGGCCGCACGCGATGTGCTGGTTCGCGACCGCGATCGCAACTGGCAGCTGATCGCGAATCCGCGGCGCATGCGCATTCAGACGCTGGATTCCCTGAATGCCTCAATCGCGCGCACGCAAGCGATGACGGCCTCGAGTGGCGCCGCCGGTAATTCGATACTCGCTGACGCCGAAATGCAAATGCTGTATCGCCGTGCAGCGGTATTAACACTCGATCAACTCGCAGAGTCAGGATCGCTGCCGGCGGCAACCAGAGATGTGCTGCTGCATGTCGACAATAATGTGTCGATCTACGTTGGCTATCTCGCGCGCATGCTCGAGACCCGCGACCAGTGGCTGCCGTTCATCGGCAGTGGCCTCGTTGCGGTACGCGAAGGCGTGCGGCTGCGGTGCTTATTCGAGGGCAATCTCGAGTCCGCTGTGACCGAACATCTGCGCAGAACCCGCGCTGCGTTTCCCGAGGCGAACTTCGCGTCATTGCTCGAGTTATGCCGCTATGCCGCCAAACGGCTGTCCGATGCCGGGCAACCCGGTCACTGCATATGCGTGCTCGAAGGGCTGTTCGCGATGCCCGCGGCACAGCCCGATGAGGTTTTCAAGTGGCGCGCGATCGCCACAATCTTGCTCACGGACAATGGCGGATGGCGCAAGACGGTCAACAAGAACCAAGGCTTTCCGCCGCGCGATAGCGGCCAGAAACAGCGGATGCTCGAGCTGCTCGCAGCACTGGGCAGCGACGTCACCTTGCAGTCGCTGCTGGGTGGCGTCCGCACACTGCCACCCGTAACTTACAGCGACGAGCAATGGCAGGTTCTGTTGTCATTATTCCAACTGCTGCCGCTGGCCGTCACAGAGCTAAAACGACTGTTCAGTGAGCGCGGCGTCACCGATCACATCGACGTTGCCCTGTGTGCTGCCGACGCACTCGGCACGGCTGATGAGCCTGGCGATATCGCATTGTTGCTCGACTACCGGCTGACGCATCTGCTCGTCGACGAGATGCAGGATACGTCCAGTGCGCAATACCGCATGCTCGAAGCCCTGACCGGCGGCTGGGAGCAGGGCGACGGCCGCACACTGTTTTGCGTTGGCGATCCCATGCAATCGATCTATCGCTTCCGCAATGCCGAAGTCGGTCAGTTCCTGCTTGCACGCAAAACGGGAATCGGCAATGTCAGGTTGGAGCCGCTGGTCCTGCGACGCAACTTCCGTTCCGGCGAACATCTGGTGCACTGGTTCAACGACGTTTTTCAAAGCGTCCTGCCTGCTCGGGATGACGTGTCGCAAAGCGCAGTGTCCTATTCAGCCGCGGTGCCGGTACCGGCTCTGGCGGGTCAGGGTTTGTGCAGCATGCACCCGTTGTTCGGCAGCAGCACGAGTAACGAGGCCGAGGCCGCCCTGGCGATCATTCGTCGTACGCTCGACGAAAACCCTGACGACGATATGGCGATACTCGTGCGCAGTCGTACGCATCTTCCGAAGTTGCTCGCGCTGCTGCGCAAACACGGCATCGCCTATGGCGCGGTGGAAATCGACCGCCTAACGGATCTGCCCGAAGTAGTGGATATTCTCGCACTGACTCGCGCGCTGGTGCACCCGGGCGATCGCCTCGCCTGGCTGGCGATCCTGCGTTCACCGTGGGCTGGGCTTGACTGGTGCGATCTGCATGCGCTCGTGAAGAATGATGCCGGCAGCGCGATCTGGACGCTGTTGCACGACGATGCGCGACTGGCGCGGTTATCCGATACCGGGCGTGGGCTGGCGGTAGCTCTCAGGGCGCGAATTTCGCCGTTCGTTCCGGCGACACCGAGCAGAACACTCAGAGACCGCGTCGAGCAAGCCTGGTTGACGCTGGGTGGACCGGCACTGCTCGAAGATAGCCACATGGTCGACAACATTTATCGCTATCTCGACGTCGTCGGCAAACTCGAGATTGCCGGCACGCTGGTCGACGTGGCAGAACTCGAAGCTGCACTCGACAGCGAGCGAGTCTCGAGCCAGGTGGCGGCGAGACTGCAGGTCATGACCATGCACCGTGCGAAGGGTCTGCAATTCGATCACGTGCTCCTTTACGGTCTTGGCAGAGCGCCGGCTCGCGGTGACCGCAGAGTGCTGAGCTGGTTTGATATCCCGGATGCTCATGGCGGTGTGAAGAAGATTATCAGCCCCATTGGTCCCCGCACCGAACTCGACAAGGACCCGGTGCATCGGTACATCGAGCTGACGGAGGCCGACAAGGATCGCCACGAACAGGGCAGGCTCCTGTACGTCGCATGCACGCGGGCGCGCAGGTCGCTGCATCTGCTCGGCCATGTCGAGGTCAGCGAAGACGGAGCGGCATTTCGCCCGCCCCGTGCCGGTAGTTTACTCAGGCTGTTATGGCGCAACGTAGCCGACGATTTCGAGCGGGCGTTCACGGCCGATCTGCGAGCTGCACAGAATGATGCCGGAGGCTGGCTCCAGCCCGTGTTGCGGCGGCTGTCACCGCCCTGGTCACTGCCAGAGGTCGCGCCCCTGCCGGGTACCCCGACAGCTCCGGACGCGGGCGCTGACGGTGCGCCCGTCGAATATGACTGGGTTGGCGCAGCGGCACGGCTGGCGGGGACCGTCGTGCATCGCTGGCTGCAGCTTGCGGCTGACGGCGACGTCACGCTGCGGACAGAGGAACTGGCCCGCTTGCGGCCCGCCAGCGAGCGCTGGTTGCGCGAACTGGGTGTCGGCCAGGCGTCGCTCGCACCGATACTCGAGCGCGTCGATAACGCGCTCAAGGGCGTCCTCGGGGACGATCGCGGCCGCTGGCTTATCAGCGGACCCGGCTGCGCCGAGCTGGCCTTGTCCGGCCTCTTTCAAGGTCGCGTCGCTCAAGTGATTCTCGATCGCGTCAGGATCGACGCGGACGGGATCCACTGGATCGTCGACTACAAGACGAGCTCGCACGAAGGCGGCAAACTTGCGGCGTTCCTCGCCGCCGAATCCGACCGCTACCGGGCGCAGCTCGCCAAGTATGCGACGCTATACCGCAATTACTCCGGTACCGATGCCCGATGCGCCCTGTACTTTCCCTTGCTGCAGGAATTCGTCGAGGTCGAAGTTTAAGTAATCAACGGGGATATTGCGTTCATCCCCGGGTCATACGCGGCCGTTTCCTGAAGCAATCAGGATGAAGCGCAATGCCCCCGATTTCCGAGGTATGAGCGAAGAAAGAGCAGCAGTCCCATTTTGTCGCGCCGTTGGCCTACAACTTTCCTTCGAGACGCAGCTCATGCTGTCCCCGATCGTTGGGCGAACCGAGGAACTTCAGCTGCTGACGAACGTTGGCTGGGGTCCGCGCCTTGGGCGCAATCTGGGCGACAAACTGATAGTTGCGATTCTTTGAAATCTGCAAACTGCCGGCGAGATCCACGATGCCATCGGTGTCCTCGACACTGGCCACGACACCCGAATCCTGGGTAAAGAACTCGGCGCGGTAGCCGCCGATCGACGCGCGGTCAACGGCCGGTGCGACCAGGTTTTCGACTTCGACCGTACCGTCCGCG
>Ga0224512_10001733_pt1 | contig 20657 bp, 18 predicted proteins | sample SF_May12_sed_USG_4_FD_169103 | JGI IMG/M metagenome (GOLD analysis project Ga0224512, IMG submission 169103) | Sediment microbial communities from San Francisco Bay, California, United States - SF_May12_sed_USGS_13 | ecosystem: Environmental > Aquatic > Marine > Sediment | place: USA... | reverse complement strand
GTCATGCGCTTGAAGATGCTGTCGCGCGTGATGCCGGCGTTGTTGACGAGGATGTCCACCGGGCCGACCACCGAGTGCACGTGGTAGAACATCTCGCCGCAGCTATCGAAATCGGCGACGTCGCCCTCGGCGGCGTGGACACGCCAGCCTTCACCGCGCATCGCCGCCAGCCACTCGGCCTTCTTGTCGTAGTCCGGCAGGCAGCCCGCCACCACCGTGTGCCCCGCCGCCCCCAGGCGCCTGCAGATCGCCGTGCCGATGCCGCCCATGCCGCCGGAGACGAAGGCGACGCGCATCTTCACCGGCTGGGCGTCGCCGGCGGCGGCCTTCTCCCGCTCCAGCACCGCGCTCATCGTTCCACCGCCAGCGCCACGCCCATGCCGCCGCCGATGCACAGCGAGGCCAGGCCCTTCTTCGCGTCGCGCTTCGCCATCTCGTGCAGCAGCGTGACCAGGATGCGGCAGCCCGAAGCGCCGATCGGATGGCCGAGCGCAATCGCGCCGCCGTTGACGTTGACCTTCGAGGTGTCCCAGCCCATCTGCCGGTTGACGGCGATCGCCTGCGCGGCAAACGCCTCGTTGATCTCCATGAGGTCGAGATCCTTGGGCTCCCAGCCGGCGCGCGCGAGGCAGCGCTTGGAGGCCGGCACCGGGCCCATGCCCATGTACTTGGGATCGACGCCCGCCGAAGCGAAGGCCTTGATGCGGGCGATCGGCTTCAGGCCGAGTTCCTTGGCCTTGCGCGCGCTCGTCACCAGCACCATAGCGGCGCCGTCGTTGATGCCCGAAGCATTGGCCGCGGTCACCGTGCCGTTCTTGTCGAACGCGGGCTTCAGGCCCTTCATCGCCTCGAGCGTGGCGCCGTGGCGCGGGTACTCGTCGTCGGCGAATACCACCGGGCCCTTCCGCGACGGAATTTCGAACGGGATGATCTCGTCCTTGAAGCGCCCCGCCTTTTGCGCGGCTTCCGTCTTGTTCTGGCTGTTCACCGCGAACTCGTCTTGCTCCTCGCGCGTCACGACATACTCCTTGGCCACGTTCTCCGCGGTGACGCCCATGTGGTACTGGTTGAAGGCGTCCCACAGGCCATCGACGATCATCGAGTCGACCATCTTCGCGTCGCCCATGCGAAAGCCGTCGCGCGAGCCGTTCAGGACGTGCGGCGCGATGCTCATGTTCTCCTGGCCGCCCGCGATGACCACGTCCGAGTCACCGTTCGCGATCGACTGCGCGGCGAGCATCACCGCCTTCAGCCCCGAGCCGCACACCTTGTTGATGGTCATGGCGGGAATCATGTCCGGCAGCCCGGCCTTGATCGCCGCCTGGCGCGCCGGGTTCTGGCCGACGCCCGCGGCGAGCACCTGGCCGAGGATCACCTCCGAGACCTGCTCCGGGCTCACGCCCGAGCGCTCGAGGAGCTTCTTCATGACGTGCGCGCCGAGTTCGGACGCCGGCGTCTTTGCCAGCGTGCCGCCAAACTTGCCGATGGCGCTGCGTGCCGCGCCGACGATGACGATGTCTTCCATGCTGTTCTCCTGGTTTGCCTAGTTTGCCTTTTGCTTCACGTAGCGGCCGGGCGCCGGTTCGATCGCCCGGTAGCGGGCATTGCCCGGCTTGCGCGGCGCCTTGCGCGCCCCGCCCTTGTGCTTGCCGAGCCAGGCGGCCCACTGCGGCCACCAGCTGCCCGGGTGTTCCGACGCGCGTTCGAGCCACGCGTCGGCATCCTGCGGGGTCGACGTTCCCGACCAGTAGCTGCGGCGCTTCTTCGCCGCCGGGTTGATGACGCCGGCGACGTGGCCGGCGGCGCCGAGCACGAAGGTCTTCTTGCCGCCGAGCAGCTCCAGTGACCGGTAGGCCGAGCGCCAGGGCACGATGTGGTCTTCGCGCGTGGCGACGATGAAGCTCGGCCGGTCGACTTTGCCCAGGTCGACGGGCACGCCGAGATTGGTGAGCGCGCCCGGCACGCGCAGCTTGTTCTCGAGATAGGTGTGGCGCAGGTACCAGCAGTACATCGGCCCGGGCAGGTTGGTGCTGTCGGCGTTCCAGTACAGCAGGTCGAACGCCGCCGGCGTGCCGCCCTTCAGGTAGTTGTTCACCACGTAGGGCCAGATGAGGTCGTTGGCGCGCAGCGCGGAAAACACCGCCGCCAGCTCGACGCCGGGCAGGATGCCGCCGCGCCCGAGCGACGCTTCGCGGCCCGCGACGCTCGCCTCATCGACGAACAGGCCGATCTGCCCGGTGTCGGAAAAATCGAGCATGGTGGTCAGATAGGTGACGCTCTCCACCAGCTTCTCGCCCTTCGCCGCCATGACGGCAAGCGCGGCGCCGAGCAGCGTGCCGCCGACGCAGAAGCCCAGCGCGTTCACGCGATCGGCGCGCGTGATGGCACGCGCCGTACGCAGCGCCTCGAGCACGCCCATCTCCAGGTAGTCGTCCCAGCCGTAGCCGCCCTGCTCGGGCCCGACGTTGCGCCAGGAGACCATGAATACCGTGTGTCCTTGCTCCACGGCGTAGCGCACGAAGGAGTTCTCGGGCTGCAGGTCGAGGATGTAGTACTTGTTGATGCAGGGCGGGATCATGACCAGGGGGCGCTTTGCGACCTCGGCGCCCGCCGGCGCGTACTGGATCAGCTGCATGAGCTCGTTTTCGTGCACCACCGTGCCCGGCGTGACGGCGAGATCGCGGCCGATTTCGAACGCCGACTCGTCGGTCTGCGCGATGCGGCCGCGGCGCGCGTCGGCGATGAGCTGCGCAACGCCTCGCGTCAGGCTCTCGCCGCGCGTCTCCTGCGCGAGGCGCAGCACCTCGGGGTTGGTGGCGGCGAAGTTCGCCGGGCTCATCGCGTCCACCCACTGGCGCACGGTGAAGCGCAGCCGCTCCTTCGCCTGCCCTTCGAGCGCCGCCGCCTCGACCAGCTTTTCAAGGTACTCGGCGGCGAGGAGATAGGACTGCTGCAGGTAGCTGTAATAGGGGTCGTCGCGCCACTCGCGCGCCGCGAAGCGCCGGTCGCCGGGCGCGGCGCGCACGCCGGTATCGGGCATGCCGGCGGCAAGCGCCTGCCAGAGCGCCTTTTGCTTCTCGAGGTACTCCGCCTGCAGCGCGCCGACATGCTCGCGGTTGACGCCCATGTGCGCGAGGTAATCGGCCGGCGCGCCGGAGCCGGCCGCGCCGGCGGCAAGGCGCAGCCAGTTCTTCGCCATGTCATTGCCGGACTGCGCAATGGACGCGAGCAAGGCCGCGGAGGATTGTGGCTGGGGCGAGCTCAAGCGGGGGTATTTTGCACCGCACAAACAGGCCGGTCAAACCCCCGGACGCCCCTATTGCCCGTGCCGTACGAGCGCGCCGACGAGCGCGATCACGCAGACGCCCGCGGCGATCAGCAGCGTCTGCTGCGCCGTAGCACGCAGCTCGGGCCGCCGGTGCAGCCCGGGGATCAGGTCGGCGACCGCGACATAGATCATGCTCGCGGCGACGATGCCGAGCAGCGTCGGCTCCCAGCCCTCGTAGCCTTCGAGCGCGAAGTAGCCGAGCACCCCGCCCACGACGCTGCCGAGCGAGGACAGGACGTTCAGGACGAAGGCCCGCATGCGCGAGTAGCCCGAGTGCAGGAGCACGAGGAAGTCGCCCACTTCCTGCGGAATCTCGTGCGCGACGATGGCGATCGCGGTCACCAGGCCGAGCTGCGGGCTCTGCAGGAAGGCGGCGGCGATCAGCACGCCGTCGACGAAATTGTGCACCGTGTCGCCCACCACGATCAGCATCCCGGCACGCTCGTGCTCGCGGTGATGCAGCGCCTCGGTGCCTTCGCCGTGATCATGCGAGTGCCGCCACAGCAGCAGCTTCTCCAGCAGGAAGAAGCCGAGGATGCCGCCGAGGATCGCGGCTGCCACCTGGCGGGGCTCGCCGCTCTCGAAGGCGTTGGGCACGACCTCGAGGAACGCGGCACCGAGCAGCGTGCCGATGGCGAAGGACACGAGCATCGGCACCCAGGCGGCACGCAGCACGAGCGCGAAGGCGGCGGCACACACCGACAGCACGCCGCCGGCGAGGCATGCCAGCGCGATCCAGGTGAGGGTCATGGGGAGCGCGATTCTAACCAGACGAACGCGGCAATGCGCTCGCGGCTGCGGTCCCGGCGCCACGACGGGAAACGCGCGGGCTCGGAATAAGTGCAAAAGCCGCCGCCGTGCACGCGTGTCACGCCGCGTGCGGCGAGGCGCTGGCGCGCCACCGCGTACAGATCGAGCAGCCAGTGACCGGGACGGTGCGGCGCAAAGGCCGCCGCCGCGCGAACATCGTGCGCGAGGAACGTGGCACGCACTTCCTCGCCCACTTCGTAGGCGCGCGGACCGATCGCCGGCCCGAGCCAGGCGATGAGCGAATCCGGCGGCACCCGCATCGCCTCCACGGTCGCCTCGATGACGCCGGCGGCGAGGCCGCGCCAGCCGGCGTGCGCCGCGCCGACCACTTCGCCCGCGTCGTCGGCGAAGAGCACCGGCAGGCAGTCCGCGGCTTTCACCGCGCAGACCACGTCAGGGTGTCTCGAAACCGAGGCATCAGCTTCCGGCTCGCCCGCAGCCAGCCCGGCATCGACGACGCGCGTGCCATGCACCTGCCGGAGCCATGCCGGCGCCGCCGGCAACGGCGGGTTGCCCTCGCCGCGGGTGGTCACCAGGGCGCGCACGCGCGCCGGCGCCGGCCAGTCAGGTCGAATCACGGCGCAGGCTCGCCAGCAGGCGCTTGAAATCGGCGGGCGGCTCGGCGCGCCAGCTCACCGGCTTGCCGCTGCGCGGGTGCAACAGGGAAAGCTCGATGGCGTGCAGCGCCTGGCGGCCGAAGGCGATGCCGTGGCGCGTGCCGCGGCGGTAGGTCGCCTCGCCGACGATCGGGTGGCGGATGTGCTGGAAATGCACGCGAATCTGGTGCGTGCGCCCGGTCTCCAGGCGGCACTCGACGAGCGCCGCGTGCCCGTAGCGCTCGAGCACGCGGTAGCGCGTCACCGCGTCCTTGCCGCGCCGCGTGACCGCCATGCGCGTGCGCGCCCGCGTGTCGCGCCCCACCGGCGCGTCGATGACGCCGCTCGCCGGCGGATCGCCCTGCACCACGGCCCAGTACACGCGGCGCATGGTGCGCTCGCCCAGCTGGCGCACGAGGCTGGTCTGCGATTCGAGCGTCTTTGCCACCACGATCAGGCCGGTGGTGTCCTTGTCGAGTCGGTGGACGATGCCCGCGCGCGGCACGCCGGCGAGCTGCGGCGCGTGCGCCAGCAGCGCGTTCATCAGCGTGCGGTCCGGCTGCCCGGCGCCCGGGTGCACCACCAGCCCGGCCGGCTTGTTGATGACAACCAGGTCCGCGTCCTCGTAGGCCACCATGAGCGGCATGCGCTGCGCGCGCGGCGCCGCCTGCGGCGCGGCGGGCGGCGCCAGCGCCACGCGCTCGCCGCCGCGCACCAGGGTGCGGGACGCGGCGGGCGCGCCATCGACGGTGATATGGCCCGCGGCCAGCCAGGCCTGCAGGCGGCTGCGCGAGTACTGCGGGAACATGCGCGCCAGGGCTTGGTCCAACCGCAGCCCGGCCAGCGCGCGCGGCGCCTCGGCGCTCATCGGCGCGACGAAGCTCGCGTCCCAGTCGGAGTTGTCGCTTTCGTCCTTGCCGCCGTCCGTATAATCGCGACCCATGCGAACAAGTGTACTTGCTCTGCTTGCCGCCGCCGTGCTGGCGCTGGCGGGCTGCAGCGGCACGCCCGAAGCGCCCGACGAGACCGCCGGCTGGACGGTCGAGCGCCTGTACGGCGAAGCGCGCGACGCCATGAAGGAGCGCGACTGGCAGAAGGCCATCAAGTACCTGGAAAAGCTCGAGGCGCGCTTTCCCTACGGGCGCTACGCGCAGCAGGCGCAGCTCGACGTCGCCTGGGCGCACTGGAAGTACGACGAGCGCGCCGCGGCCATCGCCGCCATCGACCGCTTCGTTAAGCTCTACCCGAACCACGAGGCGCTCGACTACGCGTACTACCTGAAGGGTCTGATCTATTTCTCGGAGAACGCGGGCCTGTTCGCCATCCTTTCCGACCCCGATCTCGCCGAGCGCGACCCGAAGGCGGGGCGCGACGCCTACGCCGCCTTCCGCGAGGTGGTGACGCGCTTTCCGGACTCGAAGTACGCCGCCGACGCGGCGGCGCGCATGCGCTACCTGGTGAATTCGCTCGCGCGGCACGAGGTGCACGTGGCGCGCTACTACATGAAGCGCGGCGCCTACGTCGCCGCCGCCAACCGCGCGCAGGCCGCGGTGTCGAACTACCCGCAGGCGCCGGCCCTCGAGGAGGCGATCTTCATCCTGATGCGCGCCTACGAGGCGCTGGGTCTCAAGGACCTGCGCGCTGACGCCGAGCGCGTCATGCGCCGCAATTTCCCCGACAGCGCCTACTTCAAGGGCCCGGTGAAGCGCGACGTGGCGTGGTGGCGGATCTGGGACCCGGACTGGTAAGCGGTCTCAGTTCTGCCCGGGCGTGCGGCCTTCGCGCGCCAGCTGCTCGTCGACTTGGCGTTCCGCATCCAGCCAGTCGGCGACTTCGTCGCCGCCGGCGAAATCGCGCTGCCGGGCCCGGTAATAGGCGGCTTCCGCCACCATGCGCCAGCGTTCTTCGCGCGACACCGGCGAACCGGCCCCCGCTGGCAGCGCCTTTGCCGCGGGCGCCTTCTTCGCGATCACTGGCTTCGCGGGCTTTCTGGTCGAAGAGGTCTTTCCTGCCGTCTTGCGTGTCGTCATGGTTTCCTTCCCGAGCCGATCCGCAGACCGGCACCGCCCTTAAAGTTTGATGTTCTCGTCCGCGACGTAGTCGCGGATGATGCTTTCCACATCCCGGTCGGGCGCGAAGCCCATCGCCAGCGCCCGCGGCGTGCGGAAGTTCGCCGGCCAGGTCTTGACGATCGCCTGGATGCGCGCATCGGGCTTGTAGACCACGCGCTCGGCGACCTTGGCGCCGGCCACCTTGTTCAGCGCCTCGATCATCTGCGCGACGCTCGCCGTGATGCCAGGAAGGTTCAGCCAGCGCTGCGTGCCCCAGGCCGAGGCCGGCAGCTCCCAGGCATGCAGGAACGCCTCGACGACGCGCCCCGGCGACAGCATCCACACGCCGGTATCCGGCGCGACGGGACATTCGGCAACCACGCCGTTCAGCGGCTCGCGCAGGATGCCACTCGCGAACGAGGACGCGGCCGCATTCGGCTTGCCCGCGCGCACGACGATGGTCGGCAGCCGCAGCGACCGGCCGTCGAGAAAACCTTTCCGCGAATAGTCGCTCACCAGGTATTCGCCGATCACTTTCTGCGCGCCGTAGGAGGTCTGCGGATTGGCGATGGTCGAGTCGTCGAGCACCGCCGGCAGCTCGCCGCCGAAAGCCGCCACCGAGCTGGTATAGACCAGGCGCGGCGGCTTGGCGCACTTGCGCATCTGCGCCAGCAGCAGCTCCGTGCCGAGCAGGTTGACGCGCATGCCGAGATCGAAATCGGCTTCCGCGGCGCCGCTCACCACCGCGGCAAGGTGGAACACGGCGTCGGTGTCGGCCGGGCAGACGGCGGCGATTACCTTCGGATCCGAGATGTCGCCGGTGACGCACTTCAGCCGCGGCTCGGTCGCCGCCGCCGGCGGGAAGGCGCCGTCGAGCAGGGTGATCGAGGTGATCGCATTGCCGCCGAGTTTGCCGCGCGCCAGCAGCTCCTTGGCGAGCCTGAAGCCGAGGAAGCCGCCACCGCCGGTGATGAGGATCTTCATGCGTCGATTCTAGCGAAGAACGCCCGCACGTCGGCCAATTCGCGCGTCGGCTTCATCGGCGGCAGGCTGGCGCGCACCAGGCGGCCGTAGGGCCGCGAGTACAGGCGCGGGTCGCACAGCATGAGCACGCCGCGGTCGGTGTCGTCGCGGATCAGGCGACCGGCGCCCTGCTTGAGCTGCAGGATGGCCTGCGGCAGCTGGAACTCGGTGAACGGGTTGCCGCCGGCGGCGCGCAGCGCGTCGATCCGCGCGGCGAGCACCGGGTCGTCGGGCGGCGCGAACGGCAGCTTGTCGATCACCACCACCGAAAGCGCTTCACCGCGCACGTCGACGCCTTCGCGGAACGACGCACTGCCCAGCAGCACGGCATTGCCAAGGCTGCGGAAGCGCGCCAGCAGCTCGCTCCTCGAGCCGGTGCCCTGCACGAGCAGCGGGTACTTCAGCTTCTCGCGCAGCAGCTCGTGCGCGCGGCGCAGCGCGCGCAGCGTCGTGAACAGCAGGAACGCGCGCCCGCGGCTCGCCTCGATCACCGGCAGCGCGGCATTCACCACGGCCTCGGTGAACCCGGGATCGTTCGGGTCCTCGGGCATCGAGCGCGGCACGTAAAGCAGCGCCTGGCTGGCGAAATCGTACGGGCTCGGCCAGCTGCGCGCCGCGGCCTGCTCCAGGCCCATCTCGCGCTGGTAGTGGGAGAAGTTGCCGCCCACGGCGAGCGTCGCCGAAGTGAAGATCCAGGCGCGCGGCGCTTCTTCCAGCTGACGGCGAAACAGCTCGGCGCAGGACAGCGGCGTCAGGTGCAGCTGCACCGCGTGGCCGAACACCTCGAGCCATCGCACCCAGCGCTCGTCCTGCTCGCCGGCGAGCCGTGCCAGCAGGTCGCGCGCCTCGGCGGCGCGCTGCGCGCAGGACTTCAGGCCTTCGCTCCTCTCGGCCTGCGCCGCGAGCGGCGCGGCAAACGCGGCGAGCGCCTCGCCGAGCTCGGCGAGGGCGGCGCCGAACGCCGGCCGCGCGGCCGCCTGCGACCACGCCATGCGCGCCGGCTCGGCGGCGAACGCGAGGCGCAGATCGCGCGCCGCCTTGTCCAGCCGGGCGGCGAGGCGCTCGAGCTCGGGCGCGGCGCCGCCTGCGGCGGCGAGCTCGAGGCTCGCGTCGCGCGCCAGCTCGGCGAGCCGGCTGCTCGAGAGGATCTCGCCGAAAAACAGACGCGCGGTGTCCGGCAGCTGGTGCGCCTCGTCGAGAATGATGGTGTTGCAGGCCGGCAGCAGCTCGGCGACGCCCTCGTCGCGCAATACCACGTCGGCGAAGAACAGGTGGTGGTTGACGACGACCACGTCAGCGGCGAGCGCCGCGCGGCGCGCCTTCATCACGAAGCAGTCCTGGAAGCGCGGGCATTCCTGCCCCAGGCAGTTCTCGCGCGTCGAGGTGGCATACTGCCAGACCGGCGCGTCCTCGGGCACGTCGGGCAGCTCGGCGCGATCGCCGCTCGCGCTCGCCGCGGCGAAGCGCTCGATGCGCCGCAGCTGCGCCGCTTCCTCGCGGCTGCCCAGGCGCGACTCGAGCGCCGCGCGCTCCAGGCGGTGCAGGCAGACGTAGTTGGCGCGCCCTTTGAGCAGCGCGGTGACTGCGCCGGACGCGAGCGCCTTGCGCACCGCGGGCAGGTCGCGGTCGTGCAGCTGGTCCTGCAGTGTCTTCGTGCCGGTGGACACGATCACCTTGCCGCCGGCGATGAGCGCCGGCACCAGGTAGGCGACGGTCTTGCCGGTGCCGGTGCCGGCCTCGGCAACGAGCGGCGCGTCGCGCTCGATCGCCTCGAGGATGGCGCGCGCCAGCTCCAGCTGCTGCGCCCGCTCGCGGTAGCCCGGGATCTGCGCCGCAAGCGGCCCGCCCGCGGCAAAGGCGCGCTCCAGAGCGCGTGCGGCCGGCGTGCTCAGGGACGCACCTCGTCGACTTTGACCCAGATGCGCCGGCCGCCGCTGGCGGCGCTACGCTCGCGGGACAGGAGGCCGCGTTCCTCGCGCGCGGAACGCTCGTCGATGCCGGCGAGCTCCACCCACTCGCCAAGCCGCGCGTGCAGCGTGCTCGAGGCGCGCTGCACCTGCACGCTGCCCCGCGCGACCGTGCCCACGGTTTCGCGCTGCGGCGCGATCTCGAGCAGCACGCTGTCGCCCGCGAGATGCGGGATGACCTCGAAGCCGGTGGCGATGTCCTGGACGAGGACGCCGTCGCGCAGCTGCAGCGGCTGGCGGGTGCCGGTGGCGATGCGGGCGCGCCCGCCTTCCAGCACCTGCACGCGCTGGTCCACGCGCTCGCTGCCCGCGGTGTGCGACTCGCCGGCGCGGGCCTCGATGCGGCTGCCGCGGCTCGAGACGCGCGCATCGACGCCGAGCGCCGATTCGCTGGCCGTGCCGGCACTGTCGAAGCGCACCGAAATGACCAGCCGGCGCGCGGGCGCGTCGAGCGTTTCCAAGGCGAGGCGCAGCTCGGCGAGATTGCGCGCGCTGGTGCGCACGATGAGCTGGCTGCGCTGCCCGGTGAGCACACCCCCGGGTTCGAGCAGCGGCCGCAGCGCCGGCAGCACCTGCTCGGCGGTGGCGTGGCGCAGGTCGATGACCTCCAGGCTGCCCTGCGCCAGGGCTGCGCCCCAGCCGAACAGCAGCAAGAGGTAAGTGGTTGCTTTCATCGGCCGATTGGTCTAGATTACTTGAGGTATGCTTCGTAAATATATGTATTTACTGGCTTTAGCGGTTCCGATGGGGTGCTCGACGCTTCCCCCGGCGCCGCCGCCAATCGATACCGGACCGATGAGCGAGGAGCGCGCCGAAGCCCTGCTCCTGACCCTGCTGTCGCTCGGCGTCGACTATCGCTACGGCGGCGGGTCCCCGCAGACGGGCTTCGATTGCAGCGGCCTGGTGGCGCATGTGTTCCGCGAGGCTTACGGCATCGAGCTGCCGCACAACGCCCGCGCCCAGAGCGAGTTCGGAGTGCGCGTCAGTCTATCGGAACTGCGCGCGGGCGATCTCGTGTTCTACAACACGCAGCGCAGCCCTTTTTCGCACGTCGGCATCTATCTTGGCGACGGGCGCTTCGTGCACGCGCCCAAGACCGGCGCCCAGGTGCGCGTCGAGTCGATCAGCGCCCGCTACTGGATGCGGCGCTTCGACGGCGCACGGCGCATCCGGGCGACGCAGCTGTAGTTTTCAATAATAGTTCTCATTACTGTTGACTCTCTGGATGAGAGTCACTATCATTTGAGCGCAATGACCATGAGAGGCTCAAATGTCTGTTCTTAAAACGTTAATTCTTCTTCCCGCCCTGGCGCTCTCCGTCCCGACCCTGGCCCAGGACAAGGTGCTGAACCTTTACTCATCCCGGCACTATCAGACGGACGAGGCGCTGTACGAAGGCTTTACAAAGCAGACCGGCATCCGCATCAACCGCATCGAAGCCGGCGAGGACGCGCTCATCGAGCGCATCCGCAACGAGGGCGCGCGCAGCCCCGCTGACCTGCTCATCACCGTGGACGCCGGTCGCCTGTGGCGCGCCGAGCAGCTCGGCCTGTTCCAGCCGGTGCGCTCGGCGCTGCTCGAGAGCCGCATCCCGGCGAGCTTCCGCGAGCCCGCGGGCCACTGGTACGGCTTCTCCATGCGCGCGCGCGTCATCGCCTACAACAAGGCGCGCGTGCAGCCCGCGGAAGTCGCGACTTACGCCGCGCTTGCCGACCCCAAGTGGCAGGGCCGCCTGTGCGTGCGCTCCTCCAGCAACATCTACAACCTGTCGCTGATGGGCGCGCTCATCGAGAACATGGGTGCGGCGCAGGCGGAAGGCTGGGCGCGCGCCGTGCGCGCCAACATGGCGCGCGACCCCAAGGGCGGCGACACCGACCAGCTGAAGGGCGTGGCCGCGGGCGAGTGCGACGTGGCGATCGCGAATCACTACTACTACGCGCGCCTCGCGCGCTCGGCGAAGGCCGACGAGCGCGCGATCGCGGACCAGGTGGGCATCGTGTTCCCCGACCAGGCGGGCCGCGGCACGCACGTCAATATTTCCGGCGCCGGCGTGCTCAAGCACGCGCCGCACCGCGACGCCGCGGTGCGCTTCCTCGAGTACCTCGCGAGCGACGAGGCGCAGCGCTACTTCGCCGACGGCAACAACGAATGGCCGGTGGTGCCGGGCGTGCGCGTGACGAATCCGGTGCTCACGGCCCTCGGCGCCTTCAAGTACGACCCGCTCAATGTCGCCGTGCTGGGGCGCAACCAGCCCGAGGCGCAAAAGCTCTACGACCGCGTCGCCTGGAAATAGCGCCGCGTCAGCGCAACGAGCGGCACCAGGCCGACGAGGACGATCACCAGGGAGGGCACGGCGGCCTCCGCCAGGCGCTCATCCTTCGCCAGGTGGTAGGCCTCCACGGCGAGCGTGTCGAAGTTGAACGGCCGCAGCGCGAAAGTCGCGGGCAGCTCCTTCATCACGTCCACGAACACGAGCAGCGCCGCGACGGCGAGGCTGCGCGCGATGAGCGGGGCGTGCACCCGCGCCAGCGCCGCCGCGGGCGAGGCGCCAAGGCTGCGCGCGGCGTCCTCCATGCTCGGCGTGATGCGCGCGAGGCCGGCTTCCGTCGTCTGCAGCGCCACGGCGAGAAAGCGCACCAGGCAGGCATACACCAGCGCCGCGATGGTGCCCGTGAGGAGCAGCCCGCTCGGCGCGCCCGTCAGGTCCTCGACCAGTCCCGCGAGCCAATTGTCCAGGCGCGCGAGCGGCACCAGCACGCCGATCGCGATCACCGCACCCGGCATGGCGTAGCCGAGCGCGGCGACGCGGTTGGCCGCCTGTGCCGCGCGGCTGCGCGAGAGCCGCGCCGCGTAGGCCATCACCAGAGCGAGCAATACGGCGGCGAGCGCGGTCACGCCCGAGATCGTGAAGCTGTTGCCGACCAGACCGAGCAGGCGCACGCCCCAGCGTGCCTGCGGATCGGCTGCCGCGAGCTCGAGCAGGATCGCGGCGGGAATCACGAAGCCAAGCAGCACCGGCAGCGCACAGGCCAGGCAGGCGAGCGCCGCCGGCCAGCCGCGCAATTGCTGCGGCGGCACCGGCTTGGCCGCCGCCGTGGCGTGGAACGCGGCGCGGCCGCGCGAGGCGCGCTCCAGCGCCAGGACGAGCACGACGAAGCCGAGCAGGCAGCTCGAGAGCTGTGCCGCGGCGACGCGATCGCCCATCGCCAGCCAGGCTTTGAAGATGCCGGTGGTGAACACTTCCAGCGCGAAATAGGACACGGTGCCGAAATCGGCCAGCGTCTCCATCAGCGCGAGCGTGGTGCCGGCGGCGATCGCCGGCCGCGCCAGCGGCAGCGCCACGCGCCAGAAGGTGCCCCACGCGGAATGGCCGGCGAGGCGCCCGGCTTCGAGGCTGCTCCGTGGCAAGTCGCGGAACGCGGTGCGCGCGATAAGGTACACGTACGGATAGAGCGCCAGCGCCAGCACGACCGCGGCGCCGCCGAGCGAACGGATTTCCGGGAACCCGTAGTCGTGCGCCTGCCAGCCGGTCGCCGCGCGCAAGGCGCTTTGCACCGGGCCGGTGAACTGCAGCCAGTCGGTGTAGGCGTAGGCCATGACGTACGCGGGCATCGCCAGCGGCAGCGCGAGCGCCCACTCGAGCAGACGCGCGCCGGGAAAGCGGTAGCTGGCGATCAGCCAAGCCGCAAGCACGCCGATCGACATCACGCCGCAAGCCACCAGCGCGACGAGGATCGCGGTGTTTGCCACGTAGGCGGGCAGCAGCGTGGCAGCAATGTGACGCCAGGCGTCGCCTGCGGGCTGGGCGAGACTGGCGGCTACCCACAGGATGGGCAGCGCGAGAAACCCGGCGATGCCGATCGAAAGCGCTCCCGCGCCCCGCCTAAATGATTGAAAGAAAAGCACTCGGCATTCTAACAAGAACGATTATTGTTACCTGCGGGCTTATAATTTAGGGGGCATGAACCTGCTCGAGATCCAGGGGCTGCACCACGCCTACAACGGCGCCGAAGTCGTGCGCGGGCTTGATTTCGCCCTGCCGCGCGGCGCCATCGGCTGCCTGCTCGGACCGAGCGGCTGCGGCAAGACCACGGTCCTGCGCTGCATCGCTGGCTTCGAGCCGCTGCGCGCCGGCCGCATCCTGCTTAACGGCGCGCTGGTATCCGGCCCCGGCGCCATGCTGCCGCCCGAGCGCCGCCATATCGGCATGGTGTTCCAGGACTACGCGCTGTTTCCGCACCTCACGGTCGCGGAGAACATCGCCTTCGGCTTGCGCGACCCCGCGCGCGAGGCGCGCGCGGCGCGCGTGCGCGAGCTCGCGGCGCTCACCGGCCTCGCCGGCGCGCTGCGCCACTATCCGCACGAGCTCTCCGGCGGCCAGCAGCAGCGCGTGGCGCTGGCGCGCGCGCTCGGACCGCGGCCGGCGCTGCTCTTGCTCGACGAGCCGTTCTCCAACCTGGACGTGGACCTGCGCGAGCGCCTGTCGCTCGAAGTGCGCGACATCATCAAGGCGAGCGGCGCCACCGCCATCCTCGTCACGCACGACCAGCAAGAGGCCTTCGCCATGGCCGACGAGATCGGCGTCATGCGCGAGGGCCGCATCGAGCAATGCGACACGGCCTACAACCTGTATCACCGCCCGGCAAACCGCTTCGTCGCCGACTTCGTCGGCCAGGGCGTGTTCCTGCCGGCGAAGGTGCTCAACGCGCGCACCGTAGAGATGGAACTCGGCACGCTGCAAGGCGAAATCCCGGGCGCGTGCCGGATCGGCTGCGATGCCTGCGGCAAGGGCTGCTTCACCGATATCCTGCTGCGGCCCGATGACGTGGTGCACGACGACGACGCCCCGATCAAGGCCGAGGTCGCCCACAAGGCATTCCGCGGCGCGGAGATCCTCTACACGCTGAAGCTGGCGAGCGGACGGCGCGTGCTCGCGCTCGTGCCGAGCCACCACAACCACGCGCTCGGCGAGAGGATCGGCATCCGCCTCGACGTCGACCACGTCGTGGTGTTTCAGCCCGAGCGCTGATCCCTCAGGCCGTAGATCGCGCGCAGCTCGAGCTCGAATTGCCGACCGCGCAGCTCCCGCGGGATGGCCACCAGGGACTTGGCGCTCTCGAACATCTGCAGCGCCTGGCGGTCGAGCACCGCGTGGCCCGAGCCGTGCTGCACGCGCAGCAAGGCGATGCGGCCGCTGGCGTCGATCGCCATCCGCACCACCACCTCCCCCTGCCAGTTGTTGTCGATGGCGACGCGCGGGTAGCGCTTGAAGCGCGCGGCGGCGCCCGTCACGTCCTGGTGGTAGCGCTGCAACGCAGCGGCATCCGGGGCGGGCACCTCGGGCGCAAGGTTCATGGGCGCAACGCGCACCAGCGGCGGCGAGGCCGACTGCACCGGGGCGGGCGTCTCGGGCGGAGTGGGCTCGGGTGACGGCGCGGGCTCGGGCGACAGCACGGGCTCGGGTGACGGCGCGGGCTCGGGCGACAGCACGGGCTCGGGTGACGGTGCGGGGTTCTCGACAGGCTCCGCGCGCCGCGGTGCAGGCTGCGCACGCGGCTCCGGCGGCCTGCGCATTTCCGGGGCCGGCTCGGGCGCCCGCGGTGCGCGCGGCGGCGCCAGCCGCTCCACCCGCGCGATCAGCGGCTCAGGCTCGGGCGGCACGGGTGCGGCGAACTCGCGCAGCGACGGCAGCGCGGCGAGCAGCAGCGCGTGCAGCAGGATCGACGTAAGGACGGCGCAACCGAAAACACGGCTCGCCCCCTCACGCATGGCGATTACTCGCGGCGCATCGCCCGCCATACTTTCTCGGGCGTGAGCGGCATTTCCAGGTGCAGGACGCCGAACTCCGACAGGGCGTCGAGCACGGCGTGCACGACCGCCGGCACCGCGCCGATGGTGCCGATTTCGCCGCAGCCCTTCACCCCGAGAAGGTTGGTCTTGCAGGGTACGCTCTCGTCGAAGGCGTTCGTCATGGGCGGAAACTGGTCGGCGCGCGGCACGCAGTAATCCATGAGCGAGCCCGTGAGCATCTGACCCGATTCCGGGTCGTACACGGCCCGCTCCCATAGCGCCTGGCCGACACCCTGCGCCATGCCGCCCTGGATCTGCCCCTCGACGATGGCGTGGTTGATGATGCGGCCGATGTCGTCGAGGCTCGCCAGGCGCGCGAGCGCCACCTCGCCCGTCTCGGTGTCGATCTCGACCTCGCAGGCCTGCGCGCCGTTCGGCCACGACGGCGTCGAGGGCGTCTGCGTCGCCGACACACGTATGCGCTTGTCCGCCTGGCGCGAGGCGAGCTCGGCGAGCGACGCTGAGCGGTCGGTGCCGCCGATGAATAAGCGCCCGTCGCGGAATTCGATGTCCGCCGGCGCCGCCTCGAGCGCGTCTGCCGCGAGCTCCTTGGCGCGCACGATGAGCGTGCGCCCCGCCGCCACCACCGCCGAGCCACCGACGAACGCCGAGCGCGAGCCGACGCTGCCGACGCCGTTGGCGCGGTCGGTGTCGCCCTGCACGATCGTCACGACCTTGGCGGGAATCTGCAGTACTTCGGCAATGAGCTGCACGTAGGTGGTCTCGAGCCCCTGCCCCATTGCCTGCGTCCCGGAGAACACGGTGATGTTGCCGTCCGCATCCACCTCGATGTCCACGGTCTCCGTGGGCAGCGCGCCGGTCCACTCCAGGTAAGTGGACAGTCCACGGCCGCGCACCCTGCCGCGCTGCTGCGATTGCGCGGCGCGCGCGGCGTAGCCATTCCAGTCCGCGACCTTGAGCAGCCCCTCGAGCATGCGCGGAAAGTCGCCCGTGTCGTAGGTTTCGCCGGCGTGCGTGGTGAACGGGAAGTCCGCCGGCTGCAGGAGGTTTCGCCTGCGGATTTCGACCGGGTCGATGCCCATCTCGCGCCCCGCCTTCTCCACCAGGCGCTCGATCAGGAAGTTGCCCTCGGGGCGGCCGGCGCCGCGGTAGGCCCCGGTGGCCATGGTGTTGGTGAGCACGCCCTGGTAGTGGTAATCGACTGCGGGCACGCGATACACCGAGGTCTGCACCTTGGCCACCATCGCCAGCGGGATCATCGCCGACGAGCCCACCGGCACCGCGCCCATGTTGCCCAGCATATGCAGCCGTAGGGCAAGAATGCGCCCGTCCTTGTCGAGCGCCAGCGCCGCCTTGAAGTGCATGTCGCGGCCCATGTGCGCGGCGAGGAACTCCTCGCTGCGCTCGCCGCGCCAGCGTACCGGCCGGCCGAGCTTCTTTGCCGTGTAGGCGACCAGCACTTCTTCGGGCGTCAATCCGGTCTTCATGCCGAAACCGCCGCCGATGTCGCCGTTGACGATGCGGAAATCCGCGGACTTGCCGCCCAGCGCCGCCGCCAGCAGATCGCGCGCGCTGGTCGGCGTCTGGCACTGCGTGTACACGGTGGTGCGGCCCCTGTCGTGCACGCCGATCGAGCAGCGCGGCTCCATCGCCACGGCGATCACGCGCTGGTTATGCAGCTCGATTTCGGTGACATGCGCGGCGCGTGCAAAGGCGGCGGTTGCCTCGTCCGCCTTGCCGTAACGCGTCTCGGCGGCGACATTTCCCGGCGCCTCGGGCCACAGCTGCGGCGCGCCCGGCTTCACCGCCTCGCGCGGATCGACTACGCAGGGCAGGTCCTCGTACTCGATCTCGGCGAGCTCGGCGGCATCCTGCGCCTGCACGCGCGTCTGCGCGACGACGGCGATCACCGGATGACCGACGTAGAGCGCGCGCTCGCCGGCGAGCGGCGTGCGCAAGGGCACGGACATCGGCGTGCCGTCGGCGCGCTTGAACAGCGGCGGCACCGGGATGTGCTTCACGCCGTCGGCGGCGAGCTCCGCCAGCGTCCAAGCCGCGAGCACGCCGCGCGCGGCGCGCACCGCGGCGAGGTCGACCGATTTGATCTTCGCGTGCGCGTAGGGCGAGCGCACGACGACCAGCGCCGCCTCGTTCGCGAAGCGCCTGTCGTCGCTGAACAGCCCCTTGCCGAGCAGCAACCGGTCATCCTCGAGGCGCTTCTGCGTGCGCGAAGCGCCGAAATGCGCGGCTTCGACGTCGAACTGGACTGCCGGCGCGTTCATCGGTGCTCGCTTCGCGGAAGATCAGTGAAATTCATGTGCCGAGAAATTGCTCCACGAAAATTGTTGCAGGAATGCTTGCCGATACTAAGGCAAACGAGCGCGCCGTTTCGCTGCGTGAGCAGCGCCCCAAGCAAATTAAATTGCAACCTTTCTGACTTCGCAAATTAATTTGCATACTTGGCCGGGGTTGGGTACTCTTGTCCGGCATTAGGGGGAGTGATGCCAAACGCCACGAAGCGGATGCCGCCCGAGTCGCTCGAGCGGCTGCGCAGCCTGGTCGCCGCCATTCAGTCGCGCAAGGCCGACGTCCGGCTCGGCGCCCGCGCGGCCCGGGCGCTCGCCAGCATCGTCGATGCGCCCGGCCAGACCGCGATCTGCTCGATCTCGGAAGTGGCCGAGGCGGCCGGGGTCAACGCCTCGACCCTCACGCGCCTGTCGAAGAAGCTCGGCTACAGCGGCTTTAACGAGTTCCAGGACGTATTTCGCCAGCACGTCGCCGACCAGCAGCACTTCTACAGCGAGCAGGCGCGTCGCCTGCTGCGCGGCGGCGGCAAGGCGGCGCCTGCACGCTCGATCGCGGAACGCATTGCGGAGGACGAAACGGCGAACATCGCCGGCGCACTGCAGGAACTGGATGCCGAGGCGCTGGGCGCCGCGGCGCAGTTGCTGATCGCGGCGCGCCGGGTGCGCGCCTACGGCGCGCGCCAGATGCACGCGGTCGCCTACTTCCTGTCCTACGGTCTGGGCATGCTGCGCAGCGATGTCGGTTTGCTGGGCAGCTCCGAGCACGGCATGGCCCACGGCCTGGCGCAGCTCGAACAGGGCGACGCGCTGATCGTCGTCGGCTGTTCGCCGTACACGCGCGGCACGGTCGACACCGCGCGCACGGCGGCCGGCGAGGGCATGGACGTCATCGCGCTTACGGATTCGCACGCTTCGCCACTCGCGGCGGTCGCCCGGTACACCTTTGTCTGCGATACCGGCGGCAGCTATTTCAGCAACAGCTCCGCCGCGCTGATCGTGCTGGCGGAGATCCTGCTCACCACCCTGGCCGAGCGGCTCGGCGCGCGCACCGTGCAGCAGCTCAGGCGCCGCGAGGCGCTGATCAGCCAGCTTGGGATCGAATTCTAGTTTAGTGAAGTGCTCAACCACGAAGAGAGAGGAGTGATACCTATGAGTAAATTGACCAAGTTGCTAAGCGCCTGCGGCGCACTGGCCTTCGCCGGCGCGCTCGCTGCGCCCGGCGCGGCGATGGCGCAGCAGAAGTTCATCACGATCGGCACGGGCGGCGTCACCGGCGTGTACTACGCGGCGGGCGGCGCGATCTGCCGCCTGGTGAACAAGGACCGCAAGAGCCACGGCATCCGCTGCTCCGTCGAGAGCACGGGCGGCTCGGTGTACAACATCAACACCATCCGCGCCGGCGAGCTCGATATGGGCGTCGCGCAGTCCGACTGGCAGTACCACGCGGTCAAAGGCGACGCCGTCTTCAAGGACCAGGGGCCGTTCAAGGATCTGCGGGCGGTCTTCTCGATCCATCCGGAGCCGTTTACCGTGCTGGCGCGCAAGGAGGCCGGCATCAGGACTTTCGCCGACTTCAAGGGCAAGCGCTTCAACATCGGCAACCCGGGCTCTGGCACGCGCGCTTCGATGGAAGAGCTGCTCGGCGCCATGGGCTGGACGACCCGCGACTTCTCGCTCGCCTCGGAGTTGAAGGCCGACGAGCACGGCGCCGCGTTGTGCGACAACAAGATCGACGGCTTCTTCTACGGCGTCGGCCACCCTTCGGCCAACATCCAGGATCCGACCACCACCTGCGGCGCGAAGCTCATTTCGCTCACCGGGCCGGCGGTCGACAAGCTTCTGAATGGCAGCCCCTATTATGCGAAGGCGACGATTCCCGGCGGCCTGTATGCCAACAACCCCGACCCGACGCAGACTTACGGCGTGCTGGCGACGTTCGTGTCCTCGAGCAAGGTGCCAGCGGCAAGCGTGTACCAGGTCGTGAAAGCGGTCTTCGAGAACTTCGACGACTTCAAGAAGCTGCACCCGGCTTTCGCGCACCTCGATCCGAAGCACATGATCAAGGACGGCCTCTCGGCGCCGCTGCATGACGGCGCCGTGAAGTACTACAAAGAAAAAGGCTGGATGTAGGGTTGGGCCGCAATAGCGGGCCGGGCGCCCTGCGCCCGGCCCGTCTTTCCCGATATTTGCGCATCGCGCCCGGCCTGCTGGCCGCGGCTCATTGACCGACTAGCGCAGGAGGAGGCGACATGGCAGAGAAAGCGGCAAAGCCGTCGGATCTGGACAAGACCAAGCTGCAGGAGCTGGTGGCCGAGTCCGATACCGGAGGGCGTGCGCCCAAGGGCGGCGTCGCCATGGCGCTGATGCTCACCGCGCTGGCCTGGTCGCTGTTCCAGCTCTGGTACGCTTCGCCGCTGCCCTATGTCTTCGGCGTCCTCGTTTTCAACGCCACGGAGGCGCGCTCGATCCATCTCGCCTTCGCGATGTTCCTCACCTTCACCGCGTATCCGGCGTTCAAGCGCTCGCCTCGCGCCACCATTCCGGCCATCGACTGGGTATTTGCCGTCGTTGGCGCACTCAGCGCCGGTTACATCTTCCTGTTCTATGCGCAGCTCTCGACGCGACCCGGGCAGCCGACGACCATGGACCTCGTCGCGGCGGTGACCGGCATGGTCCTGCTGCTCGAAGCTGCGCGGCGCGCGCTGGGACCCGCGATGGTGATCGTTGCGGTCGTGTTCCTCGGCTACGTCTTCGGCGGGCCCTAC
>Ga0224512_10001732_pt1 | contig 20675 bp, 16 predicted proteins | sample SF_May12_sed_USG_4_FD_169103 | JGI IMG/M metagenome (GOLD analysis project Ga0224512, IMG submission 169103) | Sediment microbial communities from San Francisco Bay, California, United States - SF_May12_sed_USGS_13 | ecosystem: Environmental > Aquatic > Marine > Sediment | place: USA... | reverse complement strand
TATCCGGACGATCTCCGTTACTCGCGGAGCACGCTGGAAGGACTCCGAGTCCAAGGGGTTCCGATCCGGGAGCTCGTCACGATCCGCGAAGCCGTGGCACCCGCGGAAATCCGGCGGGAAGACCAGTCGCGCGTCGTTTCGGTACACGCCGACGTCGTTTCTGGAGGATTGGATCAGGCGATCGCCGAGATCGAGACGGCGTTGGCGTCCGTCGCGACGACACCGCAGGTGCGGTGGGACGTGGGAGGTGAGAACGAAGAGATGCGTCGGTCCTTCCGGGATCTCGCGTTCGCTTTCGGGCTGGCTCTGGTCTTGGTGTACATGATCCTCGCGGCCCAATTCGAGTCGTTCGTTCACCCCTTCACGATTCTCATGTCGGTGCCACTGGCGTTGGTCGGCGCCCTGGCGGCGCTCGCGGCGACCGGTCAGGGACTGAACACGATGAGCCTGATCGGGGTGGTCATCTTGGTGGGGATCGTGGTGAACGACGCGATCGTGAAGGTCGATTTCATCAATCAATCTCGGCGGCAGGGCCGAAGCCTGCGCGACGCGATTCTCGAAGCCGGTCGGGTTCGGCTCCGGCCGATCGTCATGACCACGGTCACGACCGTGCTCGGCCTGCTCCCCATGGCGCTGGGCATCGGGCGTGGCTCGGACCTCCGCGCGCCGCTGGCGATCGCGGTCATCGGGGGGCTGCTGGTGGCCACCGCGCTGACACTCATCGTCGTGCCGGTGGTGTATCAGACGATCGAACGTGCGCGTCTGCGTCTGGTCGGGGCTCCGGCGTGATTCGAGTCAGCCTCCGCAGACCCGTCGCCGTCGCCATGGCGTACGCGGCCGTAGCGCTGCTGGGGGTCGCCGCGTGGCGCAATATCCCCATCGAGCTACTGCCCGACACCGAGCTCCCGAGGCTGACGGTCACGGGCGACTGGCGTGGTGCCTCACCCGAGACGGTCGAAGCCTTTCTGACGGCCCCGCTCGAGTCGACGATCCAGCAAGTCAAGGGCGTGGAGCGGATCGTCTCGGAGTCCTTCGAACGGCAGGGCACCGGTCGCGCTCAGATCGACGTAGAGTTTCAGCGCGACACGGACATGGATTTCGCGCGGCTCGACCTCTCGGAGCGGATCGCGACGCTCGAGGAGACACTCCCAGCCGGCGTGGGCAGGATCGGTGTGAGTCAGTACGTGCCGCAGGAGTTCCAGGAGCAGAATCGACCCTTCATGCTCTACACCTTCACGGGGCCGTACACGTTGGAGGCGCTTCGCGAGCATCTCGATCAAGTCGTGGCCCCCGAGCTCGGGCAGGTGGAAGGCGTCGCGCTCGTTCGCGTCTTCGGTGGCCGCGAGCGTCGCCTCGAGATCGAGCTCGACGAGGACGAGATCGGCGCGTTGGGCCTCGATCCCGTGACGATTCAGAGAGCAATCTCCGATCTGGACCTCGTCGGGGAGGCAGGCGTGGTACGGGAGGGGGGTGGGGAGCGGACCATCACGATCATGAATCGGCCGGGAAGCGCCGACGACGTGCGCAGCGCTGTCATCACCTCCGTGGGGGGGACTCCGGTCCGAGTGCGCGACATCGCGACCGTGTTCGATACCTACGAGGAGTCCGAACAGCTCTCCCGAATCAACCAACAGGCGGCCGTCGGGTTCGACGTCGTGAAGAGCGTCGGGGTGAATACCGTGAAAACGGCGGCGGATGTCCGCGCCCGGGTCACGGAGCTGGAGCGCCTCAACCCGTTCGGTACCGAGCTGATCCTCGAAGAAGACATGAGCGAGGACATCGAGCGACAGCTGACCGACCTGCGGACGCGGGCCGGCTTCAGCGCGGTGGTCATCTTCATCGTACTCCTCGCCTTCCTACGCTCGTTCCGGTCGGCCGCGCTCATCTTCACCACGATCGGGTTCAGCGTGCTCATCGCTCTGAACCTGATCTACTTCGGCGGCCTCACGCTCAACCTCCTCACGCTCATGGGGTTGGCGATGGGCTTCGGGCTCATCGTCGACAACTCGATCGTCGTGCTGGAGAACGTCTACCGCCGCTGGCAGGGCGGGCAAGCGGCGGAGGGCGCGGCGGAGGACGGGGCCCGAGAGGTGATGCTCCCGATCCTGGCGTCGACCGCCACGACGCTGATCGTGTTCGTGCCGTTCGTCTATCTCCAGGGTGAGCTCCGTGTGTACTACGTCCCGCTGGCGATCGTCGTCGGGCTGACGCTTGTCGCGTCCCTCCTGGTGGCCTTCACCTTCATTCCGGCGCTCTCGGCGCGGTTGTTGGCGGCCGGTCGGCATTCGGAGGCCGAAACCACCGATAGGCCTGGGGTCGACGAAGCGCCCGGCGCGCCGGTCTATCTCCGCTTCTACGCGGACCTGGTCTCGCTCACGGTCCACTTCCCATGGACGGCGATGGTCGTGACAGCGCTCGTATTCGCGGGGTCGTATTCGATCTTCGACCGGTACGTGAGTACGTGGGCGATGTGGGGTGGGGGACGGGGTCAGGACACCTACATATCGGTACAGATCTCGCTACCCCGTGGATCGAACCTCGAGCGGAGTGACCAGCTCATGCGATTCTTCGAAGAGCGGGTCGGACAGATTCCGGAGGTGGAACGCTACACGGCAGACGTTCGACCGACGTTCGGGGCCATGCGGATCACCTTTCCGGATTCGATCGAGAACACGCAGCGACCGGTCGTGATCAAGGAACAGATGACCGCATACAGCCACACCTTCACCGGCGCGGAGGTGCGGGTCTATGGCTACGGCCCCTCGTTCTACGGGGGCGGGGGCTCTGCCCCGAACTACGGGATCCAGATTCTGGGCTACAACTACGAGCGGGTTCGCGACATTGCCGAGGCGCTGGGGGCGCGCCTCGAGCGACTCAGTCGCGTCGTCGACGTCGACACGAACGCGAGCTCGGGTCGATTCCAGCGCGAGAAGGCGTGGGAGTTCGTGGTTACGATCGATCGGGATCGTGTTGCTACATATGGCCTTACCATAGAAGACCTCATTGGACGCCTGAATGCCGCGGTGGCGGGAACCGCCGGACTCAGCGTCTTGAAGATCGGCGGCGAGGAAGTCCAGTACCAGGTCAAGCTCGAGGGCAATCTCGACACCGACGTCCTGGCGCTGACCGAGACGCTCATCGACACACCCGACGGTCGCCGGATCCGTCTGGGGGAGGTCATCAGCATCGAGGAGCGAGACGTCCTCGCCCGAATCCGAAGGGAGAACCAGCAGTACGAGCGCACGGTCGCGTACGAGTTTCGCGGGCCGGCCCGATTGGGCGACGTCGTCCACGAGCAGATGATCGAGACCACGGAAGTGCCACCCGGCTATACGGTGAAGGCCGGAGACACGGGCTTTTACATCGATGACGAGGAACGGGCCCAGATCTGGATGGTGCTCGCGGTCGCTCTCCTACTCGTCTACATGGTGACCGCGGCGCTCTTCGAGTCGCTCCGGCAGCCCCTTTGCGTGATTCTGACGGTCCCGATGGCGCTGATCGGAGTCTACCTGATCTTCTTTCTCGCGAACGCGTCGTTCACGCGTGAGGCGTACGTAGGGGTGATCATGATGCTCGGGATCGTGGTGAACAACGCGATTCTGCTGGTCGACCACATCAACGGCGTCCGGCGTCGAACGCCCGAACTTCCACTGACCGAGGCCATCGTGCAGGGGACCCTGGAGCGGGTGCGGCCCATCCTCATGACGACCACGACCACCGTGCTGGGCCTGCTTCCCCTCGTGATCCTGGGAGACACGATGGGCAGCAACATATGGGACGCGCTGGCGCTCGTGCTGATCGGGGGACTACTCTCGTCCACGATCTTCGTGCTCACCATCACGCCGGCCGCGTATCACGTGGCGGAACGGGGGCGTCGTCCCTTCTCGGTGACAGGGGTGTCCCTGGCGGTGGATCACGACGGGCGTCCGAGCGTCGCGACGGGCTGACGCGCCGGGACTTCCGGCCAGCTTGGCGATGGCACATGTCTTGCGCTTTTCGGTACTAAGTCAGGCAGTCCGAGCGGCCGCTCGGCACGCATGGGGGGCTCATGGCAGGAATGGTTCGATCAGGTGCCGTCCGCGCGAGCATTCTCGCGCTGATCTTCGCTGCTTCCGCGGCGGCGGTCGACGCTCAGGGCGGCGACGGCTTCCTCTTCCGGGAGCCGCGCGTCGCGATCAAGTTCGAGACCGGTTACGGCATCCAGCGCGCCCAGAGCGACATCTTCGACTTCGTCATCGAGGAGCACACGCTCGACCGCCGCGATTTCGACAGCCCGTACATCGGGGGCGAGGTTTCGATCAAGGTCGCCCCCCGGTGGGACATCGCGTTCGCTGCCGGCTTTCAGTCCGCTTCTACGCTCTCCGAGTTCCGCGAGTTCGTCGATCAGGACGACCTCCCGATCGAGCAGGTGACCGAGCTTCGCCTGATCCCCGTGACGGCGGCCGCGAAGTACTACCTGCGGCCGAGAGGGCGCTCGATCGGACGATTCGCCTGGATTCCGGAGTCGGTCGTGCCCTTCCTGAGCGCCGGCATCGGGGTCGTCGGGTACCGATTCGAACAGGAAGGCGACTTCGTCGACTACGAGACGCTCGACATCTTCTACGATCGCTTCACCACCCAGAAGCAAACGCTCCTTGCGCGCGGCGGGGCCGGTGTCGACGTTTCGATCGGGCGTCAGTTCGTTCTGACGGGAGAGGCGCGGTACGGTTACGCGCGTGGAGAACTCGGAGCCGATTTCTCCGGCTTCGGTGACATCGACCTCGACGGGCTTCAGCTGCTCGCCGGCGTCTCCGTCCGCTTTTAGGGGGCATCATGATGCGCAATGACTCGTTCGTAACCGGCTCGCTGACCTCGCTCTGCTTCGCGGTCGCGTTGAGTCTCTTCGCGCAGCCGCTCGAGGCGCAGAACCGCGACATGCGATGGATGCCGTTCATCGGCTGCTGGGAAGCCGTCGGCGCCGACGACACGATCGGCCTTCTCTGCTTCGCGGAGTCCGACGGCGGGGTCGAGCTGAGCAACGTCTTGAATGGGGAGGTGGTCTCCACCGAGATCCTCGCGGCGGACGGTCAGCGGCGCTCGGTGGCCGCCGAAGGGTGCGACGGTTGGGAGACCGTGGAGTTCTCCGCGGATGGCCGGCGGGCGTTCACGCGCACCGAGTTCACATGTGCCGAGGGCGACGCGAGATCGGGAACCGGTGTCATGGCGTTCACCTCGCCCACGTTCTGGGTCGACGTGCGCGTTCTCGACGTGGGCGGCGAAGAAGTCGCCTGGGTGCAGGAATACCTGCTCGCGGGCGCCGATCGTCTCGCCGAGGAGGAGATCGAGGATCCGTCGCAGGGCCTGGGTATTGCTGTGACATCGGGGCGGGTCGCCGCTGCGGCGCCGATCACGCTCGATGACGTCGAGGAGGCTTCCACCCGCATGGGCGCTCGCGCCGTGGAGACATGGGTCGTGGCGCTGGGCGACCCGTTGGACGTGAGCGCGGAAGATCTCGTGCGACTCGACGAGGCGGGCGTCTCCGGCCGAGTGATCGACGCGGTGGTCGCCGTGTCGCACCCGGACCGGTTCATGGTCGAGGCCGGAACGACGGTCGAGCAGATCGACGGTGCAGGACCGACGCACTATCGCGGCTACATGGGATACAATCCGTGGGCCGGCCCGGCATGGGGTTACGGATACGAATACGGGGCGTTCGGGTACGCGCCCTTCTACCGCTACGGCTACAGCCCCCTCCGCTACGGGTACCCGTACGGCTACGGGTACGGCTACGGGTATTACGGCTCGCGCCCCGGCGTAGTGATCATCGATCGGCGCCCGCGGGAGAGCAACGGTCGTGTCTACGCGGGTCGCGGATACCGTCAGGGAGGCACGGCGACGGGCGGGGCCGCACGGCCGAGAGGTGGCTCGATTCCGTCCTTCGGACGAACCGGGTCGAGGAGCGGTGGTTCGATCGCAGGCTCGGCTGGCTCCGGCAGTCGTGGCTCGGCGCGCACGGGTCGTACCGCCAGACGCCGTCCGCCAGGAGGCCGCTGACGGCTCGGACGAGTCGCGCGCGGGTCGGACTAGGCGCGGGACGCCGTCCCAGGACGGTTCTTCGATGCTCGGACCGGGGTGGAGCGAGACGCTCCGCCCCGGTCCGTTTTCGACGGGGTCGTGCCTTAAGGCCCCGGCCTCCATGTGCTACCTTGTTCGGCTATGAGCGAGCAGAACGAGACGGGCAGCGACTTCATTCGGCGTCGCGTCGAGGCCGACCTCGCGTCCGGCCGCTACGGCGGTCGGGTCGTGACGAGGTTCCCGCCCGAGCCGAACGGATACCTCCACATCGGGCACGCCACCGCGATCTGCCTGAACTTCGGGATCGCCGAGCAGTATGGGGGCCGGTGCCATCTCCGCTTCGACGACACCAACCCGGAGAAAGAGGACCCCGAGTACGTTCGCGCCATCCAGGACGACATTCGCTGGCTGGGCTTCGACTGGGGTGAGCACCTGTACTTCGCGTCGGACTACTTCGAGAAGATGTACGAGTGCGCGGAGGGCTTGATCCGTGATGGCCTGGCGTACGTCGACTCCCAGCCGCTCGAAGCGATCCGGGAGGGTCGAGGATCGCTCACCGAGCCCGGGGTGGATTCCCCCTACCGCGACCGTAGCGTCGACGAGAACCTCGATCTCTTCCGCCGCATGCGCTCCGGGGAGTTCCCGGACGGAGCCCATGTTCTGCGCGGCAAGATCGACATGGCCGCGCCGAACATGCTCATGCGCGACCCCGTCCTGTATCGGATCCGGCATGCCGAGCATTATCGGCAAGGCGACCGGTGGTGCATCTACCCGCTCTACGACTACGCGCACTGTCTCGAAGACGCCTTCGAGGACGTTACGCACTCGATCTGCACGATCGAATTCGAGAACAACCGCGACATCTATGACTGGGTCTTGGAACACACCGGCTTCGAAGAGCCTCGGCCTCACCAACACGAGTGGGCGGGCCTCGATCTGGAGAACGCGGTTCTTTCGAAGCGGGCCATCGGGCCCCTCGTCGCCGCGGGGCTCGTGTCGGGCTGGGACGACCCGCGGCTCGCCACGATCGCCGCATACCGACGCCGCGGGGTACCTCCCGAAGCGATTCGGAAGCTCGCGCGAATGGTGGGGGTGTCCCGGTCGGGTGCACGCACGGAGGAGGCGAAATTCGATTTCGCGATTCGAGAGGTTCTGAACACGCAGGCGCCGCGCGTCATGGCTGTCCTCGATCCGCTTCGCGTGGTCATCACGAACCTGCCTGAGGGCCACCTCGAGGATCTCGACGCGGCGTATTTCCCGTCTGACGTGGCCCGCGAAGGCTCACGTGCGTTGCCCTTCTCCCGGGAGCTGTGGATCGAGCGGTCGGATTTCGAGGAGGTGCCACCCAAGGGGTTCCGACGCCTCGTCCCGGGCGGGGAGGTCCGGCTACGACACGCCTACGTCATCCGCTGCGACGAGGTCGTCAAGAACGAGGGCGGTGCGATCACCGAGCTCCGATGCAGCATGGATCCGGACACCAAAGGCGGCGCGGCGCCGGGTGGCCGCAAGGTGAAAGGAACGATTCACTGGGTATCCGTGGCGCACGCGGTCGACGCCGAGGTACGCCTTTTCGGGCCGCTTCTCGAGGACGCGGGCGATGGCTCGGACCCTACGACCGTCGCGACGGGCGGAGCGCAGGACGGAGGTGAACCGGTCGAGGTCGACATCACCGAGCGCGTCGACCCCGAATCGCTGATCGTGGTGAGAGCGAAGATCGAGCCTTCGGTCACGGCGGACCCGCCGGAGACACGCTATCAATTCGAGCGGACCGGATACTTCTGGCGCGATCCGGTCGACGGACGGATGGACGATCTCGTCTTCAACCGCATCGTCGCGATGAAGAGCACCTACCGCCCCGGGGGGGGCGTGGCCAAAGCGGACGAGAGCGCCGCCGGCGTGCCCACACGCCCGAAGCAGAGCAAAGGAAGGGGCGACAAAGACTCGACGGTCACCACCGTGCCGAAGCCGCAGGTCGGCGAAGGACGCGCCATCGCCCGCGAAGAGGATGCAACGCTGCGGGACCGCTTCACGCGGTACCAGCAAGAGCTGGGCTTGTCCCGAGAGCACGCCGACGTCCTCACGAGGACGCGTCGCGTCGGAGACTTCTTCGAGGCTGCGCTCGCCGAGCACGACGATCCCGTGGGCGTCGCCGCCTGGCTCGTCACCGACGTCCGGGGCCTGCTCGATGGCCGCACGCTCGGCGATCTGCCGTTCGGTGGTCGAGAGCTGGGGCGACTCGCCGCCTTGGTCGCGAACGGAAGCGTGACACGCAGGGCCGCCAAAGACGTTCTCGCGCGCCTCGCCGAGCAGGGTGGCGACCCGCGCGCCCTCGTCGCGGAGATGGGTCTCGAAGCCCTTGCGGACACCGACCAACTCTCGGGCATCGTCGATGGGGTGCTCGCCGCTTGGCCCGGGAAGGTCGAGGAGTACCGCGCCGGGAACGAGAACCTCATCGGGCTTTTCGTCGGCGAGGTCATGAAGGTTTCGAAAGGCGCGGCCGATCCTCGCGTTGCGCGTACGATGCTGATCGAGAGGCTGAGATCGTGACCATGAGACTCCGGTTCGCTCCGTCGCCGACGGGCTACCTTCACGTCGGCGGTGCTCGGACGGCGGTCTTCAATTGGCTGCTGGCGAGAAAGCACGGTGGGGTCTTCATTCTCAGAATCGAGGACACGGACCGAGATCGCTCGAACGAAGAGCACACGAGGGCGATCCTGGACGGAATGAGCTGGCTCGGGATCCATTGGGACGAGGGGCCGCACTTCCAAAGCGAGGGTGTGGAGCGGCACAAGGCCGAGGCGCTTCGACTGCTCGCGGAGGGCAAAGCGTATCGAGATTTTTCGGATGCCGAGGCCGTGCGAGAGGAGGCGCGCGTTCGCGACATGCACCCCAGCCGCGTGGCTCGGGAGCAAGCCGAAGCGCTTGGTCCAGAGGAAGCGGAGCGCCGGGCAGAAGCGGGAGTTCCGTTCGCAATCCGGTTCCGCGTGCCCGACGGTGAGACTCGCTTCCACGATCTCGTGCATGGCGAGATGCGTTTCGGGAACGACGACATCGACGACCTCGTCATCCTTCGGAGCGACCGGACGCCGGTCTACAACCTCGCGGTCGTCTCGGACGACGCGAACATGGGCATCACGCATGTGATTCGCGGCGACGACCACCTCTCCAACACGCCGAAGCAGGTCCTTCTGTATCGCGCCCTCGGTTTCCCCGAGCCCGTCTTCGGTCACGTCCCACTGATCTTGGGAGAAGACGGAAAGAGGCTGTCGAAGCGGCACGGAGCTACGGCGGTCGGTGAGTATGCGGACGAGGGGATCCTCCCCGAAGCGATGATCAATTTCCTCGCGCTTCTCGGCTGGAGTCCGGGGGACGATCGCGAGTTCATGACGCTCGAGGAGCTCATCGACGCGTTCGACGCGGAGCGGATCCTCAAGAAGAGCTCGGTCTTCGACACCGAGAAGCTGAGTTGGTTGAACGGAAAGCACCTAGCGGTCAAGCCGTCCGATCAGCTCGTGGACCACATCCGGACCCGGTTGCGCGGTCAGTCATCGCTGCGCCAGGAACTGCTGGACGACCAAGCGTGGATGGAAACGCTCTTGGCGGTCATCAAGCCGAGGGCGCGCACGCTCGACGAGCTGGCCGATCAAGCGCGCCCGTTCCTTCTGAGCGATCTAGCCTACGAAGAGAAGGCGGTCGAGAAGTACTGGAGGAAGGACCCGGACGCGGCCCTGGATCGACTCGGTCGCGTCGCGGCCGCGTTCGAGGACGCGGATTGGTCCAAGGAGGCGCTGGAGGAGCGCCTGCGGGCGCTCGCAGAGGAGATGGGAGTCGGTGCGGGCAAGCTCATCCATCCGCTCCGTGTGGCCCTTACCGGAAACATGGCGAGCCCCGGGATCTTCGACGTTCTCGTCATCCTCGGGCGGGACCGCGTTTCGGAGCGTATTGTGGAGGGGGTGAAGCGTATACGCGAAGCGTGAACAAGAGGCTTTCTTGACACCTTTCCGAAGCGCACATTAGGATAGCTCCCGAACGTTGTCGGGCGCAGCCTTGGCCCCCCCTCCAGGTGTGGATAGTTGGCTAGATCCGACGCGGTTTCCCAGCGCGAAGCTCCGACGGCCGGTCATCAGACCGAGCCGCTCACCGAGATCGAAGGCAAGATCCTCGATTTCATGGTGCAGTATCTCCGGGACAACACGTACCAACCGTCCATCCGTGAGATCGGCGAGCGCTTCGGAATCAAGAGTACCAAGACCGTCTCCGAACACCTTCAGGCACTCGCCGACAAGGGATGCCTCGAGCGCGACCCGTCGCGATCCCGTGGTGTGAAGATCCTCGGCGTGGACCTCAACGCCGACACCGTCGCGGTTCCGTGCTTCTCACGAATGCCGCTCGAAGGCGTGTCGAAAGAGATCGAAGGGGTCGTTTCCGTGGACCGGCAGCTCGGAGGTCGGGCCGGTTCGTTCATGGTTCGTGCGGGCGCGGGTGATCTCGCGGTGCTCGGCGTGGCCGAGGGTGATCTGGTGCTCTTGGAGCCGGCAACGATCGACGAGGTCGAAGACGGCAGCGTCGTGGTTGCCGAGGTCGGTGATTCGTCTGCATTCCACCGTGTCGCGAAGAATGGAAAGGGTGTCCATCTCGAAGCACTCGAGCCGGGCGGTGAGACGACGCTCGTGGAAGACGGCGACGATCTCCGACTCATCGGCCGCGTGACGGGCTTCTATCGACGCATGGACGAAGTCGGGTCGCTCAACCTGACGCCCCACTAGCCAACGCCCGGCGGTGACGACCGAGTCGTCGGCATCCCACAGCATCGAATCGGAACCGAAGGTGTCTTCTGAGCAGGCGTCCGAGGACGACGCCTGGATGGCTCACGCGTTGGCGCTCGCCCGAGAAGCCGAGCGACTCGGAGAGGTGCCGGTCGGAGCCGTGGTCGTTCGTGACGTCGCGATCGTGGGCGAGGGCTTCAACCGAACGGTGACCGATTCTGATCCTTCGGCGCACGCGGAGGTGGTGGCGATCCGGGCCGCCGCGCGCCGCCAGGGCGACTGGCGACTCACCGACTGTACGCTCTACGTGAGCCTCGAGCCGTGTGCCATGTGCGCGGGGGCGATCGTGTTGGCACGCATCCCACGGGTCGTCTTCGGGGCGACCGACCCGAAGGCGGGCATGGCCGGCTCGTTGGGGGACCTCCTCCGAGACGACCGACTCAACCATCGATGTCAGGTCGCGTCGGGGGTTCGCGCCGACGAGTCGTCGGCGATGCTCAAAGCGTTCTTTCGAGCGCGGCGATGAGACGCTGCGTGGCGAGAAGAAGGAATCCCACTCGGAGGACCGGTGCGGCCAGGGGCCGGGCCGGCCGGCTCCCGATCGGCATGGCGCTGGGTGCCGCGCTCGGCGCGTTGGGAGCTTGTACGGTGGTGACGATGCCCCCGAGCACGCCGGAGCCACGGGTGCGTGTAGGTCCGGCCCCCGAACGTGACGCCGTCGAAATCGCGATCGATCCGGTTCGATCGTTCGACGAGGTTCGCGCTCTTTGGGTCGTACGCTTCACCATGACCAGCGAGGAGTCGGTGCTTGCCATGATCGAGCGGGCGGATCGCGCCGGAATCAATACGCTCCTGGTCCAGGTGCGGGGGCGTGCCGACGCGTTCTACGAGTCCGAGCTCGAACCACGCGGTGAGGCGATGCAAGCGTCCGAGGGCTTCGACCCACTGGCGCTGACCATCGAAGAGGCGCACCGCCGCGGAATGGCGGTACACGCGTGGGTGAACACCCACTTGGTCTGGGGTCCTACGGAAAGGCCGCAAAGCGAGGATCATCTCGTCAATCGACATCCGGACTGGCTCGCCGTGCCCCGTGAGCTCGGTCGCGAGCTGGTCGCGGTCGATCCATTCGATCCGAGGTTCGTGGACCGGCTCGTGGCCCATGCCCTCCAGAACGATCACGCGGTGGAGGGCATCTATTCGAGCCCTTCGCACCCTTCCGTTCAGGATCGCGTGCACCGGGTCTGGCTGGATCTCGCCCGACGGTACGACCTCGACGGCATCCACTTCGACTACATCCGCTTTCCCTCGGCCGACTACGACTATTCACTCGGGGCTCTGGAGCGCTTCCGGCTCTGGGTGCGGGGCTCGCTCGCATCCGCGCGTTTCGCCGAGCTGGACCGGGCGTACGGCACGGACCTCTATGCGTTCGTCGACGGCGAGCCCGAGCGTTGGGACGATTTTCGTCGGGAGCAGGTGACGCGCCTGGTGCAGCGCGTGTACGCGGACGTGAAGACCGTGAAGCCTCGACTCGTCGTCTCCGCCGCGGTCATCGCCGATACCGAGCTCGCGTTCGACGACCGCTTCCAGGATTGGCCGGGCTGGCTTCGAACGGGGATGCTCGACATCGCGGTGCCGATGGCGTACACACCCGACCCCGAGCTCTTCGCGTCCTTGATCGACGATGCGCGAACGGCGGCCGGTGAGCCGGCTCGTGTGTGGGCCGGTATCGGCGCCTACATGAACACCACGGACGGTACGCTCCGGATGATCGACCTGGCCCGATCGAGGGGCGCGGGAGGAATCGTGCTCTTCTCCTACGACTGGGCCGTCGGCGACGGTCAGGGCGACCCGCGTGACCCCTTCCTTCAGCGCGTCGGCCGCGCGCGCTTCGCCCGGTAGCCTGCTCTCGCCCCGGCGTCGGTCCGGCGTACCGGCTAGGTCTGAGTGTCGAGCTCCAGGTCCGACCGGCCGATCAACCGAAGCAGCACCACGAGGGTCAACGCCCCGCCGATAATGGCGAGCCACGGTGGCAGCCCGTAGGCGGTACCGATGTTGCCGATCAGGATCCCGACCACGCCGACGACCACGGCGTATGGCAACTGGGTTCGGACGTGGTCGACGTGGTCGCACGCCGACGCTGTGGACGAAAGCACGGTCGTGTCCGAGATCGGAGAACAGTGATCGCCGAAGATCGCGCCGGCGAGGACGGACGCGATCCCTCCGAGGAGCACCGCGTCCATCGGCCCTCCCGGATAGACGTCCGGTCCACCGAGTGTCACGGTCAACGGAATCACGACCGGCAACATGATCGCCATCGTGCCCCACGACGTGCCGGTTGCGAACGCCATCGCGGCGGAGGTCACGAAGATCACGAACGGCATGAGCTGGATCGGGAAGCGGTCCGAAAGCAGCATCGCGAGGAAGTCCGACGTCCCGATGACCTCGGTCACCGAGCCGAGCGACCAAGCCAAGGTCAGGATGATCATGGCGATCATCATCGAGCGCATGCCGCCGACCAAGGCTTCGATGGACTCCATGAGGGTCAACAGGCGCTGGCCCACGGAGAGGAGAATCGCGACGATGACCCCGGTGAGAGAGCCCCAAAGGAGCGTCGCGAACGGGTCGGCCGCGCCGAAGACGTCGCGCAGCACCGCGTCGGGTCCCACGACCGCACGGCCCGAGGAGTAGAGGCCGGCCAAGACGACCACGACGACCGACAGGACCGGGATCCCCGCATTCAGCCAGCGGTGCGGGGTGCCTTCCTTCGGCTCCATGACCTCGCTCGACGTGTCGACCGCCAGGGTGGCCCCGGGTCTGTGGAGCCCGCCCCCGCGCGCGGCGCGCTGCTCGGCCTTGAGCATCGGGCCGAAGTCCCGATCCGTGACCGAGGTCAGGACGACGAAGAAAATCGCCAGCAAAGGGTAGAAGAGGAACGGAATCGTCTCGACGAAGATCCCGAACGGGCTCAGGGCGAGGAGCTGGTCGGCTCCCGCAGGCGTCTGTTGCGCCGCGATCTCGAATCCATCGCCGATGAGGCTGATCTCGTACCCGACCCACGTGGAGATCGGCACGATTGCGGCGACCGGGGCGGCGGTCGAATCGACCAGGTACGCCAGCTTCTCGCGGGAGATCTTCAGGCGATCGGTGATCGGCCGCATGGTGTTACCGACGATCAGCGTGTTCGCGTAGTCGTCGAAGAAGATCGCCATGCCGGCGGCCCAGGTCGCGAGCTTGCCCCGTTTCGGCGTGCTGGCGAACGGTGCGACGGCCTCGACGATGCCCATCGTCCCCCCGTTCCGAGAGATGAGCCCGACCATTCCGCCGAGGAGCAGGGAGAACACGATGATGCTGGCGTGCTCTACGTCGGCGATCGCCGGAGCGATGAAGCTGTCGACCATCCGCGCCGTGGCGGAGAAGGGGTTGAATCCGGCCATTGCCAGGGCACCGAGCCAGACACCGGCGAAGAGGGCCGTGACGACCTCACGGAAGAGCAGGGCGAGCGCGATCGCCACGATCGGCGGCACGATGGAATACCAACCGCTCGTGACCGTCGGATCGAGCTCGAGCGATGCATCACCGACCAAGACGGTGAGCGGAAGGTCGTCCCCAGATTCCACGACCAGATCACGCAGTCTCACCGAAGCGTGCGCTTCGACGGTGCCCGTGCCCAGGGTTCGGTCCGTGCTCGTCCGGACTTCGACCCACGCCGACGGCACGTCGGGCGCCCCCCTGATCGTGAGCTCGAACGGTACGCCCCGCAGGACGACCGAGGGCGGATCCACCAGCTCCTGGGCCCCGACGGGCAAGGAAACGACCGAGAGCGCGAGCGCCGCGTAGACCAAGAATCGGAGGCTCATGAGCTGGATGCTGGAGGATCGCTCGGACATCTCTCACCGGGCGCGACAGAGCCCTGGAGGACCGGCACGTTCGAGAGCGGACGCGAACAGAATGGGGAAACGAAGTGGATCGTGACACCCCCGCGGGCGGTCGTTGACCCGAACCCACTCTCGCCCGAACTTTTGCCGCCCCACGCGGCCCGGAAGTGCCGGGCCGCCGACCCCGCCTCAGGATGCCGATGACCGGATCCACCCGCCTCCACGTGATGAGCGAGGCCGACGTGCGCCGCGCGGTCGCTCGAATGGCTCGGGAGATCGTCGAGCTCAACGGTGGCACCGAAGGACTCGTCCTCATGGGCATTCATCGTCGAGGCACACAGATCGCCGCGTTGATCCGCGAGGAGATCGAGCAGGCGGAGAACGTCCAGCTTGCCACCGGGTCGATCGACATCACGCTGTACCGCGACGACCTCGAGGTCGTCGGGCCGCTTCCCGTGATCGGGGCCTCCGTGCTGCCCACGGACGGAATCGACGACCGATGCGTGGTGATCGTCGACGACGTGGCGTTCACGGGCCGGACGGCCCGCGCGGCGCTCAACGAGGTCAGCGATTGGGGCCGGCCCCGTCGGATCCTGCTCTGCGTGCTCGTGGATCGAGGCGGCCGAGAGCTGCCAATCCAGCCCGACGTCACCGGTCGAGAGGTCGAGGTCCTCGAGCATCAGCGGGTGGAGGTTCTGGTGCCGGCGTTGGACGACCGACTCGCGGTCGAGATCATTCAGACCGACCCGGAGGATTCGTGACCGATCCCGCGCCGTCGCTCGGCAAAGACCTGGTCGGACTCGAAAACCTCACGGCGGGACAAATCCTCGCGATTCTCGACACTGCGGAGCCGTTCAAGGAGATCTCGGAGCGACGAATCAAGAAGGTCCCGGTTCTGCGCGGCAAGACGATCGTGAACCTTTTCTTCGAGGCGTCCACCCGCACCCGGATCTCGTTCGAGTTCGCCGAAAAGCGGCTCAGCGCGGATACCGTGAACATCTCCTCCACCGGCTCATCGGTCGCCAAAGGGGAGACGCTCGTGGACACGGCTCGAAACCTCGAGGCCATGCGCATCGACATGGTCGTGATTCGACACGGTGCGTCGGGGGCGGCGCATTTCCTCGCCGATCGGATCCCGTCGAACGTCGTCAACGCGGGCGACGGGTGGCACGAGCATCCGACCCAAGGTCTGCTGGACCTGCTGACGATCCGAGACCACCGAGGGGGGATCGACGGACTCAAGGTGTGCATCGTCGGAGACATCCTGCATTCACGCGTGGCGCGCTCGAACATCTACGGGCTCCGGGCACTCGGGGCTGAGGTCGCGATCTGCGGCCCCAAGACGCTCCTGCCGCCCGCGCCGGAGGAACTAGGCTGCATCGTCTTCCCGCGCGTGGAAGAGGCGATCGAGTGGGCGGACGTGGTCAACGTTCTCCGACTTCAGCTCGAGCGCATGGAGGCCGGCTACGTGCCGAGCCTCCGGGAGTACAACCGAATCTGGGGCGTGTCGAAGCGACGTCTGCAGGCCGCTCCGAAGGACCTCTTGATCCTGCATCCCGGCCCAATGAATCGGGGCGTGGAGATCGACTCCGACGTGGCCGATGGGGAGCATTCCGTGATTCTGAACCAGGTGACGAACGGCGTCGCCGTGCGCATGGCCGTCCTCTACCTCTTGGCGGGCGGTCAGCCGGAAAAGGCCGAGGCCGCCAAGCAGGGAGCCGAGGCATGAGCCGCAAGATGCTGCTCTCGGGTGGGCGTGTCGTCGATCCGAGCCAGTCACTGGATGCCGAGCTGGATGTGCTCCTGGTCGAGGGGGCGGTCGCGTCGGTCGGTGCGTCGCTCACATCCGCCGAGGACGCGGAGGTCGTGGACTGCAGCGGCCTGGTGGTCACCCCCGGACTCATCGACGTCCACGTCCACTTCCGTGAGCCCGGTGAGGAGCACAAGGAGACGATCGCGACCGGAGCCGCCTCCGCGGTCGCGGGCGGGTTCACGGCCGTCTGCACCATGCCCAACACCGATCCTCCGATCGATGATCCCGCGGCGGTGGGCTTCATTGTCGCCGCGGGCAGGGCGGCAGGGCTGTCGCGAGTCTATCCGGTCGGGTGCATTTCGGTGGGGCGGGGCGGTGAGCGCCTAGCCCTGGTGGGCGAGATGGTCGAGGCCGGGGCGGTCGCGATTACGGACGATGGGAGTCCCGTCATGAACTCCGGGCTCATGCGGCTCGCGCTCGAGTATGCGCAGGCATTCGACATCCCGGTTGCGGACCATCCCGAAGACCTGGGCGTGTCCGCGACCGGGCATATGAACGAGGGCATCATCTCCGCCCGGCTGGGGATCGCGGGCAAGCCGAACGCGAGTGAGGACATCCACATCGTGAGGGACCTGCTGCTCGCGGAGCTGACGGGCGGCCACATCCATCTGCAGCATGTATCCACGCGATTCGGCGTCGAGGCGATCCGTCAGGCGAAGGCGCGCGGCGTGCGCGTGACGGCCGAGGCGTCGCCGCACCATCTGATCCTGACGCACCAGGCGGTCGAGGGCTTCCGCACCGAGGCCAAGATGAATCCGCCGTTACGGACACAGGAGGACGTCGATGCGGTGCGCGCGGGCGTTGCCGACGGCACGCTCGATACGATCGCGACGGATCATGCGCCGCACCACTACGACGAGAAGGAGGCCGCCTTCGCCGACGCGCCCAACGGAATCGTCGGACTCGAGACTTCGCTCGGTCTGGTTCTGACCCATGTCGTGGGGGAAGGCGTAATCGACCTCTCCACGATGGTCGAGCGGATGAGCTGTCAGCCGGCCCGGGCGTTCCGCCTACCGGGCGGCACGCTCGTGGAAGGGGCGGTCGGCGACGTGACGATCTTCGATCCGAACGAGACGTGGACCGTCGAGGCCGCCCGATTCGCTTCCAAGAGCCGGAATACACCGTTCGAGGGTTGGGAGCTCACGGGCCGTCCGCGCCGAACCATTGTCGACGGTCGGACCGTCTGGTCCGCGTGACCGCTTCGCTTCCGGACGCGGAAGTTCGATCACCGACCCTTCTGCGACCGGACGAAGAAAGACCCGGTGCCCATGGGGCGCCCGGGTCTCTCGAAGTCAACGTGCCGCGCGGGGTGCCGCGCGACGTCGCCGGGTCAGCTCAGCCCATTCACGTGCCGAGCGAGGCGGCTCTTGATGTGACCGACCCGATTCGGATGGATGAGGTTCCGCGTGGCGGCACGGTCCAGAAGCGCCGTGGCTTCCGTGAGACGGGCCACCCCGTCCTCGGAGGTCTCGGCGGTCTCGACGCGCTTGACCGCGGTGCGGATCTTGGAACGCTCGGCCCGGTTCTTGGAACGGGCCGCGCGGCTCAACTCCATCCGTTTCTTCGCACTCTTGATATTCGGCATGCAGCTCTCGTAGAGCGGTTTCAGTCGGTATTGACGAGCATGGAAAGCTAGATGAGACCGTCGATCGGATCAACGGGTACGAGTGATCTCCCCGCTGAGGTAGGTTAATCGCCCATGGACGTCCTTCTCATCATCGTGGTGCTCCTCTTCTCGATTGTCGTGCACGAGGTCGCACACGCCTGGCAGGCCCGGCGAGAGGGGGACGACACCGCGGACCGGCTGGGGCGGATCACGCTCAACCCGATCCCGCATCTCGACCCGATCGGATCGTTCATCGTGCCGGCGCTGCTCTATCTGTCGGGCTCCGGTTTCCTGTTCGGTTGGGCGAAGCCCGTTCCCGTGAATCCGGCGAACTACAGGGAGTATGTCGCCGGGGACATCCGTGTATCGATGGCGGGCATCGTCTCGAACGTCGGGCTCGCCGTCCTTTCGACGCTGCTCTTGGCGGTGCTCGTGAAGGCCGACGCCGTGTTCGGACCGTTCGGAGCGGCGTACGATACGGCATATACCGCGCTGCACTACGGAATCCTGATCAACCTGGTCCTTGCGTTCTTCAACCTGCTCCCGATCCCGCCGCTCGACGGTTCTCACGTGATGGCGCACCTCCTCCCGCAGCGCTTCGCCCACCAGTATCGGCAGTTCGGGCAGTGGGGCGTCCTCGCGTTGATGGGCATCTTGTACCTGGTGCCCGGCGCGTTCTCGATCGTGCTCTGGCCCGTCCTCTTCTTGCGCGGTCTCGCCGACTGGTTCGTGCGCCTGTGGATCTGACCGTCGCCGAGCGCGTCGAGGCGGGGCGCGACGATTTCTTGCTCGTCGAGATCGAGCGCTTCCAGGGGCCGCTCGACCTGCTTTTGCACCTCATTCGCACGCAGGACATCGAGATCTTCGACATTCCCATCGCGAAGATCACGTCACAGTTCCTGGATGCCATCCGTGGCTTGGAAGCGACGGATCTGGACGGGGCGGGTGAGTTCCTGGAGATGGCCGCCACGCTCATCCACATCAAGTCTCAGATGCTGTTGCCTCGGCCGGGTCAGGACGAGGACGAAGACCCCCGGGCCGAGCTGGTGCGCCGGCTGCTCGAATACGAGCAGATCCGAGAGATTTCGGCGCGCATGCGCTCCGCGGAGGCCGATCGCAGCCGTCGCTTCGGGAAGGGCTACGTGCCGCCACGGCCGAAGAGGGACCTTTTCGAGGTTCCCCTGGAGACGACCTGGGACGAGGTCTTCGAGGCGGCGCTCACCGTGGTCATGCCCGAGCCGCGTAATCGAACGCATCGGGTCACGACCCGCACGGTGACCATGGAAGAGAAGGCCGTGCTCATTTTGGACGCGCTCAAGAAGAGCACGCGGGTGGAGTTCGGCAAGCTCCTTCTGGGGTTCAAGGAGCGCTCGCACGGCGTCATGACCTTCCTGGCCGGGCTGGAGCTGACGCGACGGCGCATGCTCTTCCTTCGGCAGACCCGCCCGTTCGCGGCCCTGTGGATCTACCGCCGCGATGACGAGAACGGGAGTGGCGTGGAGCCGCCTGGAGATGGGGACGAAGACCACCACGACGAAGAAGAAGGAGTCCCAGGGTGAATCCGCATCAGATCGTCGAAGCCGTCCTGTTCGCGTCGGACGCGCCGTTGACCGCGGATGAAATCGCGCGCGCGGACGAGATGCTCGATGAAGACCAGGTGGAGGATGCGCTCCAGTATCTCCGGGCGGAATACGACGACGCAGGACGCTCTTTCGAGGTCGTGGAAGTGGCCGAAGGATACCAGGTCCTGACGCGACCCGAATACGCCCCGTACCTCGAGCGTTTCGACAACGTCCCTCGACCCTCGCGCCTCTCGGGCCCCGCGCTCGAGACCCTCGCCATCATCGCTTACCGTCAGCCGATCGGACGGATCGAGATCGAGTACATCCGGGGGGTGGGTTCGTCCGGTGTCATCCGTACCTTGCAGGACCGACGCCTCATCGATGTGGTCGGGCGCGCGGAAGGGCTCGGGCGGCCGCTATTGTACGGCACGACCACGCATTTCCTGGAGCACTTCGGCTTCAAGTCGCTCGAAGACCTGCCGCGGCCGGAGGAGCTGCCGATCGTCCTGCGGGACCGGACTCCACTGGGGGCGGACGAGGACGAGCAGGCACGGATCGAGGAGCCGAGCGTCATCGGGGACCTGTTCGAGGGAGAGCCCGAAGCGGCGGAGGCCGGCGAGGACCAGGACGTCGCCGACGTCGAAGGGGAGACGGAGACGGCGGAGTCGGGCTGAGCGAATCCATGTCGGACGAGCCGGTTCGGATCCAGAAGTACCTGTCGCAGGCCGGCCGCGCTTCTCGCCGCGAGGCCGAACGCCTCATGGAGTCGGGACGCGTGTCGGTGAACGGCGAGGTGGTGCGCGAGCTCGGGCAGAAGGTGGTTCCCGGCCGGGACGTGGTGGCCGTGGACGGAGTGCGCGTGGACATGGCCGAGGAGCGTTGGATTCTGCTGCACAAGCCGCCCGGGGTGCTCACGACCCGGTCCGACCCCCACGGGGGTCGGACCGTCTACGACCTTCTCCCCGAGGAGCTCCACGGGCTGACCTACGTGGGCCGTCT
>Ga0224512_10001731_pt1 | contig 20679 bp, 19 predicted proteins | sample SF_May12_sed_USG_4_FD_169103 | JGI IMG/M metagenome (GOLD analysis project Ga0224512, IMG submission 169103) | Sediment microbial communities from San Francisco Bay, California, United States - SF_May12_sed_USGS_13 | ecosystem: Environmental > Aquatic > Marine > Sediment | place: USA... | reverse complement strand
ATCCTTGCGCATCCAGTCGACGGCGAAGCCGAAATCGAATTCCCCGCGGATCATGGTCTTGCCCCGGTTCTCCATCTGCCACGACCCCGCTGCGCCCTGGGAGATGACATCGATCGCCCGGTCCATGTCGAGCCCGGCCTTGAGTCCGAAATTCAACGCTTCCGCCAGCCCTTGTACCAGGCCAGCAATGCAAATTTGGTTAACCATCTTGGTGAGCTGCCCGGCACCCACGGGGCCCATCAACGTCACCGCCTTGGCATAGGTCGCGAGCACCGGCTCCGCGCCGGCGAATGTCTCCGCATCCCCGCCCACCATGATGGTGAGTTGTCCGTTCTCCGCCCCAGCCTGTCCCCCCGACACCGGCGCATCGAGGAAGCCAAAGCCACCCTTGTCGGCCGCCGCCGCAAGTTCGCGGGCGAGATCCGCCGACGCCGTTGTGTGATCGACGAACACCGCCCCCGGCGCCATGCCGGCGAAGGCCCCCGACGGCCCCAACGTCACGGCGCGAACATCGTCGTCGTTGCCGACGCAGGCCATGACGACGGTGGCTCCTTCGGCCGCCGCCGCCGGGCTCGCGGCGGCCCGCCCGCCATGGGCATCGACCCAGGCGCGGGCCTTTTCACCCGTGCGGTTGTAGACCGTCACGTCATGACCGGCCGCCGCCAGATGGCCCGCCATCGGGGCGCCCATGACACCGAGGCCAATGAACGCGAGTTTGGTTTGCCGTGCCGCCATGGGCGTCTCCCCTTGCCTGGCCAAAATCTTATACAAAAAGAAGGGGCCGCGAAACGCGGCCCCTTCCCCAATCCAATACTGCGGCGCGGGCTTAGAAACCGCCCATGCCGCCCATGCCACCCATGTCCGGCGGCATCGCCGGCGCATCCTTCTTTTCAGGATGTTCGGCGACCATCGCCTCGGTGGTGATGAGCAGGGCCGCGACCGAAGCCGCGTCCTGCAGCGCGGTGCGCACCACCTTGGTGGGATCGATGATGCCGGACTTGACCAGGTCTTCGTACTTCCCGGTCTGGGCGTTGTAGCCCCGGTTGTGGTCCTTGCCTTCCATCAGCTTGCCGACCACCACGGAACCGTCGTCACCGGCATTCTCCACGATCTGACGGATCGGGGCCTGCATGGCGCGGCGCACGATGTCGACGCCGACCTTCTGGTCGTTATTCTCCAGCTTGAGGCCTTCCAGCTTCTTGGAGGCATAGAGCAACGCGACGCCGCCGCCCGGGACGATGCCCTCTTCCACCGCGGCACGGGTGGAATTGAGCGCGTCGTCGACGCGGTCCTTGCGCTCCTTGACCTCGACCTCGGTGGCGCCGCCGACCTTGATCACGGCAACGCCGCCGGCCAGCTTGGCCAGCCGCTCCTGCAGCTTCTCCTTATCGTAGTCGGAGGTGGTCTCCTCGATCTGCTGGCGGATCTGCTTGCAGCGGTCCTGGATCGCGTTCTTCTTGCCGGCACCGTCCACGATGGTGCTCTCCTCCTTGGAGATCGACACCTTCTTGGCGCTGCCCAGCATGTCCATGGAGGCGTTCTCGAGCTTGATGCCGAGGTCCTCGCTGATCACCTGGCCGCCGGTCAGGATCGCGATATCCTGCAGCATGGCCTTGCGACGGTCGCCGAAGCCCGGCGCCTTCACCGCCGCGACCTTGAGGCCGCCGCGCAGCTTGTTGACCACCAGGGTGGCCAGGGCCTCGCCCTCCACGTCCTCGGCGATGATCAGCAGCGGCTTGCCGGTCTGCACGACCTTCTCGAGAAGCGGCAGCATGGCCTGGAGGTTGGAGAGCTTGGATTCGTGCAGGAGGACGAGGGGCTCATCCATCTCGCAGATCATCTTCTCCGCATTGGTGATGAAGTAGGGCGACAGGTAGCCGCGGTCGAACTGCATGCCCTCGACAACGTCGAGCTCGGTGTCGAAGCCCTTGGACTCCTCGACCGTGATCACGCCTTCCTTGCCGACCCGGTCCATCGCCTCGGCGATCTTGTTGCCGATATCGCTCTCGCCATTGGCGGAAATGGTGCCGACCTGGGCAATCTCGCCGCTGGTCTTGACCGGCTTGGACCGCTTGGAAAGGTCGGAAACCACGACCTTGATGGCCTCGTCGATTCCCCGCTTCAAGTCCATCGGGTTCATCCCGGCAGCCACCGCCTTGACGCCCTCGCGCACGATGCACTGGGCCAGAACGGTCGCCGTGGTGGTGCCATCGCCGGCCTCGTCATTGGTCCGCTGAGCGACCTCTCGAACCATCTGGGCGCCCATGTTCTCGAACTTGTCCTGGAGGTCGATTTCCTTGGCAACCGTCACGCCGTCCTTGGTGATGCGCGGCGCGCCGAAGGACTTGTCGAGCACGACGTTGCGGCCCTTGGGGCCGAGGGTCACCTTGACCGCGTCGGCCAGGATATCGATGCCCTTGAGCATGCGATCGCGGGCTTCGGTTGAAAATTTGACGTCTTTCGCCATGATCTAGTAACTCCTTTTCTCAGACTCTATTGAGGTGAAAGCGCGCACGGGGCCCTCTATTCGAGGACACCCATGATGTCGGCTTCCTTCATGATCAGAAGATCCTTGCCGTCAACCTTGACCTCGGTGCCCGACCACTTGCCGTAGAGCACCCGGTCCCCTTTCTTGACGTCCGGTTTCTGCAGCTTGCCGTCTTCACCGCGAAGGCCCGGTCCGACGGCGACCACCTTGCCCTCCGACGGCTTCTCCTGCGCCGTGTCGGGAATGATGATGCCGCCCGCCGTCTTCTGTTCCGCGCTGAGCGGTTCGACGATGACGCGGTCGTGCAAAGGCCTGATGTTCATTCTGGGATTCTCCTTAACTTGAACTTGTCACTCGTGATGGTTTGCTTGGATGTCAGCAGCAGTCCATGCCCGGAACGTGGGTATGACCGCCGGCGGCGGCCGCCGCAACGGCCTTCTTGCCCTTGGCCTGGACCACCGCCTTGCCGTCGAGGACGCCGAGGATATCGCCCTCCTGGACGATCAGCAGATCCTTGCCCTCGACCTTGATTTCGGTGCCGGACCACTTGCCGTAAAGCACGCGGTCGCCCTTGTGCACTGCGAGCTCATGGCGTTTGCCCTTGGCGTCACGCGCGCCGGGGCCGACGGCGATAACCACGCCCTCGGCGGGCTTTTCCTTGGCCGTGTCCGGAATGATGATGCCGCCGGCGGTTTTCTGCTCCGCCTCGACGGGTTCTACGATCACGCGGTCATTCAAAGGTCTGATGTTCATGACCCTCTCCCCAATAATTCGTGATTTCAAAGACTTGCGATATTTCCCTGGGAACTGTTAGCACTCCCGGTGCTTGAGTGCCAGTGATATACGAACTGGCCTTTTCCCTGTCAAGCGGGGGCCGTGAAAAAACGCGAATTCCGGGGATTTTTTTGAAACGCCGGGAGCCGCCGGCACGGAACGCGCCCAAGCCTCCGCCCCGCTCTACTCCGCGGCGCGGTCGTCCCGGGCCAGGGGGGCGAGGTCTTCCGCCCGGTGTCCGAAGCGCTCCGCATCGGCGGGATCGAGACGGACCGTCAGGCGCACCTCGCCGTCCTCGTTGTCCTGGCGTTCCAACACTTCGCCGTGCTCATGAAGCCAGGCGATATCCGCACCGTGAGCCGGGCCCAAACGGTAGCGGTAGATGCGCCGATCGGCCGCGAGCCGCGCGTCGATCGCCGCCAGCAGGTCGCCGGTCCCCTCCCCGCTCAGGGCCGAAACCGCCACCAGCCCGGGATCGCGCCGCGCCCGGTTGCGAATGGGCTCGGCCGCTTCCGGCCCCAGCAGATCGATCTTGTTGAGCGCCTCGATGATGGGCAGATCGGCCTCGGTATCGAGACCGAGATCGGCCAAGACGCCGATTACATCTCGCTTCTGCGCTTCACTGTCGGGATGGGCGATGTCGCGGACGTGGAGGATGAGGTCGGCGGCCAGCACCTCTTCCAGGGTGGCGCGGAAGGCGGCCACCAGGTCGGTCGGCAGGTCCGAGACGAAACCGACGGTGTCGGACAGGATGACCTTGCGCCCGGACGGCAGGACGGCCTCGCGCATGGTGGGATCGAGGGTCGCGAACAACAGGTTCTCCGCCCGCACGTCGGCCCGGGTCAGGCGGTTGAACAGGGTCGACTTGCCGGCATTGGTGTAGCCCACGAAAGCCACGACCGGGAACGGCACCCGCTGGCGGGCGCGGCGGTGCAGGCCGCGGGTCCGGCGGACGTCCTCCAGGTCCGCCTTGATGCGGGCGATGCGGGTATCGATCTGGCGCCGGTCCGCCTCGATCTGGGTTTCGCCGGGTCCCCCTAAGAACCCGAAGCCGCCGCGCTGGCGTTCAAGATGGGTCCAGGACCGCACCAGGCGGGAACGCTGGTAGGTCAGGGACGCGAGTTCCACCTGCAGGCTGCCTTCCCGGGTCCGCGCCCTAGCGCCGAAAATCTCGAGGATCAGGCCGGTGCGGTCGATCACCTTGCGCCGCCAGGCGAGTTCCAGGTTGCGCTGCTGGATCGGGCTCAGCGCCGTGTCCACGATCACCACGTCGGCATCGATGTCCTCGAGCGCGCCTTCAAGCTCCTCCACCGCGCCGCCGCCCAGCAGGGTCGCGGCCCGCGGGCGGGCCACCCGCACCGTCCGCGCCAGCGCGATCTCAAGATCGATGGCCAGAGCCAGGCCGCACGCCTCCTCCAGACGCGCGGCCGGGTCCCGCGACGCCGCGCCGCTGCGCGGCAGGACGGGCACCAGAACGGCAGCACGGCCGCAAACGGGACCAGCGGGCACATCGAAGCCCGGCTGGTCGCCGTGCGGCCGGCTGTTTCGGGGCCGATCAGATGTCAAATTGAATGCTTGGCGTCACCGAACGTCACGCGTTGGCCTCCGCCGGCTGGGCGGCGTCGGCATCGTCGTCCTCGCCCTCCCACAGTTGCACCGGAGTGGCCGGCATGACAGTGGAAATCGCATGTTTATAGACAAGCTGCGAATGGCTATCGCGGCGCAAGAGCACCGAGAAATTATCAAACCAGGTCACAATTCCCTGAAGTTTGACGCCGTTCACCAGGAAGATCGTCACCGGTGTCTTGTTCTTACGGATGTTGTTGAGGAACACGTCCTGAAGATTCTGGGATTTGTCAGCAGCCATCTTATGATTCTTTCCGTAGTGTACGATTTTGCCGTTCCATCACCCCCTCCGCCCCGAATCGGGCGCGGAATGAGCATCGTTTCCACCCTTTACTGTCCGGATATAGGAGACAAACAGTCCAGAACAAGCTTTTTCAACCCCTCCATGCTCCGTACGCGGCATTTTAGGCCCACCAATTGGGCGAGATTATGACGCTTCAATTCCTGTTCCGTTCCATCTCGAAGGAACGCGATCGGCGTCAGCCCCGCATTCACCGCGCATTCCACGTCCACCGCACCGTCTCCGACGAACCAGACATCGGGCCCGGCGGCGATTCCGCTGTCCTCCAGGGCCAAATATACCGGCGCCGGGTCGGGCTTGTCCCGCGCGGCATCGGTCGCCCCGACGATTTTCGCGAAAAAGCCGTCCCAGCCGAGGCGCACCGCTTCCTCGCGCAGATACGGCCCGGTCTTGTTGCTGACCACCCCGAGATAGATTCCGCCCTCGGCAAGCCAGGCGAGCCCGTCGCCGGTGCCGGGGAACGGGTCGAGAAAATCGAGATGCACCGCGGCAAAACGGTCATAGAAGATCTCGCGCGCATCGGTCCATCGGTCGCCGAACATCTCCGGAAAGCTATCGCGCAGGGACTTGCGCACCCGGGCCCGGGTTTGCTCCAGCGTCCAGGTCTCATGGCCCATGGCGGCGAAGGTCGCGTTGAGGGCCTCATGCACGGCGGGCCAATTGTCGACCAGGGTATTGTCCCAATCGAACAGGATCGCCCGGGGCGCCGCCGGCAGTTCGCCGTCCCGCCCCCTCATGGGGTCCCTGCCCCGCCGGCGGCCCATTCCGTGTAATCGGCGAGCAGGCGCAGGGAAAATGGCCCGGGCTTGCCGCCGCCCACCGGCGTCCCATCGATTCGGACCACCGGCATCACCATAGCCGTGGTCCCGGTCAGGAAGGCCTCGGACGCGCCTTTCGCCTCCGCCACCGTGAAAGGGCGCTCTTCGACCGCGATCCCGGCCCGGGCGGCAAGCGCCATGACCGAGCGCCGCGTGACGCCGTCGAGGATGGCGTGGTCCGCCGGCCGGGTGACCAAGACCCCCGCTTCGGTGATGATCCAGGCATTGGCCGCGGACCCTTCGGTGACGAAGCCGTCGGCATCGACCTGAAGCGCCTCGAACGCGCCGGCGTCCTTGGCCTGCTGCTTCGCCAGCACATTGGGCAACAGGGACACGGTCTTGATGTCGCACCGCTTCCAGCGGATATCGGGCACGGTGATCACGGCGCAGCCCTTTTCCGCTGCGGCCGGATCGGCCGGCGGCAGGGACCGCGCCGTGACCACCAGGGCCGGCTTGGCGCCGTCGGGAAAGGCGTGGGACCGGGGCGCGACGCCGCGGGTGATCTGGAGGTAGAGGATCCCGCGCCTGACCCGATTGCGCCGGACCACCTCGCCCAAGACATGGCGAAGCGCCGCATCGGTCATGGGCCGGGCGATGGAAAGTTCGTTCAGGGAGCGGGCAAGCCGTTCCAGATGCGGGCCGGCGTCCACCAGCCGGCCGTGGTCTACCGCGATCACTTCATAGACCCCGTCGGCAAACTGATAGCCGCGGTCCTCGACATGGACCGCGGCCCTTCTATGGGGCAGATAGCGCCCGTTAACGTATGCGATTCGCGTCATGCGGCGTGCTGGCTGGCATTGGAAACCTGTTCATGTGGCAAGGAAACGGGGCTGCGATCAAAAGAATTCGAGGCTGACCGCAAACATGCGCTCGACCTGCTTGATCGATTCGGTCTTGGCGAAGAGCACGACCCGATCGTCGGTCCGGACCACCGTGTCGCCGCGCGGCATGATGACCTCGCCGTCGCGCACCAGCGCGCCGATGATGAGGCCGGCCGGCAGCTTGACTTCGCGCAGCGGCGCTCCCACCAGATCCGAAGATTCCATGGCCTCCGCCTCCATCACCTCGGCGAAGCCGTCATGGACGGCGTAAGCGGCGCGGATGCGCCCGCGCCGGATGTGCTGCAGGATGGTCGACACGGTAATGGCCCGGGGCGAGACCACCACGTCGATGCCCAGCGTCGTCACCAGGGGCGAATAGGTGGTGTTGTTGATCAGCGTCATCGCCTTCTGACTGCCGTATCGCTTGGCCAGGAGCGACGCCAGGATGTTGACCTCGTCCTCGTTGGTCACCGCCACCACCGCCTCGGCCACCGACACGTTGGCCTCATCGAGAATTTCCGGGTCCAGCGCGTCGCCGTGGATGACCACGGTGCGTTCCAGCATATTGGCCGCGTACTCCGCCCGCGCCCGGTCGAACTCGATGATCTTGGCGCTGACGCCGGGGTGGTGCTGCTCGATCTCCCGGGCCAGATAGCAGCCGATATTGCCGCCGCCCAGGATGATGACCCGCCGCGCCTCGGGTTCCTCGTGGCCGAACGCGGCCATGACGCGGGCCACATGCTTGCTGTCGGCGACGAAGTACACCTCGTCGTTGAGCAGCATATGTTCGGAAGAGGTCGGCAGGAAGCCTTTCCCGTTGCGCACGATCCCGACGATGGTGAGGTGAAGATCCGGGAACAGTTCCGAAAGCTGGGAGAGCGGCGTATCGACGATGGGGCAGTCATCGGTGCAACGCACGCCCAGGAGCTGCACCAGGCCGTCGGCCAAGGGCAAGGAATCGAACGCGCCCGGGGCGTGCAGGCGGCGCGAGATGGCGCGCCCGACCTCCACCTCCGGCGAGATGATGACGTCGATCGGCATGTGGTCGCGACTGAACAGGTCGGCCCAGATCGGCTGCAGGTAGCTTTGATGGCGCACCCGGGCGATCTTGGTGGGAACCTCGAACAGGGAATGGGCAACCTGGCAGGCCACCATGTTGACCTCGTCGGCGTAGGTCACCGCGATGATCATGTCGGCATCGGCGGCGCCGGCGGCCTCCAGATCGTCGGGATGGGAGGCGAATCCCTCCATCGCCTTGACGTCCATGGATTCCCCGATCCGCTTGATCAGTTCCGCCGATTGATCGATGACGGTGACGTCATTGTTCTCCGCCACCAGGTGGCGGACGATGCTGCTCCCGACCTGGCCGGCACCACACACGATGACCTTCATGACTTGCCTATCCCTAGCCTATGGATCGAAAGGGCCGCAGAGGAGTCAGGCCCCGGTGTTCTCGCGCGAGGTCGCCTGCCCCGCGAGACCGAGGGCCTTGAGCTTGCGATGCAGGGCGGATCGTTCCATGCCCACGAACTCGGCGGTCTTCGAGACATTCCCGCCGAACCGGTTGATCTGTGCCGCCAGGTATTCGCGCTCGAAGGTTTCGCGGGCGGCACGCAAATCCAGCCCCATCATGCGGCTGCCGGTGTCGCCCCGCAGGGTCGCGGGCCCGGCCGCGCCGATCTCCGGCGGCAAGGCATCGGCATGGATCACTCCATCGTCGGACCCCGGCGCCATGATCAGCAGCCACTCCACCAGATTGCGCAACTGGCGCACGTTGCCCGGCCAGTCATGGGCGCGGAGCGCCGCCATCACGTCGTCGCCGATGGCCCGTTCCGCCAAACCCGAGGATCGGGCGGCGCGGCCCATGAAGTGATCCACCAGTTCCTCGACGTCTTCACGCCGCTGGTCGAGCGGCGGGATGGCGATGGGCACGACGGCGAGGCGGTAGTAGAGATCCTCGCGGAACCGGCCGCGGGCGATCTCGTCCTCCAGGTCGCGGCAGGTCGCGGCGATGACCCGAACATCGACCTCGATCAGGTTGCTGCCGCCGACCCGCTCGAACGTCTGCTCCTGCAAGACCCGCACGATCTTCCCCTGGGTCTCGATCGGCATGTCGCCGACCTCGTCCAGGAACAGGGTTCCATTATGGGCGGCTTCGAACAACCCGGTGTGGCGCGGCATGTCGCCGCCTTCGATGCCGAACAGCTCCTCGGCCAAACGGTCGGGCGCCATGGTGGCGCAATTCACCGCGACGAAGGGGCCCTGGGCGCGACCGGATTCAGCGTGGATCAGGCGGGCGGCAACCTCCTTGCCGACCCCCGCGGGGCCGCTGATCAACACCCGGCTGCCGGTCGGCGCGACCCGGTTGATGGCGGCGCGGACCTGGCGGATGGCGGGTGAACTGCCGACCATCTGGATCTCGCCGGCCCGCTCCCTGAGGTCGAGGTTTTCCCGCATCAGGCGGGCGGCCTCGATGGCGCGCTCGGCCATGTGCAGTAGCCGGTCGCTCTTGAACGGCTTCTCGATATAGTCGTAGGCGCCCTGCTTGATGGCGGCGACCGCGGTTTCCACATTGCCGTGACCGGAGATCATGATCACCGGAATATCGGCGTAATCCTGTTTGATGACCTTGAGGATCTCCAACCCGTCGAGCGCGCTGCCCTGAAGCCAGATGTCGAGCACCACCAGGCTGGGCCGGCGCTGGTCGATCTCCCGCAGCGCCGCCTCGGAATTCCCGGCCTCCCGAGTCGCGTAGCCTTCGTCCTTGAGGACCCCCGCAATCAGCATGCGGATGTCCTCCTCGTCGTCAACCACCAGTATCTCGTGGGTCGGATCGGTCATTTGACGTGTGCTTCAGGTGGATCCGCGAAGGTGTCTGCCGCCGCCGTGGCGGGGGCGCCATCGGCCCGAAATACCAGGCTCACCGCCGCACCCTCTGGATCCGCGTCCTCTAAAACCAATGTACCGCCGTGATCCTCCATGATCTTACGGACAATGGCAAGACCAAGCCCGGTTCCGTCGGGGCGGTGGGTGACGTAGGGATCGGTGATGTCCCGGTCGGTATCCTTGGGAAGACCGATGCCGTTGTCGATCACCGCAATGGCGATCCGGTCGTCGGCCTGGGACACCGCCACCGAAATGCGGCCCTGGGGCGCCCCCTCGGGCCGGCGGCCGATCGAATCCGCGGCATTCTGCAACAGGTTCGTCAAGGCCTGGCCCACCAGGCGGTCATCGCATAGCAGCTCGATGCTCTCGTCGGGCAGGCTGAGATCATAGGCGATATCGGCGTTGGCGCTGCGCTGAAGGAACACGGCCCGGCGCGTCATCTCCCCGACGTCGTGGGGCTTGAGCACCGGTGCCGGCATCCGGGCGAAGTCGGAGAACTCGCTGATCATGTTACCGATATCGCCGACCTGCCGGATAATGGTGTCGATGCAGGTGGAGAAGGTCTCCGGGTCGGACTTCACCTCTGCGAGGTAGCGCCGTTTCAAGCGTTCCGCGGCAAGCTGGATCGGCGTCAGCGGGTTCTTGATCTCATGGGCGAGCCGCCGCGCAACGTCCGACCAGGCGGCCTTGCGCTGGGCCGAAATGAGCTCGGTGATGTCGTCGAAGGTCAGGACGAATCCCCGGGCCTGGTTCCGTTCGCCTTCCACCGCGAGGCGCACCAGAAGCGTGCGCGGCCGGCCCCGGCGCAGGATGCTGACTTCCGCCTCCACCATCTGGCTCGGGCTGCGCCGGGCCCGCTCCATGAGGTCCGCGACCTCGGGAACGAAATTCGTGATCGGGCTGCCCAGCGCCTCGCTCAGGTCGGTGGACAGAAGGTCCGAGGCAGACTGGTTGGGAAAGTTGATGAATCCCCGGTCGTCGAGACCGATGACACCCGCCGACACGCCGGACAGCACCGCCTCGATGAAGCGCCGCCGCCGGTCGATCTGTTCGTTGGCCTCGACCAGTTCCGCGCGCTGGCTCTCCAACTGGCTGGTCATTCGGTTGAAGGCGTTGGAAAGTGTCGCGAGCTCGTCGGCGCCCTGCTCCTCCACCCGGGCGCTGAGATCTCCCGCCCGGACCCGATCGGTGGCCGCGACCAGACCGGCGATCGGCTGGGCCAGCTTGTTGGCGAAGTTGAGCCCCACCCAGATGGCGACGAACAGAAGCAGCAAGGCGACGATGACGAAGATCAAGGCGAACAGGATCTCCAGATCGGTCCGCATCTGTTCCAGGGACTTATAGGCGCTGACCGCCGATCGGGTCTGCTGGACATGTTCCAGAACCTTGGCATCGACGAAACGGCCGACCATGAGAAAGGTATCGACGAACCGATCGAGCCGAATCAGGGCGCGGATGCGGTCGTCCTGTTCCGAGGAAAGATAGACGATCCCTCCCTGCCGGGCCCGGTCCATCGCCGCCAACGGCGTGCGCTCGAAGGCAAGCGCGAAGCTCAGGCGCGACCGCCCCAGGACCCGGCCGTTACCGTCGAACACGACGGCCTCGGCCAAGCCGCGCAGTTCGGTCTGGATCTCGACGACCCGCGAAAAGGCGCGCCGGTCGCCGATCATCCCGGGCCCCTGGCGGTTGAGATCGCTGGCCATGCCGATAATGTCACCGGTGATGTTGCGCCGGTGCTCGGCGAGATAGGAATCGGCGACCGCCTGGGACTGGGTGAGCGCGGTGCGCACCCGTTCCGAGAACCAGTTTTGGACGCCGAAGTTGAACACCAGGGCCGAAAACAAGGCGACGGTCACGGCCGGTGTCAGCGCCACCAGACTGAACAGCACCATCAGGCGGATATGCAGCCGCGAGCCCGCCGAACCGCGGCGCCGCTCCTGCCACACCTGAATCATGCGGCGCGCCACCAGGACCCCGAGCGCCAGCAACAGGAACAGGTCGAGATAGAGCAGGATGACGACCAGATCGGTCGCCCGCGGCACATCCCCCGACGGATTGGTGAAGGCGACGTAGGTCGCGATGCCGGACAGCGCGGAGCAAACCGCAAGCCCGACGGCGACCTTGCCCGCGAGCCCCACGCGGTTGGCCCACCGCATCATTTCGCCGAGTGTCCAGAAACCCGTCTTGCCGGCGTTCTCCGTCATGTGAAGATCAGGCCATACCTGCGCCGATCCAGGCGCCGCGCCCCGCTTGGGCGCCCAACACAATCATTTTACGCCCCGCACGACCTGGATGTCCAACTCGCGCAGCTTCTTACGCAGCGTGTTGCGGTTGAGCCCTAGCAGCTCAGCAGCCTTAATCTGATTGCCCCGCGTCGCCCCCAGGCAGACCGTCAGCAGGGGCCGCTCCACCTCCTTGACGACCCGGTCGTAGAGGCCCGGCGGCGGAAGCCCGTCCTTATGGGCCGAAAAATAATCCCTGAGGTGGCGCTCCACGGCGGAGCCGAGATTCTCGCTGCCGCGCTCTTCGGGCTCGGCGGCGCCGGTGGGCGATTCCGAGAGTTCGGCCTCGATGACGTCGGCGCCGATCACCTCCTGGGAATAGAGCGCGGCCAGGCGGCGCACGAGGTTCTCGAGCTCTCGCACATTGCCGGGCCAGCGGTAGGCCCGGAGCCGCTCCATCGCCGCCTCGTCGACACGTTTTTCCGGCAACCCCTCCACCACCGCCTGGGCCAGGAAGTGACGAACCAGCGCGGGAACGTCCTCGGCCCGCTCACGCAGCGGCGGTAGGCGGATGGGCACCACGTTGAGGCGGTAGAACAGGTCCTCGCGGAACAGGCCCTGGGATACCAGCCGCCGCAAATTGTGATGGGTGGCGGCGATGATCCGCACGTTGGTACGGATCGGCGTGCGGCCGCCCACGGTGGTGTATTCCCCTTCCTGCAACACCCGGAGCAGCCGGGTCTGGGCTTCGACCGGCATATCGCCGATCTCGTCGAGGAACAGGGTGCCGCCCTCGGCCTGCTCGAAGCGGCCGATATGCCGCTGGGTCGCCCCGGTGAAGGCGCCGCGCTCATGGCCGAAGAGCTCGCTCTCGATCAGCTCCCTTGGGATCGCCGCCATGTTGATGGCAACGAACGATCCGGCGCGGCGCGGCCCGTAATCGTGCAACGCCTTGGCCACCAGTTCCTTGCCAGTGCCGGATTCGCCGGAGATCATCACGGTCAGGTCGGTGGCGATCAACCGGGCGAGCGTCCGGTAGATCTCCTGCATGGCGGGAGAGCTGCCGATCAGGGGCAGCTGCTCCTCCTCGCCGCGGGCGTCGTCGCGCCGTTCGGGGCGGCCGGTGGGCTGGGACAACGCCTTCTTGACGACGGCGACCAGCTCGTTCAGGTCGAATGGCTTGGGCAGGTATTCGAACGCCCCGCGCTGGGCCGCCTTGACCGCCGTCAGCAGGGTGTTCTGGGCGCTCATCACGACGATCCGAAGATCGGGGCGCAGCTTGCGGATCCGGGGCAGAAGATCGAGCCCGTTCTCGTCGGGCAGCACGACATCGGTGATCACCAGGTCGCCCTCGCCGTCCTCGACCCATTTCCACAGGGTGGCGGCGTTGGACGTGGCCCGGACCATGTAGCCGTTGCGGCTCAGCGCCTGGGTCACGACCACGCGGATGGCCTGGTCGTCATCCGCGACCAGAATTGTGCTTTCCGCCATCAGGCACCCTCCTTTTCGCGGTACGCAGGCAGATACACCCGAAACGTCGTGCACCCGGGCTCGCTGGAGAACTCGATCATGCCGCCGTGATCGCCGATGATCTTGGCCACCAGGGCGAGGCCGAGGCCGGTGCCGCCGGACTTGGTGGTCACGAAGGGATCGAACAGATGGGCCTGGATGTCCTCCGGGATTCCCTCGCCGTTATCGCTGATGGTGATGACCAGGGGCAACTGGGTGCGCCGGTCGGAGCCCGGCCGGGCAAGGCGCAGGCCGTGCTGGTAGCCCGTCGATATCGAAATCTCGCCGTTCTGTTCCGCCACCGCCTCGGCGGCGTTCTTCAACAGGTTGAGGAACACCTGAATCAATTGGTCCCGGTCTCCCGCCACCGCCGGCAGGGACGGGTCATAGCGTTCGCGGAAACGGACATGGCGGGCGAAACCGTTTTCCGCGAGCTTCCGCACATGTTCCAGCACCTGGTGAATATTGACCGCGGACTGCCCCATGGTGGGCGGCTGGGAAAACGCCTCCATGCTGTCGACCAGGGCGCAGATGCGATCGGTCTCGTCGCAGATCAGGCGGGTCAGTTCGCGATCCTCGTCGCTGGCGCCCTGTTCCAGAAGCTGGGCCGCGCCGCGTATTCCCGAAAGCGGGTTCTTGACCTCATGGGCCAGCACCGCCGCCATGCCGGTCAACGACCGCGCCGCGCTGCGGCTCGAGATCTCGCCGGTCATCTTGGAGGCGATGGTGCGGTCGTGGAAGGACACCACGATGGCCCCGGGATCGTCGGCGATGGGCGCCACCTGGATGGTGACCAACCGGGTGCCCGTGCGCGGCGTCTGCAAGGCGACGCCGTATTCCGACAGGCTGCTGCCGGAGCGCCGCACCTGATCAATCATCACGAACAGGGGTCCGTCGGCGGGTACCAGATCGCCCAGCTTGCGGGCGCACAACCACGATGAACTGGCATCGAAGAACTGTTCCGTCGCCTGGTTGACGTAGCGGACCCCGCCATCGGGATCGATCACCAAGACCGGATCGGCCAGCGAATTCAGCACCGCCTCGTGGCTGCCATTGGGACCACTTCCGGAGGGCCGCCTCGTATCGGGCTGGGCCTCGCTCATGCCGCCGCCGGGCAGGCTTGGGGTCCGGCGCCGTCGGCCTCGGCCTCGGCCGCGATGCGAAAGAATTCGGCGACCGAATCCCGCACCGCCTGCGGCTCGTCGAGACCGAAGAGCGCGCCGCGGAACCGCGCGCTTCCGGGCAACCCCTGGACATACCAGCCAAGATGCTTGCGCGCGATGCGCACACCCCGGCGGGTCCCATGGTGAGCCAGGATATCCTCAAAATGGCCAAGTGCGTGGGCGGCGCGAAATTCGACGGAGGGCGCCGCCGGCCGCTGGCCGGTCTTGAGAAACCGCGCCACCTGGCCGGGCAGCCAGGGCCGGCCGCAGGCGGCCCGGCCGATCATCACCCCATCGGCGCCCGACAGCGCCATGGCGCGCACCGCATCGTCGAAACCGGCGATATCGCCATTGACGACGACCGGAATGGAGACCGCCTCTTTCACCTTGCGCACCGCCGACCAATCGGCGCGTCCGGTGTAGAATTGGCAACGGGTGCGGCCATGGACGGTGACCATCTGCACGCCCGCCGCCTCGGCGATGCGCGCGACGCTGGGCGCGTTGAGGCTGTGATCGTCCCAGCCCAAGCGAATTTTCAAGGTCACCGGCAGGGACACCGCGGCCACCGCGGCCTCGAGGATGCGGCCCACCAACCCCTCGTCGCGCATCAAGGCGGAGCCGGCATGCTTGTTGACGATCTTCTTGACCGGGCATCCCATGTTGATATCGATCACCGCGGCCCCCCGGTCGGCATTGAGGCGCGCCGCCTCGGCAATGACCTCTGGCTCGCAGCCGGCCAGCTGCACCGCCATGGGAAATTCCTCGGCTTCGGTGGCAGCCAGCTTCATCGACTGGGCCGTCTTTCGGACCATGGCCTGGCTCGCGATCATTTCGGAAACCACAAGCCCGGCACCCAGCCGCTTGACCACGCGGCGGAACGGCAGGTCGCTGACCCCCGACATCGGGGCCAGCAGCACGGGGTCGCGCAAGGCGATGGGACCGATTTGAATGTTCATAGAATAAGCATATGCCCAGGCTGACTATTTCGCGGGCACATTAACGACGGGTTCAACGCGAAACAAGGGTTTCCCGCAGCCTCGGGCGGCGACACGGCGCCCGAGTGCCTAAGCGATAATCACATCCGTCACGAATTTCACGCCGGGATATCCCAGGGTGAGCAGCAAATAAGCGATCAACAGGTAGCGCGCCGCCCGGCGGCCGGCCAGGCCCGTCACCCGATGGACGAGGAGCAACCCGACGATCACGGCGAAGGACAGGATGGACAGCAGGACCTTGTGATTGAATTCCAGGATCACGCCATGATCGAGGACCTCGATGACCATGCCGGTGGCGAGCCCCAGCCCCAGGACCACCGCCGAGGCGGTGAGCAGGCGGACCTGCAGGCTTTCGCCCTCGGACACCGACGGCAGCAGAGCGGTCAGCCGCGCCGGGCGCCGCGCCTTCAAGGCGCGCTCCTGGAGCACCACGCCGAGCGCGGCGACCGCGGCCAGAGTGATCAGCGCATAGGTCAGGACCGAGACGGCGATGTGCAGATTGAGCCACGCCGCCGCCGCGGTCGCGGGGGCCGGCCGGCCCGGCACCTGGGCCCAGACCGTGGCGATCAGCCCGAGCAGGACGGTATAGGGCGCGAACAGGCAGATCAGCCGCGCAAAGGCGGCGCTGGCCGCGGCGACGATCATGAACAACACCAGGGAAAGCGAGATGGTGATCCACAGGCTGGGCCCGATGCCGGTGCGCCACCCCGCCGCATGAATCGCCCAGGTCCAGGCCAAGGCCCCCGCCGCCGCCGCCGCCAGCACCGCCCAGAAGGCGGCGCCGCGAACGTCTTCGCCCGCCTGACGGCCGCGCAGGTAGGGAAGAAGCGCCGCCGGCACCAGCGCCGCCAGGGCGGAAAGATTAAACAGGAGCGGATTCATGGCGCACCACTATAGCACCGTTTCCCAAAGGGATAGCCGGGCGGACGGAACCGCCCGGCCCGAGGGCCGCATAAATTTTATGTCAAATTGCGGCGGATCCGATAGTGAACCTTTTCCGTTCATAACTATATACGTTAATGTGGAGATATAAATCTTCGACCCATTCGGAGTGAAAGACATGTATGCACGTTCACTTTTCCCGGCACACCAGGCGGGTTATTTCGCGCGCCTCGGTGCCGTTCTCATCGTCAGCCTCGGTCTGGTGGCCTGCGCCCAGGACGCCGGTCCCAAGGAACGCGGCGGCACGGTGGTCGGCGCCGTCGCCGGCGGCCTGCTCGGATCGACCATCGGCAAGGGCCGCGGCCAGGTGGCCGCCATCGCGATCGGCGCTGTCCTCGGCGGCATCGTCGGGACAGAGGTCGGCAAGTCCCTCGACCGGGCGGACCGTGCCTACATGCACCGCACCACCCAGGAGTCCCTTGAAAACGGACGGACCGGTGAAACCTCGAGCTGGGTCAACCCCGACAACCAGCACGCCGGCACGGTGACGCCGACCCGCACCCTTCCTCCAGAGCCAGGCCAAACCGGGCCATGCCGCGAGTTCCAGCAGACCGTCAGCATCGGTGGACGATCGGAACAAGCCTACGGCACGGCGTGCCGCCAGGCCGACGGCAGCTGGAAGATCCAGAACTAGTCCCCGCCGCATGGGCTGGCGGCGGCGGGCCTTGCCGCGGCGCGCCTCCGGATGAGGTGATCATGGTCCTTGGCAGGGCTGCGCGGCGCGGCTAACCTCGTGCCTCATGGCTGAGGACGAAACATGGCCGGCTGCGTCGCCTTGATCGCCGCCGCGGGAAGCGGCACCCGCCTCGGCGGCCCCCTCCCGGGTGGAGACCAGCCGCCCGGAACGGCCCCGCCGAAGCAATACCGGACCCTTGCCGGCCGGCCCCTGCTGGCCCATTGCGCGACCGCCTTTCTGCAGTCCGGCGGCGTCGATGCCGTCGCCGCGGTCATCGGCGCCGACGACCGCGCCTTCTACGACGAGGCGGTCGGGCACCTGCCCCTCCGCGAACCCGTGATCGGCGGCCCAACGCGCCAGGACTCGGTGCGCCGCGGCCTCGAAAGCCTCAGCGACGCGGGGTACGATACGGTTCTCATCCACGACGGCGCCCGCCCCTTGGTCCCCCGCGATGTGATCGGCCGCACGCTCGCCGCGCTGGCGACCCATGACGGCGCGGTGCCCGCCATCGCCGTCAGCGACAGCCTCAAGCGGGGCGCCGACAACACCATCGTCGAGGCCGTCGACCGCGCCGGCCTCTACCGCGCCCAGACCCCACAAGGCTTCCACTTTGCAGCCATTCTCGCGGCCCACCGGCAGGCGGCCTCGGGCGGCCGCACCGATTTTACCGACGATGCCGCCGTGGCCGCCGCCGCCGGGCTCCGCATCGCCTTGGTCGAGGGATCGGAGGACAACCTCAAGATCACCACGGCGGGTGACCTGGCGCGGGCCGAACGGATGCTGGCCCAAGGCGGGGAGGTCCGCACCGGCCAGGGGCTTGACGTCCACGCCTTCGGCGAACCGGGAAGCGGGCCGGTGCGGCTCGGCGGCATCGACATCGCCTTCGACCGCGGCCTTGCCGGCCATTCCGACGCCGACGCGGCATTGCACGCCGCCACCGACGCGATCCTGGGTGCGCTTGCCGAAGGCGACATCGGCAGCCATTTCCCGCCGACCGAGTCCGCCTGGAAGGATGCCGATTCAGCCACCTTCCTGAGCCATGCGGCGGCGCTCTTGAAAGGGCGCGGCGGCGTGCTCGTGAACCTCGATCTCACCATCATCTGCGAAGCGCCCAAGATAGCCCCCCACCGGGCCGCCATGCGGGCCCGGATCGCGGAAATCCTCGCCACCACGGTGGAGCGCGTCAGCGTCAAGGCCACCACCACGGAAGGATTGGGCGCGCTGGGCCGGGGCGACGGCATCGCCGCCCAGGCCGTCGCCACCATCCGGCTGGGCGGCGGCGGGTCATGAGCGCGCCGCCGCCGGCCGGCATGTCCTCCTCCCCCCTGCCCCGGGGCTTGAGCTTCTGGAGCGCCCCGGCACTGCTCTCCACGTGGTTCGGCACCGGGCTGCTGCCCAAGGCGCCGGGCACTTGGGGGTCGCTTGCCGCCTTGCCGGTCGCCTGGGCACTGGCGGCAAAGATCGGGCCCTGGGCGGTGGCGGCGGCCGGGGCGGCGCTGTTCGTCCTCGGCCTGTGGGCGGTGACGCGCTACCTCGCCCATGCGCGGCAAAAGGATCCCGGCCCGGTGGTGATCGACGAGGTCGCGGCCCAGCTCCTCGCCGTGGCGCCGGCGGGCCTCGACCCGGTCGCCTTCGGCTTGGGATTCATCCTGTTTCGGACATTCGATATCCTCAAGCCCTGGCCCCTGAAGCGCCTTGAGCGACTGCATCCCGACGCCCTCGGGGTGATGGCGGACGATCTCGGCGCGGCCTTTTACACCTCCCTATGTTTGGCGATTTATTTCATTTTGAATGAGAGGGTTAATGTACTTTTCTAAATCGACACTTGAGGCAGCCGATACCCTCGTGCACGCCGCCTGGACCAAGGGCCTCACGCTCGCCACGGCGGAATCCTGCACCGGCGGCCTGATCGCCGCGGCGATCACCGAGGTGGCCGGCGCCTCCAGCGTCTTCATGCGCGGTTTCGTCACCTATGCCAATGAGGCCAAGGTGGAGGTCTTGGGGGTGCCCGAAGCGGTGCTGGAGCGCGTCGGCGCGGTCAGCGAGGAGGTCGCGCGCGCCATGGCCGAGGGGGCGCTGGCGCGGGCGGATACCGACGTCGCGGTCTCGGCCACCGGGATCGCGGGGCCGGGCGGCGGCAGCGATGCCAAACCCGTCGGCCTGGTGCACCTGGCAGCGGCCCGGCGGGGCGGCGCCACGATCCACGAACGGGTGGTTTTCTCGGGCGACCGTCAATCGGTGCGCGCCCAAGCCGTGGAAACCGCGCTTGCGCTTCTGCTGCAACAAGTCGAAACTGCGCCGGCCCGCCCCTGACCGGTCCCCGCCGCCACACGTCGAACCTTCCGCATTGCGATCCTCCATGACCCCTCCCCCCGGCCCTGCCGCCCCCCGCCTCATCACCATCCGCAGTTTCATCGGCATCACCCTGATGACGGTGCTGATCTTCGTGGTCGGCGGCATCGTCCTGGTGAAGCTCGATCCCACCATCTTCGCCCCCGAGCGCGCGGTGCTGGACAAGCTGCTATGGGCGGCACTGCTGGCCAACGTCGGGGTCTTGGCCTCGACCGGCTATGTGCTCGGCACCCGCACGGTGCAGGGCTGGGGCCTGATCCGGCTGGAGCCGCCCAGCCCTCGCTGGGTGCTGATCGCGCTAGCGACGGCGGCGGCGCTGTTCTTCGCGGGCGAAAGGTTGGACGCCCTGTTCGAGTTCGGCGTCCTGGACAGCGCCCGGACCAATTACGGCCCCAGCCTCAAGACCCAGATCGGGCTGATCGGGCTGTTCGTGGTCCTCGGCGTGGTGGTGCCGATCCCGCTGGAGATCTATTTCCGCGGCGTTCTGTTCAACTTCCTGCGCGGCCTGATCACCGAGGAAGCGGCCATCGGCCTGTCGTCGATCCTTTACGGCTTGCTGTTCTTCAATCCCGCGGCGCCGATCAACATCGCCTACGGCATCGCCCACGGCGCCGTGCTGTGCCTGCTCTACGTGCGGTCCGGCACCCTGTGGACGGCGATCGTCGCCAACGGGGCGCTCGGCGCCTTGACCGTCGCCAAGCTGGCCTGGGGCTAGGCTCCACCCGCTCCCTCCGCCCCCTCACGCCCCGCTCTACAAGGGCCGCGCGGTTTGGGCTATCCTGGCGCCAGCAATCGAGGGGGAGCACCACCATGAAGACACGCGCAGCCCTGGCCGTGAAGGCCGGAAGCCCGCTTGAGATCACCGAGGTCGACTTGGAAGGCCCCAAGGCGGGCGAGGTGCTGGTGGAGGTCAAGGCGACCGGCATCTGCCACACCGACGAATTCACCCTGTCCGGCGCCGATCCGGAGGGCCTGTTCCCGGCCATCCTGGGGCACGAGGGCGCCGGCGTGGTGGTGGAGACCGGCGAAGGCGTGACCAGCGTCAAGCCCGGCGATCACGTGATCCCGCTCTACACGCCGGAATGCCGGCAATGCGAATACTGCCT
>Ga0224512_10001730_pt1 | contig 20681 bp, 16 predicted proteins | sample SF_May12_sed_USG_4_FD_169103 | JGI IMG/M metagenome (GOLD analysis project Ga0224512, IMG submission 169103) | Sediment microbial communities from San Francisco Bay, California, United States - SF_May12_sed_USGS_13 | ecosystem: Environmental > Aquatic > Marine > Sediment | place: USA... | reverse complement strand
CCGCGCCATCAGCCGCGAGCCGGTGACCTATGTGCGCAACATCTACAAGTACTACGTCGCCTACAAGACGGCGACGGCGCTGCGCGCCGCGCGCGAGGCGGCCCGCGGCGGGCGCGACTGAGGGCGGCGGGGATCGACGGCTCCGGGGAACAGGGCGCATGTACGACATCGGCGACACCGTCATCGTCAACGACCGCATGCAGCGCGACTACCGGTACGAGATCGCCGCCCCGGCCGGGGCCGATTTCATGCCGGGCTTCGCGCCGCGCTTCGCGCCGGCGGAGATGCTGGCGATGGGCGTCTTCGAGGGCAAGTACTGCAACGACTGCCGCGGCGAGCTTCCCGCCGGCTGGTTCGCCGGGGCGCGCATCGCCGACCGGCCGGACCCGGCGCTCAACTGCTTCGGCGTCAAGAGCCGCCAGCCCCTGTCGCACTGGCGAAAGAAAGGCTGGATCGTCGGCCCCGACCCGCGCGGCTGGTTCCAGTGGTACTGCCGCTACTGGCTGGGGCGGCGGCTGCCGGAGGTCGACGAACGCCAGGTCAAGCGCTGGCGCGGCTTCGCCCGCCACGCCGGGCAGATTCGCGCCAACTGCGAGCCGGGCGATCTGTTCTGCCGCCCGCGCCAGCGCCAGGCGCTGCTGCAATGGTCGCACGACCCGTTCATCTGAAGCCGCCGCGATTGCGCGAGGGCCGATTCGCCCGTGCTGAAACCCGCAGAAAACGCCTTTGCATGGGGTTGAATGCCCACGCAGGGCTGCGCGGGGGCCCGGCGCGGATTATTCCGCCGCCTCGTGCAGGCGAAAAATCTCGACGTGACCGGGCCGCGTCTCGACCACCTTGCGCGGCGGCGAGGCGTCGCGGGCGTGATCGAAGACCTGGCCGATCAGCACCGCGTCGACGGTGCGCCCATCGGCGGCCAGCGGCATGAACAGGCGGCAGGTGCGGATCGACCCGCCGATATCCCAGCGGAACGCGCTTTCCGACAGCACGGCGCAGCGTTTGGCGATGACGTCGGCGAACAGGCCTTCGAGGAATTCGCGGTAGCTCCCTGTCATGATCTCGTCGAGAAACCGCCCGGTGAAATCCGCGCCCCATTCGGCGACCATTCTGGTGCCGACCAGGCGATAGCGGACGCGCTGCCCGCCCTCGACGACGTCGGCCAGCACCACGAAGGGCAGCACCGCCGGGCCGATCGCGGTCGGGTCGATAACGTCGCGCGCGGGCAGGCGCTTGCCGCGGAACAGCGCGCGCCAGTAACGGTAAAGCTGCTGGAGCCGCGGATCGTCGATCCGTCCGCGAAATATAACGTCGCCGGCCTTTGCCACGATGCAACCTGTCCGTGTCTATGAGGAATGCGCATACTTAGGTAGTTTGTCGCGCACAATACACAAGGGTTGATCTGCGCGACCGCGGCGCAAGGCCGGGACAGGCGCCCGTGCGGGCATGAAACGCGGCGCTATTTCTCGTGCGCGAGGAACTCGGCCGAAGCCACCGTCGCGTCGTGCAGCAGCTCGTCGGCCAGCATCCGGGTCATGGTGGCGACGGCGTCGAGCGGATAATCCGGCGAGGCGGTGTCGCCATACTTGCCGGCGGCCACCAGCTGCGCCGACGCGGTGATGCACGATCCGATCAGGATTGCTCTGCGGTTATCGGTCATCTCACTGTCCTTTGTTCGGGAGGGTTGCGGCACACGCCCGAGGATAGCAGCGATGCGGCGTTTTGCGCGATCCGCAAATCGTCCCAGCCCTGTGCCGGCTGCCATGCAGGAAACGCAGACCCGGGGACTCCGCCCCGCCTTGTGGTAGAATGCGACGCATGATCACGCGGCGCGCGTTGCTGGGCACACTGGGGACTTTCGGCCTGATGGCCGCTTGCGGCCGGGGCCGTGCCGCCGCCGCCGCCGGACCGGTGCTGACGCGCGCTATTTCGGGCAGCGGCGAACTGCTGCCGGTGATCGGCATGGGCTCGTGGATCACCTTCGATGTCGGCGAGAATCCGGCGCGACGGGCGGTGCGGGCCGACGTGCTGCGCACCTTCTTGGAGGCCGGCGGGACGGTGATCGATTCGTCGCCGATGTACGGCTCGTCGGAAGCGGTGATCGGCTGGTGCCTCACGCGCATCGGCGGCGGGCGCGCCCCGTTCGCGGCAACCAAGGTGTGGACGCGGGGGCGCTGGATGGGGCAGCAGCAGATGCGCCATTCGGCGGAACTGTGGGGCATCCCGCGCTTCGACCTCTTGCAGGTCCACAATCTGGTCGACTGGGGGGTTCATCTGGAGACGCTGATGGCCATGAAGGCAGCCGGAGAGCTACGCTATACCGGTGTGACCACCTCGCACGGAAGGCGGCACGGGGCGCTTGCGCACATCATGGCCGAAGAACCGGTCGACTTCGTGCAGTTCACCTACAACATCCTCGACCGCGAAGCGGAGTCGCGGCTGCTGCCGCTGGCCGCCGAACGCGGACTTGCGGTGATCGTAAACCGGCCGTTCCGGCGCGGCGCCCTGTTCGACCTGTTCGAGCGCCACCCCCTGCCGCTCTGGGCGCACGAGTTCGACGCCGCCAACTGGGCGCAGTTCTTCCTCAAATACATCGTCTCGCACCCGGCTGTGACCTGCGCGATTCCCGCGACCAGCCGGGTCGACCACATGCAAGAGAACATGGGCGCGCTGTACGGCCGCCTGCCCGACGCCGCCATGCGGAGGCGGATGGTGCGGCATGTGGAGGGACTATAGGTTCCCGCTCGCGTTCGGCCGAAAAAGGTCCGCGGACGCATCGAGATATGTGCAGTATTACGCGGCGTCAGGCGCTCGCTACGCGATATCCCACAGTCGGGAAATGGACCGCGACGCGCCCGACGCGATCGTCCTCGCGGAGGATGGCGAACTCGTGGCGGCGCAGGCTGAGGACTTGGCCCTTGACGACGAAACCGCCACCATCGGGCGTCACCGTTACCGCATCGCCGGGTGTCAGGCCACGCGGGTCGCCGGGGTCCGGTGTTTCGGGCGTCGCGGGCTCGAAGGCGCGGGCGGTCTCCAGCGCCTCGCCCGACGTCATATCGGCGGGATTGCCGTGGCCGATCGCCTTCACCCGTTCCTCCCACGCGCAGAGGCTGGGGAACTGTTGCAGGAAGCCCGGGCCGCCGTCCCACCGCCCGCGGACGAACCAGGTCAGGTACCAGGCCAGCGCGTCGGGCAGGCCCGGCGCATCGCCCAGCATGAATTTGCGCCCCGTCGCCAGCCGTTCCTCGATCCATCCAAACTGCGCGCGCAGCCGGACAATGCTGTTGGCCAGGTCGGCTTCCAGCTTTTCCATGTTCCAGTCCGACCCGAAATAGATGCGGCCGCGGTCGCGCACGAATTCGGGCGGCATCTTCTGATGCTCGGCCCCGAACACGACCTCCAGCACGGTCTGGAAGAAGGGGCCGTCGGTCCAGCGCGAGACACCCCACGCCATGCCGTCCCCGCCGCCGGGATAGAGCGTCGGTTCGGGATGGCGCTCCTGTATGGCGCGGGCGATACAGAGGCTGTCGCAGAAGACATCCGCGCCGATCTGCATCACCGGTGTAAGCCGGTAGCCGCCGGTCAGCGGCATCAGGTCAGGCTTTGGCGGCAGGCGCGGAATCTCGACGGACCGCCAATCCAGCCCCTTGATGCCCAGTACGACGCGAATCTTTTCGGAAACCGGCGACTGCGGATAGTGATGCAGGATGATGTCCAGCATGACCTTACGTTCTCTTCGGTTATCGATGTTGGCCGCCAATAGGGGCAGAGTTCGGCGGCAGGTGCAAGGTTGTCGCTAAGCCGCCACGCATTTCCTTTCGCCGCAAACGGCGTGGTGGGACGGCACTGTATTTCGCCGGCGCCACGACCCTCATTGCACAGGCCCCGGCGGCCGGGGCCCGCAGCCGCAAGCTGATCCAGCGCAAAGCCAGGCGGCCCAGATTGCGCTATGGGAGTCCCTGCTTGCGCGGAGTCGGCGCCGGCCTGCTCTCTCTGCCGATAATGCGCCGCACCGGGGCCGGGCTGGAGCCACTCGAACCTGAAGAGAACCGGACCATGACCGACCACAGACCACTGATCTCGCACAGCGTCGCCGGCATTGCCGTCTCCGCCATCAAGGAAATGGCGATGCGCGCCGCCAAGATCCGGGACACGGCCTCGCTGACCTGGGGCGTGCCCTCCTTCCGCACGCCGGAGCATATCCGCCACGCGGTGAAACGGGCGCTGGAGAACGACCCGGACATCGGCAAATACACCCTGCCCGACGGCCTGCCGCAGCTGCGCGCCGCCGCCGCCGACACGCATCGCACGGCCACCGGCAGCGCCGTCGATCCCGACCGCAACGTCACCGTCACCGCCGGCAATATGGAGGGGGTCAAGACGCTGCTGCGCGCGATCCTCGACCCGGGCGACGAGGTCATCGTCACCGACCCGGGCTTCGCCTCGCATTTCATCCAGATCGGCCTGGTCGGCGCAAAGGCGGTGTTCTGGCGGCTGGATGAGGCGCGCGACTGGGCACTGGATCTCGAGGCCCTGCCCGGCCTCGTCACCGTACGCACTAAGGCCATTCTGCTGGTCAGCCCGTCCAATCCGACCGGCCGGATCTTCACCCGGGACGAACTGCTGGCGGTCGGGCGGCTCGCCGCGGAACGCGGTCTGCTGGTTATCCTCGACGATCCTTATTGCCATTTCATTTACGAGAACCGGGAGCGGTATTTTAATCTCTCTTCCGTTGCCGAACTTGCCGACCATGTCGCCTATCTCTTCACCTTCTCGAAATGCCACGCGATGAGCGGCTGGCGGCTTGGCTATGCGATCCTGCCGGACTGGCTGAAACGCGAAATCCTCAAGGTGCATGACGCGACCATGATCTGCGCGCCCAGAATCTCGCAGGTCGCGGGGCTGGCGGCGCTGCGCGGCGAGCAGGATCACCTGCAGGACTTCGAGACCAGGCTGGCCAATCGGCGTGAGCTGATCTGCGCGCGGCTGGACGCCGTGCCCCATGTCTTCGACTATGTAAAACCGGAGGGCGCCTATTACGTCTTCCCCCGCATCCTCGCGAATCACAGGGACTCAAATGAGTTTTCGATTCGCCTGCTGGAGGAGGCGAAAGTCGTCGTCACCCCCGGCCGCGCCTTCGGCCCCGCCGGCGAGCACCATGTCCGCATGGCCTTCTGCGTCGACGAGCCGGTGATCGAGACGGCCTTCGATCGGCTGGAGACCCATTTCGGGCGTTGACGCGCGTGGATGACCGGCGCCCGGCGCGCTCAGCCGCGTGGCGGCCATACGACTAGGGATCATGTCTGATTCTTGGCCCGGAGCCGTGGCGGCCACTGCCGCAATGAAATATTCTTGCGTTCTTTCACTTCCGTGAAAAAATCGTCTTGATTTTTCACGGATGCGGATGGAGCATCCAGCGGCCGGTGCAAAGCGGTTTTGGAGGATGTGCGCGTGTCGGAACCACGGCTCTCGGGCCCGGACGGCGAGACCGGCGAGGGCATCCTCGTCGGCCAGCAGATCCGCGACCTGCGCAAGGCCAAGGGGCTGACGATCACGGCGCTGGCCGACCGCATCGACCGCTCGGTCGGCTATGTCAGCCAGATCGAACGCAACCTCTCGGAACTCTCGATCCCCGACCTGAAGCGCGTCGCCGAGGCGCTGGAGGTCCAGATCAGCTGGTTCTTCCATCCGACGGCGGCGGTGCCGGCGGCGGAGCGCGACTACATCGTGCGCCGCGGCAACCGGCGACGGCTCAGCCTGACCGGTATCGGCGTCACTGAGGAGTTGCTGTCCCCCAGCCTGGGCGGCGCGAGCGAGCTGGTGCTGACCCGGATTCCGCCGCGCAGCACGACGGGCCAGGAATTCGTCACCCGCAAGGCCGAGGAATCGGGCCTCGTGTTGCAGGGCCGGATGGAGCTGTGGGTCGAGGACCGGCATTTCCTGCTGGAGCAAGGCGACAGTTTCTGCTTCCGGCCTGACGAATCCCACCGCGTGGCGAACCCGGGCGACAGCGAATGCGTCGTCGTCTGGGTCATCACGCCGCCGGTCTATTGAGAAAATCGAAGGGACTTAGGAACCAATGAGCAAGGAACTACCGAAACAGGCGCGCGTCGTCGTCATCGGCGGCGGCGTTGTCGGCTGCAGCACCGCCTACCACCTGACCAAGCTGGGCTGGAAGGACGTGGTGCTGCTGGAGCGCAGGCAGTTGACCTGCGGCACCACCTGGCACGCCGCCGGGCTGGTCGGGCAGCTGCGCGCGACGATGAACCTGACGCGGCTCGCCCAGTACACCGCCGGGCTCTATGCGACGCTGGAGGAGGAAACCGGCCTCGCCACGGGCTTCTTGCAGCGCGGCAGTGTCGGCTTGGCCCTGCACGACGAGCGCATGGAGGAACTCAGGCGCGGCGCCTCGATGGCCAAGACCTTCGGGCTCGAGGTCGAAATCGTCGGGCCCGAGGAGATCAAGCGCTACTGGCCGCTGGTCAACACCGACGGCGTCGTCGGCGGGGTATTCCTGCCCAAGGACGGCCAGTGCAACCCGACCGACACCACGCAGGCGCTGGCCAAGGGCGCGCGGATGGGCGGCGCCCAGATTTTCGAGAACGTCAAGGTCACGCGCGTGCTGACCAGGGACGGCCGCGCCGTCGGCGTCGCCACCGACCAGGGCGAGATCGCATGCGAGTACGTCGTCAATTGCGGCGGCATGTGGGGCCGCGAGATCGGCCATTCGGTGGGCGTCAACACGCCGCTGCACGCCTGCGAGCATTTCTACATCGTCACCGAACCGATCGATGAACTCTCGCGCGACCTGCCGGTCATGCGGGTGCCCGACGAGTGCGCCTATTACAAGGAGGACGCCGGCAAGCTGCTGTTGGGCGCCTTCGAGCCGGGCTCCAAACCCTGGGGCATGGACGGCATTCCGGAGGATTTCTGCTTCGACGAGCTGCCGGAGGATGTCGAGCATTTCGCGCCGGTGCTGGAGGCAGCGATGAACCGCCTGCCGATCCTCGAGAAGGCCGGCATCCGCACCTTCTTCAACGGGCCGGAGAGCTTTACGCCGGACAACGCCTATCTGCTGGGCGCCGCGCCGGAGCTGCAGAACTTCTTCATGGCCTGCGGCTTCAATTCGATCGGCATCCAGTCGGCCGGCGGCGCCGGCAAGGTGCTCTCGGAGTGGATCGTCGAGGGCCATCCGCCGATGGACTTGTGGGACGTCGACGTGCGCCGCATGATGCCGTTCCAGGGCAACCGGCACTATCTGCGGGAGCGCGTATCGGAGACGCTGGGCCTGCTGTACGACATGCACTGGCCGTACCGGCAGTACGAGACCGGGCGCGGCGCCCGGCAGTCGATCCTGCACGACCGGCTGGCCGCGCGCGGCGCCTGTTTCGGTACCGTTGCCGGCTGGGAGCGCGCCAACTGGTTCGCGCCGGACGGCGTCGCGCCGAAATACGAATACAGCTACGGCCGCCAGAACTGGTTCGAATATGCGAAGGCGGAGCACTTGGCGGTGCGCGAGACCGTCGGCCTGTTCGACATGTCGAGCTTCGCCAAGTTCCTTGTCCAGGGCCGCGATGCCGCGACGGTGCTGCAGGCGATCTGCGCCAACGATGTCGGGGTCGAGCCGGGCCGCGTCGTCTATACCCAGTGGCTGAACGAGCGCGGCGGGATCGAGGCCGACCTGACGGTCACGCGCCTCGCCGAGGACCGCTACCAGGTGACCACGGCCGCGGCCTCGGCGGTGCGCGATATGGACTGGCTGCAGCGTCACATCGCGGACGACTCGCACGCCGTCGTGACCGACGTCACTTCGGCCCAGGCGGTGCTTCCGGTGATGGGGCCGAACGCCCGTGCACTGTTGCAGAAGGTCACCGATGCCGACCTGTCGATCGAGGGCTTTCCGTTCGGCACGGCACAGGACATCGAGATCGGCTACGCCAGGGTGCTGGCCCAGCGCATCACCTATGTCGGCGAGCTTGGCTGGGAACTCTATATCCCGACCGAGTTCGCACCCGACGTGTTCGACCGCATCATGGCGGCGGGACAAGAATTCGGGCTGAAGCTGTGCGGCCTGCACGTGCTGGATTCGTGCCGCATCGAGAAGGCGTTCCGCCATTTCGGGCACGACATCACCGACGAGGACACGCCGATCGAGGCCGGGCTCGCTTTCGCCTGTGCCTTCGACAAGGCGATTCCGTTCATCGGCCGCGATGCGCTGTTGCGCCAGAAGGCGGCCGGAGCCCCGGCCAAGCGCATGCTGCAGTTCAGGCTGGAGGACCCCGGGCCGCTGCTCTATCACAACGAGCCGGTATACAAGGACGGCGCGATCGTGGGCTACACCTCGTCGGGCAATTACGGGCATTTCCTGGGCGGCGCCATCGGCATGGGCTACGTGAGGCAGGAGGGCGGCGTGACCGCCGACTGGGTCGGCTCGGGCGGCTGGGAGATCGAAGTCGCCGGGACGCGTATCCCGGCCTCCGCCAGCCTGCGGCCGATGTACGATCCCAAGGCCGAACGGGTGAAAATTTAGATCGCGTGTGGGCAGGCGGGCACCGCCCCGGATCTTGAGGGAGAACGGAGATGACGGAAGTGCGAAAGAGGGGACAGCGCAGGGGCGGACGCGCGGCGCGGCAGGCGGAGCGCGCGGCGCCGCTGCACGAGGATCTGCGGCCGGTGCGCCCCGGCATGGAAGGCGGCCGGTACACACCGCTGACCGAAGCGGAGGTCCTGAAGATCCACGGCGCCGCGCTGGACGTGCTGGAGACGGTGGGGCTGTGCGACGCCATCCCGTCCTGCATCGAGGCGGTCACCGCGGCCGGCGGCCGGATGAGCGATAGCGGACGGTTGCTGTTCCCGCGCGCGCTGATCGAGGACACCATCGCCAGGGCGGCCCGGCGCTTTCCGGTCTACGCCCAGAACCCGGCCCAGGACATGGAGCCGTGGGGCAAGAGGGTCTATTTCGGCACCGCCGGGGCAGCGGTCCACATGGTCGACGCGATGACCGGCGAGCACCGGGATTCGACCCTGGCCGACCTCTACGACATCGCCCGCCTGGTCGATACGCTGGACCACGCGGCCTTCTATCAGCGCTCGGTGACCGCCCGCGACATGCTGAGCGGCCACGATCTCGACATCAACACGCTCTACGCCTGCATCTCCGGCACCACCAAGCATGTCGGCACCAGCTTCGTCTCGCCCCGCAATGTCGAGGAAGGGTTGCAGATGCTGCACCGCGTGGCGGGCGGCGAGGACAAATGGCGCGAACGCCCGTTCGTGTCGATGTCGTGCTGCTTCGTGGTGCCGCCGCTGAAATTTGCCGAGGATGCCTGCGCCTGCCTGGAGGCGGCGGTGCATGGCGGCATGCCGGTCCTGCTGTTATCGGCGGGGCAGGCCGGGGCGACCAGCCCGGCGGCGCTGGCCGGCGCGGTGGTGCTGCAGGTTGCCGAATGCCTCGCCGGGCTCGCCTATGTCAACGCCGTCCGGCCCGGCGCCGTCGCCATCATGGGGCCATGGCCGTTCGTCTCGGACCTGCGCAGCGGCGCGATGAGCGGCGGCAGCCCGGAACAGGGCCTGTTGTCGGCGGCCTGCGCCCAGATGATGCATTTCTACGACCTGACCGGCGGATTGCCCGCGGGCATGACCGATTCGAAGCTGCCCGACGCCCAGGCCGGCGCGGAAAAAGGCTTCACCAACGTCATCGCCGGGGTGGCCGGGGCCAACATGGTCTACGAGTCGCTGGGCATGCATGCCAGCCTCCTGAGCACCTGCCTGGAGAGCTATGTCATCGACAACGACACCCTGGGCGCCGCCATGCGCGTGGTGCGCGGCATCGATGTCACCGACGAGAGCCTGTCGGTGGATGTGATCCGCCAGGTCTGCCTGGACGGGCCGGGGCATTTTCTCGGCAGCGACCAGACGCTGGCGCTGATGCAGCGCGAGTATGTCTATCCCGTCGTCGGCGACCGGACGAGTCCCAAGGAATGGAAGGAGATCGGCTCGACCAACGTGGTCCAGAAGGCCCGCGACAGGGTGAAGACGATCCTGGCGTCGCACTACCCGTCGCATATCGGCGACGAGGTCGACCGGGCGATCCGCGCCAAGGCGGACATAAAATTGCCGCGCGAATTCATGCGGCCCGGCAACGGCCGCTGGTAAGAACGGATATGTGGCGTCAACATCGTGCGACCTCATACTTCGAGACGCGGCTTCGCCGCTCCTCAGCATGAGGCTCCAGCGCTTGTGCTCTCATCCTGAGGAGGGCCGGAGGCCCGTCTCGAAGGGTGAGGTCGCGCGGCGCCAGCGACGCATTATCGGAACATAGATCAGCAGGAGGCAACGATGCAGACACATGCGCGATCCGTCATCGTCGGCGGCGGGATGATGGGGGTCGGGCTGGCCTACCATCTCGGCCTGGAGGGCTGGACCGATACGCTGCTGGTCGAGAAGGCGGAGCTGACATCGGGCTCCACGTGGCACGCGGCCGGGCAGTGCCCCAGCTTCATCGGCGACTACAACATGGCCAAGATCCACCATTACGGCAACACGCTGTACCCGAAGCTGGAGGCGTTGACCGGCCAGCATGCCGGCTGGCATGGCTGCGGCGGGCTGCGCTTCGCGACCACGCAGGAAGAGGTCGACTGGTTCCGCTATGTCGAGGGCATTTCGCGCAACATCGGCTTCCGCATGGAGGTGATCGGCCCCGATGAGGCGATGAAGATCAATCCCTTCCTCGAATCGCTGGACGGCGTGCTGGCGGTGGCCTGGACCCTGGACGACGGGCATGTCGACCCGGCCAGCAGCTGCAACGCCATGGCCAAGGCGGCGCGCGACCTGGGCGTGGCGATGGAGCGGCACAACCGGGTGCTGGACATCAAGGCGCTGCCGGGCGGCGAATGGCAGGTTGTCACCGAGAAGGGCAACGTGACCTGCGAGCATGTGGTCAATGCCGGCGGCTGTTATGCCCGCGAGATCATGAAATGGGTCGGCGGCGATGCGCCGATCACCAACATGGAGCACCAGTATATCGTCACCGAGGCGATGCCGGAGTTCCTTGCGCGCAACGAGGAAATCCCGGTGATGCGCGACCCTTATGTGACCTCGTATTACCGGCAGGAGCAGAAGGCCGGCCTGATCGGCGTGTACGAGCCGAATTGCCGCGAGGCCTGGGCGGACCGCGGCGGCTATCCCGAGTGGGACTCGGAAAGCGAGCTGTTCGAGGAGGATCTGGAGCGCGCGGCGCCGTGGATGGAGCGCTGGTTCGAGCGCATGCCGATGTTCGAGAAGGCCGGCATCAAGCGCATCGTCAACGGCGCCATCCCGCACACCCCCGACAACAACCCGCTGCTCGGCCCGGCCGCGGGCCTGCGGAATTTCTGGATGTGCTGCGGCTCGGCGATCGGCATCGCCCAGGGCGCCGGCTGCGGCAAGTACCTGGCCCAGTGGATGGTGCATGGCGATGCCGAGATCAACATGGCCGGCGTCGACCCGCGCCGCTACGGACCCTGGACCAGCGAGGGCTATGTCCGCGCCATGTCGTTCCAGGATTATGCGCATATGTACGTGCTGCACCTGCCCGGAGAGGAGCGCCCGGCGGGACGCCCGGTGCGCACGTCCACCCTCTACGACACCCTGAAGGCCAAGGGCGCGAAACATACCGTGGCATTCGGTTGGGAGCGGCCGAAGTGGTTTTCGCCCGACGGGCGTGATGAGGAGCCGGGCTTCCGCCGCAACAACACGCACGAGGTGGTGGCCGCCGAATGCGCGGCGGTGCGCGAGCGGGTCGGGATCCTGGATCTCTCGAGCTTCGCCAAGTTCGACGTCACGGGGCGGGACGCGGAATCCTTCCTCAACCGGGTCTACGCCAACGCCATGCCGAAAAAGGACGGCGGTGTCGTGCTGGCACATATCCTGGGGCCGACCGGGCGCATCCGGGGCGAATCCACCATCACGCGACTGGGTGAGGATCGGTTCTACATCCTGTCCGGCGCGGCCTGGGAGATCCGCGACCACGATGCGCTGACCATGGCGAGGCAGGACGGCGAAGGTGTCGAGATCGCCAACGTCACAGACGACTGGGGCGCCCTGGTGGTGGCCGGACCGAAGTCGCGCGACACGCTGGCGGCGGTCACCAATGCGAGCCTTGCAAACGAGGATTTCCGCTGGCTTTCCGGCCAGGAGATCGGCATGGCGGGGATCGACGTGCGGGCGCTGCGGGTCAATTACGTCGGATCGCTGGGCTGGGAACTGCACTGCCCGATGGACCGGTTGGCAGACCTCTACGACGCCGTCTGGAAGGCGGGCGAGGAACATGGCATCGCCGATTTCGGCGTCTATGCGGTGAATTCGCTGCGGCTGGAGAAAGCCTACAAGGGGCTGGGCGCGGAACTGACCAACGAGATTACTCCGGTCGAGGCCGACCTTATGCGGTTCGTGAAGCTGGACAAGGATTTCGCCGGCAGAACCGATGTCGAGGCGGCGCAGGCGAAGGGCCCCTGGACCAGCATCGTCTATTGCGAGGTCGCCGCCGGCGACGCCGACGTGCATGGCGGCGAGCCGGTGATGGACGGCGAGCGGGTAATCGGCGTCACCACCTCCGGCGGCTACGGCCACACGGTGCGGAAAAGCCTCTGCTTTGCCTATGTGGAACCGGATTATGCGGCGACGGGCACGCGCTTCGACGTGGAAATCCTTGGCGACCGCCGGCAGGCGACGGTGCTGGCCGAGCCGGCCTTCGACCCTGGCAACGCCGCGTTGCGGTCCTGAGGGCGGGCCGGAGCGAGCTTAACGGGTAACGCCTTAAAGCGCCCGGTCCAGCGCAAGATCGAGCGACGCGAAGGCAACCCCCGCCGCGATGGCGCGATCCGTCATGCGCAGCAGTGCCGCATCGAAGTCGCCGCGATCGATACCCGGACGCACGAATTCGACGACTTCCTGCCGCACGGCGGAGGCGAAAGCGTCAAGTGCGGTCTGCGCGCGACGGGTCAGAAGACCGGGGTCCGATGCGAATTCTGCATTCTCCAGGCCGTGGAGGAGCCCGGCCTGCTCGCCCAGCATCTCTTCGAATCGGTCCAGATGCCCGCTGTTCGCCTGCCCGGTGCGAAGGTCGAAGGCCGATTCGACGGCCAGGACCAGCATCGAACGAATTGCGCCGAGCATCGGGGCGGTCCACCTGGAATCCGCCGACGGCGTCTGGCCGGGCGCAGGATGGTGCATGCGCATGTCTGGAGCGGGCTGCGGCCGCGCCGGGGCCACCCGCGTCGTCGCGCCGTGGAATTCTAATATTTCAAGCATTCTCATCCCCTTTGCACCTTCATATGACTCCGCTGTCATGCGTTCCGGTCGATGCGGTTCTGCGCTGTCATCCGGCGCCCCGGAGCACGGGGCTCGGAACTGCCGTCGCAGCAGCTCCGCATATTAAATCTTTGTTAAGGTTCTTTTTACGGCAACTGCGCATCCTGCGGTAGTAATATCGATTTGATTTTGCCTAAAATCCCCGGTTTTTAGCCGATCTGTCGAATTGAAAAAAGGTCACCACCGACGCGATCGCCGGCTAGACCGGCACCGTGTTCTGACAAGTAGGTGACGGTTCCGGTACAGCCGGCGCCGCGGCAGCCGGTGATGATGGCATCGCAACGATCGCGCTGCGTCGCCAGGGAGATGGGATGCCGTTCGGCCTTCTGAAATACGGGTTTGCGAGGAAATACCCGGCCTGGCGGCAGTTCCCGCCGCGGCCGGACCTGAAGCCGTCCTATGACGTGGTGGTCATCGGCGGCGGCGGGCACGGCCTGGCGGCGGCCTATTACCTGTCGCGATATCACGGTATCACCAACATCGCGGTGCTGGACAAAGGTTACCTTGGCGGCGGCAACACGGCGCGTAACACGGCGATCGTCCGCTCGAACTACCTGACGCCCGAAGGCGTCGCTTTCTACGACGAGGCGCTGAGGCTTTTTCAAGGGCTGAGCCACGAATTCGAATTCAATATCCTCTATTCGGAACGCGGCCATCTGACCCTCGCGCATACCGATGCCGCGATCCGCACGAGCCGGTGGCGCGCCGAAGTGAACACCCATCTCGGCGTCGACTCGCGCCTCGTCTTCCCCGAGGAGATCGCGCGCATCGAGCCGACGATGGATTTGTCGCGCGGCGTCCGCTACCCGGTTCTGGGCGCGCTCTATCACGTTCCTGGCGCCATCGCCCGCCACGACGCGGTGGCCTGGGGCTACGCCATCCGCGCGGCGGAACGCGGCGTGGCGCTGCACCCGATGACCGAGGTGACCGGGATCGAGCAGGCGAATGGGCGGGTCACCGGCGTCGTCACCGACCGCGGCACGGTCAAATGCGGCACCGTGATCCAGGCGGTGGCGGGGATGAGTTCGGTGGTCGCGAAGATGGCCGGCTTCAAGCTGCCGATCCGCTCGATCCCGCTGCAGGCTTGCGTTTCGCAGCCGCTCAAACCGTTCCTCAACACCATCGTCGTGTCGGGCAGCCTGCATATCTACATCTCGCAGAGCAGCCGCGGCGAGCTGGTGATGGGCAGCGCGTCCGACCCCTATGCGCTCTATTCGACGCGGTCGTCGCTGGAATTCACGGAGGGCCTGATGGGCCATCTCCTGGAGCTGTTTCCCTTCCTCGGCGAGGTCAAGCTGATGCGGCAGTGGGCCGGGATCACCGACATGACCCCGGACTTCGCCCCGGTCATGGGTACAACGCCGCTGGATGGCTATCACATCGACGCGGGCTGGGGCACCTGGGGCTTCAAGGCGACCCCGGCCTGCGGCAAGAACATGGCGGCGCTGGTGGCCACCGGGAAGGTTCCCGACCTGATCGCGCCGTTCGCGCTTGAGCGCTTCTACAGGTTCCAGCTGCTCGGCGAAAAGGGCGCGGCCTCGGTGGGACATTAGATGAAGATCCTCAACTGCCCCCTGAACGGGCCGCGCAATATCGCCGAGTTCATTTATGGCGGCGAGGTCACGCAAATGCCCGATCCGAATGCCTGCAGCGACGCGGAATGGGCCGATTACGTGCTGATGGAGAACAACACCGCCGGAGTGATCCGCGAGTGGTGGTGCCACGCCGCCACCGCCTACTGGTTCATCGCAGAGCGCAACACAGTGACCGACGAGATCATCCGGACCTGTCCGGCGCGCGAGGTGTTCCAGGCGCGTGTCGCGTTCGACGGGCCGGCGGAAGAAGGCGAAGGCTGATGGCCCGGGACAACCGCCTGCCCCCGCCGCACGGCGTGCTGATCGACCGCGCGACGCCCGTATCGTTCACCTTCGAAGGGCGGCGTTACGCGGGATTTGCGGGCGATACCATCGCCAGCGCGCTGGCCGCGAACGGGCGTTGGGTGCTGTCGCGCTCGTTCAAGTACCACCGGCCGCGCGGCGTGCTGACGATGGCCGGGCAGGACGCCAACAGCCTCGTGCAGCTGCCCGGAGAGCCCAACGTGCTGGCCGACCGCGAACGGATCGTGCCGGAGATGGCGGTCACCGCACAGAACTGTTTTGGGTCGCTGGACCGCGACTGGGCGGCGGTGCTGGGCCGGTTCAGCAGATTCATGCCGGTCGGTTTCTACTACAAGGCGTTCTACAAGCCCGGCAACGCGTTCCGGTTTTGGGAGCGGATCATCCGCACCATGGCCGGGCTGGGCCGGGTCGATCTCAATGCCCGTCCCGGCTATTACGACAAGGCCTACGGGTTCTGCGACGTTGCCGTGATCGGCGGCGGACCGGCCGGGCTGTCGGCGGCGCTGCAGGCGGCCGGGGCCGGGGCCGAGGTGATCCTGGTCGACGAGAACCCGATGCTGGGCGGCAGCCTCGCCTATGCGCGCTTCGACGGCGATCGGGGGCGGGCGGAAGCGCTGCGCGCCGATCTCGCCACGCAGGCAACGGCGCATCCGCGCATCACCGTCCGCACCGACGCGGTGGCGCAGGCGCTGTTCGCCGACAACTGGCTGCCGGTCACACAAGGCAACCGCATGTACAAGATCCGGGCCGGGGCGGTGGTGGCCGCCACCGGCTCGCTCGAGCAGCATGCGGTGTTCCGCAACAACGATCTGCCCGGCGTGATGCTGGGCTCCGCAGCGCAGCGGCTGATCCGGCTCTATGGGGTGAGGCCCGGCGCGCGCGCCGTCGTCGTCGCGGCGAACGATGACGGTTACGGGGTAGCGCTGGACCTCGCCGAGGCCGGCGTCGCAGTGGCGGCGGTCGTCGAGTTGCGCGCGGATTCCGGGCCCGGGGCGATGGCTTTGGCGGCGGTGGCGCGCGGTTTGCGCGTGCTGCCGGGCCACTGCGTGATGGAAGCACAGACGTCGCGGGGCCATCGCCACGTAACGGGACTCGTGGTCGCCCCGCTCGACAGCGGGGGACAACCCGCCGGCGCCGGGGAACGGATTGCCTGCGACCTGGTCTGCATGTCCACCGGCTACGCCCCGAACGCGCCGCTGATCTACCACGCCGGCGGCGCGCTGGCCTATGACGACGAAACCGCGATGTTCGCGATAAATTCGCTGCCCGACCATCTGTTCGCAGCCGGTTCCGTCAACGGTAGCTTCGACCTCGACGCCGTACTGGCGGACGGACGCCGCGCCGGCCGGGCCGCCGCCGGGGATGCCGGGCTGGATGCGGGTGCCGCGTCGGACATTCCGGGCGATCCGCTGGCCGTTGACCAGAGCCACGCCTGGCCGATGTTCCCGCACCCCGGCGGCAAGGACTTCGTCGATTTCGACGAGGATCTGCACTACGCCGACATCGTCAACGCGACGCTTGACGGCTACGACGACATCCAGTTGCTCAAACGCTATTCGACGGCCGGCATGGGGCCGAGCCAGGGCCGCCATTCCGCGGTCGCCGCGGTGCGTATTGCCGCAAATGCGACCGGCCGCGCCGTCAACGCAGTCGGCACGACGACGACCCGGCCGCCGGTCGGCCCGTTGAAATTCGCCCATCTTGCCGGCCGGGCCTTCGCGTCGGTGCGGCGCACACCGATGCATCACCGGCACCTGGAAGCGGGCGCGCACATGATGGTGGCGGGCCCCTGGATGCGCCCGGCCTGGTACGGCGCGGCGTCGGAACGCGACGCCGCGATCCGCCGCGAGGTGCGTTCCGTGCACGGCAATGTCGGCCTGATCGACGTCTCGACGCTGGGTGGGCTCGAGATCCGCGGGCCGGGCGCCGCCGAATTCCTGGAGCGCATGTACACCTTCGCCTACCGCAAGCAGCCGGTCGGCCGGGCCCGCTATGTGCTGATGACCGACGAGACCGGTGTGGTGATCGACGACGGTGTCGCCTGCCGCCTGCACGACCGGCATTATTACGTTACCGCAACGACCGGCGGTGTGGACGGGGTCTACCGCACAATGCTGCGGCACAACGCGCAATGGGGGCTGGACGTCGACGTGACCAATGCCACCGCCGCCTGGTGCGGCGTCAACATTGCGGGACCGGAATCGCGTGTGGTGCTGGAGTTGGTATGCCGCAATATCGACCTGTCGCCGGCCGGGTTTCCCTACATGGGCGTGCGCGAGGGCCGGGTTGCGGACATCCCCTGCCGTCTGCTGCGGGTCGGTTTCGTCGGCGAGCTGGGCTACGAGGTGCACGCCCCCGCCGACCATGGTGAGGCGCTGTGGGACGCGCTGATGGAATTCGGCCGGGAGTTCGGCATCAAGCCGTTTGGCGTCGAGGCGCAGCGCGTGCTGCGGCTGGAAAAGGGCCATATCATAGTCGGCCAGGACACCGACGGGATAACCACGCCGCACGAGGCCGGCCTCGGCTGGGCGATCGCCGGCGCGAAACCCTACTATGTCGGCAAGCGCGCGACGCTCATCCAGAAGCAGGCCGGGATCACCCGCCGGCTTGTCGGCTTCACCACCGTGGACCCGGCGGCGCCGGTGCCGGAGGAATGCCATCTCGTGGTGCGCGGGCAGGATATCCTGGGCCGCGTCACCTCGGCCTGCCGCTCGGAGGCGCTTGGCAGGGTCATCGGCCTCGCCTATGTGGCGCCGGACCAGGCCGCGCCGGGCTCGCGCTTCGACATCAAGATCCAAGGCGGGCGCATCGTCGAGGGCGAGGTCGTGCCGACCCCGTTCTACGACCCCGACAACTGGCGGCAGGAGATGTGAGACGTGGCTGACACAGGTACCATCAGGCCCACGGACCGGCTGCGGCGCAGCTTCCTGTACCGTGTTCTGGAAGAGGCCGGGGCGAGCTTCACCGAGATTAATGGCGCCGCCGTCGCAACGTCGTTCGGCCCGGTCGAGGACGAGATCGCGGCGGCGCGCATCATGGCCATCGCTGATCTCTCGCCACTGCCGCGGATCGGCTGCAAGGGCTGCGGCGCGCTGGACCGGGCGCGCGAGCACGATGTCGAAATTGGAGACGACAACAACGTTGCCTACCCACAGGCCGAGGGTGAGCTGGCGGCCCGGCTCGCCGACACCGAAGTGCTGATTCTCGACAGCCTTGGTGGTGCGGGCACGCTGCCGCACCGAATCGAAGCGGAATGGTCGCTCAACAGCGTCGACGGCAGCTATCTAGTGAACCGGCAGGGCGCCAGTTTCTGGTTCATGGTGACCGGCCGACATGCGCCCGGAATGTTCGCCAAGCTCTGCGCCGTCGATCTACAGCCCGCGAAATTCCCCCTGGGCGCGATCGCCCAGACCTCGGTCGCGCAGACCAACTGCATCGTGATCCGCGCCGACCTCGGCGAGGTGCCGGCCTATCACCTGCTGGGCGACAGCGCCTCCGCGGAATACCAGTGGGGCTGCCTCCTGGATGCGACGGGCGAGTTCGGCGGCCAGCCGGTCGGTATCGAGGCGCTGCGGCTGGTAGCGTGGCCGGGGTGAAACGGCCATCGCTGGCGGCCCTATGCCGCCACGATGTTGTGCTCCGGGCCGAACGGAAATCCGGTGATGTTTTCGGCGCCGTCTTCCCGGACGATCAGGATGTCGTGCTCGCGGTAGCCGCCGGCGCCGGGCGCACCCTGCGGCAGGGTGATCATCGGCTCCATCGAGACCACCATATTTGGCTCGAGCACGGTCTCGATGTCCTCGCGCAATTCCAGCCCCGCCTCGCGGCCGTAATAATGGCTCAACGTGCCGAAGGAATGGCCGTAGCCGAAGGTGCGGTATTGCAACAGCCCGTGTTGGCGGTAGATCCTATTCAGTTCCGCCGCGATATCGCAGCACCGCGCGCCGGGGCGGACCAGCTCCAGACCGCGGCGATGGACCTTGACGTTGACTTCCCATAACTCGAGAGACCGGTCGTCAGCGTGGTTGAAGAACAGGGTGCGTTCCAGGGCCGTGTAGTAGCCCGAGATCATTGGAAAGCAGTTAAGACTGAGGATATCGCCCTTTTCGATCTTCCGGGTCGTCACCGGGTTGTGCGCGCCGTCGGTGTTGATACCGGACTGGAACCAGGTCCAGGTGTCCATGATATCGGACTGCGGATAGGTCTGCGCGACCTCGCGCACCATGGCCTGCGTCGCATGCAACGCCACCTCATGCTCGGCAACGCCCTCACCGATCGCCTCGATGCAGGCCGCGCCGCCGATATCGCCGATCCGGGCGCCGTTGCGGATGATGGCCAGCTCCTCGGCGCTCTTGAACATGCGCATGTGCATGGTGGCCCCGCCGACGTCGACGAGTTCGGCGGCCGGCAAGGCGTCTCCAAGCTTGCGGTGCGTGTCCAGAGTCACGTGGTCGAATTCGACGCCGACCCGTTTCGCCGGGCCGACCTCCTGCGCAACGGCCCGGAAATAGTTGTCGCGCTGCCAGTCGGTGTAGGTGACGGTGTCGCCGTAGCCGCGCCGCCAGGGCTGGCCGTAATCGATGTTGGCGACGATGTTGGTGGACGCGTCCTGCATGACCACAAGCCCGTAGGGACGGCCGAAGGAGCAATTCAGGAAGTCGTTGAAATAATTGATATTATGGTAGGAGGTGAACAGCACCGCCTCGATCCCCGCCTCCGCCATGTGGCGGCGCAGCCGGTTGAGCCGCCCCTCGATTTCGGCATCCGAAAAGACCCGCGCGGCCTTGTCCCCGTTATGGATGGTGAGGATGTTCTGCAGTTCGTCATGTCCGTCCATAAACCGCCCCTGCCGCGTCAGCCGGCGTTTACCCTGTGATCTCAGCGCAGATTACCGCCGCATGTCGATACCGCAAAAGCAGAAAGCGGCACGCCAAAACTCTGTCTCCGGAGCGGCCACTGCTGGACTCAGCCCATACCGCCCGCGCCGCGAGACGTGCCGCGCGGTCAGCCTACCGGCCTATAGTCGAGGCGGCTTGTCTGCAGGATCTTGTTCCCGTTGTCGATGACCTCCACGTGCCAGGTTCCCGTCTTGTCGGCGGGCAGCACCTGGGTGGACCAGAATCTCCACTTGGGCCCGTTGATCTTGAAGGAGGTCTCGTACACCACCTCGCCCCGATAGCTCCAGCGATGGGTGATGGTATGTCCCTGCATGCCGGTCACTTCGGTGAAGTACGAAACGGCCTGGTGCGGGTCATCCAGTAAACTGACCTCGTTGGCCGGATAGCGCTTGCTGATCGTTGTCGTAAATTGCGCGCGCACCAAACTCTGACCGGTAACTATGAGCGATACACTCTGGGCGCTGTCCTTGCCACCGCCGCCGCTGCTGCTGCTGCCGCCGTTGTCCCTGTCCTTGTCTTTGTCCTTGTCACTGCC
>Ga0224512_10001729_pt1 | contig 20685 bp, 23 predicted proteins | sample SF_May12_sed_USG_4_FD_169103 | JGI IMG/M metagenome (GOLD analysis project Ga0224512, IMG submission 169103) | Sediment microbial communities from San Francisco Bay, California, United States - SF_May12_sed_USGS_13 | ecosystem: Environmental > Aquatic > Marine > Sediment | place: USA... | reverse complement strand
GAGAAAGAAGCGCGGGCCGCCATAGGCGACATACATCCCCGACTGGGTGACCTCGGGATTTTGCTTCTTGTCCTTCAGCCAGTCCGAGAACTCGCGCACGACCTTGTCGGTCTGCCGGCTGCTGGCGCCGGCCGGCAGGTCGATATTGATCTGGATCTGATTGCGATCGCTGGGCGGCATGAACTGCACCGGGATCAGCGGAAACAGCATAAGCGATCCGACGAAGACCAGAACGACCAACCCCATAAAGGCGTATTTGAACCGAAGCACCGTCGTGAGCAGCCGGCGGTAGCCTTCATAGAAGGCGCCGTCAAACGTGTCGTCGACGCCCGATCCGCTCTCCTTTGGTTTGACCCGCACGAAGTAATAGGCAAACAGCGGTGTGGCGAACATGGCGAGGAACCATGAGCAGAGCAGCGTGATCAGCACGACCGTGGCGAGCGAACGCATATACTCGCCCGTCACATTCTCCGCCAGCAGCAACGGCGAGAAGGCCAGGATGGTGGTCAGCGACGAGGTCAGCAGCGGCACCGCCAGCACGCGCCCGGCGTCCAGGCAGGCCGCCCGCCGTTCGGCGCCCATCTCCAGACGCCGCTTGATGTCCTCGGCAACCACGATGCCGTTATCGACCAGCATGCCGAGCGAAATGATAAGCGCGGCGATCGACATGCGCTGCAATTCGACGCCGCTCAACCGCATGATGATGATCGCCAGCAGCATGGTCAGCGGCACCGCGGCGCCGACGATCAGCCCGGTCCGCAGCCCCAGAAACACCATCACGACAACGAGCACGATGGCGATCGTCTGATAGAGGTTCGACGAGAAATCCTTGATCGCGGCGTCCACGCGGGCGGGCTGGTATGTGGCGGTGTGCAGTACATAGCCCCAGGGCAGGCGGTTCTGGAGCAATGCCATCCGCTGGCGCAACCGGGCGCCGAACGCCACGATGTTCTCGCCTTCGATCATCGAAATCGCGATCACGATCGCCGGCTGGCCGTTGAAATAGGCGAGTTGGTTGGGCGGATCGATGGCGGCACGCCTGACCACGGCGACGTCGCGCAGATACGCGACCTGCTTGCTGCTGGGCAGGAAGATCACCGTATTGCCGATATCGCGGACATTCGTGTAGGCCCCGGTCGGCTCGACCAGGATTTCGGTGCCACGGCTGGTGATGGTGCCGCCAGGCCGGATGATGTTCTGGCGTTGCAGGGTCTGGACGAGGTCGGCCGGGTTGAGGCCGTATTGCGCCAGGCGGGCGCTCTTGAACTCCAGGTAGATCCGCTCCTCGGGCACGCCGGAAAGCTCCACCCGCTTGACGCCTTTGACCGAGTTGAGCTGGATCCGCAGGTCGCGCGCCGTCCGCCGCCATTCGGCATTCGTGAAGCCTGGGGTCTTGGTGAGCATCAGCGTCGTGACGGCGACCAGGCCGTAGTCGTCATTCACACTCGGTCCGCGGGTGCCTTCCGGCAGTTCGGATTTCACGTTCTCCATCTTGTTGCGGAGGTTCTGCCAGATCGGCTGTAGATCGAAGTAGCGGTCGAAAACCTCGACCGTGATGATCGAGACGCCCGCCTTGGAGGTCGACTTGATGGTGTCTACCTCCGGGATCTCGCGGATCCGCTCCTCCAGCTTGCGCGTGATCAGATCCTCCACGCGGCGCGCGGACATGCCCGGATATCGCGCCGTGACTTGCGCAGTCCGGATGGTGATCGTCGGATCTTCGGCGCTGGGATAGCTCAGAAAGGTGAATGCCCCGCCAAGCAGAATGCCGGCAACCAGGATGATCGCCATGCGCGTTCGATCGAGCGCAAATCCGGTTATGCCCATGGTGCGGCGCTCAGCCGCCGGTACTGGAGCGCTGGGCGAGCAATTTGACCTTCAGGCCGTCATGGAGGAAGGCGACACCGGCGGTCACGACGACCTGTCCGGCCGTCAGCCCGCTACCGATCAGCACGTCGTTGCCGCGCACGGCGGCGACCTCGACCTTGGTCTTCTTCAGTGTGGAGGTGGTCTTGTCGAACACGTAGACATGGGCTTCGCGGGCCTTGGACTGGCTTGGCACCAGCGCAGAGACCGGCACCGCAAACGCCGTTTTGAGACCCGCGACGCCCAGCCTGAAGCGGACCTCTGCCGACATGCCCGCGCGCAGTTCCGGCGACGGGTTGAGGAGGCGCACGGTCACCGGGAAGGTATTGCCCTCACCGCCGCGCGAGGCGATCTCGTCGATCCGGCCCTCGACCTTGAGGTTCGGCAACGTCGGGAAGGTCACCGCGGTTTTCTGGCCGCGCTTGAGCAGGTTGACCATGGTGTCAGGAACGTTGACCGCGACCTCCATATCGCCGTTGCCCTGGATTTCCAGAACCACCTTTCCGGCGCTTACCACCTGGGCCGGCTCGACGTCGCGTTTGGCGATGACACCGTCGAAGGGTGCACGCAGCTTGGTATTGTTGAGGTCGCGCTTGGCCAGCGAAACCTTGCTCTCGGCCTGCCTGACGCCTTCGACCGCCGCTTCGTAATCCGCCTTGGCCCTCTCATAGGCGGTCTTCGATTCGACCTTTTTTTCGTAGAGCGTTTTCTTGGCCTGATAGGTGGACGTCTTGTCCACGAGCGCCGCCTTGGTCCGGCGCAGCTCGGCTTCGACCGATTCCAGGTTGAGCTGGTACTGCCGCGTATCGAGCGCGGCCAAAACCTCGCCTTTCGTGACCTTTTCGCCGACCTTGACCTGCACCGAGGTGACGTTCCCGCTGACCTCGAAAGACAGCGGGGTGACGTTGACCGCCTGAACCAGCCCCGAAATCCGGCGCACCTGGACGGCGGCCTGAGGCTGCACGGTGATGGTCTTGACGGCGCGGATCGTCGGCGGTGCTGTCTTCGGCTCTTCGCCGCAGGCGGCGAGCAGTGTTGCTGCCGCCAACAGCAGGTAAACCGGGCACCGGACGGCACGCCCTGGGGGCAGCTTTAGGGACAAGAGCTTTCCTCTCCCGGTCGCATTGCGGGACTTAGAAACGGGACATACAAAGGGTACTTCGCATTACGACGGTGCGGCAACACCGGATGACGCGCCGACCCTGACCCGGTTGGCTCCGTCAGGTTTTGGAAAGACTCTTTGCCGCTGCAGGAAACGAAAGGTCCACCATGCTCTTGCAACTCGGTATCGGAGCCCTCGTCGTATCGCTCACTATCGTGGTCGAAGCGGCCTTTATCGGCGGTGCGATCCGCATGCTGGTCCGATACGGCCCGTGGCTCGGCACACCGCCCTATACGCGCAAATCCATCCTGGCGCTCATCGGCGTGACGCTCTGGCTTCTGGCGGCGCTCACCGTCTGCGTCTGGATCTGGGCGGCCGCTTTCGTCAGCGTCGGTGTGTTCGATGCGCTGGAACCCGCGATCTACTTCTCCGTCGTTGCCTTCACCACACTCGGCTTCGGCGACATCACGCTTCCCGAGACATGGCGCCTGCTGTCGGGGATATCGGCCGCCAACGGGCTGCTGCTCTTCGGGCTGAGCACGGCGGTTCTGGTGGAGGTTCTGAGGGGATTGCGCCAGGCCCAGGACCGAAGAGAGACCGGCTCTGAGCGGACGGGTGCTCGGACATAGCATGGAACGCGCCGTGACCGCGCGCGGACACGGTCTAGAAACCGCGACCATGGTTGGAGATCCACGATGCGTTTGCGGAGCTCCGGTACCAAGAACGTCCACGTCTTTTCGTTCGCAGTCTGGAATGGCTTTCGGGCGTCCGTCGCGGCGAAGGTCAGGCCATCCTCTGCGGGCAAACCTTAATCGAGAGACGCCATCGCTTTCTCGTGAACCCAGGCCGTGTGCTTTGGCGCCTTCTTGGTCTTGTTCCACTCATCCAGCATCGGCTGGGCAGCGTCGACGAGCTTGCCGACCATTTCCGGCGTCGTCGTGTCGACCGCCAACTCCAGGCGATGACCATTGGGATCGAAGAAATAGATCGACTGGCAGATCGTGTGGTCGATCGGGCCGAGGACCTCGACGCCCTTCGATTCGATCCTTTCCTTGGATCGCGTCAGCGTCTCCATGTCCGCGACGCGGAAAGCGAGGTGCTGGACCCATTCCGGCGTGTTCGGGTCCTTGCCCATGGCCGGCGATTCGGGGAGCTCAAAGAAGGCGAGGAAATTACCATCACCGAGTTGGAAGAAGAGATGCATGTACGGCGTGTCTTCGCCGGTCGTCGGCTGACGGTCCTCGGCGACGGCCAGCGTGTACGGCAGATCGAGCACGTCCTGATAAAAATCAACCGTTTCCTGGGCGTCCTTGCAGCGATACGCCACGTGGTGCACAGATTGGATATCCATAGCAACTTGTCCCTTTGTTGATGAACCAGCGTTCCGGCCAATGACGGCGACCCGCGCGTCCGCAGCGCCCCGTAATGGCAGAGCGCGCCGACTTGATTAAGTCTTGAAAGCAATGCCGATCTCGTCATTGAGGTGGGTCAACCGGATCGCGTGAGCGCAATGCCCGCTTGGCACCTGAAAGCGGGCATGACCGATCGCCCTCGGTATGTCAGGCCCAAGCCGGAAGCGGACGTCAGCCTAAGTAGTTAGCGCACGTATGAGCGCGGTTCGCCAGTGATGGTGATTTGTCGCGCGAAACCGGCGACTAGCGGTGAACCGGCGGGCAATGATGATAGTATCGCCGGCAGGATCTGTCCCAACGAGAAGTTGACCATTATGAGCGGCGACGCAGTGTATATGATCCGGTTCTGGGTCAAACCCGGTTCTGAGCAAAAGGTGCTCGATTGGCTCGACGGCGGCCACATCGCCGATGTGGTCCAGCAGCCCGGATTTCTGTGGGCGCGGCGTTTCACGCTTGAAGAACCCGATGACGAGGGTTGGCCGGCGTTTGCGATGCTCTATGGCGTTGAGTCGCTGGAAGCGTTGAAAACCTATTTCGAAAGCGAGGCCGCCAAGGGATATGGCGCGGAGCGCGCGCAGCTCGGCCTCGATGCGCTCTTGAAGATGGACCGTAACTGGGGCGTGACGGCGCTGACGGTGGAACGGTGAGGCAGATGCTCGGTCGGTGCCGGCCGGGACTCCCGGTATGACGATATCGCTCGAGGGCCGGGTTGCCTTGGTGACCGGGGCTGGGCGCGGTTTGGGTCGCGCGCACGTCCTTGAGCTGGCGCAGCGCGGCGTCAAGGTGATCGTCAATGACGTCGGCGGCGATCGCGGCGGCGGGAACCCGTCGCGCGGTCCGGCAGATGACGTGGTGGCGGAAATCGTCGGCAACGGCGGAAGCGCTCTTGCGGACTACAGCGACGTCACCGACGCGGCAGCCGTTGAAAGAATGGTCGAGGGCGGGCTGGACGCTTTCGGGCGCATTGACGCGGTCGTGACCAATGCGGGGATCAACCGCCTCGCCGCCTTCTCGGACATCACCATGGAAGACTTTGCTGCAATCGTCGGGGTGCATCTCTTCGGCACATTCAACGTGGTGCGCGCAGCCTATCCCGCCCTGAAGGCGAGCGGCAGTGGCCGCATCGTCATGACGACGTCGCAAATCGCTTGGGCGGGCAAGGCCGATTCGCCCGCCTATGGAGCCGCCAAGGGTGGCATCCAGGGGCTTCTCGCCACATTGCGGCTGACGGCGCCGGCCGACGGCATCATGGTCAACGCGGTTGCGCCCTTTGCCTTCACCCGGGCGGCCGAGGGCGTTTTCCCCGAGGCGCTGCGCCCGCTGCTCGACCCCGCTCAGGTCAGCGCGCTGGTCGCCTATCTGGCCAGCGAGGCCTGTGCGGTGAACGGCGAGACGCTGGTCGCCGGCGGCGGGCACTTTGCCGCCGCCGAGACGCGCGAGAGCGTCGGTATCGATTTCGATGACATGAACGCGATCACCGTGGAGGCGCTGGCGTCGCGCCTCGACGAGATCCGTGATATGGACGGCGCCATCCTCTATGACGATGCGCTGCAAGCGGTCGGGGCGACTTTTGCGCGACTGAAGGCGCGCGCCGGTATCGACTAAATCCGTTTCGGATCAGCCTCCGTCGCCGGCCCGCCACTGGCGTTGGCCGAACAATGTCGACCATTGCGCGTCGTTCAGCGGGACCTTCTCGCTCGGCGGCCGGCGCTTGATGCTGTCGTCGATGACGCTGCCGCCGCGTTCGACCGCGGGCCGTGCCTCGATCGTGTGGAACCACCGCGCGAGATTGGGATACTCGTCGAGCGAAAGACTGATCAGCCGCGTGCCGCGAACCCACGGCCACGACGCGACGTCGGCGATCGAATACTCCCCTGCAAGATAGGCCACCTCGCCGAGCCGCCGCTCCATGACGCCGAGCAACCGTTTTGCTTCGTTCAAATAGCGTTCGCGGGCGTATTCGTTCTCGCCCGGCGCATAGCGGATGAAATGATGCGCCTGGCCGTGCATCGGCCCCAGCCCAGCCATCTGCCACATCAACCATTGCAGCGTGTCGTGACGGGCCCGCGGCTCGGTGGAAAGCAGCCGTCCGGTCTTTTCGGCGAGGTAAATGAGGATGGCGCCGGTCTCGAACACGGTGTAGGGCGCACCGCCGCCGATCGGGTCATGGTCGACGATGACCGGAAGCTTGTTGTTGGGGTTCAGTTTCAGGAACTCCGGCGTGAACTGCTGGCCGGCGAAGATGTCGTAAGGGATGACCTCGTAAGCGAGGCCGACCTCTTCGAGCATAATCGAGATCTTGTGGCCGTTCGGCGTGGCGACGGTGTGCAAATCAATCATGTGTGTCTCCTGTGCCGGCGTTGGCTGGCCTCCCCAGGTTAACCTATGATGCCAATCCCAGCATCAGAGCCCGACAAGGGAGAGCGGTCTTGGCTATCAGATTTGACAACCGCGTCGCGATCGTCACCGGCGCGGGTCGCGGGATCGGCCGCGCCCATGCGCTCGAGCTCGCCCAGCGCGGCGCGGCCGTCGTCGTCAATGATCTCGGCGGCGACCTGCGCGGCGATGGTCCGTCGGGCGCGCCGGCCGACGAGGTGGTCGCGGAAATCCAATCCGCCGGCGGCAAGGCCCGTGCCAGCTACGATGACATCTCCGATCCTGGGGCGGCGCAGGCGATGATCGAAAGCGCCGTGGACCGGTTCGGCGGTCTCGACATTCTCGTGAACAATGCCGGCAACCTGTTTCATCACGAAATCGCCGGGTTTCCGGTGGCCGAGTTCGAACGCATTATGAATGTGCATCTTGGCGGGACTTTCAACGCGACGCGCGCGGCTTGCCCGCTGATGTACGAGGCGGGCTGGGGCCGGATCGTGATGACGACCTCCCAGGTCGGGTTTTTCGGCAAACCCGAGTCCGGCATTTATGGCGCCGCCAAGATGGGCGTCGTCGGGCTGATGGCCACCCTGGCTCTGGAAGCGGCCGCACATGGTGTGCTGGTCAATGCCGTCTCGCCGTTCGCCTACACGCGCATGGCAGAAGGCACCTTTCCCGAAGCGCTCGAGCCCCTGCTTGAGCCGGCGCAGATCAGCGCGGTGGTGGCGTACCTCTCCAGCGAAATATGTGAATTGACCGGACAGATTGTCGTCGCGGGCGGCGGGCACTTCTCTGCTGCGCGCATGGTCGAGACCATCGGGATCGATATCGAAGATCCCGCGGCAATCACAGCGGAGGTCATCGCCGAACGCATGGGGGAGATCGCCGATATGAAGGGTGCCCAAGCGTTTCCCGATGCGATGAGCGCGGTCGGCGCCACCTTCGACAAGCTGCGCCGGCGCGCCGGTTGATCAACCGCCCAAATAGGCTTCCCGGACTGCTGGGTCGTTCACGAGGTCGGTGCTTGGTCCGCTCAGGCGAATCTCACCGTTTTCAAGAATGTACCCGAATGTGCTGTGCGCCAATGCGACGCTGGCATTCTGTTCCACGAGCAGAATCGACATGCCTTCGTCGTGGACGCGGTCGATTATGGCGAACAGGTTCTCAATCAGAATCGGTGACAGCCCCAGGCTTGGCTCGTCGAGCAGCAGCAGCTTGGGCTTGGCCATAAGCGCGCGGCCGATCATCAGCATCTGTTGCTCGCCGCCCGACAGCGTACCGGCCATTTGACGCTGGCGCTCTTCCAATACCGAAAAATGCTCGAAAACGTGCCGGAGATCGGCCGCGATACCGTTCCGGTCTCGGCGCAGATAGGCTCCCAGCTCTAGGTTGTCCTTGACGGTCATGTGGCTGAAGATTTCGCGGCCCTCGGGCACCTGAACGACACCTTTGGCGACCACCACATCGGCGGCGGCGCCGGTTATGTCGTTGCCGACGAACTCGATCGTGCCGCCGGTCGGCTGAACCACACCGGAGATGCAGTTGAGGACCGTGGTCTTGCCCGCCCCGTTGGCGCCGAGCAGGCAGGCAACTTGTCCTTCCTCGACCTCGATCGACACGTTTTCGAGCGCGCGAATTGCCCCATAGCTGGCACTGAGCCCGGACACCTTAAGCATGGCCGGTTCCGAGATAGGCTTCGATCACTTCGGGATGCGCTTTTATTTCGTCGGGTGTGCCCTCGGCGATCTTGGCGCCGAAATTGAGCACCGTGATGCGGTCGGCGATCGACATCACCAGTTGCATCACATGTTCGACCAGGATGATGGTCATGCCGCGATTGCGGCAGAGTTCGACGAGCATCGTATCGAGCGCCGCGATCTCGCGGTTGCGCAGCCCCGCGGCGGGCTCGTCGAGCAGCAGCAGCTTCGGCTTGCAGGCGAGCGCGCGGGCCACGTCGAGCATCTTCTGGCGGCCGAAGTCGAGTTCCTCGGCCGGCGTGTCGCGGAACTCTGAAAGCCCGAATTCTTCGAGCAGAGCCTCGGCGTCGCGGCGCGCCTCGCGCTCGATGCGCGCACGCCGCGCGCTCGGGGCGAACGGCAGGTACGACCCAAGCTGCGGGGTCATGCCGACCAGGACATTCTCCAACACGCTCATTCGGCCGAACAACTCAACATTCTGAAAGGTTCGCGCGATCCCGATCTTTGCTATCGCCGCCGGCTTCGCGGGCAAGAGCGATTTGCCCTGGAAAACCACATCGCCCTGGAACGGCTTGTAGAAGCGCGAGGCGCAGTTGAAAGCCGTCGACTTGCCCGCTCCGTTCGGGCCGATGAGCGCGTGGATCGTGCCCTCTTCGACCTCCATCGAAAAACCGCTCAGCGCGCGCAGGCCGCCAAAGCGAACCTCGACCTGATCGAAGGCGAATAGCGGCCCGCTCATGGCGCGTCTTCCACCGGCGCCGGTCGCGCCGCCGGGTTCCGCGCTTGCCGCGCTTGCCGCCGATCGGTGATAAGCCCCCAGATCCCGCGAGGCATGAAGAGCACCGCCAGGATCAAGATCAAACCGTAGATCAGTTCCTGCCATTCACGCAGGTTGCGCAGAACCTCCGGCATGAGCCCGAGCAACAGCACGCCAAGAATGACGCCCGGCATGCTTCCGACCCCGCCAACCACGACCATGGTCAAAATCAGCACGATCAGATCGAAGCCCAGCGAATCCGGGTGGATGAACGATTGGTAGAGCGTGAACATGCCGCCGGCGACACCGGCATAGATGGCCGATATGGCGAATGCCGTTACCTTGACGCGCTGGACGCCGACGCCCGAGGCCATGGCCACATGCTCGGAATCTCCGATCGCGCTCATGGCCCGGCCGAGCTTGGAGCGGGCGATGAACGCCGTCGCCGCGACCACCAGCAGGGTGATGAACAGGACCAGGAAGAACGCTTCGCGGTCGTTGGTGATCGTGTAGCCAAAGAGCTTGGCCGAGCTGATGCGCAAACCGTTGGGGCCCTTGGTCACCGAGTCCCAGTTGTTGAACACCCATTGCGCTGCTTCGGCGAAGGCGAAGGTCGCGAGCGCCAGATAGACGTCGCGCAGCCGGGTCGCCGGGATCGCGATGACGATGCCGACCAGACCCGCGAGCAGGCCGCCCGCGATGATGCCGACGAAGACGGGCAGGCTTGTGTTGTTGGTGATCAGGGCCGTCGTGTAGATGCCGATCCCGTAGAACGCGATATGGGCGAAGGCGAATTGCCCGGCGCGCCCGAGCAGCACGTCGAGGCCGATCGCCAGAACCGCGTAGGTCATCAGAAGGTTGGCGACGTAGAGCACGTAGATCGGCGCGCCGAGATAAAGCCCGGCGGCGACCACGACAAGCCCCGCGCCGCCGATCCACCATCTCCTGTCGATCGCCGCCATCTTCGCGATCAGACTTTCTTGATGGGCGCAGCGCCCCCGAACAGGCCCTGAGGCCGTACCATCAGGATCAGGATGATGACGATGAAAGGGGCGATCGCAATCGCCTTGGACGACACGAACAGGCCGACCAGGTTTTCGATGACGCCGAGCACGACGCCGCCGACGATGACGCCGAGGACGTTGGTGAAGCCGCCGATGATGGCGGCGGCAAAGGCGAGAATGATCACACCGCCCATGTCGGGACTGACCAGAAGCTTGGGCGCGACGAGCACCCCGGCGACGGCCGAAAGCGCCGCCGCGATGCCCCAAATCAGGGTACGCATTCGGCGCACCGGGATGCCGACCAGCGTTGCCGCGCGCGGGTTCTCGCTGGTCGCGCGCAAGGCCCGGCCGAGCTTGGTGAATTGAAAAAAGGAGAACAGCAAAACCATGACCGCCACCGCGATCACGAATATCGCAATGTCCTGTCTCGACAGCACCACCTGACCCAGGAACACCGGATCGGTGGAAAAGATCGGCGGCAAAGTGCGCACGTTGTCGCTGACCCTGAACAGGCGCACCGTGCCTTTGAAGGCAAAGGACAGGCCGACCGTGGCGATGACCATGGCGACCATGATGCTCTGGCCCGGCCGATGCCGCCCTAGCACCCGGTCGAGGATGACCCGGTCGAAGGCCGCGCCGATACAGAAGACGATGAGCGCGACGACCGGGACCACGATAATGTAGGGCAGACCCAGCAGGACCAGGAAGAACATCGCGACATAGGCGCCGAGCATGACGAACTCGCCGCCGGCGAAGTTGATCACTTCGGTCGATTTGAAGACGATCACCAGGGAGAGGGCGATGAGCGCGTAGACGCTACCCGTCACGAGCCCGCTCGCCACTCCCTGGAGGATCAACGTCCCGGTCAATTTTCGACCTGTCGTCTTTCGGTTCGAACGTTAACCGGCCGCACTCAGTTCTGTCCGCGGTACTGGTTGAAGTACACGCCCTTCATGCGGGCGTGGTTCTTGCCGTCGAACTTGACGAAGATCGAGGCGTTGTGACCGTCGCGTTTCTTCTCGCCCAGCTCGATCGGGCCGGCCAGGATGCCGGTGTTGAAGTTTACCTTCGACATCGCGTCGATGAAGCTCTCCCGCGTCGGGTTGGGGCCGGCCATCATGAGCGCATAGACAACGGCTTGTGCCGAGGGAACGCCGTAAGCCATGAACGGGTTGGGTTTGCGGTCGGGATAGGCCGCCTTGTACATGTTGATGATCCACTGCTGCTTCGGCCCGCGGGTCAGATCGTTGAGCGGTGAGCCGTAGTAGAAGTTCGTGAAGGCCGCCGGGTTGCCCACGTTCTTGGCGAACAGCGCCGGGATCGGCACGGCCTGGACTGCGGCCACGATCGGGATTTTCAGACCGAGCGCGTGCGCCTTCTTGACGATCAGCGCCGCCGGGCCGGTATAGGTCGTGATGATCAGCACGTCGGCGCGGGCCGCGCGGACCTTGAGCACCGGTGCGGTCACGTCGACGATCTTGCGCGAGACCTTCTCCACGGCAACCATCTCGGCTCCGAGCTTCTTGGCCATGAACGCGCCCGCCGCCGAATTCGAGGCGCCGTAGTTGTCGTCATGGGCGATATAGGCGATGCGCTTGGCTTTGAGCGCGCGCACCGCGAAATCGACGATGGTGCCGCCGACCGTGCGCTGGCTGCCCCCAAACGCACCGAAGACGTAGCGCGTCGGCGGGAACACCGCGCTGTCGCCCGAGGCGTTCAGCATGACGTAAGGCACCTTGTTGCGGGTCACGTATTCCTGCGCCGCCACCGCCGAATGGGTGCACGAGCCGCCATGCAGCAGGAACACCTTGTCGACGGTGACGAACTTCTTCTGCACCGCGACGAGTTCCGTCGGGGAGCATTTGTCGTCGGCGACAATGACGCGGATCTTGCGGCCCCAGACCCCGCCGCGCTTGTTGATCATGTCGTACCAGGCCTTGGCGGCATAGAGCGCATCGAAGCCGAAGCCCTTGAGTCGGCCCGACAGCGGGGCGTGAAGGCCGATCACGATCTCCTTGTCGGTGATGCCGGGATCGGTGTACTTGCCGGTCCCCGCGCTCGGGTCGAATGCCTGAGCATTGCTGGCGAGCGCAACTGCGGTGGCGATAATCGCCGCCTTGGTCGTGTGTCGAACGATGGTCATTGTCGCTTCCTCCTCGCTTTTGTGATTCATCTCGTCATTGTCGTTCTCGTAGCCTTTGCATTCCTCCGTCCATTGGCGGGCGTCGCCGATCGGAGCATGACCTCAATCGACCGTCCTCACAGCGCCGTTACGCCGCCATCCACATTCAACTCGGCCCCGGTCACGAACGCCGCCTCTTCGGAGGCCAGAAAAAGTGCGGCATAGGCGATGTCCTCAGGGCGCCCGATCCGGCCGAGCGGAATGCGCTCAGCTATCGCCCGCTCACGCGCGCCGGGCTCGGGCTCCCCCTCGAAGCTCGCACGCAGCAACGGTGTGTCGACCGCGCCGGGATTTATGGAGTTGCATCGAATGCCGTAGCCCGACTGGGCGCAGTAGACGGCGACCTGCTTGGTGTACTGTCGCACCGCGCCCTTGCTCGGCCCGTAGGAGGCCAGATAGGCGGGGGCGGCGCCGATGGCGGCGCGCGAGGCGATATTGACGATGCTGCCGCCGCCTCTCTCGCGCATCACCGGGATCACGGCGCGGCAGCCGAAGAACACGCCCTCGACGTTGACGGCCTGGACGCGGCGCCAGGCCTCGGCGGTGGTGTCTTCGGGCGTGCCTTCGATGACCGTTCCGGCGTTGTTGACGAGGATGTCCACGCCGTCAAAGGCATCGCATGCGGCTGCGATCACGCCCGCCCAGCCGGCTTCGTCCGAGACGTCGTGTTCGATGAACAGCGCACGGCCGCCGATCGCATCCGCCGTGGCACGGCCGCTGGCGGCGTCGATATCGGTGAGGACTACGCGGGCTCCCTCGTCGGCAAACAGCCGCGCTATGGCCTGGCCCATGCCCGAGCCGCCGCCGGTTACGATTGCGGTCTTGCCTTTCAGCCGATCCATATCCTGCTGACCCCCGTCCCCGTTGCCCGGGTCAATGCGGTGCCGGCGCGTCGACCGCCACGGTCTCGAATTCGGCCGGCATATTGAGTTCGAGGACCTCGAAATCGGCCGAGAACCCTGTCACGTCGTGCTTGTGCCGCGCGGGGACGCTCATGGCGTCGCCGCGCTCCATCAGGAATGTGCCGTACCCCTCCAGTTCGGTCCGAACCCAGCCGTTGAGGACGTAGACGAACTGCAGATCGAGCATGTGATAGTGCCAACCCGTGCTCTCATCGCACGGTCCGTTGGTGCGCACGACCTGGGCCTGCACGCGTCCATGCGTGGCCTCGGACACGCCCAGATCGCGGTATTCCAGAAAAGCGCGCGGCCCGTCACCGGCGGCAAATGAATCGGGGCCAAGGTGGCTGGCCACGAACTTCGAATCAGGTCGTCCGGTACCGGCAACGGGCTTTTCGGTGAGCGTGCGCACCTCCGCCGGAAGCGTGATTTCGAGGACCTCGAAATCATCGGAGAACCTGGTCTCGTCATGCATGGTGAAGGGCGGAATATGGGCGCAGCCGCCGGCCCCCAGCCGGATGTCGCCGTGCCCTTCGGCCGTGAATTCAACGAACCCGTTGAGCACATAGACAAGCTGGAAGTCGAGATCGTGGCAGTGCCAGCCGGTGCCCAGTCCGCCCGGCTTGTGTGTGCGGATATGCTCGGCGCGCATTCGACCGCCCGTCGCCTCGGTAAGGCCGAGATCGCGGTAGCGCATGAACGAGCGCAACCCCTTCTCTCGCCAGCCGGTATCCGACAGGTGATTGATTGAGAAGCCGGTCGCGTCGTCAACACGCGACTCGCCAGACTGGGGCGCTGCTGAAACCAGGTTCGTCCTCCCTCACTATGGCCCTCGGCATCGAGGCCATGGGCTCATTTCATGCGGCGGCGCGTTTCGTCCGGTCGCCGCTTAGTATTGTTATCCCAGCGGCCCGGGCACTGCGCGTTTTGTGCGGTCCCATTGATCGAGCATGGGATCTGCGCTCCGGCTCAGATCGGCGATCAACTCGTCGGTATGCGTAGGAAATGCCAACTCCAGGCGATGCCCGTTGGGATCATGGAAATAGATCGACTGGCAGATGCCATGATCGGTCGGACCAATGACCTCCAAGCCGAGCCCTTCCAAACGGGTCTTGGCCTCGAGCAACTCCTCCATCGAGCCGACCCGGAGCGCCAGATGCTGCACCCAGTCGGGCGTATTCGGATCGAACTCCATCGGCGGCGATTCGGGCACTTCGAAGAATGCGACGTGGCTGCCGTCTTCCATCTCGAAAAAGAGATGGAAATGCGGGCTGTACTCGCCGGTAGATCCCACCGTATCGGCGGAGGCAGCCATTCGGTATTTCAGCCCCAGCGCTTTTGTATAGAAATCCGCCGTCTCCTTGGCATTCCGGCAGCGATAAGCGACGTGGTGAAGTGACTTTACAAGCATGTTTGGCTCCGCGGCCGTGAGGTTTGTGGATGCGATTGCAGGACTTCGGTAAGCTCCTCGTTCTCGAACCGATCTCGGATCTGTTCGATGGCCAGGTAGATGTGCTCGCGCATCAAAGGCTCTGCTTGCGCGCCGCGGCGGTCCCGGACGCACCGGTAGATTCGGTGGTGCAGCTCGTGCGAGCCCTTGATGGCATCGTATTCGTACCAATGGACAACGCGGCTCGAAGCCAGCGGCACGCGATAAGTCTGCTGAACGAGATCCTCCAGCAACCAGTTATCCGCTGCGCGGATAAGCCCGACATGGAAGCGGTCGTTCATCTCGATCCAGGCGTCGCGATCCTCGTTGAGCAGTTGGCCCTTGGCGAGGATGGCATCGCCGATGGCTAGCGCGGCTTCGATCTCGGCTTTGTCCTTGTCGGAAAGGCCCTGCTCGGCGGCGAGCCGGCAGGCAAAGCCTTCGAGGTTTGCGCGCACCTCGTAGGCGGTCAAAACGTCGGTCAGGCTGAAGCCACGAACGAGATAGCCGCGATTTGGTCCATAGTCTAACAGCCCTTCGCTTGCGAGCGCGGCCAGCGCCGCGCGGACGGGCGTCCGCGACACGCCCAGCTCAACGCTAAGCGGCGCTTCCTGCAAATGAAATCCGGGAGCGTATTCGCTGCGCAGAATACGGTCGCGCAGTATTTCAGTGGCGACTTGGGTGCGTGTCGACAACCTGGCACCGCTGCTTTGTTGCTTTGCCTATCGCGTCAAGGCGATCCGTCGTTATGTTCATTCTGTGTATACATAAGCTTAGAAATCAAGGTAATTTATCCGCGATTTTGCAGCGGGTTGTGCATTCGTGCATACATAATGGCGCCATCGACGCAGGCGCCCTGGACCACCGACCAAACCCAGGTAACTCAACTCGACCGATCGGATGGCGACGGGCTTCGACCCGGTCGGGTTCGGCGCCCCGCCCGTCCTGGCCGCGCCGATCATCCTGATCGCCCTCATTTTGGTCTTCCGCGAGCCGGCGCTGCGGCCGCCGAGGCAGCTCGGCTAGTAGGGGCGATACCGCATCGTCTTTTGCGCCTGGATCCCGCCGTCTCACAAACCGCCCAGACGGTCCGCGAGACCGACCAACACGGCCCGCAAGGCAGCAATCCGTTGAGAAGATTGGCGCGCCCGGCAGGATTCGAACCTGCGACCTCAGGATTAGGAATCCTGCGCTCTATCCAACTGAGCTACGGGCGCGTGAGGCGTCAAGCGCCTGCACGATGATAAGACCTGAAGGCAGCCTCGCCTAGACCGCGCGGTGACTTCCGATACCGGAGGCTACGAACGTGTGTCTATGCACCCGCCCCGCGCCCTCAGATCGCCCGCGTCTTGAACCCCTCGGTCGCACGGATCAGCGAGGCGCGGATGCCGGGTTCCATCGCCGAATGGCCGGCATCGGGGATGACGATATACTCGGCTTCCGGCCAGGCTTGGTGCAGCTCGTCGGCGGTGACGATCGGACAGACCATGTCGTAGCGTCCCTGGATGATCGTGCAGGGGATATTGCGCACCGCATCGACATTCGACAGCAGATGGTTCTCGGGCAGGAAGATTGCATGGCGGAAGTAATGCGCCTCGATCCGCGCCAACCCCAGGGCGACGCGGTCGTCGGCGAAAGCGGCGATGGTTTCCGGGCTCGGCAGCAACGTGGAACAGGCGCCCTCATAGCTCGACCACGCCCGGGCCGCCGGCAAATGCGTCTCCGGGTCGGGGTCGGTGAGGCGGCGGTAGTAATGCTCGAGCAGATCGGAGCGTTCCGGGTTCGGCAGGAATTCGGCGAAACGCGACCAGGCCTCGGGAAAAACCGAGCGAATGCCATAGAGGAACCAGTCGATTTCCGGCGTGCGGCAAAGGAAGATGCCGCGCAGCACGAAGCCCGCGCAGCGTTCGGGATGGGCGATCCCGTATGCCAGCGCCAGGGTCGAGCCCCAGGAACCGCCGAAGATCAGCCATTTGTCGATGCCGAGATACTCGCGCAGCCGCTCGGTGTCCGCGATCAGGTGCAGCGTGGTATTGGCCTCGATCTCGCCCAATGGGGTCGAGCGGCCGGCGCCGCGCTGGTCGAACACCACGATGCGGTAATGCGCAGGATCGAAGAAGCGGCGATGCGCCGCGGTCGAGCCGGCCCCGGGCCCGCCATGAAAGAACAGCACCGCCGCGCCCTCGGGGTTTCCGCTCTGCTCCCAATACATCCGATGGCCGCCGTCGAGATCGAGAAAGCCGCTTTCGTATGGCGTGATCTCGGGGTAGAGGTCGGTGCGCATAATTCGGGGGCTTTCTCAAGTGACCTGGAGGCCCGATCGGCCAGGGATGGCGTCGAGTTTGGCCCGGGCGGAAACCCCGGGCGGAGACCCTTATAAGGGGGCAGGCGGGATGAATACAGCGGTTCGGCGCGGCCTGGGGCTGGGCCTGCTTATCGTGCTCCTCGGCACCCCCGCCGCGGCCGAGCTTGTCCGCGGCGGGTCGGGCGTTGTACGCGAGGTGGTCGATGGCGACACGGTCATTCTGGAGGACGGACGCGAGATTCGCCTGGTCGGGATCCAGGCGCCGAAGCTGCCGCTTGGCCGGCCTAATTTCCGTAAATGGCCGCTGGCGCGCGAGGCCAAGTCGGCGCTCGAAGCAATGGTCAAGGGCAAGCGGGTGACGCTGTCTTTCGGCGGACGCCGGCGCGATCGCTACCGGCGCTGGCTCGCGCATCTCCATCTGGCGGACGGCCCAAGGAGCAACGGCGATGGAACGGCGTCGAGCGCCCGATCTTGGGTGCAAGGGCAGTTGTTGAGCCGGGGCATGGCGCGGGTCTACAGCTTCGCCGACAACCGGGCGGCCGTTGCGGAGATGCTGGCGCGGGAACGCGTGGCACGCGCAGCCAAGCGCGGCATCTGGGCACACCCGTATTATGCCATCCTCGACCACCGGGCCGCGGGCCGGCGGCTCAATTCCTTCCAACTCGTGGAAGGCCGGGTCCTCGTCGTGGCGCCGACGCGCTCGCGCACCTTCCTCAATTTCGGCCAGAACTGGCGCACCGACTTCACCATCGCCATCGCCCGCCGCAACCTCAGAAACTTCAAGGATCGCGGCCGCAATCTGGTCGATCTGGCCGGCAAGCGCGTGCGCGTGCGCGGCTGGCTGAAGCGCCGCAACGGGCCGATGATCACGGTTACCCATCCCGAGCAGATCGAAGTGCTTGAGCGCTAGTCAGGCCGGACGGGCCCCGGTTTCCGCGATCAGCTCCGCCATGAACGCACGGGCGGCATTCTGGATGCCCGGGCGGTGGCTCTCGCGCGGTCCGGCGACGTTCAGCGCGGCAATCTTGTTCTCGGCAATCCACTCCGCGGTTTGCGCCGGCTCGTCCGCCAGCGTGCCGGGCCGATCGAGCCGGACGATACGGTGCGGGCGACCCAGGGTGTGCGCGAACTGCACGGTAAGCGCGGTGCCGCCCGAAATCGCGCCATACACGAGGATCAGCGTCGCGTCGCTGTCGCGCACGTTCCATTCGGTCCGCTGGCGATAGGCCTGATGGGGTGTTTCGGTGAGGGGATAGACCGCTGGGATGGCGCCATCTTCGGCGCGCCTGCCATGTGGGCACCAGCCCCCGGCTTCCAGGCCTGCGGCGAGGGCCGCATCGAGCGCGGCCCGGTCTACGCCGGTCTGGCCGCCGCTGACGATCTTCGTGAGCATCGCGCCCGAGTATAGCGGCCGAGCGTTGCGGGAAACACAAACGCATCGGGCCGCGCCCTTTTTCGGAGCGCGGCCCGGTGTGCGGTTCATTGCACCGGCCCGTTAGGCCGCGCTCAGTTCCTTTTCCAACTTGGTGGTCGCATCGTCTTCGTTGATCCTTTCGACAGCCGCCAGTTCGCGGACCAGGCGGTCGAGTGCCGCTTGATAGATCTGACGCTCGGAATAGGACTGGTCAGGCTGGCCGGCATTGCGGTGCAGATCGCGCACGACCTCGGCGATCGACACCGGGTCGCCGGAATTGATCTTGGCCTCGTATTCCTGGGCGCGCCGGCTCCACATCGTGCGCTTGACGCGCGAGCGGCCGCGCAGGGTCTTCATCGCGTTGTCCATGATCTTGCGGCTGGACAGTTTGCGCAGTCCCGAATCGGCCGCTTTCTGAACCGGTACGCGGAGCGTCATCTTCTCCTTGTCGAACTCGATGACGAACAACTTCAGGCTCTCGCCAGCGATCTCGCGTGATTCAATGCCGGTCACCTTGCCTACGCCATGCGTGGGGTAAACGACGAAGTCGCCGGTGCTGTACGGCAATTCAGATGCCATTCCGTTATTTCCCTTTTGTCTCTTTACTGGAGGTTTCTGGGCCTGGGTGTTGGTGGCTTGCGCCATCGCAGTCTGCCGCTTGGCGGCCACCGTTGTCGTGGCGGGCATGGTCTTTGCCGGCGCCTTCTTGGCGATTGTCTTCTTAACAGGCGTCGCCTTGGCCGGCGCCCGCTTAACCGGTGTTCTTGAAGCCGGCTTCTTTACCGCTTGTGTCTTCTTGGCAGGGGCCTTCGCCGCGGGAGCCTTGGAGGGCTGCCGCTTTGCGGGCTGGGTCTTTTTGGCTGGAGCTTTCGTCGCTCTGGCTTTGGCGACAGGGGCCTTTTTTGCGGGTGAGGCCCTTTTGGCGGGTTTCCTGGTCGGCGGCTTCTTTGCGCCGGTTTTCGCAGCTGGGGACTTCGCGGCCGGGGTCTTCTTGGCCGCGGAGGCTCTTTTGGTCGGTTTCCTGGCAGGTGGTTTCTTGATCGTGGCCCTTTTCGCGGTTGTCTTCTTACGCCCAGTCGATTTGGTCATGCTCATTCCCAACTTGTTACGCGAACCGTAAGGCCTGCATTCCCACGGCATTCGGCCGATAACCTGCCGGTGCGGGAAATACCGCAGGCGGGAACCCCAATGGACCTCCCGCCGATATCGTTCCAGCCTGACGGATTGGGCGCTTCCCTGCCGGCCCGCCGTAAGAGGGTCGGCGCGCAGCCCGTCTCGCTTCTGTTACAAATATATCACAAAAACGAGCCTATTCCCAGAGGCTGGACGCGATTAATCGGCCCAATTGTCCGGGATGGAGTGAGAACGGACGGTTAACAAACTGAATTTGTGTCAGCTACCGCCTGCCTTCTCGCTGAACTGCTCTTTGAACTTGTTGGGAACGTCCTTCCACTCGTCGGCATCGGCCGGGGTTTCGCCCTTGCGGGTGATATTGGGCCATTTGGCGGCGTAGTCGCGGTTGATCTCGACCCACTTCTCAACATCCGGTTCGGTGTCGGGGACGATCGCCTCGGCCGGGCACTCAGGCTCGCAGACGCCGCAGTCGATGCACTCGTCCGGCTGGATCACCAGCATATTCTCGCCTTCGTAAAAGCAATCGACCGGGCAAACTTCGACGCAGTCCTGATATTTGCATTTGATGCAGTTTTCGATAACGACGTAGGTCATCCGCTTTCTCCAAATCCCCTTATCAGTAGACCGTCGGCCCGGTTTGCTCCCAAGACCTGGCCCCCAAGCCGAACGCTTCAAGGCCAGGCATCAGAGCTTCAACCGTCAATTCCCAAACGGTCCAACACGCGTTTACGGGCACTACCGCTCTCGGCGTCGCTGACATAGACGAGGCCGGCAACGCGCCGCATCAGATTGGCCTCGTAGTCGTGCAGCTCGCCGTCGGCGTAGACCACCTCCCACAGCATCTCGATCATGCGAACCCGTTCGTTATGGTCGAACCGGTTCTTGATCACCTGGGCAAACGACCACAGATCGCTTGCCCCTTGAACCTTGGCGTCGGCGTTGGCGATCAGTGCCTCGGCCTCCTCCGATTTAAGCGCCAGCCGATCCTCTAGGAGCCGGCCGATCGTGACCCGCTCCTCGTCATCGAAGACACCGTCCTGGTGGGCCGCCTCGACCAGCAGTCCTGCGACTGCGAGCGAGAGGTCGTCCTCGCCGGCATCCCCGGAACCGG
>Ga0224512_10001727_pt1 | contig 20714 bp, 19 predicted proteins | sample SF_May12_sed_USG_4_FD_169103 | JGI IMG/M metagenome (GOLD analysis project Ga0224512, IMG submission 169103) | Sediment microbial communities from San Francisco Bay, California, United States - SF_May12_sed_USGS_13 | ecosystem: Environmental > Aquatic > Marine > Sediment | place: USA... | reverse complement strand
GGTCGACCCATCGTGGTCACGGAGAAGGATGCGGTGAAGTTACGCGCCTACGCCGGCGAGATGGGCGAGTGCTACGTGCTGGCCGAGGAAGTGCGCTGGGATTGGGGGGAGGACGCCTTCGTGGATCACCTGCGCGCGATCCTCACACGGGGCCCGCGCCCGTGAAGGTCGTCGTGATCGCGGTGGGCAAGGTGCGCGGCGACCTCGTCTCCGCGGTGCAGGAGTACGAGCTGAGGGCAAGCAGGTACTGGAAGCTTGAAGTCATGGAGGTGGCCGCGGGCACAGGTGGCGGCCAAGCTTCGGCCTCGCAGGTCCAGGAGTCCGAGGCGGAACGCATCCTTGCGAGAATTCCGAGTGAACTCGAGATCGTCGCGCTCACCAGGGGCGGCAAGGCGATGGGCTCGCGGGAACTTGCGGGGTATCTGGAAGAGCACGCAGTTCGCTCGTCGGCCGGTGTGGCCTTCGTGGTCGGGGGCGCTTTCGGGCTTGGCGCCGCAGTTCTCGAGAGGGCCCGTAGGAAGTTGTCGCTGTCCAGCTTTACCCTACCGCACGAGATGGCCCGGTTGGTCCTTGCCGAGCAGCTGTACCGGGCCGGCACGCTCGTCCGCGGGGAGCCGTACCACAAGGCCTGAGTCCACAACCGGAGACATGCGTGGCGAGCATCCCGAACCTCGAAATCTTGGTCGGTCACCCGTCAGGGGGTGAGTTGGTGCGCGCCTACCTGAGCGGCGACGAAAGCGTCGAGCGCTTCTTCGGCCCCTCCTTCGGCGCGTTTGCAACGTTCGAGGCCAAAGCGCGCGAGGTTGACGCGCGCTTCGATCGCGACGCGCGCGAAAGCGCGGCCGCAGCGGTCATCGTTCCGCCCGGGGGAGACGCTGCTCGGCTGGAGCGATTCGTCGAAGAGGGTGGGTACATGGTGACCACCGGCCAGCAGGCCGCGCTCTTCGGCGGTCCTCTCTACAATCTGTTCAAGGCGCTCACGGCCGCGCGCTTGGCCGAGGCTCTCGAGGAACGGTTCGGCAAACCAGTTCTTCCGCTGTTCTGGGTATCGTCGGAGGATCACGACTGGGACGAGGCGTGTCATTCCGAGCTCGTAGGTGTCGACAACGAGCTGCACCGGGTCGAGCTCGCCCACCCGAGTCCGGACGTCACCCCGGCCATTCATCGCATCACGCTGGGCGCCGACATCGATGCGGCCCTGACAGCCTTCCTCGCGCTCCTCCCAGAGACGGACTTCAGCGCCGAGTACAGGGAGTTGTTGCAGAGCTCGTTTCGAGCTGATGGCACGCTCGCCGACGGCTTTCACGGTGTCCTGCAGCCCCTCCTCGGCTCCTACGGAATCTTCTTCACCGACGCCATCCACCCGGTCGTGAAGCGCGACTCGGCCGGTGTCATCCTTGCCGAGCTCGAACGCGGCGAGGAACTCGAGGATGTGCTCAGGGGAACGGCGTCGGCTCTGGAGGAGCGCGGGTATGCCCTCCAGGTCCCAATCATGGAGGGCGGCGTCAACTTGTTCGCGGAAGGTCCCGCGGGCCGCGAGCGCATCTACCGAGAGAACGGAGGCTTCCGGCTGCGGACGTCAGGCGAGGAGTTGTCCATGGATGAAGTGCGGGCCCGATTCGCATCCGATCCCAACGCGCTCAGTCCCAACGTCCTGCTACGGCCCGTCGTCGAGAGCGCGCTCTTTCCGACGTTGGCTTATGTGGGCGGTCCCGGAGAGATGGCCTATTTCGGCCAGCTCCGTGACTACTTCGAGGCGCACGGCGTCACCATGCCGATCGTCTATCCGCGTTGGTCCGCAACGCCGGTGGAGGGCAAGATCGGGAAGGTGCTTCAGAAGTTCGGCATGGAGGTCGGGGCGCTCGACCGGCCCTTCCACGAGATCGCCAGCGAGGTGGCGCGCGAAGAGGTTCCGGCCGATGTGCGGGCCGCAGTGGGCAAGATGCGCGGTGCCGTCGGGTCGGGTTTCGCAGAACTGACGAAGGCCGCCCGAGGGGTCGATGAGACGCTCAATAGCCCCATGCAGCAGGGGGGCAAGCAGGTGCTGGGGGTCCTCGACGACCTGGAAAAGAAGGTCGTTCAGGCTGTGAAGCGCCAAAGCGAAGTCGCGCTGTCCCAGCTCGAGAAGGCCCAGGTGCACCTCTTCCCTGGGGGTAAGCCGGCCGAACGGGTGCAGAGTCCGTTCTACTATCTGGCGCGCTACGGTGGCGCGGTTCTTGAATCCTTCTACGAGCGGTTCCGCGTGAATCTCGAGTGAGCGTCGCGCGTATGGATAGCCGAACCTAACTTCAAGCCATGTTCTTACAGCTCATCCTCGTTCTCGTCGTCTTGATACCGCTCCTTGCGATCATCCTCGATTCGCAGGTCGGAAAGGCGCTGGCCGGACGTTTGGAACGGAAGGGCCTGGACGGGCCGGCGGACATGACCGCCGAACGCATCGGCCTGCTCGAGGGCGAGGTCGAGCGTTTGACGCGCGAGATCGAGCGCTTGGACGAGCAGAGCGACTTCGTACACAAACTTCTCACGGAGCGGACGGAGCAAGGCGCGTTACCACCCGGTGACGATCCGGCCTGACCCGCGCCCGGAGCCTGCTCCGGGGGAAGCTCGCGCCGCAGCTCGCGTCGGCGCGGGCATCTTTTTTAGTCGCATCTTCGGCTTCATTCGCGACCGAGTCGTCGCGTACTACTTCGGCACGAGCGACTTCGCCGATGCGTGGCGGGCCGGCCTCAGGATGCCCAACGTCGTGCAGAATCTGCTCGGCGAGGGCACGCTCTCCGCCTCGATGATCCCCATCTATGCGGAGATGATCGAGGAGGGCAGGGAGGAAGACGCCGCTCGCTTCGCCGGCGCGGCACTCGGCATCCTCACCGTGGTCGCGGGTTCGCTCGCGCTGCTGGGCTGGCTGATTGCCCCATGGCTCGTCGCGCTCTTCTTCGCCGCGTGGGACGCCGAGAAGCAGGCACTCACCGTCTCGCTCGTGCGGATCCTCTTCCCCATGACGGGCGTCCTGGTGCTCTCGGCCTGGGCCCTGGGGATCTTGAACAGCCACCGGCGCTTCTTCATCTCCTACGTCGCCCCGGTCGTCTGGAACGTCGCCATGATCTCGGCGGTCATCGGCGGGGCCGTGTACTTCGGGCTCCAGGCCCAGTCTCGCGATCTCGTGCTGGCCCTCGCCTGGGGTGGGCTAGCCGGGGGCGTGCTGCAGCTCGCCTTCCAGATCCCGTTCCTGGTGCGGTACATGCGAGGCATGCGTGTCTCCGTGGGGCGCGGAGTGGACGGTGTGCAGGAAGCGGTGACGAACTTCTGGCCGGTCCTCGCGGCGCGTGGCGTGATCAACCTGAGTGGCTGGATCGATATGATCTTGGCGGGCCGGCTCCGCGACGGGGCGCTCGCGGTCATGGGATACGCACAAACGATCTACGTGCTGCCGATCTCACTCTTCGGCATGAGCGTTGCGGCGTCCGAGCTGCCGGAGCTCTCGAGGATGCGCGGCGAGGGCGAGGACGTGATCGCGGAGCGGGTTTCGCGGGCGCTTCGACGGGTGACGTTCTTCCTCATTCCTTCCACGCTGGCGTGCCTGATGTTGGGGGACGTCCTGGTGTCCGCGCTCTACCAGACCGGCGAGTTCGGTGCTGCCCAGAGCCTGGTTACCTGGGCCGTGCTGGCGGCTTATGCACTCGGCCTTCCGGCCTCGGCGAGCTCCCGCCTGCTCTCGTCCACGTTCTACGCGCTGCGCGACACCAAGACGCCGGCGCGGGTGGCGTACCTGAGAGTCGCGGTCTCCGCGGTCGTTGGCGTAGCCCTCATGATTCCTGCGGACGGCTTCGGCTTTTCGAATCTCCGGCTCGGTGCCGCGGGCCTGGCCTTGGGTGCGTCCGTGGGTGCGTGGCTCGAGTACGGGCTGCTGAGGAGGGCGCTGGGCCGACGCATCGGGTCGCACGGACCGGGGGGAGGCTCGTTGTCGAAGGTCGCTCTGGCGGCGACGCTGGCCACAGCGGCAGCCATCGGCGTGCAGCTCGTCGTGCCGACGGCGCACCCCATCGTGATTGCGCTGGAAACGCTTGTTCCGTTCGGGGTAGTCTACCTGGCCGTCGCCGCGCTGCTCGGAGAGAGCATCCAGTTGCGGCGATCGGCTCGAACCTGAGCCCAGCCAAGTGCCCGTCGACACTAAGCTCCTCACCAAGCTCGCCACGACACCCGGGGTTTACTTGTTCCGCGACGACCGCGGACGGGTGCTCTACGTGGGGAAGGCGAAGTCGCTACGCCCCAGAGTTCGGAGCTACTTCCAGCGGGAGGCCGATCTCAGCGCGAAGAATCGCGAGTTGATGCGCCACGTCGAGGCGGTGGACACGATCGTCGTCGGCAGCGAGGCCGAGGCGCTCATTCTCGAAGCCAACCTCATCAAAGAGCATCGGCCGCGCTTCAACATCCTGCTCCGGGACGACAAGCGATATCCGTACATCAAGGTCACCGTCCAAGAGCCCTTCCCGCGCGTCTACGTGACGCGACGCATACTGAACGACGGTGCCCGCTACTTCGGACCCTACACGTCGGTGGGTCCGATGCGTCAAGCGTTGGAGATCGTGAAGCGACTCCACACGGTGCGATCCTGTCGCTATGACCTCCCGGGCGAGGCTCCCGAGCGCGCCTGCCTCGACTACCACATCGGCCGCTGCAAGGCACCCTGCGTGGGGCTCCAGAGTGAGGCCGAGTATCGGGCGATGACCGACGAGATCGTGCGGATCCTGGAGGGCGACACGGAGGAGCTCCGAGGCGGGGTGGAGGAGCGCATGCGCGCCGCGTCCGATGACCTGGATTTCGAGCGCGCAGCGACGATGAGGGATGTCCTCACGGGCCTGGACGCATTGGCGAAAGAACAGCGCGTGCAGCGGACGAGGGGAGGGGACTTCGACATCGTGGGTTTGGCGCGGGACGGCGAGTTGGGTGCCGGGGTCGTGCTCCGGATACGGTCGGGGCTGCTGCTCGGGCGAGAATCGCTCCGCTTCGGCCAGGCCCTCAACGAAAATGACCAGGACCTGCTCGCCTCCCTCCTGTCCCGACACTACCTCGGTGGTGGGAAGGCTCGACGCGTCGACCTTCCCCGTGAGGTGCTCTTGCCAAAGGACGTGCCGGACAGGGAGGTCTTCGGTGAGGTCCTCTCGGAGGCAGCGGGACGGCGCGTGGCGATGCTCGTTCCTACGCGCGGTGAGAAGCTGCGCCTCCTCGAACTGGCAGAGCAGAACGCGCGCCAGGTCCTGGAGGATCGGGTCACCGCGCTGGCTTATGCGGCCGACCGGGCGGACGAGGCGCTCTTCAGCCTCCAGAACGAGCTGGACCTGAAGGTCGTTCCGCGGCTCATGGTCTGCTTCGATGTCTCTCATACCCAGGGCACCGAGACCGTCGCGAGCGCCGTCGTCTTCGAGAATGGCGAGCCCCGCCGAGCGGCGTACCGCCACATGCGCATCAAGGGGGACTGGGGCAACGACGACTATCGGTCGATGGAGGAGGCCGTCACCAGGTTCTTCCGACGCGCCCTGGACGAGGGGAGGCCGCTGCCCGAACTCACGGTCATCGACGGTGGGAAGCCCCAGCTCGGGGCGGCCGTCGCGGCGCTGAAGAGCCTGGGACTCGGGGACGTGGCGGTCGTGGCTCTGGCCAAGAAGGAAGAAGAGGTCTTCATCCCAGGCCGCGCTCGGTCCGTACGACTGGACCGGCGAAACCGCGCGCTTCACCTGTTGCAGCGGATTCGGGACGAGGCGCATCGGTTTGCCGTGCGGTACAACCGAAAGCTCCGCAGCCGCCGAACCATTCGTAGTGACCTGGGCGACATCCCCGGAATCGGCCCGCGCCGGCAGACTGTCTTGCTGCGCCGTTTCGGGTCTCTGCAGGGGGTCAAGGAAGCGACGAAAGAGGATATCGCGCGGGTGCCCGGCTTCTCCGAGGCCCTGGCGAGCCGAATTCTGACCTATCTTGGTCGCTGATTCCCCAACCGGAGCCCGAGAACTGTGACCGTACGTACCCGATTCGCGCCCAGCCCCACCGGACGTCTCCACCTGGGAAACGTCCGTGCGGCGGCCTTCAACTGGCTGCTGGCGCGACGCCACGGGGGGACCTTCATCCTCCGCATCGAGGACACGGACACGGAGCGCAACGTCGCGGGTGGGGAGGAGGCCCTCGTCGAGGACCTGCGGTGGCTGGGCCTCGACTGGGACGAAGGACCCGATGTCGGTGGTGCCCACGGTCCGTATCGCCAGAGCGAGCGTGACGAGGCGTATGGAGCCGCGCTTGCCCGCCTCCTGGAGGCCGACGCGGGCTACCCGTGCTTCTGTAGTGAGGAGGAGCTCGCAGAGGATGCGGAGGAGTTCGGGGAGGGACGCACGGCCCAACGATACTCCGGACGTTGCCGTGGGCTCAGCGGCGAAGAGCGCGCGGAGCGGATCGCTCGAGGGGAGCCGCACGTGGTTCGCTTCGCGGTTCCCGAGGGCCTGGATCAAGTGGAAGTAAAAGATGAGATATTCGGATCTATCTCTTATCCTACTAAGGACATAGACGACTTCGTAATTAGGAGAACCGACGGCCGCGTGACGTACAACTTCGCGGTCGTGGTCGACGATGTGGACATGAGGATCACTCACGTGGTCCGTGGCGTGGGGCACCTCAGCAACACCCCGAAGCAGGCGCTCCTGTTCGATGCCCTCGGTGCCGAGCGCCCGGCCTTCGCCCACCTCCCGACGGTGTTGGGCACGGACGGGCGCAAACTGTCCAAGCGGGAGGGTGCCGCCTCGGTCGCCGACCTGCGCGCGGAGGGCTACCCTCCCGACGGGGTCCTGAACTACCTGTCGCTGCTGGGGTGGTCCCATCCAGAAGAAAAGGAAGTCCTTACACGTCAAGAACTTACGGACGTTATCTCACTCGATCGTGTGGGCCGGAGCGACACGCAGCTCGACCCGGAGAAGTTGCGTTGGGTGTGCTCGCAGCACCTCGCTGCCGAAACGCTCCAGGAGCTGGCCGGCCACGTAGGACCCTTCGTGGACGTGGCCCAGTATCCAGCGGCACTCGGGCACCTCGAAGGCGTCGTCGATACGCTCCGTACCCGCCTCGCGACCTATGGCGACATCAACGAACACCTACCGCTCCTTTATCCAGCTGAATCGGAGGTCGGACCCCGAAGGGCAGAGCTCGGTACGAACGTGGAGACCCGGAAGGTCCTCTCCGCGGTGCGAGAGGCCATCGCGGCATCTGCGGACTGGAGGGCGGAGGAGTTGGACAAGCTCGTTCGGGCAGCTGGCGCCGCGGTAGATGCAAAGGGTGCCGCCCTGTTTCACCCGGTGCGAGAGGTCCTGATCGGTACGGAGAAGGGGCCCGATCTCGGCATGATCCTCGCTGCGATCGGTCCCGACGAGGCGTTCCGACGCTTCGACCAAGCACTCGCGTAGGCGCCATGCGGTCGGTGCGTGCAGCGAAACGGGTTGGACTCGTGTCCAAGGCCCATGACAATCAACAATTAGGAAGGAGCCTTACGATGGTGTACAGCTCGCTCAAGAGCATGTATTCCCTGCTTATCGTGCTCATCGTGGGCCTTTCTGGCTGCGCGAGCGGCGGAGGTTCGTCCGGGGGAGGCTCTCTAGACGTGGACGCCCTCATTGCGGAGGCGCGTGACGTAGAGCAGGGCGTGAGTCCCCGCAACACGCCGAATACGGATGCCGCGGCAGACCACTTGGACGCGGGCCAGGACGCCAACACGCCGGCTGAGGCACGCAATCACTATCAACTGGCGTTGACCTCGGCTGAGGCCGCGATTGCGGAAGACCCGGGCAATCCACTGGCGCACCGCATGGCGGCGCTCGCCGACCTCTCCCTGGAGAACTACCAGTCGGCTGGTGAGCACTTCGATCGGGCCGAGGAACTCCGACCCATCTACCAGTTCGAAGATGTCGCGCTCAAAGAGGACGCATACATCACGCAGTATCAGTTGGCGTCCCCGTTGCTGAGCCAGGGTGCGTACGCGGAGGCGGCGGTCCATCTCGAGAACGCGTCAGCGGTCTACAAGGGACGGCCGGAGGCCACGATCACGCTGGCCCAGATCTACGCCGCGTTGAGGCAGCACGACCAGGCGATCGAAAAGATCGACGAGGTGCAGGCGTTCCTCGCCTCGGAGGCATTGGAGGACATCGACGACGAGACCGCGGCCAATTGGCGCGCTCAAGCCGAGGGTTTCCCCCTCATGAAGGCGCAGGTTCTGGCCGATGCTGGGCGCTTCGAGGAGGCAGCCGCGGAGTACCGTATGCTCGTGGCCGCGAGTCCGAATGACCTGGAGTTGCAGCAGGACCTGGGCGCGATCTTGATCCAGATGGGTGATACGCCGGCCGGCCTGGAGGTCTACACGGGCCTCCTGGGCCGCCCCGGGCTCGACGCCGACGGCCTTTCCCGTATCGGATTGGGCTTCTATCAGGCCGAGGATTTCCCTCGCGCGGCGTCAGCGTTGCAAAGGGCCGCGGATGCGAGCCCCATGGACCGTGACGCCCTCGAATGGTGGGCCCGCGCGCTCCTGGCACAGTCGGAGTTCGCGGCGGTTCCGCCGGTCGCCAACCGCTGGCTCGAGCTGGATCCGCAGAGCCAACAGGGGTACGCGATCCTCGCTCAGGCTACGAACGAGAGCGGGGACACCCAAGGCGCTGCAGCGGCCGTGCAGGCCGTTTCCAGCCTGCAGTTCAGCGTCGACAACCTGCAGATGCGTCGTGGACCCGATCGGGCTGAAGTCAGTGGCGGCGTCACCAACAAGACCATGGCACCGGGCTCGAACGTGACGCTGGTATTCACCTTCTACGCCGAGAATGGCAACGCGTTGGGTACCGTCAATCATACGGTGGCGCTCGGCGCGCAGGGCATGAGCGAGGTCTTTCAGTTGACCTTCGATTCCGCGAGCCCCGTCGGTGGGTACGGGTACACAGTAGGCGGCTGACGAGCGCGCTTCGCCGGTCCGGGAACGGGCGGCCCAGGGGGGTCGCCCGTTTTCTTGACCCCTAATGCCCCCGAGCTACATTTCTCGCCACGCGGGAGTAGCTCAGTTGGTAGAGCATCAGCTTCCCAAGCTGAGGGTCGCCGGTTCGAGCCCGGTCTCCCGCTTTTGAGGAACAGGAAGGCCCGTTAAGGACTACGAGTCCCTGTGGGCCTCAAACGGATCGGGAGCGATCGAATGAAGAGAGTACCGGCAACACTAGGAATCGTGGCGTCGCTCATGCTGTGCGCCGCCGTCTCGGTAGGCGCACAGTCCGTCGAGCGTCCTCGGGAAACACGCAACACGCGGGACGCCGAGGAAGCACTCGAAGACGGCGACGATGCGAGCGACGAAGCCGAGCGTCGGGGTCACTTCCAGACGGCCCTCACGCACGCCCAGGCCGAGATCGCGGAGAACCCGAACAACCCGCTCGGCTACCGCCTCGGTGCGCTCTCCGCGCTCGCTCTAGAGCAGTACGCCGCTGCGGGCGAATACTTCGATCGGGCGACCGCCCTGTACCCGCTCTACGAGGTCGAGGACCGGCCCATGCGGGAGCAGACCTGGATCAACCTCTATCAAGAGGCCGGCCCGCTCCTCGACGCCGGGGATTACGAGGGGGCCGCCGTGATCCTGGAGAACGCCCACACGATCTACCAGGGCCGTCCAGAGATCATGATCACCTTGGCCCAGATCTTCGGCTCTATCGGCGAGTACGACCGTTCGATCGACTTCGTGGACCAGGTCATGGCCTTCTTGGAGTCCGAGGACGCCATAGCCAACGGCGAAGAGGCGATGGCCGGGTGGCGGGAGCAGTCCGCGACGCTCCCGGAGCTCAAAGCGCAGGTCCTGCGGGCCGGGGGTCGACTCGAGGAGGCGGCTGATGCGTATGCGGCGCTCAGCGAGGCCGACCCGTCCAACGTCGACTTCACGCTGGCCCACGCCGCGATCCTGATGACGGTGGGGAATAGTGCCGAAGCCCTCGAGATCTTCGAAGAGCTACTCTCGAGCCCGGGGATCGGCGGGCCCGACTACTACGCGATCGGAGTCGGCTTCTACAACGCCGATGACTTCGGGAACGCCGTACGGGGCTTCAGCGGAGCCGCCGAACAGAACCCAACTGATCGGGACGCGCTCGAGATGTGGGCGCGGTCGCTTCAGCTCGACTCCCTCTACGCCGAGATTCCGCCGGTTGCCCGGCGCTGGCTCGAGCTCGATCCCTACAGCCAGAGCGGTTGGGCGATCTTGGCTCAGGCCGCGAACTCAAGCGGCGACGCCGAGACGACCCAGGAGGCGATGACCGCGATCCAGGGGCTGGAGGTCAGCATCGATCAGCTCGAGCTCCAGCGGTTCGGCGGCGGCGGCGGGATCGTCGGTGGCATGCTGGTGAACAAGACCCTGGAATCAGGCTCGTCGGTGACCCTGGACTTCACGTTCTACGGGCCCAGTGGGGGCGCCATCGGATCGATGTCCGAGACCATCAGCGTCGGTGAGGCCGATACGCCGCAGCTCTTCGAGCTGCAATTCGACTCAGCCGAAGCCGTGGGCGGGTATAGCTACGAGTTGACGACCAGCTAGGGAAACATACCTGAACGAACAAAGGCCCGGCAGCGACCTATCGCTGCCGGGCCTTTGCTTTGACCTCATTCGAGTCCCGGGTCGAGCCGAATGTAGGAGCACGTCGTTCCCGTGTTGCCGATCGTCCACTCTACGCGGTCTCCTGCGGATACATTGACGGGGCACTGCGGGTCACCGGTCCCGTCGGCAACCTGGGGAAAGGCGGCGCCGGCACCGGCCGTCGCGGGCGGCGGAGATCCTGAGATGATGTCCCAGGAGATGGCCAGGGTTGGCCCACGTACGGCCGTGGTGTAGGTCGCCCGCCTGCCCCCGGACATCTGACCAAGGCGTACCCGCGGACCAGCGCCCCAGCGGGCGAACGCGATCAACGTCCGGTCGGAGCGATTCCAGAAACGCATCTCGACGCTTCCTTCGGGACCGATCTCCTCCGCAGAGGAACCTCCTCCACCTCCACCGGCGCATCCGGAGACGAGCGTAATGCAGGCGATGGCGAGACCGGTGACGATCTTGAGCTTGTTCATAACGTTTCCGGTTGGCGGCGAGGGACTTGGTTGTCCCACGTGCCCATCATGCGCTGCGGGTAAGCAAGCGTCAAGCAGCGAACGGCACGGAGGGCAGCAGAATCCGAGGGACCATCGACGATAAGCTACCTTCATATAGGGCGGATCGGGTGAAACGATCCTGGCGGGCTAGTGTTCGCGGGCGTTTTCGATCCTCGCCCCGTCGCGCGGGCTTCAATAGGGAGCGCGCTTGAATGAACCTGGAGGAAGAATGGGGAAGCGAGTCAACTACGGATTTGAGAAGCGGCAGCGAGAGATCAGGAAGCAGAAGAAGAAGGACGAGAAGGCCGAGAGGAAGCGGGCCGAGGCCGCGAACGAGGACGTCGCCGGTGAAGCCGGCGTCGCCGGGACGGGCAGTTCGGACCACCCTGACCGTGACTGAGAGCGTCCGTAGTCCGGTCGGTATCGATGCGGCGCTACGTGCCCGCATCGACGCGCTCTGCGATGAAGGCCGGGCATACTGGCACGACTTCGACGCAGAAGTGCGTCAGGACCACTGGCACCCCTTCGTGGCCGCCGACTACGACTGCGTCCTGGACGCACTCATAGAGCTGCGTGAGCCCGGCAAGCGCTTCCTGGAATGGGGATCCGCGACAGGCGTCATCGCGATCATGGCGGACATGCTCGGCTTCGACTCCTTCGGCATCGAGCTTGACGCCTCCCTCGTGGAAGTGGGACGAGGCTTGGCTGCGAGAACGGGCTCGAAAGCACGCTTTGCCACAGGAAGCTTCCTCCCGCTTGGATGGGAGTTCCGGGCACGAGATGGGGACGCACGCCTGGGGACGATCGGCCAGGGTCCATCCGGGTATCTCGAACTTGGGCACGCGCTGTCCGACTTCGACGTGGTGTATGCCTTCCCCTGGGGAGGCGAGGAGCCGATGATGGTCGAGCTGATGCGAGCCCACGGGCACAAGGACGCGCGCCTCGTCTTGCACTCGACGGACTACGGCGTGCGGACCTACCGCCACGGCCGGCCCGAGTAGCTCGGGCCTTGCCGCTGCCGGCCGCTCGGCGTAGAACGAGCGGCCACTCCCCTCCACAGGCCGCCTCACCCGATGCTCGCCACCCGGTTCCGTTCTCTACTGCTGGCCACGCTCTTTCTGGCACCTGCTGGCATCCTGGAGGCACAGGTCACGGGTGGGTCCAGGCCCGCCGCGACCGCGGTTGCTGCCGCTGTGGCCCCGGTGGTGGACGGGCGGCTCGACGACGACGCCTGGCGTGAGGCACAGGTCCTGTCAGGCATGGTGCAGCGAGAGCCACTCGAGGGCACGCCGGTTTCCGAACGGACCGAAGTCCGCATCGTCTATGACGACGAAGCGCTCTACGTGGGCGCCTGGCTGTACGATGGTCGGCCCGAATCGCTCGTGTTCGGACAGACGCTCAGGGACGCATCTCTGGACGACGCTGACGCGTTCCTGGTCGTACTGGACACGTATAGGGATGGGCAGAACGGCTTCGCCTTCGGCACGACGCCGGCTGGTATCGAGTACGACGGCCAGTTCTCGAACGAGGGTGGCGGCGGTGGTGGCGGTCGTGGCGGTGGCATCGGGCGCCAACAGTCGGGATCCGGCGGGGGCTTCAACCTCAACTGGGATGGGAGCTGGGAGGTCGCCACGACGACTGATGGGGAAGGGTGGTACGCGGAGATGCGCATCCCCTTCGCCACCCTCCGGTACGGGGAAGGCGGCCCGCAGACATGGGGTCTCAATTTCCAGCGCAACATCAGGCGCAACAACGAGCTGTCGGTATGGGCGCCACTGCCGAGGCAGTTCGAGGTGTACCGGGTCTCGCTCGCAGGCTCTCTGGACCTCCAGGCTCCAACGAGCCGGATTGCGACGGTCAGTCCCTACGTGCTCAGCGACGTCTTCAAGGACTATTCTGTCGCCTCGCCCGAGGCCGACTTCGGCACGAAGGTCGGGGGAGACGCGAAAATCGGTCTCAATCAGAGTCTCACGCTCGACCTGACCGTGAACACCGACTTCGCACAGGCTGAGGTCGACGACCAGCAGGTGAATCTCACCCGTTTCTCTCTCTTCTTCCCGGAGAAGCGCGGCTTCTTCCTCGAGAACGCGGGAACGTTCTCGGTGGGTGCCGGCCGGTCGGCCGAGCTCTTCTTCAGTCGCAGGATCGGTCTGGCCGGCGGCCAGGAGGTGCCGATCCACGGCGGTGCTCGCCTCACGGGCAAGCTCGGCGGGATGCAGTTGGGCCTCCTCAACATTCAGACTGGCGACGCCTTCGAGCTGGATGCTGTCACTGGGACGCCCCAGCAGGTGGCGCCAGACAACAACTTCGGCGTCGTGCGCGCCTTCCAGGAGTTCGACAACCGGACACGCATCGGCGCCATCGTCGTGTCGCGCATCAACACCGGCTCACCCGACGACTACAACCTCACCTACGGGGTGGACGGCCGACTCGGCATTGGGGAGGACGTCACGTTCGACGGATGGGCGGGGCTGACCACGACTCCCATTCCGGACGGCACTCCGGATACGAGGAGCGGTTTCAACAACGGTGAGTACGGCTTTTCGGTCGGCGGAGAGTACCTCACGCGCGACTGGGAGTCCTCGCTGGGCTACCGGCAGATCGGAGAGGACTTCAACCCTGAAGTCGGCTTCGTCAATCGCAGGGAGTACCGGCGCGTCAACGCGCGCGTTCTCTATCACTGGCGGACGGAGGGAGTCAGCTGGTTCCGCGAGTTCAGGCCCCACGCCTCATGGGAGCAATACTGGTCGCTCGGCGGCTTCAGCGAGTCGTACCTCGTCCATCTCGACAACCACTTCCAGTTCGAGAACGGAGCACTCTTCCAGCTACCGGGTTTCAACTTCACGGGCGAGGGGCTGGAGGTGCCCTTCGAGATTCGTCCGGGCATCGTCATTCCCGCCGGGAGCTACAACAACGTCGAGTGGCAGTTCCGGAGCAACACGAACCGGAGTTCGCCGCTTTCGTTCTCGGCCGGATGGACGTTGGGCGGCTTCTACACGGGCACCCAGTTCTCTCCTGACGCCCAGCTCTCGTACCGCTTCCGGGACCAGTTTACGGCGTCCGTTCGCCTGAACTACTTCGACGTCCGCCTCGATGAGGGGGACTTCAGTACCGCTGTGCTGGGGTTCAACGGGTCCTACGCGTTTACGCCTCGCCTCTATCTGCAGGCGAACGTCCAATACAACGATGACACGGAGGACATCGGCACCAACGTGCGGCTGGGGTGGCTCGACACCGCGGGCACCGGGCTCTTCATCGTGTACAACGACACGGAGCACATCGGGAGCCTGGCGCGCACCGGGATTCCCGGGGGAGCCCGTCAGAGGCAGATCGTCATCAAGTACACGCGGCTCTTCGACCTCACCCGGTAGCATCGCAGCGCCCGCGACCCTCTAACGTTTTCGCGCGATAGGCACTCTCAACGATCTAGCGTTGCTCCTTGTCTCTGACGAGGTGAAGTCGACGTCATCCCCGTCATCCCCCCGGCCCAAGTAAGGAACGCCGATTGACGCCATGACCTGGCCCTCGACAAGAATCTGGCTGCTTGTGGGTCTGTGTGCCTTGAGCAGCGCATGCGCGTCGGGCGCCCCACCGTCCGCTGGCCCCGCGGCGCCGGCCATCGCCCCCGCGAACCGTGGGTTCGATGGCGGCACCCAAGTACGGGGCGGCTTCACGAACGTGGTCTCTTCGGTCAGAGACAGCGTCGTGGACGCACCGCGCGCTCGCGTGTGGGCCGCGCTTCCGTCCGTCTTCGAGACGCTGGGGATCGAGACCCCGACCGTCGACCCCGCATCGTTCACAATGGGCGATCCTGGCTCGAGGGTGGCCAGGATCGGAGGAAGCACCAGGCTGTCTACCTACTTGGATTGCGGCATCGGCATCCTGGGACCGAACGCCGATCGCTACGAGGTCACGCTCCAACTCATGGTGCAGCTGGCTAACAATCCGGCAGGTGGCACGCTGGTGCGGACCACGCTGGACGCCTATGCCCGGCCGAGGGACACGTCAGGGGACGCGTTGCAGTGCGCTTCGCAGCGGACGCTCGAACGGCAGATCGTGGATCTGATCGACATCGAGCTGTCTGGGGGTGTGGCACCGGCCGCTGGAGCGTCGACGCTCGTCAACCAAGGCCGCATACCCGTGGCCGGGGACCGGGTGCGGATCGAGTGCCGAATCCCGCGGGCTCAGCTCCTGGCCATTGGGGAGGGCTTCTTCATGGGGGCGGGTGAGGGTGAGCTGCTCCTGGACGTCGGCATCGCGACAGGGAGCGTAGCAGTCCCGGTCGAAAACGTCGGTAGGGTCCAGGTCCAGGACCGCGGCTCGGCGTCGCGCCTGGTCGGCTTCGTCGGGGCGGTGCTCGGGATCGCAGGAGGGGCATATCATGGCCGCACTTGGTATGACAGGGACGCCAAAGTGCACTTTCCGCAGGGGGTCTATATGACCGGCGGAGCCTTGGCGGGCGGCATCGCCGGCTATCTGCTTGGGCGTATTGCCGGCTCATTCGTCGGGACCACGGTCTGGGTCGATGCGCCCACCGGGTGGGCGAGGGGGTACTCCGCGTCGACCGTCGCCCCGATCGTCGGTGGGGCCGTCGGCCCGGCCCTGCCGATGGCCTGTCCGAGTTTCGAATCGGATGGCTGATGGACATTCGCGAGGACGACCTCAGCGCACCTGAGATCGCCGCCTTCCTCGAGGAACACCTCGAGGAGATGCACAGCGTCACGCCACCAGAGAGCGTCCACGCTCTCGACCTCGAAGGGCTACGTGCGCCCGAGGTGACCTTCTGGTCTGTCTGGGACGCTGAAGACCTGGTTGGATGTGGCGCCTTGAAGGAGATCGGGCCCCGGCGCGGTGAGATCAAGTCGATGAGGACCGCGGTGTCCAGGCGAGGGCAGGGCATCGGCGCGCGCGTCCTGGTGCACATCATGGACGAGGCCGTCCGGCGCGGATACGAGTCCCTCAGCCTCGAGACCGGGGCGATGCCCGAGTTCGCAGCTGCGAGGGCGCTCTACGGGCGCAATGGATTCCAGGTGTGCGGCCCCTTCGGCGACTATTCCGAGGACCCCAACAGCGTCTTCATGACGAAGCGGCTTTAGGCCAGCTTACGGCATGATCCACGGAGGCACCTCACGTCCCCCGACGAAGGTCATGGGGGTCATCAATGTCACACCGGACTCCTTCTCGGATGGAGGCCGCTTCCTGCGCGCGGACGAGGCCGTAGCGCAGGCGCTTCGCCTGGCGGAGGAAGGCGCCGACTACCTCGACGTCGGAGGCGAAAGCAGCCGACCCGGTGCGGACGAGGTGGGGGAGCAGGAGGAGCTGGACCGTGTCGCGTCGGTCATCGAGCGAGTCGTCGCTGAGGTCGGGGTTCCTGTTTCGGTGGACACCTACAAGCCGCGCGTCGCAGCGGCATGCCTCGCGCTGGGAGCGAAGTGGGTGAACGACATCACGGGGCTCGGCGACCCGGAGATGATCGAGGTCGCACGTGCGGCCGACGCCGGCGTAGTGATCATGCACATGCGTGGGCGCCCTCGGACCATGCAGCAGGAGGTCCACTACGATGACCTCATCGGGGAGATTCTCGCCTTCCTCGAGGAGCGTGTTGAGCGCGCCCGTGACGGTGGCATCGAGCACATCGTGGTCGATCCGGGGCTCGGATTCGGGAAGACCGCCAGCCACAATTTCGAGCTGCTGCGCCGCCTGCGCGAATTCGAGGTGCTCGACCTTCCGATCCTCGTTGGACCCTCGCGGAAATCGTTCCTTGGATCGCTCCCGAGCAGACTGCCGTCCTCGGAGCGGTTGGAGGGAACGCTCGCGGCGGTCACGGCCGCCGTCCTCCACGGCGCGTCTATTGTGCGGGTTCACGACGTCGCTGAGACCAAGCGGGTGGTCGAAGTCGTCGACGCGATCATGGGTGCTTAGCATGGACAGGATCGTGGTCCCCGGAGTCCCGCTACGAGCGCGCGTGGGCGTCACCGCCGAGGAGCGGAAGGCGCCGCAGGACATCGTGGTAGGCCTCGTCCTGTACCTCGATCTGCGACGGGCAGGGACGACGGATGACCTCGCGAACACCATCGACTACGATGCCGCGTGTGCCACGGCCACCCGAGTGGTCGGGTCGCGCCCCTACCACCTGATCGAGGCGATCGCCGAGGAGGTCGCGGGAATCGTCCTGGACGAATACGACGTCGCGGCCGTAGACGTCCGCGTCGAGAAGCCTGGCGCGTTGCGGGCCCGTGGCGTGCCGTTCGCCGCTGTGGAGATTCACCGCACTCGGGATGGCTGACATCGTCGTCGGTCTGGGCGCCAACCTCGGCGATGCGGCGACTAATCTGCGTGGTGCGGTCGCACGACTCGCGGACCAAGTCGATGTCAGAGCCGTGTCGTCCCTGTATCGCACGGAACCGGTTGGGCTCCGAGACCAGCCCTTCTTCCTGAATGCGGTGCTGACCGGGCGAACGCGCTTGAAGCCAGGTGCGCTTATCCAGCGCTTCGTGGCAATCGAGATGGAGATGGGGCGCGTGCGCGCTGTGCCCATGGGCCCGCGCACGTTGGATCTCGATCTCCTGCTGTACAACGAGAGGATCATCGACGAGCCGGGCTTGAGCGTGCCGCACCCCCGCATGGCGGAACGTCGGTTCGTCTTGGTGCCACTAACCGAGATCGCCCCAGACGTAGTGCATCCAGTCCTAGGCCGGACGGCGGCTCAGCTCTTGGCGGATCTACCTGCCGGTGGGGTCGTCGAACGCGTGAACGAACCCAACTGGCCACCGACGCTCGACAGCTGGCCTAAGCGGCGTCCCTTCTTGCCCATCCGGCGTTCCCGCTAGCGTCCCATCTAGACATGTCGAGGCGCCGGCGCGAGCCGCAACGTACTCGGCATGTACGCGTTCGCAGCCTCACTCTCCGGCCGACTCCTTTTCGTCGCTAGCTCCTCGCTGCGGGCCCCCATCAAGCCCATCACTCATTTAGGAGGAGCTCATGTCCCCTACACGCAGTCTCAGCATGGCCTTCGTCACGATACTCATTGCGGCGGCATGCTCGGAAGAGAGCGCCACGTGGGTGCCTGCCGCCGAGCTGGAGGTCCCTTCGGACCTGCTGCTGACGTTCCCGAGCGTTACACGCGAGACCTTCATCCAAGGTGAGGTCATCGAGGTCGGCGATCCATCGCGACCCGCCGGGGCCTACTCCGAAGGGGGGGACGTCCTGCGAGACGAGGCCTTCTCGGAGATCGTAGGCGCCAGCACGAAGGTGGGATTCGACTCCGACTACGCGTACTCGATGGCGCAGCAGCGCTACACGGGCAACGTGGGGCGGGTTCATACGACCGCGACGGTCTCATACGACGGCACGCAAATCGGCAGCCAGGTCGCCTTTCGGGAGCACTACGTTCCGTTCCTGTTCGACTTCGGCGCGATCAAGGACCTGTGGGTGGAGGCCTTCGTCTTCATCGACAAGGAATGTGGTCTGAAGGTGGACGGGCACTCGGAGCACTACGCTCGCTGGCAGTGGTTTCTAGGCGGTCCTGCACCCGAGTGGGGTACCGCCGGCGAGACGACGCAGGCCTTCCCGCCCGTCAACCAGGCCGCTTGCCCATCCGAAGAAGAGCCGGACAACGGATGGACGGGAGGGGGCGAATCCGGAACGGGAGAGGAGTCGGGTGCGGTCACGTGCTGGTACTGGGTGACCTACGACCCATACACCGGCGAGGTCTACGACGCCCAGTTCCTGTACTGCGACGACGTCACGGTGGGCGGCTGACCCTACCAACCCCTTCACGGAGAATTCAACGATGAACACCTACACTCGTCTCGCTCTGCTCCTCGTGGCGGCGGTCGCATGTCTCGGCGGCGGCGAGCCTTCGTCGCTCGCCGCTCAAGAGCCGGGCTCGAGACCGATCTTCCTCGCGATGCCTGAAAGCTTTCCCGACCTGGACGCTCGAGTCGTGCTCATGAGAGAGCAGGGCAGGGATATCATCGTCCTCCGGGCCACCGACGCGGAGCCGGAGGCCCTGAGCGTCGCCCTGCTGGTTCTGGCCCGCGTCAGCCGTGAACGCCCAGTGCCGGCCGATCGTGGCCAGATGATTCCCATCACAGGCTTCGTCCCGACAGGAGAGCTCACCGCGGAGAAGCGAGCACATCTGGAAACCACCCTGGCCGACCTGCGGAGGCGGCCGATGGCGAACGTCGGCAACTTGGGGCTCGGGCGGTGGATGCGGTACCGCGAGCGCTAACCCCGTCGCCGGGGCGGCCCTACTCGGGTCGTCCCGGCTTCTCGCTCACTCCTCTGACGCGGCGTTCACCCACCCGTACTGCCCAGAGGGTGCCTGCACATACAGGAAGCTCTCGTAGAGCCCGAGCACAGGCAGCTCGGCTTCTCCCTCTAGCATTGCCACGACCGGAGCCGTCGCGTTGGGTCGCACGAGCACCGGCGCTCCGCTGCGCGCGAGCCGAGACCCATACGGCTCGGCGACAGGCTCGGTGAGGCGCGCGGCGACATACCCGTTCGCGCCGTCCGGCAAGCGCACCCGGAAGTACTCACCAGAGCCTCCCAGAACACGGACGGCGGTGTGTTCGGGCAACTCCCTGAGCACCGGTGCGCGGGAGCCAGGAGCGGCCCGGAGTCGAATCCCGTCGTTCACGAGCCTCACCCACGTGCCGAGTTGCTCGAGATCGGCTGTGAGGTCGGCGAGTGTACCCCGCGGCGGATCGAGGAACGGCACCGGGTTGATCGCGCCCTGTCCGCTCCGATAGATGCCGAAATGTAGGTGGGGTGGGGTGGTGCGCGCGTTCCCGGTGTTTCCTACGAAGCCCAGCGTGTCTCCAATCTCGATGAGGTCACCCTCGCTCACGTGTTGGCTGTCGAGGTGGGCATAGTAGAGGCGGGCGTTCCGCACGTTGTCTCTCACCCAGACCACCTTGCCGCCCCGGCTCGTGATATCGATCCCGTAGGCACGCCCGGCAGCCGCGGCGAGCACCGGCGTGCCGCGGCGGGCGAAGATGTCCACCCCGTCGTGGCTTCGGGCCCCGCCGTCGCGTTCGACGCCGAACACACTCTGGATGGCCCTCATGCTGTATCCGTCGACGGGGAAGGCCAGCTGCGCCTCGAGGCGCAGCGTCACGTGGTACCGTCCGCCCCGCAGAAGCTCAGGCTGAAGCCGAAGAATGAAGTCGCCGCCACGCCAGGGCTCGTGGATGTAGGTGCCTGGCACCGAGTCGCTCGACAAAACAGGACGGGGTGCATCGGCCTCGTCCTCGGCGACACGGAAGAGGTCGACGAAGACCTTCGTCCGCTCCTCACCCGCCAGCGAGACCTCTGCCGTCAGCCGCCGCCCACGCGGGACCGTCAGCCGGTAGGCCATCGCGCCGGGTTCGTCCACGGTGATGTAGCCCTGCTCCTCGAAGGGCAGCGTCACCGGAGCCGCCAGCTCGACGGCGGATTGCCCGGCCAACAGCCAGTCACGTCCGAGCGCCGTCTCGGCCAGCCCTGCCTCGCTGAGGGACTCCCGGTAGGCTTCGTACGGCGTCAGGTCCCGAAACCGGTCCTGAACCTGCTCCACACCTTCGCACCCCACGAGGGCCAGAACGATGAGAGCCGCA
>Ga0224512_10001726_pt1 | contig 20716 bp, 17 predicted proteins | sample SF_May12_sed_USG_4_FD_169103 | JGI IMG/M metagenome (GOLD analysis project Ga0224512, IMG submission 169103) | Sediment microbial communities from San Francisco Bay, California, United States - SF_May12_sed_USGS_13 | ecosystem: Environmental > Aquatic > Marine > Sediment | place: USA... | reverse complement strand
CAGCCGATCCGAGCCGTCTTCTTCCTTGTCAGTGGTGAGGCCGATCCGGGTCAACACCTTCGCGTGTTGGCGCAACTGGCCGGGCGGGTCGAGGACCCGGACTTCATGGATGATTGGCTCAGCAGCCGGCATGAGCAGGAGCTCAAGGAGACACTGCTACGCGACGACCGATTCATGTCCCTCAAACTGCAAGTCGGGACAGCCACCGAGTCGCTGATAGGTCACCCGATCCGTGACCTGTCACTGCCGCTGGGTTGCCTGATCGCCCTGATTCGTCGTTACGGAGAGATGATCGTGCCGCAAGGACGGACCGTGCTTCGCGAGGCAGATCGGCTCACGATCATCGGCGCGCCTGCGGGTCTCAAGGAACTCGAACAGCGGTTTCGTCCGAAGTCGGCCTGAGCCGAAGCTGAGCCCTCGCGACCTTCATCGCACAACACAAAAAAAACTGGGGCGCCCGTATCCGCTATTTGATCGGGCGCCCCGCACATCGGTTAGCCGGGGACGGGGGATTACTCCCGCCGTTCTTCTTTCCCTCGCCGCCGGTGCCTCTTTCGGGTTCGCGGTAGGGCGATGGGAAGCTCCGGTTTCCATTCCCACACGGCTCGGCCGCGGCCGCATGGTTCGCCAATGCGAGCGCTTCGAGTCAAGGTGCGTCGCGCAACACCTATCTCGCCCAGCACCTCGGCGCGCCATGTCGAGGTGGGCCTGGGGGCGACATACCCCTGCCGGGACAAACAATGTGCCTCACGCCTTTAAACGACTGTGAAGCAGGCATGAAGCTCTTCCGCTTGCCAGACACGGTGTTCACAGCGCAGGATTACATTGGCTCAGGGAAGGGGGACACCATGCCGCTCAACATGCTCAAGAAGTTCCTGGATGAACACAAGGTAGTCTACGAAACCGTTCGGCATTCGCCCGCGTACACGTCCCAGAAGACGGCGGCGTCCGCGCATGTGCCGGGCAAAGAGCTCGCGAAAACGGTCGTGGTCAAAGTAGACGGGAAGCTGGCGATGGCCGTGTTGCCGGCACCGCTGCAAGTCGATTTCGCGCGGCTCAAGGAGGGACTCGCTGGTGCCACGGTCGAGCTGGCCAGCGAGCAGGACTTCCGGGACAAGTTTCCCGAATGTGAAGTCGGGGCCATGCCTCCGTTCGGCAACATTTATGGGATGCAAGTGTTTGCGGACCGTCACCTGGCCGAAGACGACGAGATCGCCTTCAACGCCTGCACGCACACCGAACTGATCATGCTGCCGTACAAGGATTTCGAACGGCTCGTGAAGCCCAAGGTGTTTGCGTTCGCAGCCGGGAGCTGAGCGACTCGATCTATCAGAGAAGGTCGCGACAACCGGCGCAGACGCGCCGCTGTTCCAGTCCCACGGCGGCCGGTCGTTGTCGTCTGGAAGTCTCCCTTGCCATCCCGAGTCGGGGCACGGCTAGTGGAACGACCGGTTACATTCGTCAGCGTCATCCCTCTTCAGGAAGAACACCGTGAATCGTTACACCGTCGCATCGTTGCTTTGGCGGAGCGCTGTCACTGGGTTGTTGTTCTGCGTTAGACCACTCCCGTCGCTTGCCGCCCAAGATCTCGTCCAGCAGTACGAGCCGGTTGCGAACCGGATCATCAGTGCCGCAGTCTCGGATAGCTCGGCCTACGAGCGGCTCGCAGAGCTTGTGGACCGATTCGGGCCCCGGTTCAGCGGCACCGCCAACCTCGAGCGAGCGCTGGATTGGATTCTGGCTGAGATGGAGCGCGATGGGCTGGAGAACGTGCACGGAGAGCCGGTGATGGTTCCCCAATGGGTGCGGGGTGAGGAATCGGCCGAGCTGATCGCGCCGCGGCGTCGAGCACTTCCCATGCTGAGTCTCGGTGGCAGTGTGGGGACGCCGCGTGACGGTATCACGGCAGAGGTGATGGTGGTCGGCAGCTACGAAGAGCTGGAATCGCGTGCTGCAGAGGCTGGGGGAAAGATCGTGCTCTTCAATGTGCCGTTCACTACCTACGGCCAGACGGTGCGCTACCGTGGGGGCGGAGCCATTGCGGCGGCCCGAGTCGGAGCGGTGGCAGCCCTCCTGCGGTCGGTCACGCCGCACTCGTTGCAGACCCCGCACACGGGTGCCATGAGCTACGCCGAGGGCGTGCCGCGCATTCCGTATGCCGCCCTCACGGTGGAAGACGCGGAGATGTTGCAGCGGATGGTGGACCGCGGCGAGCGGGTCGAGGTGCGGCTCACGCTGAGCGCGCGCACGCTGCCCGACGTCGAGTCCCGCAACGTGGTGGCGGAGCTCCGTGGTACCGAGTACCCCGACGAGGTAGTCGTACTGGGCGGTCATATCGATTCGTGGGACGTGGGGCAGGGGGCGATGGACGATGGCGGTGGGAGTGTGGCGGCATGGGAGGCGGTGCGGCTGATTCAGCGGCTTGGATTGAGGCCACGTCGGACGCTGCGGGTCGTGCTTTGGACCAACGAGGAAAACGGGCTGCGGGGCGCGCGCGGCTATCGTGATGCCCATCAGGCCGAGCTGGATCGCCATGTCCTCGCGATCGAGTCGGACGCTGGCGTGTTCCGCCCACGAGGGTTCGGATTTGGCGGATCGGCTGCGGCCTATGCCATCGTGTCCGAGATCGGGAACCTTTTGGAGCGCATCGACGCTGGTACCATAGCGCCGCGTGGTGGCGGGGCCGACATCGGGCCGCTCATGCGGGCAGGGGTTCCCGGCATGGGACTCTCGGTTGACGGATCGAAGTACTTCTGGTACCACCACACGGATGCCGACACGATCGACAAGCTGGATCCGGCCGACATGGCGCGGTGTGTGGCAGCGATGGCCGTCATGGCCTATGTTGTAGCCGATCTCCCTCAACCGTTGCCGCGGCGCGATCGATAACGAATGGCAACATTGGAAGAGATCTCTTTGACGAACCGAATGGAGAAGAAGATGAGGCGATTCACCGGGATGGTGCTGGCAGCGGCCGTGTTGGCAATGGCAGCATGTACGCCGGCCGAACAAGAGCAGGCCGAAGGCACACCTTCCATGCGGGCCACGATGCCGGACACGACGGCCGCTTCGTTATGGGCGCACCTCAAGGCCGCGGACTACTCGGCGAACTGGCCGCTCTGGCCTGGCAAGAGCGAGTTGTACACCGGCACCCAGCCGCACGGAATGCTGCTCACGACGTATGTGAACGATGGTGCGCTCGACGCGCTGACGAGCAAGGCCGGCACGATGCCCGCGGGTGCGATCGTCGTGAAGGAGAACTACATGCCCGACAGCATGCTCGCCGCCGTGACGATCATGTACAAGGTGGCTGGGTACAACGCGGCCTTCGGCGACTGGTTCTTCGTGAAACGACTGGCGGATGGAACCGTCGAGGCGCAGGGTCGGGTCGGCGGATGCCAGGGTTGTCATACCCAGCGGGCGGACAACGACTATCTGTTCACGGGCTCTCTGAGTCAGTAGCGAAACGGCGGATTCGTATGGGCGCGGTCGGGTGGAGGCACACCCGGCCGCGTTTGTCTTTTAGCGGGTCACCGTCTCACCTGCAAGGCCAGCGAGCGTGCGCAATTGCTCGTGTGTACCGAGGGCAATGAGGACATCGCCCGGCTCAAAGCGCATTTCGGAAGGGAGGTTGGTCAGTATGGTACCCTGATCGTGCCGTCTCACGGCGAGCACGTTGGCCCCGGTGCGTCTGCGTACTTCGGCCTCCGCCACGGTCTTGCGATGCATGTGACTGTCAGGTTGCACCCGGCATTCCTCCAACACCAGCTCCAGATTGCCCGAGTGCATCACGACGTCGAGAAAATCGATGATCTGCGGATAGAGCAGTTGTCGGGCAGTACGATGGCCGCTGATGGTGTGCGGGGCAATGATGTGGGAAGCGCCGGCTCGACGGAGCTTGGGTTCCGTTGAGGTTTGATTTGCTCGGGCGACGATGGTGAGAGCGGGGTTCAGCGTTCGCGCCGTCAGGGTGATGAATAGATTGGTGGCGTCGTCGCCGGTCGCGGCTACCAGGCCCGACGCACGCTCGATTCCCGCCCATTCCAGCACCTCGTCGTCCGACGCGTCACCGACAACCGCATAGGCGCCGCGCGGCACGTCCTTCACCAGCTCCTCTCCCTGTTCGACCACCACGCAGGGTCTCTGCTCCTCGAGTAGGTCCAGGACCACCTGCCGCCCCACGCGGCCGTAGCCGCACACGATGAAGTGATCGTTTAGCTCGTCGATGTGTTGCTGCATACGCGCCTTCCGGATGGAGCCCGTGAGCTCGCCACTCACGATGTATTGACTGATGGCTGCAAAGAGATAGGTCACCGCCCCAACTCCGGCGACAATGAGCCCGGCGGTGAACAGCTGGCCTGGGGGCGAAAGCGGTCGCACTTCCTTGAAGCCGACTGTGGAGAGCGTTATGACGGTCATGTAGAGCGATTCGAGGAGCGACCATCCCTCGATGAGCAGGTACCCCGCCGTTCCGGCTGCGACGACTGCGACAAACGCGACCGCGACTCGGAGGAGCTTCCGCCGCATCCGCAACTGCCGCGTTCTGGCCGATCTTCGTCTCATGATGAGCGGCCTCCCATGCCGTAGACGCTCTCGACATCCACGTGTCGGAGCGGTAACATGCCGACCTCTGCTCGGCCGGGCAAGCGAGTCCGGGGTGCTCGCTGGTGAGCGGACTTGCGGCCCGCATCGGGCACCCGGATGCAATCCAGCGTCTGTCTTCTCGCACGTAGGAGGTACCGTTCATGACCGACCACGTCTACAAGCTGACCGAGGTCGTCGGCACGTCCCCCGAGAGTATCGAAACGGCCGTCTCGAACGCGTTGGCCAAGGCCAAGAGCACGGTGCGCAACATGCGTTGGCTCGAGGTAACGCAAATTCGCGGGCATATCGAGGACGGATCGCTGGCGCACTGGCAGGTAATGCTGCGTATCGGCTTTACGCTCGATGACTGAGCGGGGCGCCGTGCGCCGTGAGCCGTGACACGTCACAGCCGAAGGGCGACGGCTGGTATCTGAGAGCTGAGACCCGACTACACGTAACTCTCGTACCGTGGATCGTACATGTTGGCGCGGACGTACGCCTCGATGTTCCGCGGTCGCTTCTTGGTGGCCAGTTTCTCCTGCCACGCGTACTTCGCCACTGCGGTGGCAATGGTGGCCGACACGCGCCGTATCTGGGTGAGCGAGGGCAGAATCGAGCCTTCTGCCAGCATGCTCTCCGTTGTCATGTTGGCAACCGCCTGCGCGGCCGTGTAGAACATCTCATCCGTGACGTGCTTGGCACCGCTCAGAATCGCGCCCAGGCCCAATCCCGGAAAGATGTACGCGTTGTTCCCCTGTGTCGGGACGTGCCGCTTGCCGTTCATCTCGACTGGCTCGAACGGACTCCCACTCGCGTAGATGCTACGGCCGTCGGTCCACCGATACGCCTGCTCGGCCGTACACTCGGCCTTCGAGGTCGGGTTGGAGAGCGCGAATACGATCGGTCGCTCGTTGAGGGATGCCATCTTGCGGACGACCGGCTCGGTGAACGACTGGGGTCGGCCCGAGACCCCGATGATGGCCGTTGGCTTCGCCGCCGTGAGCGCTTCCTCGAGACTCTTGAGAAAAGCGTGTTTCCGTGCGTACGGGCGTTTGTGCTCTGCAAGGTCGGTGCGGGAGTCCACCACGAGGCCTTTGGAATCCACGAACCACACGCGGTCCTTAGCCTTGGCCGGCGAAAGACCCTCTTTGACCATGGCCGAGGTGATGAGATCGGCGATGCCGATCCCGGCCTCTCCGGCGCCCAAAAAGAGCAAACGTTGGTCTGTGATCGCCTGACCGGTGATCCGAATGGCCCCAAGTAGTCCGGCAAGTGTGACCGCCGCAGTACCCTGAATGTCGTCGTTGAAGGAGCAGATTCGATTGCGGTAGCGTGCGAGGAGTCGGAATGCGTTGAGTGTGGCAAAGTCTTCGAACTGAATCAGCGTTCCCGGAAACACCTTCTGCACCGCTTCCACGAACTCTTCCACCAGGGCATCGTAGTCTGTGCCACGCAAGCGCCGGTGCTTGAGGCCGATGTACAGCGGATCCCGCAAGAGCTCTTCGTTGTTGGTCCCGACGTCGAGCGTCACTGGAAGCGCAAGGTCGGGATGGACGCCGGCACAGGCAGTGTAGAGCGAGAGCTTGCCGATGGGAATTCCCATCCCATCAGCCCCGAGGTCCCCCAGACCCAAGATGCGTTCGCCGTCGGTGACGACGACGATCGCGACGTCGCGGGACGGCCAGTTGCGCAGCACGTCCGCGACACGACCCTTGTCGTGCGCGGTGATGTAGAGACCGCGGGGCCGCCGAAAGATGTGCCCGTACTTGGCACATGCCTCCCCGACGGTCGGCGTGTAGATGATCGGCGTCATATCGTAGATGTTGTCGATCACCGTGCGGTAGAACAACGTCTCGTTCCGGTCCTGCAGGGCCGTCAAGAAGATGTATTTCTCCAACGCATCCGGCTTGGCCTTGAAGTTTTCCAGCACACGTGCCTGCTGCTCTTCCATGGTATGCACGTGTGGCGGTAACAGGCCACGCAGACCGAGCACGTCACGCTCGGTCTCGGTAAACGCCGTTCCCTTGTTGAGGCGCGGGTCGTGGAGCAGCTCGACGCCTCGAGCATGCGAGGCCATTGTTGACGCTGTTTTGACTTGCTTGGTCGTCTTTGTGGTGCGCGAGGCCACCGACTTTGAAAGCCGCTTCGCTGACTTCTTCGCAGGCACGGATCACCCCTCCTCGAGTCTTGGCGGGCCATCAGCCCGCCTTGGCTGCGGTCCTTACGACCGGCAACTCCCCCTCACTCACCCTCCGCATCCGTGACCATCGCCGACGACGGATCGGCAGGGGAATACGCAACCATGAAGAGTACTCAGAACGAGTTCATGCGAGCCACAAGACCCATTGAAAAGGTCTTCACGTTGGCAGGAGTATGACGATCTGGCGGTCAGCCCAGAAGCGTGAGGAACACGCCAGCAGCTACGGCGGAGCCGATGACACCAGCGACGTTGGGGCCCATGGCAGGCATGAGCGGGTTTACACGCCCGTCCGTTGCTTCCGATACGAAGCGCTGCACCACCCGTGCGGACATCGGCACTGCCGATACGCCGGCGGCCCCAATGCAGGGGTTGATCTTGTGCCGAAGGAACAGGTTCAGGCCTTTGGCGAAGAGGATACCGCCGGCCGTGCTGAAGGAGAACGCGACCGCCCCCAAGACCAGGATGAGAATCGTCTGGAAGGTGATGAAGTGTTCCGCGTCCATGGTGGCTCCCACCACCACGCCCAAGAAGATGGTGACGATGTCGATGAGCGATCCGCCGGCGGTCTTCCGGAGCCGTTCCGTGACACCGGACTCGCGCAGCAAGTTGCCGAACATCAGCATGCCGATGAGCGGCGCGCTCGTCGGTACTGCCAGCGACGCGATGACGCCGGTGACGACCGGGAACAGGATCACCGCAGTCTGGGAAACGGGAATTGCCTGTGGCATGTCGATCTGACGCTCAGCCTGCGTCGTGAGGAGCCGCATGATCGGCGGTTGAATGATCGGAACCAGCGACATGTAGCTGTAGGCCGCTACCGCCACGGGACCAAGCAGGTGCGGGGCCAGCTGAGAGGCCAAAAAAATCGTCGTCGGCCCGTCGGCGCCGCCGATGATCCCGATGGCCCCGGCCTCCTGGGGTGTGAAGCCCAGCAGTAATGCCGCGATCAATGCTGCCGCGAAGATGCCGAACTGCGCGGCGGCGCCCAAGAGAAACGTGAGAGGGCGGCCCAAGAGTGGGCGGAAGTCCGTCAAGGCGCCCACGCCCAGGAAGATCAGCGGTGGGAGGAGCTCCGTGCGGATACCATTCTCGTAGATCAACGCAATGATCCCCTCGCCATAGGAACCCATGTCGGCAAGTGGCAGATTGGCCAGCAAGGCCCCAAAGCCGATGGGAATGAGCAGCAGGGGTTCGTATTGCTTGCGAATGGCGAGGTAGATGAGCACTGCCGCCACGACAAACATGGCGAGGTTGCCGACAGTCAGGTTGACGAGTCCGGACTGTCGCAGCAGCTCGGTGACGGTGTTCATCGGCGCCGCTGGCTAGGCGATAACCATGATAGGATGCGAGGAGTCGATCTCGTCGCCGATCTTGACCTTGATCTCCGTCACGGTGCCGTCACACGGAGCCTTGATGTCGTGCGTCGCCTTCATCGCCTCGACCTGCGCGATGACGCCACCCCGGATCACCGGGTCGCCGACCTTGACTCGGATGTCTACGACCTCGACCGATCCTGCGAAGGTGGAGAACACGGGTGTGCCCGGTGCCGTAGCGGTGGCCGAGGCAACCGCGGCCGGCGCGGACGAGGGAGCGCCGCCAGCAGTGGTGGGCTCCAGCGTGATCACGAAAGTGCGCTTAGTGCCGTTTTCTTCCACCGTGCAGCGGGACGTCATTGGCCCCGCGATCGGCGCCGCGACCGGAGTGGCTGCCGCAGCTGCCGGTACCGGCTTGGACTCCTCGGGCTTCTTCTTGAGTGGAATGTCGATCTTCGCTTTCCCCGTCAGCAGCCGGATGCCCTCGTTCACCTCCAACTTCTTGTTGGGTACCATGGATGCCAGCACGAGGAAGATGTTGCGATCCGTCACAGGCAGCCCGCGTTCTTCGAGTGCGTGCTTGGCCGGCTCGATGTTCTTGGGCGCGGCCTCGAGCGGGTCGCCGTCGAATGGCGCCAAGTCCAGCTGCTCCGACGCGATCTTGACCACGTTCACGTCGGGCGGAAGTGGGGTCTTGCCGAAATACCCGAGCACGGCTTTGCCGTATCCCGGGTCGATCTTCTTCCACCTGCCGTAGAGCACGTTGTTGAAGGCCTGCAGCCAGTATTGTTGACTCCCAGGGGTCACACTGGTCCAGGCACCGCCGGCCTCCACAACGACTGGGAACTCCGACAGGACCTCACTGTACCGATCCAGGATCCCGGCTTTCTCCATCATGTGCACGTTGGGCCCGATCGCGCCTCCCGGCATGGGAAACCCAAGCACGCGGGCGTCAGCGGTGGTCGTGGTCGGGTTGAAGGCATAGTCCTCGAGGAGATCGGTCAGCAGCTTCTCGATCTTCCCGATCTTCGAGACATCGAGATCGAGCGAGTAGCCGGTGCCCTTGAGCGCATGGGCGAGCGACCGCACGTCGGGTTGGACGGTACCGCTCGCCAATGGTCGCACTGAGAGGTCGACACCATCGGCACCGCCCGCAATGGCAGCCATGTAACACGAGACCGCGGTACTCGCCGTGTCGTGGGTGTGCATCCACAGCGGCATTTCGGGCGGCATGATCTTCCGCAGGCCGACGGCGGTGTCGTAAATGGTCTTGGGATCTGTCGTGCCACTCGCGTCCTTGAGCACGATGCTGTCGATGTGCACGTCGCTCTCGAGTAGCCTCCGGCCAATGTCGATGTAGAAGGCTGGCGTATGAACCTTGTCGGACTCGAACGGCAACCCCATCAAGGCAATAGCCACCTGGTGATGCATGCCCGCGTCGACGATCGGCTTCCCGGTCTTGACGAGGTTCCTCACGTCATTCATGTAGTCGAAGTTGCGGTCCCACGTCGTGCCGGCCTGCTTCATCAGCTTGGCCTGGAGCTCGAGGGCTTCGGGAGACTGTGTGGTGAGCGTGACGCCAGAGACCGAGCGCGTGAGAATTTGGAGGTCCACGTCCGGCCCTACTGCCTCCCGCATCTTCTCCATGTCTTCGAATGGATTCTCCCCGAGGTAGAACAACGGTGCCTGGAACCGGGCTCCACCCCCGAACTCGAAATGGCGAATGCCGGCCTCGACGGAGAGTTGCATAGCTGGTAAAAAGTCGTTCAGGCGGACCTTCCCGCCGAATGAGCTTTGCAGACCATCCCGGAACGGCGTAAACATCACCCGGATCTTCTTGGGCTTCTCGCTGAAGATCATCGTTGCTCCTCGATGTTCGTGATCCTAGCTCCTGGATAGGCAGCCGCTACCGCTGCGGAGACGGCCGCCAGGACCGCAACGTCACTGCCACCGGTGAGCTGGGGGAATACGGAGATGAGGGTGCGCATGACGAGCGCGAGCACGGTAAGAAGCAGAAAGACGGCAATGAAGGCGGAAACGCAGACGATGACGATGTCAGGCGATCCCATGAGCTTCTCCCGTTCCCGTACCGCTCCCGACAAACAACCGCTCAGCCCACATATCCGAGATCTTGAATAGGCAGTGAAGGCCGGTTTTGCGCAAGCGTCGGTGGGTAGTGCAAGAGTGCCGCGAATCCATGCGCCGTCAGCGTCGAGGGTCCAGGATCACTCGGCCATGGGCGAAGGGTTGCTTCACTCCGCCGATGTACAGCTCGAGTTGATCGCCGAGGGCCTCTGCCCGCCCGCTCGCAAGAACGACTGGCTGGTCATCGGAGCTGTCAGCACAGATCGTCACGTGACTGCCAATGATCAACGACCGGTCACGGTATCGATCCACAAGTGATGTGGGATTGCTGCCGATGAGCGTGAGGTAGTTCCGTCCCAAGATCGCCAACAGTGACGTCAGCACGTGCGCGCGGTTGCACGCGGCGTCGGAGGTAAACGTTCGCAGCGCAGCCACCTTTGGCACGAACGGTGTGGGCGCTATCGTCGGGACATTCTCGACGTTGAGGCCGATGCCGATGACGGCCCGACTGACATGGGCTCCACTGGTATCTGTGCCAGCGAGAATCCCGCACACCTTTGCGCCATCGATCAAGATGTCGTTCACCCACTTGATCCCAGCGCGCCCGTGAAGGTCGTCGATGCCGTCAATCGTGTCGACCACGGACACGGCTGCGAGCGCGGTGAAGTCCGGCACGGTGGTGTGGGCCGAGACGGGCAGGGTGAAGTGTGCCGACAGATGCACATTCCCCTCTGATGCCGACCATGGGCGTCCTCGCTGGCCGTGGAATCCGCGACCCGAGCCGGCAAGACACAACACAGCACCGGGCAGCGCCGTTCCCGCGCCGCCGAGACCGGTCAGGATGTCGTACTGCGACTGCGATGCCGTCTTGGTTGCGAATAGGATCGTGAACGGCTCGACGGGATCGAGTTCCCGGCAGGACACGGGCTGATCGCCAAACAACTGGTGGCCAAGAAGGCGCGTGGCTTCGGTGAACGTCGCCGGACCCCACGTCGCTCGGCCATTGGAGAAGAGGCTATCCGCGAATTCGATGCTATCGGTGTAGACAATCATGCAATCGTGAGGGCGGCGGCTCAGGTGGTCGAGTCTTCGGGATCCAGATCGAGGGCCACGGAGTTGATGCAGTAGCGCTTCCCCGTCGGCTGCGGTCCGTCATCGAACACGTGTCCGAGGTGCGCATTGCACGAGGCGCACAGCACCTCGGTGCGGCGCATGAACAGGCTGTTGTCCGCCTCCATGCGAACCGCACCTGTGGCGGCGGCGGCGTAGAAGCTGGGCCATCCCGTGCCCGAGTCGAACTTTGTGTCCGAGGAGAACAACTGGTTCCCGCAGCATACGCAGCGGTACGTACCGGGTGTCTTGCAGTCGACATACTCCCCGCTGAAAGGCGCCTCCGTGCCCTTCTTGCGGGTGATGCGGTACTGCTCCGGTGTGAGTTTGGACTTCCAGTCAGAGGATTCAGTCATCAGTTCTCAGTTCTCAGTTGTTAGCCATCTGCCATCTGCCTTCAGCTATCGGCTGTTCCCTGTGCCGGTCGTCGCTCGTTGTCTAAGTCGTCCCAGTCGTCAGAGTCGACTCGTCTGTTCCTCCTGCCCGGCAGATCCTGCCGCTTCTGCCGCCGTCTCAGTTCGTGCCGCCGGCAACTTTCAGGCTTCCCACTCCACCGCGTCGCCCACGGTGATCTCGCCGCCGTCCAGCACCTCCCCAAAGGCACCACCGCCCCAGTCGGCCATCAGAGCTGCGCGCAGACCGGCGTGAGCAGCGTCCATCCGCTCGCAGGGCTTGGTTTCGCCGAGGAGCTGAATACGGCAATCACCAATCCTCAGAATTCGCCCGCGCGAGTCCGCGAGCCGAACGCCACGCACCAAGAGATTGGCGCGACGCATCGAAGGTTCTACGTCGGGGTGGAGGGTGTGTTGCAGCGAGTCCCACAGATCCCCGTCGATCACGGTCACCTGTCGTTTGCCACCCTGGTCCGCATTGCCGGTGATGCCTTGTCCGCGCTCGAGCGAGACCCGCTGGGCCGCGTCCATCGGACCGCGGTGTGCCCGTTTGATCCAGATGGCGTCGAGACGTGCGTCGGAGTTCTCGGTTGGGGCCATGTCCCAACTTATCCAGTGGTGTAACCAGGCGCGATGCCGCTGCTGGGGCGCCCACAGATGCGTTCCTGATCTGTGGCTCATCATCATCGTCAGGACATCTTGGCGAAGTGGAGCGGCCGCCTCGTTAGAACCTGGGATTCACCACGTTGGCGAACTTGGAGCCGAACCGGAAGCTCAGCCCAAGGTCAAGCCCCAACCGGTAATCCGTCCCGCGCTCACGTTGTTGGAGGAGGACCTCATCCGACGTGAGCCCCTCCTTGGAGAGGTATATCTGGTCCTTGATGCGGGAGAAGTTGCCGCCAATCTGGAATTCGAGGCCCCTTACCACACGCACTCCGATATGTCCGCCCACGCTGATGCTGTGCTTACTCAGATCGTGAAGGTATTGGAAGGCGTCGAGTGAACCGCGGATTGTCCCCCACGGCTGCTGAACCCCGATCTCTATCTCGAACACGTGGACTGGATGTACCTCGGAGGTCCGATCGAAGATGGTTGTGTCTGCCCAGTTGAACGCCGCCACGCCCACCGCGTAGCGGAGCGTGAACCGGCGCCAGGTGGACTCTTCGTAAGGGAAGATGTTGTACTCGATCGCGGGTCCTGCCTCCATCCGGAGGTCCGTGTTGCGGGTGCTCGACCGGCTGACATCGGCCAGACCGCCGGCCGACCAGTGCCGGCCGATGCTCCATGCGGCCAGGCCCTCGAAGCCGTAGAAGGTACGGACGCTGACGTACGTCGTGTCGATGCCCTCCGCCTCGTCGACGAAGTCGAACTCCGACCGATTGCCTTCCACGTCGATCTCGAGCTCGAGCTTGAGATCCTCAGTGATCCGGCTGGCATCCATCCTGATATCGCCGGACAGGAACCGCTCCTGGCTCTCAGACTCTACAGAGCCGCCAACACCGGTGCGGAACACCCAGTAGTTCCAGGGGTCGCGGATGTTCTCGGTCACGCCGCCGCCGGGCCGATCGACCGCGGGGGTGTAGTCGAGCGAGAGTCGCTGGAAGACGTCGGAGTGCCAAACATAGGGGATCAGGCTCAATGCAAGGGCACGGGTCAGCGCGGCTCGCTCCTCTTCGTACGAGTCGTCGGCGGCAGTGACCACGTGGAGCGTGTCCGAGCGACCCTGCAGCTCCCGCAACCCGAAGAGGGTCAGGGTGATCCGCGACCCGCCACCGGCCGTCCCCTGCTGTGTCACGAGAAGATGCACGTCCGCGTCCTGACGGTCGCGGACCCAATTGACGAACGTGATCTCCCGCCGGAAGTGGCTGAAGTCACAGAGCCGTGTATGGCAGTCGAGGAACACGAACGAACCCTGAGCTTGAGACGCCCCGGCGTCCTGCGCGTTGGCTGCGGCGAGAGGAATGCTCACCGCAAGCGCCACTGGTAAAGAGATCAGGATTCGTCGATGCATAGCGTCCGTGAACGTGCGTTCAGGCCACAACCGATCGGCTCATTGCCGACCCGTGCCGCGGCCAAATGCCAGCGATGATAGTGAGAGGCCACCCTCTGCACTACGTGTGGGAGGTGGGAATCGTTGCGCTCGACCGGCACGCGCCCGCGAAAGGTAGTGGCTCGAGCAGCAGGTCGGGAGGCTGGGTGTCCCCGGTGAGTTGTCGAGCGCCTTCGAGCTAGCGTCTTTGCACCACCCGTCCGGCGAGCTCATCCGTGAACGCTCCCCCGTCAATCGCAAGCCTCCCATTCACCAACACGTACTGCATCCCTTCGCAGAGTTGATGCGGATCGTTGTACGTGGCTCGGTCCGTCAGGCTCTCGAGATCGAACACGACGACGTCGGCGATCGCACCCGGCTGGACGGTGCCGCGATCGGGAATCCGAAATACGGCCGCCGTGAGGCTCGTCATGCTGCGCACCGCATGCTCGAGGCCGATCACGTCTTGGTGGACGACGTATTGGCGGATCTTGCGCGGGAACGCCCCATAGTAGCGCGGATGCGGCACACCTTGACCCATCGGCACGAGCCCGCCGTCGGAAGAGGTCATCGTCCACGGTTGGCGCATGATGAGGTCGACGTCTCGTGGGTGCATGTTGAACGACACGACGCCGGCTCCACCAGCTTGGACGAGGGCGATGGCGAGATCCACCGGTTCCACGCCCCGCTCGTCGGCGACGGCCTGCAGGGTTCGTCCCTCGACAGACGGATCGGCCGTGTGGTAGCGAAACTGGAGCTTGTCAGCGCCACCCCGACGGTCGAGGTTCTCGATCATGTCCGCACGAAGCCGCGCGCGCTCCGTCGGTGAGTCGATCCGAGCAAGCAGGGCATCACGGCCACCGACTTGCGCCCATCGCGGCACCAATGCGCCCGTGACGCTGGTGCCGGATGCGAGATACGGGTACTGATCGGCAAACACCTCGACACCTGCCTCCCGTGCGCGCTCGATCCGTTCCACCACGGCCATCGAGTATCCCCAGACCCGGGGGCCCAACACCTTGAGGTGCGTCGCGACCCCGGGGAGCCGTGCCTCGCGAGCGACCGTGATGACTTCTTCCACTGCCGCCACAACGCCGATGTTGTAGTCCGCTTCGTCGCGGATGTGACTTGTATAGGCTCCGTCGTACTCGGCGACAACCCTCGCGAGCTCGACCAACTCCCTGGTCGTCGAGTAGCTGCCGGGAGCGTAGTACGGCCCGCTCGACATGCCGAACGCACCACGCTCCATGCCATCGCGAACCAGCTGCTGCATCTGGGCAAGCTCTGCGGCCGACGGGGCGCGGTCGTCCATGCCGAGCACGGCGCGACGTACCGACCCATGTGGCACCAGCAGGCCCACGTTGATGCCCAACCCGTGCGCGAGCAGCTGGTCACGCTGTGCCGCGAGATCGACGGGCCCCCCGCCGTCCGGGTTGAGCAGCGCGAACGTGATGCCCTGTGCGAGGAGCGGTTGCGCGTGACTCAGGTCCTCGCGCACCAACCCGGTCCCCGCATGGGTGTGCGGGTCGATGAACCCCGGTGCCACGTAGAGTCCGCGCGCATCGATGACGCGGCGGGCGGTCGCACCCTCGAGCCGTCCCACGGCCACTATGCGGTCCCCAGTCACCGCCACGTCAGCGTAGTACCACGGATTCCCCATGCCGTCGAGCAGGCGACCGTTCTGGATGAGGAGGTCAAACTGTTGAGCGGAGGCAGTGGGGGCGTTAGGAGGCAGACGGGGCAGGAGCGGCACCAACAGCGCGGCGACCAGCAACTGCCGCCCTGCCGCCCTGCCGCCCTGCCGCATTCGAGCTTTCGTCGAGAAACCCATTACTTAACGCCCTCCCGGCGCTCCGGCCGTTCCGTTCCAGCGGGGATCGGCGACGCCTAGGTGGTCGCCGGTCACTGGGTCGATTTCGATGCCGTGGATGCGTGCGAAATAGGAGGCGACCGTTCGCACGTCCACGACGAATCCATAGCTCGCGAGATCCGTGAGATCTTCCGGTGACCAGGCGGTGCCATCGCGAGCTTCCATGTGCACCGCCTGCACGTCGGGGTGCAGCCGTGGGGCGGCCATGGCGTCGGGTAGCGAGAGTTGCTGGTCGACCCAGCGACTGACGACGGACACAATCGCGGAGAGAATACGCCGGCCGCCCGCCGCGCCGAGCACCAGCACCGGCTCGCCATCGTGCAGCACGATGAGGGGCGACTGTGACGAGAACGGGCGATCGCCCGGCTGGAGCCCGCCGAGATAGCCCATGGTCGCGGCGTAGACGAAGCCAAGCCCTGGTGCGGCCACCTTGGAGCCCATGGTCGGTCCGAGCGACTGCGTCAGTGCGACAACCATACCGTCACGGTCGGTCACCGAGAGATGGGTCGTGTAAGGAGACTCGTCACTCGCCGCGGCCATCGAGACGACCACGGGATCCTCCCGTTGTGCCGGGTCCATGATGTCGACGGCGCGCGTCGCGGCCCACTCCTTGGACGCCAACACTTGAGCGTGCTCGTCCGGAGTTCCGAGATCCGCTACACGATCTTCAAAGCTCAAGAGCAACGCCTGCGCCAGCAGCGCCGCCCACTCCGCACCTCCGGCGCGGTCGCTCAGGTCGAACTGTTCGAGCAGATGGAGCGCCTCGATTGTCGTTGCTCCCGACGCCGGGAGATACGTACCGACCAAATCGAAGCCACGGTAACTCCCCTGTACGATACGGCTCCACGGCGCGCGATAGCGCGACAGATCGGTGGTTGTGACGAACCCACCGTGTCGCGCCAAGTCGGCAGCGAGCGTATCGGCAATCCAGCCGCCATAGAAGGCCTCCGCGCCACCGGTGGCGAGTGCAGAGAGCGTGTTCGCCAGATCCGCCTGCACCAGTCGCTCACCACCCCGATATGTCGAGCCATCAGGTTTGAGGAAATACCTTGCGGATCCCGTGAACTCCCTGAGCTGGTCGGCGACGCGCGCCAGGCGTTCCGCTTCGGGGTTAGGCAACAAGAACCCGGTATCGGCGAGCGCGATGACAGGAGTGAGCAGCTCTGCGAAGGACCGGGTGCCGAAGGCCGTGAGCGCCCTCTCGAGGGCCGCGACCGTTCCGGGGATGCCGATGGTGTGGTATCCGTAAGCGCCCTCGTCACTCGTGGGATCAGTGGGTGCACCGCGCGGTACCTCGGTGGTGCCGTCGACGCCGTGAAACTGGCCGCTGGTGGTGCGGACCAATATCTGGGTGCGGCCCCCGAGGCCGGACATGGTGGGTTCGACTACCGCGAGTGCCAGGGCGGTGGCGACAGCGGCGTCGACGGCGTTGCCGCCCGACTCCAACACCCGCACCCCGATCTCCGTAGCAATCGCGCTCCCACTGACGACCATGCCACGGTTCGACCGCACGATTTGGCCGCTTGCGTAGGCCGGATGCTCGACGATTTCGGGGGGCGGGGCGCAGGCGATTGCCAGAACTGCGACGACTATGAAACCACGACTGAAATGCAGACGACTGAGACGACTGTGATGGGATGGACGACTCAGACGACTGAGACGACATGGACGACTGTGGGTGTTCGACGAGCTAGTCGTCGTTGTCGTCTTCGTCGTCATTGTCGTCTCCTCTGCCGCCCTGCCGCTGCCTCATCTCTCACTCCCGTGCCGTATCGCCCTCCCCGGCGCTGCTCCCTCCACGAACTCTCCGTCTTCCAGCACCACGACCCCGTTCACCAGCACGTGGCGCACGCCTTCGGAATACTGCGCCGAGTTGAGGTAGGTGGCGCGGTCGATGATCGCGTTGGGGTCGAACACGGTGATGTCGCCGTACGCGCCCACGGCTAGGCGGCCGCGCTGAGCCATGGATGGTGCCCCGCGCGCCAGCCGCTCGGCGGGCATGATGGTCATCTTGCGGAGGGCTTCCATGAGGGTCAGGTGGCCTTCTTCCCGCGTGAGTTGTCCCAACACGTGTGCAAAGGTGCCCGCGCCGCGCGGATGGCCCTTACCGTCGAGGATGATGCCATCGCTCGTGATCATGACCAACGGATGTTTGAGGGCCATCACCATCTCGTTCTTCGGGATGAAGAACGTGACGATGGTGGCCCCCTTCTCTCGCCAATAGGCAAACGTCTCGTCATTCAGCCGCTCACCGGTCTCCACCAACATGATGGAGTCGACCGCGGCACCGCCGAACCGTTGCTCCCAACCTGGGTCGTAGAGCGCCGATTCCAGTCGCGTGCTGTTGGCCAGGTAGGGATGAATGTCTGTCATCACGTCGACACCGTTCGCCTTGGCACCGGCGATCATCTCGAGACTCGCCTCCATCGAGCCAATGGCAGAGGAGGCGAGGTGGACAACCTGCGCGCTCGCGCCTGTGATCGCGGCGGCGGCGATCACCTCCTGCACGGATTGGACGATCGTCTCGGGGAAGACCGACCCTTTGTAGCGGGAGTGCACGTGAGCCGGGACATTTTGGTCCGCGGCCACGGCAAACATGTCGACGATCTCCTCGTAGGAGGCGCCAGGCGTGTAGTTGATGCCGAAGCCGATCCCCACGGCGCCGTCTTCGATGGCCTGCGAGGCAATCCGTTTCATTGCCCGGCGTTGCTCCCGCGTGGCCGGTGCGTACAGATCGGTGGCCCCCGCGGCCTCCCGAACGTCGGGGTGCCCAACGGTGGTCCCGTAGTTCAGGAGTGAGCCCTCGGGCTCGAACGCGGCGTACCAGCCGCGCACGTCCACCGGGCCGCCGTGCATCGAGATCACGGTCGTGACCCCGTCCTTGATCTTGTAGCGCTGTGGCTCACGTTGGGGTCGGATGCGCGCGAGGATATCGACGAATCCCGGGGCCACCACGAGTCCTCGCGCATCGATCGTCCGTGTGGCCTGCACGGCTTCTTCGGTGATCGCCTCAATCCGGTCGCCGCGGATGAGCACATTGCGAACCGCGGCGAGCCCGCTCGCCGGATCCATCACTCGGCCATTCACGATCGCGACATCACCCTGCTGCTGGGCGGCAAGCGGGACCGAGCCTGTGCCAATCGAGGCCAACAGGAGCACTGCGATGCGTCTCACGATACCCCCTACGAAAATGCTGACAGCCGATAGCTGATCGCTGACGGCTGAACGCTGATAGCTATCAGCTATCTCCCCGGCCTCAGATGCTGCGCCAAGAATGCCCAGATCTCCCGTCGCGATTCTTTGGCGAGTCGGTTGTCGAGCCGGTTGAAACTGTGCCCTCCGGGCGCGTCCTGGTAGATCTTGTACTCGAAGCCGGTTTTGCCTTCGGCCTTCAAGGCCTGGATCAACCGCTCCACTTCCAGCACGTTGACGTCACCGTCGTTCGTGTTGGTGTGGATGAGGAGTGGCGTGCCATCGTATCGGTGGGCTTGCCACGACGGCGAGCGCCGCCGGTACTCCTCGACATCTTCGTAGGCCGTCTTGCCGATGTGGTATTCCGCGGAATAGAGGTCGCGATAGCCTTGGGTCTTGTAGCCCATCCGCGCGATGAGGTCGCTCACTGGGACGCCGGCGTAAGCCACAGCGTAGTCATTCGGGTGATCGAAGATGTTCATCAGCGCGTGGAGACCGCCGTGGCTCCACCCGATGATTCCCACTCGGTTGCCATCGAGAAAGCCGTAGGTCTCGAGTGCCCAGTTGCGTGCGGCGTAGGTGTCTTCAGTTTCGAGCCCGCCGTAGTCGATGGCGCGATACGTACCACCGCCGTATCCCGTGCTGCCGCGATACTCCGGTGCCACGACCGTATATCCCTCGGTCAATAGCTCACGGAGAATGTGCGTGTAGTACGTGGTGAAGTTGCTGTGCACTCCGCCATGAGGAAACACGATCAGCGGGTGCTTTCTGCCTCGATTCAGGTCTTTCGGGATGAAGACGTAGGTGTAAAACCGAAACGGATTTCCCGCTCCTTGGGCCGTGGGGTTCGGTTGATGGCGAAGTGGCGGGCCCGTGATGCGTGCGATGTCGACCTCAGCAATGTCGCCCAGCCGTTGCATGAACATGATGTCGTCGATCTGGCGGCTCAGCGCATCGATCTGGTGATCCAGGCTTTGGATGTGCTGTTCCAGCATGCGGTGGACGCGCTCGATCGAGGCATCCTCCTGAGCAGCCACCGAGCCTGCGACGAGCAGGAGCACAGCGGCAGATACAAACGTTCGCAAAGTTTTCATGAAGTCCTCCGCCTCCGCCCGTCGAGTCACGGTCGGAGCGCAGCGTTGGCGAGATATGTTCGCAAAAACCGACCGTCCCACCGAGCGAAGCCCGATGGGACGGTATTTTGCTCCTTCAGATCACCGGTGCCTTACGGTGCGACAAAAGCACCCGCGCACTCCGGTGCGCCAACGAGGTTCTCATTCGTGTCGCACTCCGCCAGTGAGATCGGAATGCACGCTGCCCGTTTCGAGAGAGACACATCCTTCTCGAATATCGGGGTGAGGGGGGTCGGATCGTTATAGACCGACATCGAATTGCCGTAGACATACTGCACGGCTGGCATGAAACTCATGCCAGCCTCGTCCCACCGGCGGGCATCGTGCCAGCGACGACCTTCCATCCACAGTGTCAGAAGCCGCTCGTTGTCGAGCAGCACCCACGCGTCGTTGATGGTCGTTGGAGCAGGTGTCACGTTCCCAAGGCCGTACTCGGCACGTGCCTCGTCGATCTTGAGGACTGCGTTACCCAGGTCGCTGTTGCGCAAGAACGCCTCGGCCTCGATCAAGCGCATTTCAGTGCCCTTGACCACCGGAATGTCGGAGCCGAGGTCACTGTACTTGGTTTGCTTGTAGTGGGGGTGGACACCGTCAGCTCCGGTGGCACCCTCGTCCACCCACGGAGCGCGTGGATCGGGCCCGAGCCGATCGGCCAAGGTGTTAAATGCCGACATCTCTTCCCGCCCCCACGTCTCATCCCAGATCACGTTGTTCTCTCTGCCGCTGGTAACGGCGAAGAACGCGACGTACTCGAAGTCAGTGGGAACCTGGGCGGCGTCGGCTACGGCGGCTGTCCAATTGTCCCGCC
>Ga0224512_10001725_pt1 | contig 20718 bp, 22 predicted proteins | sample SF_May12_sed_USG_4_FD_169103 | JGI IMG/M metagenome (GOLD analysis project Ga0224512, IMG submission 169103) | Sediment microbial communities from San Francisco Bay, California, United States - SF_May12_sed_USGS_13 | ecosystem: Environmental > Aquatic > Marine > Sediment | place: USA... | reverse complement strand
ATGAAGGAAGACGGCGTCGCCCGTGCGATCGCCCTTCCCCTCTACCCGCAATATTGCGCGGCAACGACCGGATCGAGCCTTTCCGACCTCCGCAGGTGGATGCGATGGGCCGGGGTAGACTTCCCGCTGACCGAGATAAGGTCCTGGCCCGACCACCCCGGGTACATCGCGGCCCTTTGCGCGAAGATCGAGGAAACGCTTGAAGGGACGCCGGGTACCGAGGAGACCCACCTTCTCTTCAGCGCGCACGGGGTGCCCAGGTCGTTCATAGACGGGGGGGACCCGTACCAGGTCGAAGTGGAAAAAACGGTCGCGGCGGTGAGGGAGCGGTTCCCGGCGATCTCCCACTCGATCTCCTACCAGAGCCGGCTGGGAAGAACGGAATGGCTGAAACCGGATACCGTGGAAGAAGTTGCCCGCCTAGCGCGGGAAGGGGTCAAACGGCTCGTCGTCGTACCGGTGAGCTTCGTCTCGGACCACATCGAAACGCTGCACGAACTGGATATCCGGCTCAGGGAAACGGCGAGGGAAGCCGGGATCGTCACGTTCCTGCGGGTTCCGGCGTTCAACGATTCGCCCGCGTTCATCGGGGCGCTCAAGGAAATCGTGCTTGCGCAGATGGCTTCAAAAGGAAAGGCTTGATGCGGCGTATCGCCATCGTCGGAGCGGGAATATCGGGGCTGTGCACGGCCCACTACCTCGTCCGGGAATGCCAGGCGGCCGGGACGTCGGCCGAGATCATCCTCTTCGAGACGGAATCGGTACCCGGGGGGAAAATGCGCTCCATCCCGCAGGACGGCTTCCGGATGGAGTGGGGGCCGAACGGATTCCTGACGAACAAGCCCTACTCGCTCGACCTGGTGAAGGAACTGGGGATCGAGGACCGGCTCGCCCGGTCGTCGGACCTTGCCAGAAAGCGTTTTATCTTTTCGGGTGGGACGCTCCACCGTCTTCCGGAGACTCCCCCGGCATTTTTCCGGTCCCGGCTGCTCTCGCTTCCGGGGAGGCTCCGCATCATCGGAGAACTGTTCGCGCCGGGCCCCCCCGCGGGAATCGACGAATCGCTCGGGGACTTCGCACGCCGCCGCCTCGGGGCCGAGGCGCTGGAAAAGCTGATCGACCCCATGGTCACGGGGATCTTTGCCGGCGACCCGGACCGGATGTCGCTCGCCAGCTGCTTCCCCCTGATCCACGACCTCGAGCGAAAGCACGGAGGCCTCGTAAAGGGGATGATCGCCCTCCAGCGGGAGCGCAGGAGCGCCGGGGAGAAACGGGAGATGTCGGCGGGGCCGGGTGGAGTCCTGATGTCGTTTCACCACGGCGTCCAGGAACTCACCGACATCCTGGCCGACCGGCTTTCCGACGGCCTCCATCTTAGCGTGAAGGTCGACCGGATAAGCCGCCGCGACGGGAAGATCCTCCTCTCGCTCGAGGAAAGGAGTCTTCGCGGGGAGATCGACGCGGACATGGTCGTGCTGTCGGTGCCCGCGTACGCGGCCGCGGAGATGCTAGGGGACCTGGACTCCCCCCTTCGAGCGGCTCTTTCCGCCATTCCCTACTCGCCGATATCGGTGGTGGCGCTCGGGTACGAGAAGGCGACCGTGGGCAACCCGCTCGACGGGTTCGGCTTCCTCATCCCCCGCGGGGAAAAGCGGAAGATCCTGGGCGCCCTGTGGGATTCGAGCGTCTTTCCGAACCGGGCCCCGGAGGGGAAGGCCCTGATCCGGGTGATGGTGGGGGGCGTGCGGGCCCCTGCGCTTGCGGCCCTGCCTCCCGCAGAGCTTCTCGAACTCGTCCGCTCGGAACTGTCGGTGACGATGGGGGTGACTGCCAAGCCGGTCCTCTCCCGAACCTTTTTCCACGAAAAGGGGATTCCCCAGTACCTCGTCGGCCACGGGAAGGTGCTCGGACGGATCGAGGAGCGCCTTGCCGCCAACCCCGGCATCCACCTCAACAGCAACGCGTACCGGGGGATCGCCCTGAACGACTGTGTGCTACAATCCCGGTTGACCGCAGAACGGATTGCGAGGGAACTCCCTACCGGGAGCGGATAAGCGGGCGGCAATATCAGGGGACCGGAAGGAATAACAACTATCGGGAGGGACCGCTGTTGGGCTATGCCCCGATGCTTTCCTACGCCCTGCTCCTCCTTGGCGTGAGTATCCTCGGATACTCCCTCTACCCCACCTCCCGTATCATCCGGGATCTTCCGCCCGGTCCGATGAACCTCCAATGGAAAGTCCTGCGCGGATTCATCCTCTTTTTCCTCGTCGGGTACCTCGCCTACCTCTTTCTCTTCACCTCCGATCACGGTACCTCCCGCCTTCTCGTCTCCTCGATCTTCTTCTCCGGCGCCTGCTTCGTCCTGCTCGTCTGCATGCTGGCCCACGGAACGGTTCGGGACATCCAGCGGATCGTCACGCTGGAAACCGAGAACATCACCGACCCTCTGATGGAGATCTTCAACCGTCGCTACCTGGACCGGCGGGTGGAGGAGGAGTTTTCCCGGGCAATTCGATATGGATATCCCTTTTCCCTTCTTCTTATCGATATCGACCGGTTCAAGGAGATAAACGATACCTACGGCCACCTGATAGGAGACCTCGTGCTGAAGCAGATCGGGGCTCTCCTCAAGAACAACATCCGGAGCGTCGACGTGCCGGCACGGTACGGAGGCGAGGAGGCGGTGATCCTCCTTCCTCACACCGGACTGGAAGGGGCAAAAATCCTTGCCGAGCGACTCCGGAAAACGGTCGAAATCCACCCCTTCCCGGCCGATTCATCGGTACCGCCCGCGACATCCCTGCATTGCACCATCAGCGTCGGAATCGCCGCAGCATCGCAGGAGTGCCGGAGTACCCGCCAGCTGGTCGAGCGTGCCGACACCGCCCTGTCCTGGGCAAAGAAGGCCGGAAAAAACCGCACCGTAGTTTTCAGGCAGGGCACGGAAACGAGCCTATCGTAGTCCGGCGGGACCCGCTCTGCGGGAGAAGACGGCGAGGAGGAAACATCGATGGGACATCTCCGAAGCGGACAGGGGGTATACGGAAGGCTCCAGAAGCGGCTCGACCGGTTTCCGATCGGTGCGCCGTCCGCGCCGGCGCTCTACGAAATTCTGAGGCAGCTCTACACGGAGGAGGAGGCAGAAATAGCCTCCCGGATGCCGATCCGCTTCACGGACATCGCCGGGATCGCGCGACGCACCGGGAAGAGCCCGGAGGCGCTCCTTCCCCTTCTCGACCGGATGGCGGAAAAGGGGCTCGTGATGGACTTCCCGCACAAGGGGAAGACACTCTACTTCCTCTCCCCCACCCTGCTCGGGTTCTTCGAGTTCGCCTACATGAGGGTGCGCGACGACATCCCGCAGAAGGAGCTGGCCCGCCACATGATGCGGTATGTCCACGACGATCCGGAGTTCGTCCGGTCGATCTTCGCCGGGAAGGTCATGCCGGGACGTACGCTCGTCCACGAGGGAGCCGTCGACCCGGAGGATCTCCCGCGGGTTCTCGACCACGAGCGGGCGTCGCACCTGATCGAGGAGGCGAAGATGTACGCCGTCTCCCTCTGCTTCTGCCGGCATGCTGCGGAGCACGAGGGGCGCAGCTGCGACAGGCCGACGGAAGTGTGCACCACCTTCAACGCGACGGGCGACTTTTTGGTCCGCCGGGGTCTCGCCCGAAAGATCGAGCGGGAGGAGGCGAAAGAGATCTTCGCCCAAACCCGCGAGGCGGGGCTGGTCCATATTGTCGAAAATGTGATAAGGCGGCCGGCCTTCGTCTGCCACTGCTGCGGATGCTGCTGCGGGATGCTCTCCGCGATCAACCGGTTCCGGCTCTTCGACGCGGTGGTCACCTCCCCCTTCCTCGCGGCGGTCGACCCGGATCGCTGCAACGGGTGCGGCCTCTGCGAGAAGAAATGCCCGATCCATGCGATCGAGATCCGGGGGGAGAAGCCCGGTGCGAAGGCCGACGTCCGGCGCGACATCTGCCTGGGCTGCGGACTCTGCCACCTGGCTTGCGTCCAGGGGGCCATGCGGATGGAGCCTCGGAAGGAGCAGATCCTGGTCCCGGAAAATACATGGCAGCGGACGGTGATCATGGCGATCGAGCAGGGGAAGTTCCAAAACCTGCTCTTCGACGACTTCGACCGGCTCGACTACGCCGTCCTGCGGGCGATAATGCGGATCGTGACCGCCCTCCCTCCGGTAAAGAAGGCGCTGCTCTCCCGGCAGGTGCAATCCCGGTTCCTCCGGGCGCTGGCGGGCTGACAAGGGAGGATCTCATGAAGAATTACCGCAAGGAGCTGTGGTTCGACATCCCCCAACGGATGGCGTTCGTCAACATCACCCGGGACGTCGCCGGGTGCCTAAAGGAAAGCGGGATCCGCGAGGGGTTGTGCCTGGTGAACGCAATGCACATCACCGCCTCGGTCTTCATCAACGACGACGAGGGGGGGCTGCATCAGGATTACGCGCGCTGGCTCGAGGAATTGGCTCCCCACGAGCCGATCTCGCGCTACCTGCACAACCGGACGGGGGAGGACAACGGGGACGCGCACCTCAAGCGCCAGGTGATGGGACGCGAGGTCGTGGTCGCCGTGACCGGGGGAAAATTCGACTTCGGCCCCTGGGAACAGATCTTCTACGGCGAGTTCGACGGCCGCCGGAGGAAGCGGGTCCTCGTGAAGATCATCGGGGAGTAGCCGGCCGGCTCCGTGCTTGGCCCCGCAGCAGGAGGAGAGGGAAAACAAGCGCCATCAGGGATGCGGCGGCGGAGCCCGCCGTCTTTCCTCCCGCGTCCTGCGGCGCCATCGCGCACCCCCCCGATGTGCCCGGCACCGGGGAGGACGCAGCGGCAGCCCCCGGCGGGGAGGCGACAAAGGCATGGGTCTCGCCGGACGCGGTCGTCCCGGCGCCGGCCACCTGCCCGGAATCGTTGATCGCCGCGGCTTCCGTTGCCGTCCAGCCGGGGACGGACAACATCTCGTACATCCCCCCCGACCGCAGGAAGCTTCGTCTCCCTTCCGGGGAATCGCCGTGTCCGGCCACCACCTCCAGGTTGTTGATCGCCGTGACGCGCGAGGAGGTCCACCCGGGAGGGGTCATGGAGACGAAGAAGGGGTCGGAGAAGACGAACCCCCTGGCAAACCCCGCCTGGAGGGAGTTGACCGCTACCCGTCCGTTCTCATTGATCCCCCGCGGGGCCGCGGAACTCGTCCCCGGCGGTGTCAGGTCCCGGTACCCCTGATCCGGAAGATAGAGGCGCGCCGTGTCGTCCCCGTTTCCGACGAACTGCCCCGAGGAGTTCCCGGCGACCAGAACGGAGAATCCGGGGAAAATCTCGACCGCGCCGTCCCGGGAAACAAACGCCCCGTACTCGCCGGTCCCGCCGACCGCGCCGTCCTCCCCCATATAGGTCGCCTCCGAGTATCCCCACCCCGGCGTCGGGTCGAGGTAGGTCTGTCCACGCAACAGGAATGCGCGGCGGACACCGTCTTTCACCCAGGTCCCGGCCACTTCTCCGCTGTCGTTTATCCACATAGCCCGCGCACTGTCGGCTCCCGGGGGGAGGATCTCGGTAACCTTTCCGGAGGACCAGAGAAATCCACGCTCTCCGGAGGACGTCGTCCCGAAACCCACCACCTCGCCGGACCCGTTTATGCGCGTTACCCGGGAGTCGATCCAGCCGGGGGGATGGATGTCGGTATACGAATAGATCTGCGCCGAGGCGTGGGAAGAGAGCAGCAGCGGGGAAAGAAAGAGAAGAAGAAGCGCTACCCAGGAGCTTGATTTTCCAATGATCCCTGGAAGTTTTCGCATTCTGCCCAAAAAGAGAGCAATATCCGGTCCAACAAGCTGCCGGGATAAACTAGCTGATTTTATTGCGTTTTTATTTTAGCGAACGCAGACCTCGGGGGGGAATGGGAAAAAGTTTACCCTTTCCTCCCCCCAAAGAGGAAAACGTTTTCCGACAAAGGAGATGGGGAGCAGCCACCAACTATAGAAGTTGAAAGAGAAAAGGGCTTCAAGCAGCCTTTCGGGATGACGAATCTTTCTTCCTTTTTCCCGGGCTTATGCCGGAACGCTCCGCCTGGGTAACTTCCCCTGCGGAAGCACTCGTCCCCCGCATGGATTCCAGGGAAACGGCGAGGGGGAGCGGGTCGAGACCGAAGGTGGAGTAGAACGGATCCCTTTCACACGTGGTTCCCGCCAGAAGAACTTCGAGCATGTCCGGTGCGAGGGGGAATTTCTCGAACCGGGAGAAGAAGCCTACGATACGCCGGAACCGCGGAAGGGAGATGTGCACCTTGCGAACCCTGACACCCAAGACCGCCGCGATCCGATCGATCAGGGCATTATACGTGATCCTCTCCGGTCCACCGACCTCGAACACGCGTCTTTCCGTGTCGGGACGCTTCAAGCAATCCGTAATTCCCTTGACCACGTCGCCGACGAACACGGGCTGCAGAAGAAACTCTCCGTCGCCCGGAACGGGAAGAAACGGGGCACGCCGTACCGCCCGCCCGAGTTCGGAGAAAAACTGGTCCCCGGGCCCGACAATCCCGCTCGGCCGGAAGATGGTCCAGGAAAGACCCGACTGCCTGACGATTTCCTCCGCTTTGCCTTTCGATTCAAAATACTTTCCGGGTCCGGAAGGCGACGCCCCGAGGGCGCTTACGTACACGAACCGGGAGATGCCCCACCTCTTCGCCGCGTGCACCGCGTTCCGCGTGGCTTCCACGTGGACCTTCTCGAACGTGACGCCGCGCGCAGGGAACTCCCGGATGATGCCCGCCAGGTGCACGATCGCCTCGGTGCTCTGGGCGGCCATCTCCACGAATTCCCGGTTGGTGACATCGCCCGGAGTCACCCTGCTTGCGCGCCGGATATCCTCGGGAATGCGCCCCTCCGAGCCGACCCGGACAAGAAGGCGGGGAAGATAGCCCCGGGCGATCAGGGCACGGCAGACGTGTCGTCCCAGAAACCCCGTCCCCCCGGTGACAAGTACCTCCCTGTAGTTAAGAAACGGAACCTTTTCCATGGTTAGTACGATGCGGTGAGTAGCCGGGTCGATTCGACCTTGTCCCGTCTCGCCTTTGCTTGCCTCCGACCCGACTTTATGGCATTTAGTTACTTACACAGGCAGGCAATTCGGAAAAAGATACACCCGTGGAACATAAAAGGAGAATGCCATGCCCACCTATTCCTTCGAGTGCAGGAAATGCAGGAAAAAGTTCCAGGAAATTCTTTCCTTCTCCGAGTACAAGGCCGGAAAGCGCAAGTGCCCGAAGTGCGGGAGCAAGGATGTCGTCCAGGTGCTCGAGACCTTCTTCGCCAAGACGTCCCGGAAGTCGTAGGAAGGAGACCGCGTGGAGGAATTTGCAGGAGTCGAGACGTGGCGCGTGTTCCGCATCATGAGCGAGTTCGTCGAGGGATTCGAAGCCCTCCGCACCGTCGGCCCGGCCGTCTCCATATTCGGCAGCGCCCGCGCGAAACGGAGCGACTGGTCGTACAAGACCGCCTGCAAGGTGGCGGAAACCCTCTCGCGCAAGGGATATTCCATCATCTCCGGAGGGGGGGAAGGGATCATGGAAGCGGCGAACCGGGGAGCCAAGCGGGGCAAAGGACTCTCCATCGGGCTCAACATCCAGCTTCCCGAAGAGCAGCGGGTAAACCGGTACCAGGACAAGTCCCTCCACTTCAAGTATTTTTTCGCACGCAAGGTAATGTTCGTGAAATACGCCGCGGGGTACGTCATCATGCCCGGCGGATTCGGGACGCTCGACGAGTTCTTCGAGTCGCTCACGCTCATCCAGACGGGAAAGATCCGCCGGTTTCCCGTCGTGCTGATGGGGACGGAGTATTGGGGCGACCTGCTCAAGTTTATGCGTACCACGATGGTCAAGCGCGGGACGATCTCGAAATCCGACCTCGGCCTCTTCCACGTCACGGACGACCCGATCCGGGCCGCCACCTTTATCATGAAATTTCACAAAGACAGCATCCGGTCGATCGACGAGCGCCGCAAGACGGGGCTTCCCCCTACGGAAGATCCGCCCACGCTGTAGCCGACGATTGCGGAAAGGAGCCACCCGATGGGCAAGAGGATCGTGATCTACACCACGACGTGGTGCCCCGACTGCCGGGCGGCCAAGAAATACCTCGCATCGAAGAACCTGGCGTACGAAGAGATCGACATCGAGGAAAACCCGGAAGCCGTCGAGACGGTCATGAAGCTCAACGACGGAATGCGGAAGGTCCCCACGCTGGACATCGAGGGAACGATCGTCTCGGGAGACCAGTTTCATCCGTCCCGGTTCGAGAAGGACCTGCGCGCCGCGGGGGCCCTTTAGGGGGATTCCGGGCGTTCCGATAGCAGGAACGACATCACCTCGCGGTTGAACGCCTCCGCGTTCTCCGCGAAGAGGCGGTGGGGCGCTCCCGGAAGGATGACGAGCTTCGCGTCCGGGATGCGCTCCGCGATCCGGCGCGAATTTTCCGTCGGCACCACCCTGTCCCCGTCCCCGGCGATCACCAGCGTCGGCGCTTCGATGGTCGTAAGCCTGTCCCACGCCGAATGGCTCATGGCCGCCGCCAGCTGCGCGGCGTTCCCCTCCACGCAAACCGAATCCGCGAGCCTCCTCCGGACGAACTCCTCGATCTCCTCCGGGTGATCGCGAAGGTACCGTTCCGAGTAGAGGAAGGGGAGCACCCGGCGGATCTCCTCTTCCGGGTTGCCGCCGGGGGAGCGGACGAACATTTTCAGGACCTCGGGCGCGGGGCGCACGGAGCCTTCCCCGCCCGGCGCCGTGCACGCCAGCACGAGCTTCCGCACCTGTTCCGGGTGGCGAAGAGCGACCTCCTGGGCGACCATCCCCCCCAAAGAAACTCCGAGGACGTGCGCACGGTCCGCCCCCAAATGCGTAAGGAGAGCCGCGGCGTCGTCGGCCATCTGTGCGGTGGAGTACGGCCCGGGGGGGGTATCGCTTCTGCCGGCCCCACGGTTGTCGAACGCGACGACCAGAAAGCGCCTCGTAAACGCAGGGAACTGGAAGAGCCACTCCATGCTGTCGCTTCCCAGCCCGTTGATCAGGAGCAGCGGGTCTCCCCCCCCTTCCGTTTCGTAATACATGCGGAAACCGGGGGCTTCGGTGTACGGCATCGTCTCTTTCCTCCCCTCCCCGTCTTACGGGGCGAATGCCCCCGACAGGGCACTTTGTCCCTTTCGGGATGGGAGTACAATACCAGCACGATGGATGCGTTCCTCCTGAAACGGATCGTCGCCGAGCTTTCCGGTGGCCTTCGGGGCGCGCTCGTTTCCAAGGTGCACCAACCCGGGGAACGGGAGATCGTTCTGACGCTATGGACGGGCCGGGAGGAAGTCCGCCTGCTCGTTTCCGCCCACGCCGAGCTCTGCCGCATCCACCTCACCACGCGTCGCGTCCCCAACCCGCCTTCTCCCCCGAGGTTCTGCCAGTACCTGCGGCGCCACCTGGCCGGGATGCGGCTCGCCGGGATCTCCGTTACCCCCTTCGACCGGCTGGTCCGGATGGAGTTCCAATCGAACCGGCCCGATGCGGAGCACGAAAGGACGACGCTTTTCGCCGAGCTGTACGGGCGGCACGCCAACCTGATCTACGTGGGCCCGGACGGAATAATCCTCGAACCCCTCCGGACGGTTTCCCCCGAGGAAAGCCGGATCCGGGAGGTTGCCCCGGGGATCCCGTACCGGCCGCTCCCCAAGCCGGAGCGGATCTTCCTCCCTGAGCTTACGGAAACAGACGCGGAGCGGATCTGGTCGATGGGGTGGGAGGGGCTTCCGCGCGTCCTCCAGAGGGAGGTCTCCGGCCTGGGGCAGGAGCTCGCCCATGAAGCGGCCGGACGCGGGAAGGGGAGCGCCGCCGACCTGATCGCGGCGATTCGGGATCTGGTGCGCCGGTACGAGGAGGACGACTTCTCCCCCGGCATCGGCACCCTTTCCACGGGGAAGAAGCGAATCCTCCCGTTCCCCTGCCCGAATGCCGGGTTCGTGGAATTTGTTCCCGCCCCGTCGGCCAACGAGGCGGCGGACCTGTTATACGGGGAGATCGCGCGGAACCTCGAGGATGCCGTCCTCCGGCAGCATGTCCGTTCCCGCCTCTCGGCTCTTCTCCGCAAGGAACGTCACAAGCTCGAAAACGTAGGCGGTGACGAGGAACGACTGGAGGAAGGCCGGAAAGGAGGGGAATCCGGGGAGACACTGAAGGCGAACCTGGCCTCTCTCCGCAAGGGGATGGTCGAGTTTCGCGGGATCCCCCTCGATCCGGCCAAGACGCCCGTGGAGAACATGACCCGGTACTTTCACCTGTACAAGAAGGCCCGGAGGGCGACGGAGATCGTTCGGAGGAGAAAACGCGAGGTGGCCGAGAGCGTCTACTACCTCGAATCGCTTGACGAGCAGCTCTCCTCCGCCTCGACGCGGGAAGACCTTCTGGCCGTCCGGCAGGAGCTGTCCGCCTCCTTTCCTCCTAAAAAGCAGAAAAGGGTAAAGCCGGTGAAAACCATAGGGAAGGCCATCCCGGCACAGGTGGAGGAACACTCGTTCCGCGGATTCACGCTCCTTCTCGGGAAGAACAACGTGGGTAACGACCGGATCGTAAAGGAACTGGCGACGCCGGACGACCTCTGGCTGCACACCCAGGGAATCCCGGGAAGCCACGTCCTGATCCGCCGCATCCCGGGCAGAGAGGTGCCGGACGAGGTGGTGGAGGAGGCCGCGCGGCTCGCGGTTCTCCACAGCAAGGCGAGGGGGTCGCAAAACGTTTCGGTGTTCCTGGCGGAGGCGCGGCACGTCTCCAAGTTCAAGGGGGCGAAACCGGGGCTGGTCCGGATCGCAAAATACCGGACGATCAACGTGCGATGACCGGTAACCCGCTCGGCGGGGCCGGCCGGGACATCGTTCCTGCGCATCGTTTACGCGGCCCGGTGCATCCATGTTCTTACAACGTCTTTTCCAGCCGAGGAGACCGATGCCCAGGTTCGACGCCGACTATGTTCCCCCTTCCGCGATGACGATCTTCGCCCACTCCGACGACGCCGAGTTCATCGTGTCGGGCACGATCGCAAAATGGGCCCGGGCCGGCTGCGAAGTGACTTTCGTGGTTATCACCAGCGGCAACGTCGGAACGCACGACCCGAAATACAGCAGGAAGACGCTGACCCGCGCGCGCGAATCGGAGCAGGAGGAGGCGGCACGGGTTCTCGGCGTGAAACACGTCGTCTTTCTGGGATACGATGACTGCGAGCTTGTCCCCACCCTCGAACTGCGCCGCCGGCTGGTACGGGAGATCCGCAAATACCGGCCCGAGGTCGTGATCTGCGGAGACCCGCAGGCCTGGTTCTTCGAGAACCACTACATCAACCACCCGGACCACCGTGCCGCGGCGGTGGCCGCGCTCGAGGCAGTCTTCCCCTGCGCCGAGATGGAGCTTCTGTGGCCCGAGGAGGGAGCGGCGCACAAGGTGCACGCGGTCTACGTCAGCGCCACCCACTCCCCGAACACGTGGATCGACATTACCGGGACGATCGATACGAAGATCGAATCGCTCCAAGCCTACGGAAGCCAGGTGGGGGGGGCGGATCTGTCGGAGAAGATCCGGGAGCGCGCCGCCCGCGAGGCGGAGAGGGCGAACCTGGAGCAGCCGAAAAGCGAAAGCGGAATTCCCGATCCTCACGCCCCACCGGTCTATCTCGAGGCATTCCGCGTGATGAAGCTAAAGGAATAGGAGCGATCCTCCTCTCCCTTCCTGTCAAAAAGGGTACCCTTTCTTCCCCTGCAGACCTTTCAGACACGAGATCTCCCCGCAGTGCGTGAAGGCGTTCCCCAGGACGGCGTTGTTGATCATGAAGCCCATCGTGGACTGCCCGAACCCGAGCGCCGTGAGATCCATGGGGCGATCCAGGTCCTTGCCCCGAAGCGTCGCCAGGTACTCGTCCGAAGCGGCGTAGACGGCCTGGGCGTACTTCCGGAACGCCGGAAGGTCCACTTTCACCTTGCGGCTCCACGCGCTCCAGTCCGGAAGCCCGGGCTTCTTCGGATCGATATCGGGGGGAAACTCGGAAAGTCCCGTTTTGCCCGCCCACGAGGAAGCAAAGAGGGGGGCGCCCCCTTTGAGCATCCCGTTGATGACCCCGTCCTGCGAGACGACCACGTGAGCGTAGGTCGCCCCGATCGGCATCGCAACGCCCGGCGGGATCCAGTGAGCCTGCTCCGGCGTCACGTCGGCCACCGTTCCCTCCAGAAGCTCGTTTACGGTTTTCAGTTGTTCCCGAAGCAACGAAATGACATTTCTTCCCACTTCCGCCATGGAATGCCTCCTTTTCTGCGCCGCGTTCGCCGCCCCCTGTTACGCATTCGACCGGTTGGTGATCGGCATGCGGCGGTCCCTGCCCAGTGCCCGCGGGGTGATCTTGACCCCCGGCGGAGCCTGGCGGCGCTTGTATTCGCTGTTGTCGACGAGGGACACGACGCGACGGACGACCTCCTCGGGAACCCCCGCTGCGATCATCTCATGGATGCTTTTGTCCTTTTCCACATACATCCGCAGGATCGGGTCGAGCACGTCGTACTCGGGAAGGGAGTCCGAATCCCTCTGGTCGGGCGCAAGCTCCGCCGATGGGGGCCTTGTGAGCACCCGCTCCGGGATGACCTCGCGGCCGCGTGTGCGGTTGTAGTAGCGCGAGAGCCGGTAGACGCTCGTCTTGAACAGGTCCTTGATCACGGCGAACCCCCCGGCCATGTCGCCGTACAGGGTCGCGTACCCAACGCTCATCTCGCTCTTGTTCCCCGTGGTCAGCACGAGATGGCCGAACTTGTTGGAAAGCGCCATGAGGATCGTGCCGCGGATGCGCGCCTGAATGTTCTCCTCCGTGGCGTCGGAAGCATGCCCCCGGAAGGACTCGGCAAGCTCGGACCCGAACGCCTGGAAAATCTCGTCGATGGAGAGGTCGATGCACCGTATGCCCAGGTTCGCCGCCACCCGGTGGGCGTCCTCGACGCTCATCTTCGCCGTGTAGGGCGACGACATCGTGACACCGAGCACGCGTTCTCCCCCCAGCGCCTCTACCGCGATCGCGGTGACCAGCGAGGAATCGATCCCTCCGGACAGTCCGATGATCGCGCCGGGGAACCGGTTCTTCTCCACATAATCGCGCGTGCCCAGGACCAGCGCCCGGAAGATCTCTTCCTCGTCTTCGGGCGGGGGCTCGATGCGCCCTCCCTCCCCTTTCCCGTCCACGTCACAGATAAGAAGATCCTCCTCGAACATCTTTGCCCGTGCCAGAAGGGTTCCCCCGGCGGAGACGACCATGCTCCCACCGTCGAAGACGAGCTCGTCCTGCCCCCCCACGAGGTTGCAATAGGCTACCGGGCACCGGGAGGCGGTCGCGTGCCTCACCACGATTTCCTTGCGCTCCTCCCACTTTCCCGCATGGTACGGGGAGGAGGACAGGTTCAGAATCAGTCTCGCCCCCGCCTTCGCCTCACGGGAAAGCGGCCCGCGTCGAACCCAGATGTCCTCGCACACCGTGACGCCGACGGCGGACCGCCCCGCCGGGAAGAGCATCGGCTCCTTGCCCGGCGAAAAATACCGGACCTCGTCGAAGACCCCGTAGTTGGGAAGGTGCATCTTGTGGTAGACGCCGCACACGCGTCCCGCCGCCGCGATCCCGGCGGCGTTGTAATGTTTCCCCCCGCTGTCGCGGTCGACGAAGCCGATCGCCGCCGTGATCCCCTTCACCTGGCGGGCGATCTCCTTCCAGGCCGAGATGTTCTTCTCGATGAAGGAGACGCGCAGGAGAAGATCTTCGGGAGGATAACCGGTGATCGCCAGTTCGGGAAAGACGACGAGCGCGGCCCCCGCCTCCCTCGCGCGGGCAACCGAGTCGAGAATCTTCCGGGCGTTGCCCGCAATGTCCCCCACGGTCGTGTTGATCTGCGCCAGCGCGATGCGGAACGGCTTCATGTCCACCATTCTCCCGGAAACGGTCCCCGGGGGGAAGAGAGAGGCGCCCGGTGGAAAAGATGCGTACAGGAGGTATAGTACCCCTTATGCCGCATTCGCTCTACGACCGGAACTATTTCTTGCTGAACACTTCGAATTTCCTGTATTCCCTGTACGCGACCATGTTCATCTTCCTCCCGGCGTTCCTGTACACCCTTTCCATCCGGGAGGGGCAGATCGGGCTGATCATGGCCACGGGGACGCTCGTCTCCGTCGCTCTCAAGCCGGTCAACGGCCTCTTCGTGGACCGCCGGGGACGCACGGCGTTCCTGGTTTCCGGCGCGCTGCTTGCCTCCGCCTCCACCGTGCCGTGGCTCTACGTGCGGGAGGCAGGCGCGCATCTCTTCGCCATCCGCATCTTCCAGGGAGCGGCGTACTCCTTCTTCGCCACCGCCTCGTACGCCTACATCGCCGCGGCCGCCCCCCCGGACCGGCGGGGGGAGGCGCTTGGGGTGTTCGGGCTCTCCTTTTTCATCCCTACGGCGCTCGGCGGATGGCTCGGGGAATGGATGATCGGAAGATCGGGTTTCCATGGGCTCTTCCTGTCTGCCGTCGTCATCGCATTCCTCGCAGGACTCTTCCCCCTGGGGATGGAGGAGCCGAAGCGGTCTTCCCATCTCCCGGTGACCTCGCTTCTCGACTTTCTTTCCCGGACGTACTTCATCCCGAACTCGGCGGCGTTTCTCTTCGGCACGGCGTTCGGGTCGATCTTCACCTTCCTCCCCGTTTTCCTGCTGATCCGGAAGACCTCCACGATCGGCGTCTTCGTCGTCGTTTACGCCCTGACCGTCGTCTCGACGAGAACCCTGGGACGAAAGCTCGCGGACCGGCTGCCGCGCGAGCGCCTCTGCCTCGTCTCTCTTCTCCTCCTCGCGGCAGGGATTTTCTTCATTCCTTTCGTCCGGGGACACGCGGGCCTTTCCCTCGTGGGCGTGGTCAGCGGCACGGGGCACGGCTTCCTGTTTCCCTCGCTTTCCGCGCTCATTCTCGACCGTGCGGGGTCGGAGAAGGGCGGGATGGCGATGGCGATGTTCACGGGGGCGTTCGACATGGGGCTGGTGGTGGGGGCGGGGGCCTTCGGGTTCGTGGCCGAGCATCTGGGGTACACCGCCATGTTCTCCTCGGCGGCGGCGTTCACGGCGGCGGGCGCCCTCTTCTTTTTTACGCAGGATCCGTCGTTCCGGAGAGCATCGCCTTCCGGACCCGTGCCATAAGATCCGGGATGTCGGCGGTGGTTTTCCCCCGCGTCTCGATCGGGGGGAAGATCTCCACCGTGACGGTCCCGGGACGGATCCTCAGCGTGTCGGCGGCCACGACCTCGCGGCTTCCCGACACCCGTACCGGCACGATCGGGAGCCCCACCTGCAGAGCCATCCAAAACCCCCCCTTCTTGAACGGCTGCAGACTCCCGTCGCGGCTGCGGGTCCCTTCCGGGTAGATCATCACCGAGCTGTTTCCGGAGAGGCCGGAAAGCGCCTCCTCGAGTGCAGCCCTGGACTTTTCCGGGTCGGACCGGTCGACCATGATCTGGCCGCAGGCGAGCAGGACCCACCCGAAGACGGGGATCTTGGCCAGCTCCTTCTTGAACACCCAGTGGAGGGGGTGGGAAATGACGAGCGCAAGGGCCGGCGAGTCGGCGTGGCTTATGTGGTTGGACATGAAGACGTACGCCTTTCCGGCAACGATGTTTCCCTTCCCGCGCTCCTCCACCTTGATCCGGAAGAACCACAAGGCGATCCGGGAGTAGGTCTTCGAAACCACCAGGAAGAGCTTCCCCTTCCGCTCTTTTCCCGGCAGGAGCAGAGCCAGCAGGATCGCCGGCACGCCCATCACAAGCGTCAGGATGCCCAGGAGAACCAGTTGTGCCACATTCAGAACCGTCATCGCGCTGTCGGCCTTAGTGGTCCATTCCGCAAATACGGAAACGCATCTGCATATGGCACCCGGTGCCAGGTGCTCGCGGGGGGCTTCCTCTCCGCTGCGCCCCTTGGCCCCGGGAGTTACGCACGGATACGATGCCGAATTTACTTGTGAAGCAAGGCACTTCGTTACTCCTTGTCCCGTATCCCTTCCGGGCAGACGGGCAGAAGCGGACACGTTGCGTGGAGGGGGTTACGTGGGCGGCAGATCTCCCTCCCGAGCCGGATCATGTTGAGATGGAGCGGCACGTGCTCCCCTGCCGGGACGTGCGGCTCGAGAATAAGCGCAGCCCGGGAGAGGTCGGCCGCGGCCGGAACCAGCCGGAGCCTCTTCGCCACCCGGAGAATATGCGTGTCGACGGGAAACGCCTCTTTCCCGAAGGAGAACAGGAGAAGGACGTTCGCGGTCTTCATCCCGACGCCGGGCAGGGAAGTGAGATACGCGCGCGCCTCGGGAAGCGGATCGCCTTGCAGGAAATCGAGGGTGTACTTCCCGCGCTCGCGCTTCAGCCGGGAGAGCGCCGAAAGGATTGCCTTCGTTTTCGCCTTCGCCAGCCCCCCGACCCGGATCGCCTCCTCCACCGCCGCCGGACGAGCCGACGCCAGAAGGGATATCCGGGGGAACCGCCGCATCAGGGAGGCGAAGGCACGGTCGCGGTTCGCGTCGGTGGTGTTCTGGGAAAGGATCGTGAGGATCAGGTTCCGGACCGGATCCCCCTCGTGTCCGCACCGGTTTGGCCGGCCGAACCTGGCGCAGAGACGGCGGGAGATATCAGCAAGTCTTGGAGCCGGTTCCTTGCCTGCCGCCGCGCCCCGGCCCGGGGCTCCGCTGCCCCGACGGGGCCGCGCTTTCCGGGATGCCTCCGCCACGAAAGTCAGGGGCCTTCGTTTCCGTGGATGCGCTGCGCGAGGAGGAGCCCCTCCCGGGTCAGACGGACGGCGGGCTGCAGCTCCCAGTATTCGATAAGCCCCTTGGTGCACAGGCGCCGGACGGCCTCGTCGAGCTCGTGCCCCGCAAGCCCCGCCTCGTCATCCAGGCCCCTGAGCCCCGGCGTGGCCGACGGGCCGACCTCCCGGTAGAAAAGGAGAAGACAGGCGAGGAGCTTCGATTCCGGCTGGGACAGAGTCCGATCGGTCAAGGCGTGACAGGCGGGGGAGGGGGCTGCGACTTCCGGTGTGCCGCCAGATCGGCTTCCAGTTCCCGGATCCGGCGCTTCCGCCGGAAGGCGGTCGGGATTCCGGGAAGGAGCCCGACAAGGACCCCGACCCCGAAGGAGGCGACGATGACGATCAGGATGGAAGTGTCTGCGTAATAGTTGAGAAACCGGACGGAGACGATCCCCGGGTTCTGGATCGCGAACATCGCCACGCCCCCCAGCAGAACGATCAGTATGATAAGGGTCAGTCTCATGGCAAGGCGGATTATAACAAAATGGATCGCTTTGGCAAATACAGTTACGGATGGGTAACCCTCTTTTCCCCAGGGACCTCCAGTTTCCGGATTTCGGTAAGGATCCGCTCGCATTCTTCTTTTCCGGGGCATTCGATGTCGCACGGGTCCATGTGGGTCACCACGTGGGCATTTCCCAGCGCCTGAGACACCTCCATCTCGAGGTGGTCCGCCACCCGGTGGGCGTCCTGAAGAAGGAACTGGCGGCAGACGACGACGTGGAAGTCCACGTGTTTCTCCGAGCCGGACCGGCGCGTTCGCAATCTGTGATAATCAACGACGAGAGGCTTATGGCTTTCGATGATGCGCCGGATTTCCTCCACCGTCTCGGGCGGAAGACTGCGATCCATCAGATCGCCCAGCGCCTCCCGGAAAATGGGAAAAGCCGCAAAAACGATGTAGCCGCCCACGACCATGGCCACCCCGGGGTCCAGCCATTTCCAGCCGGTCACGCGGTACGCGAGGAGGGAGACAAGGATTCCCCCGCTCGAATAGACGTCGGTCCGGTAGTGCAGGGAGTCCGCCTTCAGGGCGCTCGATCCGGTCTCCTCCCCTGCCTTCCGGATCCGCTCGGAGATGTACCAGGAGGCAGCGACGGACAGGGCCATGACGACCAGCCCCACATCCACAGAGCGGGGTACGATACCGGCGCGCAGCCGGTGAATTCCCTCCCGGACGATCCACACCCCGGTCAGGGCGACGACCACCGACATGAAGACCGTGCCGAGCGTTTCCGCCTTTCCGTGCCCGTAGGGGTGGGAGAAGTCGGCGGGCTCCATCGACTTCTTGATGGAAAGGTAGTTCACCCCCGACATGAGAATGTCCGCGAGGTTGTCGAACGCGGAGGAGAGAACGCCCAGGGAACCGCTTGCGATCCCGACGAAGAGTTTGGTCACGGCAAGGGTAGCCGCGCTCCCCATGGAAAATCGGGCCGTTTGGATCCGCTTCCGGTCCAACTCATCCTTCCGGAGCCCGTGTGTCATAACGATTTTCCACCACCTCCGTCAACGGTCCGGTTCCCGATCCCCCGCCGGGAGCATGTCCTCCGGATTGACAGTCTTTCCATACCTTTGCAAGAATAGCACATCAATTCCGGCGGGAGGGCGCCCGTGGTCCCCAAGACAAAGAAGATCTGGATGGACGGGAAATTCGTCGACTGGGACGCGGCGCAAGTCCACGTCCTATCCCACACGCTCCATTACGGCGTCGGCGTGTTCGAGGGAATCCGCTGCTACCAGACCGAGGACGGCGGCTCCGCCATCTTCCGGCTCAGGGAGCACGTGGATCGCCTGTTCGCCTCGGCGCATATCGTCCTTTTGAAAATCCCCTTCTCCCGCGAGAAGATCTGCCAGGCCATCCGGAAAACGCTCACCACCAATGGTCTCACCGAGGGGTACATCCGCCCGATCGTCTTCATCGGGGACGGGGAGATGGGGCTTTTCGTGAAGACCAACCCGATCCGCGTGGCGGTGGCCGCCTGGTCGTGGGGAGCCTACCTCGGGGAAGAAGGGATCCGGAAGGGGATCCGGGCGAAGGTATCCTCCTTCTGCCGCTACCACGTGAACTCGGCCATGACGAAGGGAAAGATCAACGGATACTACGTCAATTCCGTCCTGGCGAAGTGGGAGGCCAAAAAGGCGGGGTACGACGAGGCGGTGCTGCTGGACACGGAGGGGTACGTCGCGGAAGCTTCGGGGGAGAATATCTTCATCGTCCGGAACGGGATCCTGCAGACCTCGACGCTGACCTCGATTCTCCCGGGGATCACCCGGGACTCGGTCCTGAACATCGCCCGCAAGCTCGACATTCCGGTCAAGGAGGCCCGCTTCACCCGGGACGAGATGTACATCGCCGATGAGATGTTTTTCACCGGGACCGCCGCCGAGATCACGCCGGTTAGGGAAGTGGATGATCGCCGGGTGGGCGCGGGCAAGCCGGGTCCGGTCACGAAACAGATCCAGGAGGCGTTCTTCGACATCGTGCGCGGGAAGAATGCCCTCTTCGCGCACTGGCTCGACGTCCTCAAGTAGACACGCCTCCGGAAAACAGGCCCGGAGGGCGCAGGGGCACCGTGGTACCATGGGACGATGCTTCGCGTGTCCGAGATCTTCGCCAGCATACAGGGGGAAACCTCGTACATCGGGCTCCCCTTTGCCTTCGTCCGCCTGACCGGCTGCAATCTCCGTTGCCTCTACTGCGACACGACGTACGCCTACGACGACGGGGAGGAATTTCTTCTCGGCGAGGTTGTCTCGCGGGTAGCCGCTTTCGGTATCCCGCGGGTGACGGTGACCGGCGGCGAGCCGCTGCTGCAGGAGGAGACCCCCGCTCTCGTGACGGCGCTCCTTTCCCTCGGCCACACGGTCCTCGTGGAAACGAACGGGACCGTGCCTCTCTCGCCCCTGGACCCCCGGGCGATCAAGATCATGGACGTCAAGTGCCCCGGCTCCGGAGAGGCCGGAAAGACGGACTGGAGGAATTTCGCCCACCTGAGCGCCCGTGACGAGGTCAAGTTCGTCGTCTCCTCCGAGGAGGACTACCGGTTCGCCCGGGAAGTGATCCGGGAGTACCGAAAGGAGCACGCGTTCAAGGCATTATTGTCCCCGGCCTTCGGCCTTCTGTCCCCCGAAAGGCTTGCCGGCTGGATGGTAGGGGACGCCATCGACGCAAGGTTCCAGCTGCAGTTGCACAAGCTCGTTTGGGGACCGGACCGGAGAGGCGTGTGACTACCCTTGCGAAGCCGAAGGGGGTCGTCCTCGTGAGCGGGGGGATGGACAGCCTCGTGCTGGCAGCCTTCGCCACCCGGGAGTCGGAGATCTCCCTCCTGCACGTAAATTACGGGCAGCGCACGGAGGAAAAGGAGCTCGCCTGCTTCCATGCGGTCGCCGACTACCTGGAGGTAAAGGAGCGGATGGTGGTCGACATCGGGTACCTCCGATCGATCGGAACATCCGCCCTGACCGACCCGTCCATCGACGTGCCTCCAGCGGACTCCGACCGGCAAGGGATCCCCGTCACCTACGTCCCGTTTCGCAACGCCCACTTCCTCTGCATCGCGGTGTCCTGGGCCGAGGCGATCGGCGCGACGAACATCTACATCGGCGCCGTGTGGGCCGACTCGTCCGGCTACCCCGACTGCCGGCCCGCGTTTTACGAGGCGATGAACGAGGCGATCCGCATGGGGACGAAAGACGAAAGCCGGATCCGCGTAAAGGCCCCGTTCGTCAACCTGAAGAAGAAGGATATCGTTCTGATCGGGAAATCGCTCGGCGTCCCCTTCGAGCATACGTGGTCGTGCTACCGGGACGG
>Ga0224512_10001724_pt1 | contig 20723 bp, 18 predicted proteins | sample SF_May12_sed_USG_4_FD_169103 | JGI IMG/M metagenome (GOLD analysis project Ga0224512, IMG submission 169103) | Sediment microbial communities from San Francisco Bay, California, United States - SF_May12_sed_USGS_13 | ecosystem: Environmental > Aquatic > Marine > Sediment | place: USA... | reverse complement strand
ATTTCGACATCACCGAGAAGATGCTCCGCTACTTCATTCAGAAGGTCCATCGGCGGCGCTGGGCCAAGCCACGTATCGTGATCTGTGTTCCTTCCGGCATCACTCCGGTCGAGCGGAGGGCAGTCGAGGAGGCGGCGTATCACGCAGGTGCCCGTCGCGCCTATACGATCGAGGAGCCGATGGCGGCCGCCATTGGGACCGGGCTTCCGGTCGGGGAACCTTCGGGAAGCATGGTTGTCGACATCGGTGGCGGTACGACCGAAGTGGCGGTGATTTCGCTCGGCGGCATTGTCGTATCCCGCAGTATCCGCATCGGCGGCGACGAGCTTGATGAAGCCATCATCGATTGGGTCAAGAAGGAGTACAACCTCCTCCTCGGGGAACGTACGGCCGAGCAGATCAAGATGGCGATCGGATCGGCTTTCCCGTACGCGGAGGAACCGGCCGCCGAAGTGCGGGGCCGCGATCTTGTTTCGGGCCTCCCCAAGACGATCGTGCTCTCCAGTCCGGAGATCCGCGAAGCAATCGAGGAACCCGTACAACAGACTGTCGACGCCGTGAAGTTCACGCTCGACAAGACTCCCCCGGAACTCTCGGCAGACATCATGGAGCGCGGGATCGTGCTGACCGGCGGGGGAGCTTTGTTACACGGAATCGATGAGCGGCTCGCCTACGAGACCGGCATGCCGATTGTGACTGCCGATCGGCCACTGCAGTCGGTTGTAGTGGGCTCCGGAAAGTGCCTTGAAGAATTCGACGCGTTGCAGGGGGTCCTGGTCTCGTCGAGCCGCGCCTGAGGTGACCGGCATGCATCCAGTGCTCCGAGTCGGAAGCTATGTACAGAATTATGCCTGCCCTCGAAGTCCTCGGCGGAGCCCCCGTCCTCGACGCACGTAGCCAGTGCGCCTTCGTCTTGCGTTCCGGCCAGATGACGCGGCATGGCCGCCCGCAATCAGTACGAACCGACGACACAGGACAACGGGAGGAAGGTCGACCCGGCGGATGGTAGAACCATGAGAGAACGTCGCCACCACGATCGAGCCACACCGATGCTGGTAGTGCTCGTCGTGCTCTCCTTCTTGCTCATGACCTTTGATATACGGGCGTCGGGCGGCGGTGTGGCCGGAACCCTTCGCGAAGGTACTCAGGCGGTGTTTGCTCCCGTGCAGGAGTTCGCAACGTCGGTGATCTCCCCGGTGGTGGATTTTGTCGATGGATTGGCCAATCTCGCCGGGTTGAGAGACGAAAACGAGACACTGCGCCAGCGAATCGCGGAACTCGAGGCCAGGATCGATGAGGTCGGAGCGCTCGAGGCCGAGTTAGAAACGCTCCGTAGTATCGCCGACCTGACACTGCCCGATGAGTCCATCCCAATCAAACCGGCCAGGGTCATCGCCCGTGGCGACAATTTCGACTCGAGTTTCACCATTGACAAGGGCACCAGGGACGGTCTTGTGGTCGGCAATCCAGTGGTCGACGAGAACGGTGCGCTGGTAGGGGAGGTCAGCATCGTGACTCGCGACGCCGCCAGCGTGGTTCCGATCATCCGCCCCACCGGCGCCGTCATCGTGGAATCGCAAACGGGAGAGATCGGGGTGGTGCTCGGGCAAGGCCTTGCCCAGCTGATCTTCGAGGTGAATCCGGCAACCGAACCCGTCTTTGCCGACTTCCTCCTGAGGACGGCCGGAAGCGCCAAATTCCCGCCCGGCTTGCCGGTCGCTAAGGTAGCCGAGTCGGCCAGTCCGGAAGCTGCCAAGATCAGGACGGAAGCCATCCCCCTCGCCGATTTCAACCGATTGAAGCTTGTCGTTGTCCTGCAATGGACCTTCTCGGCCGAGGATCAAGAAGAAGAGAAAGCGCCCGCCGGGGAAACGCCGGTGGAGGACGCCGGAGCTGAAACGGGTGGCACATGAGGACCCGTGCCATTGGCCTCGCTCTCCTGGCCGCGGCCATAGCCGTCATACTGCAAACCACCCTCTTCGCTCAGGTTCGAATCTTTGAGGTTGCCCCAGATCTCGTGATGTTGACGGTGATCGCCGTGGCCCGCCGTCTCGACGCGGAACCTGCCGTGCTCCTCGGCTTCACGTCCGGCCTGGCCATGGACTTGCTCGGAAGCTCACCGCTCGGCCTGCGCGCTCTAGTGCTCACCGTGATCGCCTACGCGACCGTGAGGACCCGTGACCGATTCGACATCAACGTGCTCGCCACCGGCATGGCCGTGGTACTGCTTAGCTTGCTCGGGGTGGTGTTGATCGTCGTGATCGGTACGCTATTTGGCGAAGCAAGTTTCCGGGATCCCAACGTGTTCCGCAAGATCCTGCTGATTCCCGTCTACAACTTCGTGCTGGCCGGCGCCATGTTTCCGCTCTCTACCGTGGTGCTCCTCGGTCGCCGGAGGAGGGAGCTGGTGTTGTGAAACTCAGCTGGCGGCTGACCTGGATGGCCCTCGTGTTCGTCGCCATGTTTGCCCTGCTTTTCACGAGGCTCTGGTTTGTCCAGATCGCGGCCGGAGAGACGTACGATCAGCAGGCCGACGATCAGATTGTGCGTCTCGATCCGACCCTTGCCCCGCGCGGCAACATTATCGACCGCGACGGGATCCCGCTGGCCACGAGCAGCTTGGAACCATGGATCGTCGTCGACCGGAAGCAGATTTCCCTCGTAGACGAAGAGCGGGTTATCCAACAACTCTCGGGGTTGCTGGAAAGAGCTGCGGTTGAGGTTTCCTCGTCGTTTGAGGCGGCCGGCTCGGGGGGGCGGTTCTTGCTGTCTCAAGTCGATGCCGGTTCGGCGCTCTATGTGCTGGAACATCAGGACGAACTGCCGGGGGTCGGAATCGAAGAGGTACCGGTCCGCCGGTACCCGCAAAGCGACGTCATGGCGCACGTGCTGGGTCACATCGGCCGGCCATCGCCGCAGGATCTAGAGGAGAATCCCAGGCTCGATCCGAATAGCACGGTCGGAAAATCCGGCGTAGAGCGCTACTACGACGACTTGCTGCAGGGAACACCCGGTTTTGTAGCAAATCAGGTCAACGCGGGCGGCAAGCTGCTCAAACCTCTGGGCGGCGATCCGGCCCGGGCCGGAGCGACCCTGCAACTGACCACCGATATCGACACCCAGGGGGTATTGGAGCATGCACTCGAGCAGGCCGTTCGTCTCGCCAACCGGGTGAAGGGGGCGACCGGGGACTTCACGAATTTCGCCGAACGCTCGGCCGGGGTGGTCATCGACATCACCGACGGGTCCGTCCTCGCCATGGGCTCCTATCCGGATTTCGACCCCGAAGTATTTGTGAGCGGTTTGACACAGCGGGAGTTCGATCAGCTGCTCGAGGGGAAAGTCTTCAGCAATTTGGCCATCCAGGCCCTTTATCCGCCGGCGTCGACGTTCAAGGCCATCACCTATACGACCGCGATCGAAGAGGGTCTCTACCCCGAGGGGGTTGATTCGCCTGAAGGATTGATTGAATGTACCGCGCAGCTCAACGCTCCCTTCACCGACCGATCCCAGCTCGTATGGAGAAACTGGACGCGAGCGGACGACGGATTCCAGGACCTCCATACGGCCTTCGAGCGGTCCTGCAACATCTACTTCTGGCAGGTGGCGTTGCGCATCTGGAACGAGTTCAAGGAGACGGAGCGAGAAGACGTAATCCAGGATTGGGCGCGGGCGGTCGGGATGGGGGACCGGACCGGGATCGACCTCCCCTACGAGGCGCAGGGTATTGTGCCCGACCGGGATCTGTTCGATGAATGGCTCGATGAGCAACCCTGGCGGGTGCGTCCCGAGGGATGGCTGGGCGGCGACCTGATGCAGACGGCCGTTGGTCAAGGCGCGGTGCTGAGCACGCCTCTGCAGCTGGCTACGGCCTACGCCACCCTTGTCAACGGAGGGACCTTCTGGCAACCGAGGGTCGTCCAGCGCGCCTTCGACCCAGAAGGGCAGGTTGTCGAGGAGTACGAGCCAGTCGCGCTTCGCAACGTCGGCATCACTCCCGCCACCGTGCGGTCTTTACTGGCCGACATGCGGCGCGTAACGACGGCAGGTACAGCGGCAGCTGCCTTCTCCGACATGGGCGCCGACGCGTACCGGGTTGGGGGAAAGACGGGGACTGCCCAAATGGGGCAGGAATGCGAGGGCGTCGGGGAAGAACGAGTGTGCAAAGACCGCGATAACACTGCCTGGTTTGCCGGCGTCGCTCCTCTCGACGATCCCCAGTACGTGGTGGTGGTCGTTGTGGAGGAGGGAGGCAGCGGCGGACGGGTGGCCGCTCCCGTCGCTCGCCACATCATCCAGTACCTGTTGGGTCTCGAACCGACGGACATTGTCGATCCGCGAGTGGAGGGTGACTGATGGCCGTCATCGCCCGCTCCAGCCCGGCGGCCGTCTCCGATCGCCGCCGTCCGACCCCTGACGTCATTCTCTTCATTGCCATGGTCGTGCTGTCCGCCCTCGGGGTTCTGATGATCTACTCGGCGTCCCGGGGTCGACTCGAAGCCCGAGGTTTGGATCCAACCAGCGAGATGGTCGAGCAAGCGATCTTCGCTGCCGTCGGCTTGGTGCTGTTTTTCGTGGCCTCGTTCATCGACTACCGGGAATGGCGAAACGTGGCGCCTGCGATCTATATCGCAACCCTCATCGCACTGGGCGCGGTGTTCCTCTTCGAACCCGGTGCTGCTCGGGCGCAGCGCTGGATACCCATCGGGTCGTACCAGCTACAACCCGCCGAATTCGCCAAAGCGGCCATGATCGTGGTGCTCGCATCTGTGCTGGTACCGGTCAGAGAAGAAGGCATGAGCTGGCGTCGGCTCGTACAAACGATTGTGATTGTGGCGATCCCGGCCCTGCTGATCTACCTGCAGCCGGACCTGGGGACCATGCTCGTGTTTGCATTCATCACGCTCGTCATGTTGTTCATCGGGGGTACCACGCTGCGGCAACTGACGGTTCTGATGGTGGCAGCCGGGGCAGGGATTCTGGCAATCTGGAGGCTGGAGCTCCTCCGGCCTTATCAAATCGAAAGGCTCCAGAGCGTCTTCAACCCTGCTGCGGCCGATCCGCTCGGGGCTCTCTACAACCGCATCCAGAGCGAGATCGCCATCGGCAGCGGAGGCTTCTTCGGAAAGGGCCTCTTCCTCGGTACACAAACAAACCTGGACTTTGTACCTGCCCAGACCACCGACTTCATCTTTACCGCCGTCGGCGAGCAGGTCGGTTTCGTTGGTGGAGCGCTGGTCTTGCTGACCTATGGCATCATCATTTGGCGACTGCTGGTCATCGCCACCAACGCTCGTGATCGGTACGGGGTGCTGGTAGTGGCCGGAATCGCCGCCATGTTCGCCTTTCACGTATACGTGAACATCGGGATGACTGTGGGGATTGCCCCGGTGACCGGGTTGCCGCTCCCGTTCATGAGCGCAGGTGGATCGACATTTGCGACCATGGCGATCTCGTTGGGCGTTGCCAACTCTGTCTGGCTGCGTAGATCTCCGGTTCCGGGTGAGACCTACATAGTCTGACCGAGCTATCGCTGGGCTCATTCAGAGTGCCGCGTTCAACACGACTACCCTGCTTTCCATGTATCGACGGGGTGATCAGGGCTGGGTCGAAGTCATCTGCGGCCCGATGTTCTCCGGCAAGAGCGAGGAGTTGATCCGACGTGTGACCCGCTCCAAAATTGCCCGGATCCCCGTCCAGACGTTCAAGCCCGCCATCGATGTTCGTTACGCCGCCGCAGAAGTCGTGTCGCACAGCAGCCTGTCTGTGGAAGCGAGTCCCATCGTCGACTCGACTGCCCTGCTCAAGGCCGTCGAGGATGGCACCGTAGTGATCGGTATCGACGAAGCTCAGTTCTTCGATCAGGATTTGGTGGAAGTGGTCGATAACCTGGCGAGGGCGGGCAAGCAGGTCATTGTGGCGGGTCTCGATCTGGACTATCTGAGTCGCCCCTTCGAACCTATTCCAACTTTGGCGAGCCATGCCGAGTATGTTTCCAAGATGCTGGCGGTGTGTCACCGATGCGGCGCCCCGGCCGGCTACACCCAAAGGATCGTGCACTCGGACGAGTTGGTCGTGCTCGGAGCCACCGACGCCTACGAGGCCCGTTGCCGTTTGTGCTACGACCCGACCGAACCAGAGCAACCAAAGTTGATTGAGTAGGGCGACAACGGGCTCCCGTACTTCGTATTTCGTATTTCGCATTTCGTACTTCGAACCGCCGGTAAGGTCCTCGTCGCAATACGAAGTACAAGGTACGAAGTGCGTTCTAGATTGCTTTGCCATTTAGAACCACTCTGCGTGCTACGCTGGTGTCGGCCGCCAGTCGGCGGTTACTGTTTCGCGAACTCGAACGGAGAGAGCGATGGGTTTCCTGTCGCCGTTTCTGCCCGGTTCCGGCATCTTTCGCCTGGATCCCCGGGTAGCGGCTTTTCATCGCCACAGCGCCGGAGGCGTTCCGGTGTCGATCCCACGCCTCTCTGTTCCGTCCCCTGCGGCCGGTAGGGCCCGGTGGACATCCGCACTACACCCGGCGCGTGACGCCGGAGGAGGAGCACATCTGTATGGCCATGTTTCGCCGGAAGGCGCCCAAAGTGATCCGCAAGGGCGTCGGCAGCGATTCGATCGTCGAACACAAAACCAGACGCGTGGGCCGTCAGGTGGTCGAGGTCCGACGCGTCAAGCAAGCATCCTCGAAGCCTGAACGCAAGACGGAGCCCAAATCCAAGAGATCGACCGGCGCGCAAGGTGCCCGATCTCCGCGCCCCGCCAACGGCCGGGGACGGACGGCCGTCCGTCATGAGGAGATCATTGTCCCACCCGAGACAGAGCGGAAACAGATGCTCGTCCGGGTCCTCCCTCACCAGACCCAGGTGGTAGTCATGGAAGGCGCGGTGCTGGTGGAGCATTACGTTGCCCGTTCCGACAAGACCTCCGTTGTCGGCAACGTCTATCTCGGTAAGGTGCGCAATGTGCTTCCGGGCATGGAAGCAGCGTTCGTCGATTTTGGTGAACCGAAAAACGGCGTGCTCTATGCGGGGGATATTCAGTACGATCCCGCCAAGCACGGGAAACGCCGGCCGCGCATCGAAGAAGCCCTCGGCAAAGGCGACGAAGTACTCGTCCAGGTCGACAAGGACGCCATGGGCGAAAAAGGCGCCCGCCTGACCAATCAGATCTCCTTGCCCGGCCGGTACCTAGTGCTGGTCCCCAACTCGGATGTGCAGGGTATCAGCCGGCGACTCCCCGACGATGACCGTCAACGGCTGCGCGATATCATCCGTGACGTCAAGCCCGAAGGCTACGGAGTGATCGTGCGGACTGCAGCCGCGTCGGCCTCCAAGGGCGAAATCCGAGCGGATATCGAGCGTTTGACCAGGACGTGGAAGGAGATTCAGGAATCCGGCCAGGTCGGGAATTCCCCGAGAGTCGTATATCGGGAGCCGGCGCTGTTGCTGCGCGTCATAAGGGAGCACTACACGCCCGAGTTCCGCCGGTTGATGATCGATGACCCTGAGGCCTACGGTGCGGTAGTTGACTACCTACGGGAAACCGACTCCGATCTCGTGGGAACCGTGCAGCTCTATGAGGATTCTCTCCCGGTGTTCGAGAGATTCCACGTCGAGGATCAGCTGAGGAAGGCTCTCGACCGGAAAGTGTGGCTGCCCTCCGGTGGTCATCTGGTCATCGACCGCACTGAAGCGCTAACCGTCATCGACGTGAACACCGGCAAATTCGTTGGCAGTTCGAGTTTGGAGGAAACGGTTCTTCAGAACAATCTGGAGGCGGCAGAAGAGATTGGTAGACAGCTCCGGCTGCGCGATATCGGCGGCATTATCGTGATCGATTTTATCGACATGGAGACCGCCGGCAATCAGCTTGCACTGTTGCGGAGGCTGAGGGAAACGCTGGCCAAGGACAAGACCCGCACGCAGGTGTTCGATGTCTCTAACCTCGGTCTGGTCGAGATGACCAGGAAGAATGTTTCGGAAGGCCTGCTGGAGACCTTCTCCGATGTCTGCTCCATGTGCGCCGGGCGGGGCGTGCTCCTCCACGAAGAAGCGGCCACGCACGGCAGGCCAGTGGAAGACATTGAGTAGGGACCTTCAGTATTGGCAAGCGCGGGGAAACGATTAGAGTTACCGGGCTTCAGATCGAGGTACAGCCATCATGTATGCAATCATCCGCACCGGCGGTAAGCAGTCGAAGGTGCACGAAGGTGACGTGATCGATGTCGAGCGGCTCAAGAGTGCCGACGAAAAGGTCGAATTTACGCCTCTGCTCGTCGTCGATGCCGACGGTAATGCCATTAGCGACCGCGCCAAGTTGCGCGAGGTGAAGGTACACGCCAAGGTGCTCGGAGAGGCCCAAGGCCCGAAAGTGGATATCTTCAAGTACAAGAACAAGACTGGCTACCGCCGCCGGCAAGGCCACCGGCAGAAATACACGACGCTTGAGGTGACCTCGATTGAGCTCCCGGTCAAGAGGAAGGCTAAGGCGGCCCCTGCAGAGCCTTCTGCAACCGAGCAGACGGCCGAGACTGCCAAGGGCGGCGGCAGCTCAGCCACGAATACCGAGGAGGACTGACGCTATGTCCAAGACCAAAGCCGGCGGGTCGTCGAAGAACGGCCGCGACTCCGCTGCCCAGCGACTGGGCCCGAAGGTTTTCGATGGCCAGGTGGTCAATGCCGGAACCATCATCGTTCGACAGCGCGGCACCCGAATTCATCCCGGCGACAACGTCGGGAAGGGGAGGGACGACACCCTCTTCGCCACGGCCGCCGGAGTTATCAAGTACGGCCGCCGCAACGGGCGCCGCCTGGTAGACGTGCTCCCCGAGTAGGGGCACTCCGTCCGTGTTCGTCGACCGCGTCCGCGTATATCTGCGCGCCGGGCACGGCGGTGCCGGTGTCGTCAGCTTCCAAAAACTCCGCGGCAGGCCCAAAGGCAAAGCCATTGGTGGGTCAGGGGGAAAGGGTGGAGACGTGGTCTTGCGTGCCGACCCGTCCACGGCCACGCTCCTCACATACAAAAGAAGCCCGCACCACGGCGCCGGCGCCGGCACCCACGGCCAGGGCGACCTGCGGTCCGGGAGACGGGGTGAGGATCTTTTGCTGCCCGTTCCGCTGGGAACTGTCGTCCGCGACGAGGGAGGTGTCCTGATTGCCGATCTGGTCGAGGAGGATCAGCAGGTGACCGTGCTGGAAGGCGGCCGAGGCGGACGAGGCAATGCGGCCCTCGTGGACCGGATGCACCGGGCGCCCAACTTCTGCGAGCAGGGCGAGTACGGCGAAGGAGCCTGGTTCGAGTTCGAGCTTAAGCTTCTGGCCGATGCCGCCCTCGTCGGGTTTCCCAATGCCGGGAAGAGCACCTTGATTGCACAGGTGTCGGCCGCCCGACCCAAGATTGCCGATTACCCCTTCACCACCCTGGAGCCAAACCTCGGAGTGGTCTCAGTGGCCGGCCGGGAGTTCATTGTTGCCGACATTCCGGGCCTGATCGAAGGTGCGGCCGACGGGAAGGGCCTCGGACACGACTTCCTTCGCCACGTCGAACGGGCCAGAGCGCTCGTTATCCTTCTCGACCCTTCTCCGCTCCAGACCGAGAGCCTGTTGCGACAGCATGACGTGCTCGTCGACGAGCTGGCCCGACATTCGTTTGAGCTGGCCGCACGGCCGCGGGTGGTCGCGGTCAACAAGTGCGATCTCCCCGAAGCCCATGCGCTAATGCAGGAGGTAGCGGCTGCGCTGGAAGTGCCGGTGTACGCGATTTCGGCAGCTAACGGAGCGGGGGTCGAACAATTGCTGCACGCGGTGGCCGACGCGGTGGATCTGGCGGTTCGCCGGGCGCCGGAGCGGGAAGGGTTTGTTTTGCATCGACCGGTCCGAGCCGGATTCGCGATCCATCGCGAGGGTGAAGCGTGGGTCGTAGAAGGCCGGGTGGCGGAGCGCGCCGTCGGGCTCGACGACCTGACCAAACCGGAAGCGGCCGACTACGCAGCAGTCCGATTGGCTCGTATCGGTGTCGACGATGCCCTTCGTGAAGCGGGCGCCCAGCCGGGTGACGAAGTCCGGATCGGTGAGCTCGTCTTCGAGTTTCAGGAGACTCCATGACGGCGCGCCGTTCGGCCCCGGCCGGGCAACCGATCGTTGTCAAGGTCGGTTCATCGAGTTTGGCTTCCAAGGATGGCGGCTTGAACGATGCGGCACTCAGTTCGGTCGTCGGCCAGGTGGTCGAGCTGTGGTCACGAGGGCATCCCACAGTTCTCGTGTCTTCTGGGGCGGTCGCGGCCGGGCTTCTCGAGCTGGGGCTCGAACGCCGCCCGGTCGATGTGCCGGACCTGCAAGCAGCGGCTGCGGTCGGGCAGGGCCGGTTGATGGAGCGGTACGCGAACGAGTTCGGCGCCCGGCAGCGGCTCGTCGGCCAGGTTCTGCTCACCAAAGACGTCCTTGCGAACCGGGGCCAGTATCTGCATGCCCGTGAAGCGCTTGACCGAATGCTGACTCTTGGGATCGTGCCCGTCGTCAATGAAAACGACACCGTAGTGATAGAAGAACTCCGCCTCGGTGACAACGATCGGTTGGCGGCTATCGTGTCCCACTTGGTAGGAGCAGCTTTGCTGGTGCTGCTCACCGACACCGAAGGCCTCTATTCAGGAGACCCCCACCTAGAAACTGAGGCTGAGTTGTTGACGGCTGTGAGGCACACCGACGAAATCCTCGACAAGGTGGCCGCGGGGAGATCCGGGCCGATGGGTTCTGGAGGAGTCGCCACAAAAGTGGCCGCTGCCAGGATGGCAGCCTGGTCGGGAGTTCCCACTGTGGTCGCCGCTTCAAAGGAGGAGCGAGCGGCGGTGCGGGCTGCTGCCGGGGAAACCGTGGGCACGTGGATCGAGCCCCATGCTTCTCGATTGCCGTCGCGGAAACTCTGGATCGCGTTTGGTCAGCCGGCAGAAGGGTCGCTTCGAGTCGACGCCGGTGCCGCGCAGGCCATTGTATCCCGGGGCAGCTCTCTGCTGCCCGTGGGCATTACCGAGATCCATGGTGATTTCGGCGAGGGAGCTGCCGTCGAGGTGCTCGACCCGGAGGGGAACCTGGTGGGGAAAGGGTTGGTGACCATTGCCTCAACGGTGTTGGCCCCGTTGCTGGGCCGCCACAGCTCGACGGCGACCCAAAAAGGGTGGGGAGGTGAGGTTATCCACCGGGATGATCTGGTAGTGCTGGTCGACTCATGGTCACCCGGTTGAGGGCTTCCGGGCGCGAAGCCCCAGCCACAATGCCAGGAATAGCAGCACAACCCCCACCCCGGCCACCGCCGGGTCGGGCGTCTCATTGAGCTCTGTACCTCGCTCCAAGACCTCGACGTTGATCGCATCCAGGTAGGTCTCGCCACCGCGGTCGGCGGCGTGATACCTCCAGGTTCCCGTCGCCCGGACTAGGGGTCCACGATGGTGGTAGTCGCCCGGCGGATCGAGATCCCTGATGAGGGCGGCGGGGGCCCTGATTCCAATGCCGAGATTCGATCCGCTGAGGCGTCCAGATTTCAGCAATGGGGCAGTGGTGTAGGAGTCGCCGTTCAATTGGCTCCACGCCGAGCCGTCGCCTCGGAACCCGTAGTCACCGATCAGTTCCCCAACAACACTGATCGTCTGCCCATCAAAACCGGAGGGATCGGCCAGCAACTGCTGTACGTTTACGTCGGTGGCTGCCCGCGCACCGATCGGTATCAGCATCGCCAGCAGGCCCATAGCCGTGAGAGCAGCGACTCGTCGCATCACTTGCCCCGAACCAGGGAAATCACAAAACCAATTAGGGCGAAGATTGCCACGAACTCGAGCCGGCCCGCCCACATCTGCAGTATGTAGGTCAGTTTGAGGAGGACCGGCATGGAGGGATCGGTCACGCCGACCGACAGACCGACGTTGGCACCAGCACTCACCGACTCGAAGAGGGCCGCCTGCAGGGGGAGGTGGTAGAGCAACCCCATCCCCGCCCCTAGCAGGTAAAGGGCAACGTATAGCAGAGAAACCCCCATGACGGCCTCGATCAAACCGGGATTCAACTGCTTCCAGCCGTGGTGCCAGTACCGGGTCGAGATCACGGCTCCCTCAGGGAGCAGCACCTGTCGGACCTGGGAGCTCAACGCTTTGATCGTCAGACCAACTCGCAAGGACTTTACGCCGCCGGACGTAGATGATCCCATACCGCCCAGCGCCATGGCGATCGCCACACCACCGAAGGCCAGGCCCGTCCAGGACGCTAGTTCGGGGGACGGAATCGTCGCGAAGCCCGTCCCGGTGTGGGCGGACAGAATCTGAAAGATCCCCTGCCGGCTGAGCCCGAAGAGCGACCCGTAGACTCCGGCACCCGCCAGGCCGCCCAGCGTTAACAGTAGGGTTCCGAGGAAGGTGGCAAAAAGGGTGCGGACCTCCAGATTGCGGATCACCCGGCGCCCGCCGCGCCAAAGCGCAAAGTGAAGCCCGAAGCTCAGGGCGCCGGCGACCATGAGGACGGCGGTAACCGCCTCGAACACGCCCGAGTGGTAATACCCCAGACTGCTGCTTTGCGGCGCGAACCCACCGGTGTCGAAAGCAGCCATAAAGATTGTGACGCCGTGGAAGATGGCTCGGAACGGTCGAAAGCCGAGCACGAAGTAGCCGACCGCGCCTAGTGCGAGGATCCCGAAGGCGGCGTGCACGATACTGACCAGCCAGATGAAGCGTGCGGTTGAACGGACCGAGGGGAAGATCCTCTCGTCGCGGGCTTCGCCGTAGTAAAGCGTCATCGCCCCGCCTCCCGCGAAGACGCTCAGCACCGCGATGACGATGCCCTGTCCTCCCATAAAATGGAGAAGGTGTCTCCAGAAATTGAGGGAGGTGGCGAGATGATCGAGATCCTGAATCAACGTCAGACCGGTAGTGGTGAGACCGCTCATTGCATCGAAGTAGGGATCGATGAGCGATCCATAGTGGCCGGAGAGCTCGAGCGGGATGGCTCCAATCGCCGGGACGATGAGCCAGGTGAGGCCGACAATGACCATCCCGTGGCTCCACTCCAGCCGGCTGTTTTCTGGGGGGCGCTGCATCATCCCATACCCGAGAGAACCGAAGACCCCGATCATCAGCAGAAACGAAGCCGCCGGAGCGGTCTCCCGGGCTATCAATGCCCAACCGAGGGGTAGCAGACTCGCAACCGCGACCACGACCAGGACCCGCCCCAGGTTGTGCCCGATCAAGTGTAGGTCCTCCCGGGTCGGACGGATCAGCATCCGCTTACCCGGAGAGCCACAGCATTAGGGCTGAGAAGCCGATACCGACGATTGCCAGCGCCGCGACGACTGTGGCTTCCAGGATGATGGTGGCGATCGCTCCCCAAAGGTTCGAGCGTCTGGGCCGCTTGGAGGCCGGGTGCGGGTCGGTCTGGTTGGTTCGAATCGATCGGCGGTTCAGGTCTTCTCCTTCGCGGTAGTTGTGAGTGCTTCACGCAGGTCGGCTTCGTGTTCGATGGCCGTCACCGCCAGTACCCGATCACCGGGCCGGAGTTGGGTCCCGGCGTTGGGAACCGAAACACCTTCTCCCCGTAGCAGTGTCACGAGGACCGATTGCGGCGGTAGGTCGATCTCCAACACCGTCCGCACCTCAAGGTCATCTGGGATGTCAATCTCTACCAGGCTCAGCTTGCCGGCTCCGAGCAGACGAAGGCGCTCGAGTTCGGAGATCTCAACCTGGACTTCCTGCGAGATGACATCGACAATGAGATCGGTCACGGCAACTACCGGGAGCTTGAGAGCCACGAAGGTTGCCCGGTTGCGGGGGTCGTTGAGCCGGGCGATGATCCGCTTGGCCCCCAATGTCTTGGCAAGCTCGCAGGCGACCAGATTGTCCTCGTCTTTGCCCGTCACCCCGAGCACCCAGTCCGACCGCGCCGCGTCCGCATTGTTGAGCACGTCGACATCCGTGCCGTCACCCGCCAGGACGAGTAATCGGGACCTCTCGCCCAGGCTCTGCGCTCTGGCAGGGTCGGCTTCCACGATGGTGACGGTATGCCCTGCTGAGCTGAGAGCGCGGGCGAGATACGATCCCACCTTGCCGCCGCCGATGATCAGGGTTCTCAATCTCTGCCTCCGGCGGCTAGATACCGGCGGACCTTGTTGATGACCCCTTGGCGGGCCGCGGCAACGATCAGGTCGTCGTTTCTGAGCGCCGACCCCGCATCCGGAATGAAGGTTTGCCCGTCTCGTCTAACCGCGGCCACCCGCAGACGGCCTGCGATCTCCAGGTCCTCTACCTTGAGGCCCTCTGCGGCCGGTCCCAGCTGCATGTCGACGATCTCCGTTTCTCCATCCTCGAAGGTCACATGGAAACGGAATTCTTGCTCAACGATCTGCTCATAGACCACTTTTGATATCAGTTTGGAGGCCGCAACATAGGCAACATCGAGCTGTCGATAAGCCCGCTCTCGATGCGGATCGTCGAGACGGGCGATGGTTTTCGGGACCATGAAGACCTCTTTCGCCAACTGGACTGCCATGAGGTTGGCGTTGTCGGAGTCGGTGACCGCCACGAACGCATCGGCGTACTCGATCCCCGCTTCCTTGAGTACTGCCACGTCGTAGGCGAGTCCGAGATGAACCGAGCCGTTAAACGTCGAGCCGAGGTCCTCGAGGGCCGATTTCGAAATATCGACCACGGATACGTCGTGACCATTGTCGGCGAGCTCATGAGCTAGGTCTCCTCCGACGCGGCCGGATCCGGCGATAACGATGCGCACTCACAAGATGATAGGGATCTCGCGGCCCGGGTAGCTTTCACCGCTTCCACAGGTTGCGGGTGAAGAGCAGCACCACTGGGAAGATCTCTAGCCGTCCGGCAATCATCAAGAAAGAAAGCAGCCATTTGGCCGTGTCCGGGACTGCTAGGTAGTTCCCGGTCGGGCCGACTGCGCCGAGGCCCGGACCGATGTTCCCGAGCGCCGACGCGGCTGCCGAGGCCGAAGTGACGAGGTCAACGCCGGTCTCGAGGTTCGATTCGATCAGTCCAAGCAAGAGCGTGCCGGTCATGAAGAGCATCATGTAAAAGACGAAGAATGTCTGGATGCTCTCCATGACGGAATCGGACACTGTTTCCTTGCCGAACCGGGTGATGAAGATGCCGCGCGGATGGACGATGCGGCGCAGATCGGCCGACGCCGCCTTCGTCAAAACCGCGATGCGGAAGGTCTTGACGCCTCCCGCGGTGGAGCCCGCCATGCCTCCTAGAAACATCAGCCCAACCAGCAGGATCTGCAGGCCGGATCCCCATGCCCCAAAATCTGCGGTGACAAACCCGGTAGTAGTCATCAGAGAGGTGGCCGTGAAGGTGGCATCGCGGATGGTCGGTTCGAGCGATTCCCCTCCCAGGCTCACCGCAATTACGAGGATCGCAACGAACAGCAACAATGCGTACAGCCGGAACTCCGCGCTCCTGGCGTAGTCCACCGGTGAACGCAGCGCCCGGTAGTGCAGGGCGAAGGAGGCGCCAGCGATGAACATGAACACGATGATCACCCATTGCGTGTAGGGACTGAAGCCAGTGAGCGAGGTTGCCTCGGTTCCGAATCCACCCGTCGACATGGTGGTCATCGCATGCGCAGCCGCTTGGAAGAGGTTCATATCCCCTAAGGCCAGCAGGATCGCTTCGAGAACGGTGAAACCTACGTACACGAGCCACAGACGTTTGGCCGTTTCCCGGAACCTGGGGGTCAGGCGATCGGGCTTGTGGCCGGGCGATTCAGCCTTGGCGAGCTGGACGCCCCCCACGCCCAGCAGGGGCAGGATGGCAATCGACAGCACGATGATGCCCATCCCACCAATCCATTGGGTTTCGGCTCGCCAAATCAGGATGCCGTGTGACAGGAGCGAGGGGTCGGGTACCACAGAAGCGCCCGTGGTGGTGAACCCGGCAGCCGTTTCGAAGAACGCCCCCGTCAAGGTGTCGATCGACCCGGTCAGCAGAAAAGGAAGCGTTCCGAAGGCGGCCATGGCAAACCAAGCCAATCCGACCGCCGCGAAGCCTTCCTTGGCGGTGATGTTCCCATGTCGTCCCACAACTCGCCAACTCACCAAACCGGCGGCGAGCGTAATGGCGGCGGCAATCAGGATCTGGACCGCTTCGTCGGTCTCTCGATAGAAGGCGGCAACCACGGCGGGTGGCACCATGGCTGCGCCGGCACCGGAGACGACGGCTCCAACAATGTAGGAAAGCCTCTGCAACATCGGGAACCGATCTGGCCGCGCTTTGCGGATGACGCCCGGGTGCCTCCGGATCAACCTCACTAGTACTGCGCCCCGCATATTCGATCACGTCCTGCAGTCTTCCCAGCGGGCAGGCTTTCTCGACGCTCCGGGCGGGGTCCGCCGCCTCCTGAGGTAGCCCACCGAGCGGGGATATTCGCGGTGCCTTTGTTGCGCGAATGGTCCAAGGGGCGGACGTCTATGGCCGGATGACGCTGATGCTCCGACACTACGAAGACCGTGTTTGCGAGACACAGCACTAGGTAAACAGCCTCTCGACCTCGTGGATCGCGTCCGGCAGGGCAAAGAAGATCAGATGGTCCCGAGCTTCGATGATCGTTGAGCCGTCAGGCACCATCGCCTTGTTGTTGCGCAAAAGGCCGCCGATGACGGCAGCGCCCGGCAGGGCAAGATCTTTGACAGCTTTTCCGATGAGACGAGCGTGGGGTTCGGCTTCGATCTCGATCGCCTCAGCGGCAGTCTCTTTGAAGGTCGCAACCGAGTGAATGAGCCCGCGGCGAACGAAACGGAGGATGGCGTTTGCTGCTGCCAGCCGGCTCGAAACGGCGGCATCGATCCCGCGTCCCGAGAGGAGCGCAACGTAATCAAGCCGGGAGAAACGGGCCACGGTCGTCGACATTCCCTGGGCCTTGGCGACCAGGCAGGCCACTATGTTCACTTCGTCCCATCCGGTTAGCGCCAGCAGCATGTCGCGCTCGCTCGGGTCGAAATCGGCATACGTTTCCGGATCTGTCGGATCGCCGCACACGAATAACGGTCGGGCGTACTGCTCGGCAAGAGCGCGGCAGCGATCACGATCCTCGTCGATCACGATGACGTCGAACCCTTCGTTAACGATGTGGTCGACACTGCGAATGGCCAAACGGGTCGTCCCGACGATGAAGACACGCCGGATCGGGTGTTCGGCAAGGCCGATCAGCGAGCCGACCCGGTGGGCTTCATCGGCGCTCACCATTATGAGGACGTGGTCACCTTCCTCGATGACGGTTCCTCCGTGGGCCACGGTAGTGATTCCCTCGCGCACCACGGCAGTAAGTACCCAGCCCCAGTCGGTCAGGCGGCGGCTCTCGGCCAGGGGCCGTCCAGCCAGGGGCGAGGCGCTCAGCACGGTGCCTCCGATCAGAGACAGCTTCCCTTCGGCGAACTCAACGAGATCGGAGACGCCTGCCTGCTTGACGAGGCCGACCAACTCACGGGCCCCGGCTTCGCCGGTGTCGACGACAACGTCGACCCCCAGCGTCTCCAGGCCCTCATGGAGCCCTGGATCTTCGACACGGGCCACGGTTCGCTTGACTCCCAAACTCTTAGCGGTGTGGCATGCCAGGATGTTGGCTCCGTCGTTGTTGGAGACGGCGATCAGAAGATCCGCCTTATCGACCTCTGCTTTGGACAGCACACTCTGGCTGGAACCGTTTCCGGTGATGACCAGGGCATCGTGGGTCTCCTGGACCTCGGCGGCCTTGTCCCGGTCTGCCTCGATAATAACCACGTCCTGGCCCTCACCGGAGAGGCGCTCGGCCAACGATGAACCGACGGCTCCGGCCCCAACAATGACGATCCTCATGGAATTCCTTGCAGGTAGGTGGATAAGGGTAGCTTCCGGTTGGCCCGGCCAAGCCCCTTCCGTGCCGGGCCGGTACAATCCCCGCATGATCAACGAACTGGGTAGACAAGCACGAGCGGCCGGGCGGGTCCTGGCCCGTCTGACGGGGGAGGCAAAGCAGGACCTTCTCCTGGCGATGGCCGATGAAATCGAGTTAAGTAGCCCAACGATCCTCTCGGCCAACGGCGGGGACATGGAACAAGCTCGGACCGAGGGGGTGTCCGGGGCTCTGCTCGACCGTCTGCTGCTCAACCGCGACCGGGTCCTGGGTATGGCAGAGGGCCTGCGATCGGTTGCCCATCTGCCCGATCCGGTGGGAATGATCACTGGCGGTTGGACGCTCGCCAACGGGATCCGTCTCCAGCGGGTCAGGGTTCCGCTGGGGGTGGTCGCTGTCATCTATGAAGCCCGTCCCAATGTCACCGCCGACGCAGCCGGGCTGTGTGTGAAGTCGGGCAACGCCGCTTTGCTGCGGGGATCGTCCTATGCACTACGTTCCAACACGGCCATCGGGGGAGCCTTGAAAGCCGCTCTTGCCTCAAAGGGCCTGCCCGGAGACGCCGTTCAGGTCATCGAGGACACCTCCCGGGCGGGTGCCAAAGAGCTCATGCAAGCCAAGGAGTGGATCGACCTGTTGGTCCCCCGGGGCGGGCCCAGCCTGATCGCGGCGATCGAAGCGGAGGCAACGGTTCCTTTTGTGATCGACGGAGCCGGCAACTGCCACGTCTATGTCGATGCGGCCGCCGATTTGAGCAAGGCCGCTCCGATCGTCTTCAACTCGAAGGTGCAGCGGCCGGGAGTTTGCAATGCCGCGGAGTCGCTGGTGATTCACGAAGCCGTGGCCGATGCCTTCCTTCCAAACATCGCCCGCCAACTCATCGAGGCGGGAGTGGAGCTACGCGGCGACGAGCGATCTTGTTCGCTGGTCGGCGAGATGAAACCGGCTGACGAGGACGATTGGGGCACCGAGTACCACGACCTCATTATGTCGGTTCGGGTTGTTCCCGACCTGGACTCGGCCATCAGCCACGTTCTCACCTACGGCACGGGGCACACGGAGGCGATCGTCACCGAGGATGTCGCGGCCGCCACCCGATTCACGCAGGAAATCGATGCCGCAGCAGTCATAGTCAACGCCTCGACCCGGTTTACCGACGGTGAGCAGTTCGGCTTTGGCGCCGAGATCGGGATATCGACCCAGAAGCTCCACGTACGAGGCCCGATGGGTCTCGAAGCTTTGACATCGGAGCGGTATGTGCTGTTTGGTGACGGCCAGGTCCGGACATGATGATGCAGGGCTTGCAGAGCCCTGCCGAGGTCAAGCATTGCCTGGGCCGTTTCGACTATCTCGCCGATGACCGGATTGCTCAGGTGGTGTTCCTGGCCGATCGGCTTGCCAAGCCGATCCTGGTGGAGGGCCCGGCCGGTGTCGGCAAGACCGAGTTGGCCAAAGCGTTGGCCGGTGTGACCAACCGCCAGCTCATCCGGCTGCAGTGTTATGAGGGTCTCGATGAGTCGAAGGCGCTCTACGAGTGGAACTATAAAAAACAGTTGCTGAGGATCCAAGCAGATGAGAACTCCGCCTGGAGCGAGCTCGAGGAGGACATATTCTCTGAGGAGTTTCTCCTCGCCCGGCCGCTCCTCGAGGCGATTCGGACGCCGGATCCGGTCGTCCTGCTGATCGATGAGATCGACCGGGTCGAGGTCGAGACCGAGGCGCTCATGCTGGAGGTGCTGTCCGATTTCCAGGTCTCGATCCCGGAGCTGGGTACTGTGTCGGCCGCGACCCAGCCGCTGGTCGTGTTGACGTCGAACAACACCCGTGAGCTCTCGGAAGCGCTCAAACGGCGCTGCCTGTTCCTTCACATCGGTTACCCGTCGGTCGAACGGGAAAAGGAGATCCTTTTGGCGAGGGTTGAAGGCCTGAGCGATCATCTCGCCGACCAGGTCGCCAGGTTGGTGCGCAGTGTTCGCAACTTCCAGCTGAAGAAGCCCCCCTCGGTTAGCGAGTCAATCGACTGGGCTCGCACCCTGCTGGCCCTGGGAGTCGATGAGATCGAACCGGGAACCGTCGAGGAGACACTGCACGTACTTCTCAAGTATCAGAGCGATATCGACAAGGTCTCCCGGGACCTCAGTGCAGCAACCTCGGACTCTTCCGGCACATGATGCTCGAGTTGCTCACCGGGTTCATTCAGGAACTCCGTGAGGCAGGAATCCCGGTCTCAATGGTTGAAGCGATTGATGCAGCGGAGGCGCTTCGTTTCACCGACATGGGGGATCGGGCTGCTTTCAAAGCGACCTTGGGTTCGACGTTGGTTAAGAACGCTCGTCATTACGAAGCATTTGAGACGGCCTTCGAGGTCTATTTCGCGTTGCTTCGGGCGCCACCCGGCGACGGTGTCGACGATGTCCCGTCGCCAGGGCAAAGCGTGCAACAAGGTGTTGGCGGTGGTGGGGGTGGGGGTGGGGATGAACTCGAGGCGTTGACCGATGCCCTCATACGGGCCCTCTCCGAAGGTGACCAGGGGCTGCTGCGCGCTGTAGCTCGGCGCTCCGTCGGGCAGCTGGCGGGATTGGAGCGCGGCCGACCTGTTGGCGGCACGTACTACCTGTACCGCACGTTGCGGCGCCTCGACATAGACCGCGTGTTGGAACGGCTGCTCGAGCTGGCCGTCCAATCTCCGCAGCTCACAGCGTTCGAAGAGCGACTCCTCCGGGAGGAGTATGAGGAGCGGATCGAGGATTTTCGGGAAGAAATCCGCGCCGAAATTCGGCGCAGACTGGTAGCCGATCGGGGGCGGGAAGCGGTTGCCAAGACCTTGCGCCG
>Ga0224512_10001723_pt1 | contig 20727 bp, 18 predicted proteins | sample SF_May12_sed_USG_4_FD_169103 | JGI IMG/M metagenome (GOLD analysis project Ga0224512, IMG submission 169103) | Sediment microbial communities from San Francisco Bay, California, United States - SF_May12_sed_USGS_13 | ecosystem: Environmental > Aquatic > Marine > Sediment | place: USA... | reverse complement strand
AACGCGCCATCGAGGTATCGTGCACGCGCCCTCGCCCTGCGGTGCAGTTGCCATCTTCTCGGATCCGAATCCACGGGGTCGAGAATGATCGGCGTTCTCGATCAGGCTTCCTCGGGCTCGACGAGCCGGCCCGAGACGAGCTCGATGATGCGATGACAGCGTCGCGCGGCGTTCAGATCGTGGGTGACCAGCACGAGCGTCGTATTGGCGGCCGCGTTGAGCTCGAACAGCAAATTGAGGATGTGAGCGCCGGTCTTGTTGTCGAGGTTACCTGTCGGCTCGTCGGCGAACAGCAGCGCGGGTTCGGTTACAAACGCCCGGGCAATCGCGACACGCTGTCTCTCACCGCCTGAGAGCTGGCGCGGATAGTGGCGCAGTCGGCTGTCGAGGCCGACCCGGCCCAACGCTTGCCGCGCTCGCGCGTCGTTATTGTCGGTGCCGCTGAGCTCGAGCGGTAGCAGAACGTTCTCGAGTGCCGTTAGCGATGGCAGCAAGTGAAACGACTGAAAGACGAAGCCGACCTGACGGCTGCGCAGCTGGGCACGGCCGTCCTCGTCGAGTGCCGTGAGTTCGACGCCGTTGAGCCAGACGCTGCCCGAGCTCGGCTCGTCGAGTCCGGCGAGAAGGGCCAAGAGCGTCGATTTTCCCGCTCCGGAAGGCCCTACGACCGCCACGGTTTCGCCGCGGCCGACGGCAAAACTGACGTTGTCGAGGATAGTCAGCTCGCCTTCCGGGCTGGTAACCTTCTTGGTCAGATCCTCAGCGACGAGTAAGGAGTTTCCAGCGGCCATGCTTCCTAAGGTTATCTCTTCAGTACACGCTTACTTCAGGGCACTGTGCATGGCGCTTGTCCTGCTGGCCGGGACGCAGCCCGCGTGGCCGGCCGAAGGCACGATCGTCGTGCTCGGCGACTCGCTGAGCAGCGGCTATGGTCTGCATATCAGTGAGTCCTGGGTGTCGATGCTCGAAGAACGCCTGCGGGCTGAAGGGTACGGATATGAGGTCGTCAACGCCAGCATTACCGGCGACACGAGCTCGGGTGGCCTGGCTCGGCTGCCGGCACTCCTGGCGGCGCACGAGCCGAGCATCGTCATTGTCGAGCTCGGCGGCAACGATGGCTTGCGCGGGCAGCCAGTACAATCCTTGCGCACGAATCTGAGTCGGATTATCGAGCTCGCGCGTGATCACGGCGCTGCACCGATACTCACGGGTATCCAGATCCCGCCCAACTATGGAATCGGCTACACGGGAGCGTTCGCGCGGATCTATCCGGAGCTAGCCGCTGATTTCGATATACCGCTCGTGGGGTTCCTCATGGAGGACGTCGCGTTGAACGGTGATCTGATGCAGTCAGACGGCATGCACCCGAACGCCCGTGGACACGAGGTAATGCTCGAGAACGTCTGGGCTGTCTTGGCTGATCTGCTCTGAGACGAATGTGCGGTCGATGATGGCGGGTGCAGCATGACCGGCAGGCCTTGGCTGGCTGCCTACCCCGAGGGGGTTCCGGCGACAATCGATCCGGAGCACTATGCCTCCCTGAACGAACTGCTCGAGCAGAGCTTTGTGCGGTATGGCGATAGACCGGCGCTGGAGAACTTCGGCGTATCGATGACTTTTGCCGAGTTCGATACGGCGAGTCGCCACCTGACGGCGTTCTTACAGTCTCGCGATGAGTGTCAGCAAGGCGACCGTGTCGCGGTCATGCTGCCGAACCTTATCCAGTATCCCGTCGTCATCGCAGGGTTGCTCAGGGCCGGGTTCACGGTCGTCAACGTCAATCCGCTCTACAAGGCTCGGGAGCTCGAACACCAACTGCGCGACAGTGGGGCACGTGCAATCATCGTGTTGGAGAACTTCGCCTCGACCGTCGCCGAGGTACTCGACGATGTTCCCGTCGAGCTTGTCATCGTCAGCGAGCTCGGAGATCACTTCCCGCCGCTGAAGCGGATTGCGACGAATTTTGTCATCAAGCACGTCAAGCGTCTCGTTCGCCCGTGGAAAATCCCCAACGCCGTGCGTTATCTGGACGCGTTGCGCGCGGGTCGCGAGCTGCCGTATACGGAAGCCGATGTCGGTCCGGAAGATGTCGCGTTTCTGCAATACACCGGAGGCACGACCGGTGTAGCGAAAGGCGCGATGCTTACGCATCGCAACATCGTCAGCAATGTGCTCCAGTGCGTCGCATGGGCACGGCCAGCACTCGATGAGGGCCGCGAGCGCGCAGCGACACCTTTGCCGCTGTACCACATCTTCTCTTTGCTCGCGAATCTGTTCTGCTTCGTCGAGCTCGGTGGCGTCAATTTGTTGATCACAAATCCGCGCGATCTAAAAAGCCTCATCACGGAGTTCAGCAGAGCGCCGATCACCTACCTCACGGGCGTCAACACGCTGTTCAATGCGCTGCTACACTCGCCGGACTTTCACCGCATCGACTTCAGTCAACTCAAGGTCACGATGGGTGGCGGAATGGCCGTGCAGCGGTCAGTGGCTGAGGCCTGGCAGCGCGAGACGGGCCGGCCGATCGTGCAAGGCTACGGGCTCACGGAGACCTCACCGATTATTACCGCCAATCCGCTCGTCGGCTCGACGTTCAATGAATCGGTCGGCGTGCCGCTACCCTCGACCGAGGTCAGCATTCGTGACGATGACGGCCAGCCGCTGGGCTACGATGAGGTCGGCGAGATCTTCGCGCGCGGGCCACAGGTTATGAAGGGCTACTGGAATGATCCCCAAGCGACAGCGGACGTCATGGCCGAGGACGGCTGGTTACGCACGGGAGATATCGGGCGCATGGATGAGTCCGGGTTTGTGTACATAGAAGATCGCAAAAAAGATGTAATCATCGTGTCTGGTTTCAACGTGTATCCGAATGAGCTCGAGAATGTTGCAAGCATGCACGAGGGTGTCTTGGAGGCTGCGGCGGTCGGCTTTGCGCACGAAGACTCCGGAGAGGCGATTCGAATGTTCATCGTGCGCAAGGATCCTGCACTCACGGAAAAAGAGCTCATGATATTTCTTCGCGAGCGGCTTACGGGCTACAAGATTCCCGCCGAGATCATCTTCAGGGACGAGTTACCGAAAACCAATGTCGGCAAAGTCCTGCGACGGGCGCTACGTTAACGCGCGCGGAAGCACCTCGGAGATCAGATAGATTGCAACGCCCGCGGCGCCGCCGACCAGCGTGCCGCTGATGCGTATGAATTGCAGATCGCGACCGATATAGAGCTCGATCCGCGCGGAGGTCGCTGAAGCGTCCCATTGCTCAATCGTCTCGGAAACCGTGTCGCTGAGCGGTTGGCGGTAATTCTCGACGAGATAGACGATCAGGTTCTTGAGCCAGCGATCGAAACCAGCGCGCACGCCGGCATCTTCCTGCACACGCTCGGCGATGCCGCGCAGCTCTCGCTCCAGCCCCGTTCGCAGCGCCGACGTCGGCTCCTCGAGTGCGTCTTGGATCTGCTCGCGCAGCCGCGCCCACAGCTCGGCGAAGTACGATTTGACCGCTGGGTGCTCGAGAAACTCCGTTTTGAGGCGGCGCGTCTTGTCGGCGAGCCTGGTGTCATCAGCGATGAGCTCTGCTAGCTCCGCCAGACGGCGACTGAACTCAGCGCGCGCCGGATGCTCGGGATTGCTGCCGATCTCGATCAGGATCCGCTCGAGCTCGTCCACGAGCTGGTCGTAAATCTTCTCGTCGACGAATCGCGGCAGCCACCATGGGCTGCGGTCGCGAATACGCTCGCGGATGAGTGCCTTGTTATCAGCGAGCTGCTGCTGGCCGATGGCGACGAGATGGTCGACGAATGTTTCGGCATGCGCGCCCGTGGACAGCACCTCGACCACGACGCTCAAAGCGGCTCGAACCGGCAGGCTGTCGAGGGATGTGCGCACGCTCGAGTCGAGCATGGCGCGTAGCTGCGCGCTGTCGACGGCATCGATGAGCCAGCTGAGTGTGCGTCCCAGGTCGCGGCTGACGCGCTCGGCGTTATCTCGTCGAACCAGCCAGCTGCCGAGGCGCTCGGCCAGATCCACATGCTCGAGCCGCCGTTCGACGGCGTCGCGGACCAGGAAATGGTCCCGGATGAACTGCGCGAGCGCGCGCCCGATGTCGTTCTTGCGTGAAGGCACGATCGCTGTGTGTGGAATCGGTAGGCCGAACGGATGGCGGAACAACGCCGTAACGGCGAACCAGTCGGCGAGCGCACCGATGGTTCCGGCCTCGGCGAAGGCGTTAATCGCGCCTAGCCAGGGATAGCCCGGTAGCAGGACTCTCGTTGCCGTATAGAGCAGCGCCATGGCCGCAAGCAGGCCCGTCGCGACCCAGCGCATGCGCGCGAGACGCTGAGCGAGCGCCGCATCGGCGGGCGTCATCCGGCTACGGCTGCCGCTATCTCGGCTTGAATTGCCTCGGCTGCAGCACGCGGGCTCGGGGCCGTTCTGATCGGGCGCCCGACCACGAGATAGTCGGCGCCGCGCTCGATCGCAAGCGCCGGGGTCACGATGCGTTTTTGATCGTCTTGCCTCGTGTTGTCCGCTGGGCGGATGCCGGGCGTTACGATCAACGGTTCGGCACCGAGCGCGTCGCGTAGCTCGCCGGCTTCGTGCCCGGATGCAATGATGCCGTCGCAGCCCGCTGCGACGGCTTGGCGCGCGCGGCGTAGCACGAGAGTCCGTACGTCATCGTGTATACCCATTTGCTCCAGATCGTTCTTATCGAGGCTCGTGAGCACTGTCACGGCTAATACCTGCAGCGTGTCGCCCTTCTCCGAGGCTGCGGCCTCCATGATGGCGCGGTCGCCATGCACGGTCAGAAAGGACGCGCCGCGGTCGCGAATCTGACGCACCGCTGCCGATACTGTGGCCGGTACGTCGTAGAATTTCATGTCGGCAAACACGCGTTTATTTTTCTCGAGCAGCCAGTCCATGAGTTCGAAATAGCTGCCGGACATCGCCAGCTCGAGGCCGATCTTGTAAAACTCCACGGCGTCGCCGAGTTCCTCGACGAGCGCCCGAGCAGCGCGCGCGTCCGGAACATCGACCGCGACGATGAGGCGCTGACGCGGCGGGATGGCTTTAGAGGTATTGCTCGAGGGCATGTTTGTCGAGGAATTTTAGCAGAGCCGTATCACGATGCCGTCGGTCTTTCAGCTGCTCTCGCCGAGAGATTCGTGCGCTTGCAGAGCAAACCGGTCCGTCATGCCGGCGATGTAGTCGGCGACCGCACGTGCGCTACCGGCCGCACCCTGTTCATCGTGAGCGATTCGGGCGCGCTCGGCATGCTCTGCCGGCATGAGGCCGAAATCTGCGACGAACGCCGAGAATAGAGCCGTGACGATCTTGCGAGCGCGCTCGGTCATGCGCTTGACCTTGGGGTGTTGATACAGCTGCTCGCGCAAGAATTGTTTCAGAGCCCGTTGCGCTTCGACAAAAGGGTCGCTGAATCCGATCAGCGGGACCCGATGGGAACGAATCTCCTCGATGCTCTGTAGTCCGAGTTGCGCTACGCGCGTCTGGCTCGTGCTGATGAGGTCGTTCACGAGTGCCCCGATCATGCCGCGCACGACCTCGTGTGTCTGCATGCGCATGTCGATGTCCTCATACTTTCCCCGGACGATCGCGAGTTGCTCGGCGAACAGCGGAATCTGCGCGAGCTCCTCGAGCTCGATGAGGCCGGAGCGCAGCCCGTCGTCGACGTCGTGGTTGTTGTAGGCGATCTCGTCGGCAAGATTCGCAAGCTGGGCTTCGAGGCTCGGTTGCTGCCGGTCGATGAATCGTTGCCCGATATCGGCCAGCTTGCGGGCATTAGCGAGTGAGCAGTGCTTGAGAATGCCCTCGCGCGTCTCGAACGTCAGGTTGAGTCCTGGAAAGGCCGCGTAGCGGTGCTCGAGCTCGTCGACGACGCGCAGAGACTGGAGGTTGTGCTCGAAACCGCCATGATCACGCATGCAATCGTTGAGCGCATCCTGGCCGGCATGACCGAATGGGGTATGTCCGAGATCGTGGGCGAGGCTGATCGCTTCGGTCAGATCTTCATTGAGCTGCATGGCACGGGCGACCGTACGGGCGATTTGGGCGACCTCGAGCGAATGCGTGAGACGTGTTCTGTAGAGATCGCCCTCGTGATTGACGAAGACTTGTGTCTTGTACTCGAGGCGCCGGAACGCACCGGAATGAATCACGCGGTCTCGATCGCGCTGGAACTCGCTGCGGTGCGCCGGTGGCGGCTCCGAGTGAGTGCGTCCGCGCGAGTTCTTAGGCGTGACGGCGTAAGGCGCGAGCTGAGATGTCACTTCGCCCGCCGCCTCAACCGTCGCGCCCGATCTCGAGTGCGGCCCGCAAGACCTCAGCGCCCGGTGCTGCAACGATCACACCCCTGCCGATACCCTCGAGCAGTACGAGGCTTAAGCCCTTGGCGGTGGTTTTCTTATCGAGTTGCATGATCTCGAGCACGCGTTCGGCATCGACGTCGGTAGCCTCAGTCGGCAGCCCCGCACGCGTGAGCAACGTGCTGATGCGCTCGACGTCGGCGCTATCGAGCGAGCCCAGCGCGGCCGACGTCCTCGCGGCCAAAACCATGCCAATCGAAACGGCCTCGCCATGCAGCCAGCGCTCGTAATTGCCGATCGACTCGAGTGCGTGTCCGAACGTATGGCCGAGATTCAGCAACGCCCGGCGCCCGCGTTCGTGCTCATCCTCGGCAACGATGGCTGCCTTGAGCTCGCAGCTCTTGCCTATGATGACTCGTAAGGCGTCCGTGTCGAGCGATAGTACGTCCTCGAGGTGCGCCTCGAGCCAGGCGAAAAACTCGGCATCGAGAATCAAGCCGTATTTGATGACCTCGGCCATCCCCGCCGCGAACTCGCGTCGCGGTAGGGTCGACAGTGTGTCGGTGTCCGCGATCACGCAGTCCGGTTGATAGAACGCCCCGATCATGTTCTTGGCTTGCGGATGGTTCACGGCAGTCTTGCCGCCGACGCCGGAGTCGACTTGGGCGAGTAACGTCGTGGGAATCTGCACGTAACGGATACCGCGTTGGTAACAGGCGGCGGCGAAGCCGCCGATGTCACCGACGACGCCTCCGCCGAGAGCGACTAGACAAGCGTCTCTGTGAAATCTCGCCTCGATGAGTGTGTCGATAATCTCGGCAAAGGTTTCGAGCGTCTTGTATTGCTCGCCATCGGGAAGTACGTGGACGTGCTGTTCAGGGCAGCGGAGCCCGGCCTGCAATCTTTCCAGATAGAGCGGCGCGACCGTCGAGTTCGTGACGATGAGCGCCTGTTGCGCCGTCACAGCTCGAGCGAGCAGGCCGGCATCGGACAATAAGCCGGGCCCTATGTAGATCGGATAGCTACGCGCGCCTAGCGCAACTTCGAGCGTGTCCATAGTTTCAACCTTGGATGCCAAGATCACTGCGAAGGGTCGCAGGGCAGTCTCATTATTTCAACGGTGCCTCGTCGTCGTGACCGAGAGCTTTGCGAATTTCGCCCACGACCGCGCCGACGCGGCGACCGCCGGTTTTCACCGTTATATCGGCAACCTCCTCGTACAGCGGTGCACGAACCTCCATGAGCTCGGTCAGCACGGTCTCCGGATCGCGATCGACAAGCAAGGGTCGATGGCGTGTGTGACGCGTGCGCTCGAGCTGTTGCTCGATGGTCGTCTCTAGATAGACCACAGTTCCGCACTCGGTCAGCAAACGGCGATTGTCCGGCTCGAGCACGGCCCCGCCGCCCGTTGCGAGCACGATGGCCTCGCGCTTCGTCAGCTCGGCGATCATTTCGCGCTCACGCGTGCGGAATCCCGCCTCGCCCTCTTTCTCGAAGATATAGGCGATGTCGACCCCCGTGCGCTTCTCTATTTCGGCATCGCTATCGACGAAATCGAGCCCGAGATCTCGAGCGAGCTGCTTGCCGACCGCAGATTTGCCGGAGCCCATGGGGCCCACGAGGACGATATTGCTGCGCTGTTCCACTGGCGCTGGAGTCTAGTCGCTGCAGCCCGGAATCCAAAGTACGTGTTCCGGATAGCACGAGGCCGGCGTGAAGCCGGCCTCGTTTCGTTGCCTATTAGGTGGATGTCTAGTTCGGCGTCGCGCAGTTGCCGTCGGTGCCGAAGGGGCTGTTGATGCCCGGGGGCGATTGATTCTGCTGCTGCACGTCGCTGGCCAGAATCGGCAGCCGGAAAGTCGCGGACGCACGGGTTTCCGTGCCCTGCACCGCGGCACGCGCTTCGAGTGTGACCTCGACCCAGAGCGCGTGGTCCTGTGGCCAGAAGACGTCGATGAGCGCGAAACCATTGGTGTCAGTAATGACTTCGCCATTGGGGCCTGGATTCTGCGCGACGACGGAGGCGATATTGCCGGCCTCGATCTCACCGCTGCCATTGAAATCCTCGTCCGGGGGCGGCAGAGGGTCGAGTATGCCGTTGCGGTTGCGATCCTCATCGGTGCAACCGAGGGCCGGCAGGGCCTCTACGCCGATCTGCGTCAACCATGCGCCTGGCGGCGTGTAGTAGGCGCGGGTGCCTTCCCAGTAGCGCTCGGACAGGATGCCGACGGTAAGCTCGACGAGGTCGACGCCGTTGCCGTCCGCGTCCGTCACCTGAACGATCCATTCCTGTCGATACTGGGCCGTATTGGGCTCCTCGATCTCGTTGCCCGTGCCAATGGCTATGAATAGCTCGCGGCGGGCGACGGTCAGTAAGACGGTGTCGGTCGCTCCGGGTGAGCCGATGACGGTTGCGTCGATCTGCACGCCATCGATCGGGCTCGTCGTCGAGCTCGAGTTGTAAAACGTCTGTGCGCGGCCTTGCGAGTTCGTCACGGCTTGTTGAGGCGAGACCGAGCCGTTCGTGATATCTGTCAGGTTGAAGCTGACCACGGCGCCCTTGACGAGGTTGCCGTTCGGGTCACGCACGATGGCCGTGATCGTGGATTGGTCATTTGTCGCAATCGTAAACGGGTCTGCCTGAAGCTCTAGCGAATCCGATATCGTCGCGACGAACTCGACGCCGAGCTGCGTGCTCGTATTGAGCTGATTCGTCGCAGTAATCGTCGCGCCGCCGGCGTTGGTCGAGATCAGCGTCACTGACGCGATACCACTTGCGTTGGTCAGGACAACGCCGTTGGCGGGCACGAGTGTGCCGCGAGAGGTCTGGAACGTGACCTGTTGGTTGACGACGGGACCAGCCGTATCCGACCAAAGAACCTGTAACGTCTGATTCTGATTCAATGGTATTTCGGGCGTTGTTGCTGGCGCCGGCGGTATGATGGCGGGTGCGGCTAGCGGTAGTTGAAACGCGAACACGTCGGTCGAGATATCGACGTCTTGCGTAGATGTCAGGCCAAGCGCCGCGACAGTGATCGTATCGGTCCCGTTGGCAGTTGCGGTTAGATCGAACGTTGCTCGGCCGTCGACGTCGGTTGTCAGCAGAGTGGACGAGAGCCCGTTACCTGCCGAAGATGCGATCGTGACCTGCTCGCCGCTGATGCCGTTGCCGCCAGCGTCTGCAAGAACAATCGTGTACGCGCCGGTGTCACCGGCGGCCAGGCTGTCCGGCCCGTTGATCAATAAGGTTGTGTTGATCACGTCTACCGTGACCGAGGCTTGTGCACTGCCACCGGCCGTTGCCGTGACCGTGATCGTTCGGTTCGTCGGGTCGCCGCCCGGCGCCAGCGTAGCCGTGACGATGCCATTGTCATCGGTCACGATTTGCGCGCCCAGAATCAGGCTGCCCGAGCTCGCGGCGAATAGGACAGGAACGTTCGGCATGACGTTGTTGTTATTGTCACGAACCAGGGCCGTTATCGTCGCGTTCTCCGAGCCGTCGGATTGGATCGTCGGCCGCGACGTAAGCGCCGTGACGCTTGCGACGTTTGCGACGACGCCGCCGGCACCGCCAGCATTGACGAGCGAATCGTCGCTGCCACTGCCGCAGGCAGTGAGAAAGGCGACTGCCGCCATCGTCACGAGAAGTTTGAGTTTGCGCATGTCCCTAGTCCTCTAATATCCGGTCCCTTGCGGGTGAAATTCCTTTTTCCGCGCCGGCTTAGTACAAGCTCGCGCCTTCTCTCAAGATCTTCGGCGTCACGAATATCAACAACTCTGCCTTGTTGTTAGTCGTCGCTCTGGAGCGGAACAGCATGCCGAGTCCCGGCACGTCGCCGAGGAATGGCACCTTGTTGATCGTCTCCCGTGACTCGGTCTCGTAGATTCCGCCGAGCACGACCGTTTCACCGTCGTTGACAAGCACCTGCGTCGTCACTGATCGCGTGTCGATGCTGGGCACGAAACCGCCCGTGGCACTCGCAACGAGTTCGCCGACTGAGTCCTTCGTGACGAGCAGATCCATGATGATGCGATCATCGGGCGTGACCTGTGGCGTAACCGTCAGGCTCAGAACCGCCGGGCGGAACTGCGTCGTCGTCGCACCGCTCGACGAAGATTCCTGATACGGAATCTCGACGCCCTGCTCGATTGTGGCCTCGCGCTGGTTCGCCGTGACGATGCGCGGTGCCGAGATGATGTCGCCCTGTCCCTCAGCCTCGAGCGCGGAGAGCTCGAGATCGACGAGGTAATCGGAATCGAGAATCGCCAGTGCGATAGCACCGACCGGCGTCGCGCTGGGCACGTTGACGTTGTAGCGCTGATTGATCGGTGGCACATTAACCGGGAACGGCTGGCCCGTCGTGTTCAGATTGTTGAGGCCTGACGTCACGATGGTGTCCGAACCAGTGCTCGAGCCCGTTAGGGAGACGAGACCGTCGCTCGAGTTCTCCTTGACGATCGTGCTGCCGAAGCGAACGCCGAGCTCGCGGTTGTAGTCGTCATTGACGATCACGATGCGCGACTCGATGAGCACTTGGCGAACGGGGATGTCCAACGTCGTCACAAGACGGCGGATATTCGCGAGCCGCTCGGATGTGTCCTGGACGAGGAGCGTGTTCGTGCGCTCGTCGATCGCAACACTGCCGCGCTCTGAAATCAGCGGGTTCTGCCCGCTCTCGGTGATCAGTAAGGCAAGGTCCGTCGCCTTGGCGTAGTTGACCTGGATAAACTCCGAGCGCAGCGGCTCGAGGGTCTGAATCTCTTGCATGGCTTCGAGCTGGGCACGTTCGCGCGCAGCGATTTCTTCGGCCGGCGCGACGATGATGACGCTGCCGTTGCGTCGCATGTCCAGGCCCTTCGTCGTCATGAGGATGTCGAGGGCTTGATCCCAAGGTACATTTTGCAGGCGCAGCGTTACATTTCCCTGCACGGTGTCGCTGACGACGATATTCAGATCGCTCGTATCCGCGAGCAGCTGCAGCACGGCCCGGGTTTCGATGTCCTGGAAGTTGAGCGTCAGGCGTTCTCCGGAGTACTCCCGGGTCTCGTTGAAGACGCCGACTGGCTCCGGCTCCTCGATGGGCGGTGTGAGTTCCAGTGTGAAGACGTTGTCGGTCTGATAGGCGACTTGCTCGTAATTTTCCGCTGTCGTCACGACGAGGCGTGCGTTGTTATCCGAGCGCAGTGCGTCGACCGTCGCAACAGGTGTTGCAAAGTCGGTCACGTCGAGCCGCTGCATGAGTGCCGTCGGCAGTGTGGTGTCCTGGAAGTCGACAATGATGCGTCCGCCTTCCTCGCGTACATCGACAGTCGTTCGAGGATTGGACAGATCGACGACGATCTGGCCGGCGCCGCCGCGGCCGCGGCGGAAGTCGATATTGTTGATCGCTCGTCCGGAGGCAACCGTTGCGGAACCGGCGTTGGCGGGAGCGGCCTGACTCGCTGGTTGTGCGGCGAACGCGGCCGGGGGCTCAGATCCTTGCTGGCCGAGCGTGATGTAAATGCTGTCGCCGACGACGCGCGTGTCGTAGGGGACCATGTTGTTCATGTTCAAGACGACGCGAGTACGCCCGCTGGCCTCGGCCGTCAGTACGGTCGCGAGTGGGCCCTGATTCACGTCCTGACGACGCGAATCCATGCCGATCGTTGTATCCGGGAGGTCGAGCGCAATGCGGGCTGGGTTGTCGATCGTAAAGCTCATCGGCTCGGGCGGCGTGTCACTGAGCCGCAGCCGGATCTCTAGAAGCTGCCCTGGCAGCGACTGAACGTCGATCGCCTCGAGCTGCCGAGCGGTGCCCTGGGCCATGGCGGATAGCGCAGCCAGAAGCATCGCGGCGATCCCGGCAAAGCCTGCCAGGCGCCGGCCGATCTTGGTTGCTGCAATCTCAGGCTTGCTGAGCGCTGTCGTCGTCATAAAAGTCACTCCCAATTGCGCAGGTGGCATTAGTCGCTCAGGCCAACGGCTGCGGGGCGTTCGAGATACCCGCCGAGGCCGTCCGGAATGATTTCCACCAACTGAATCTGTGCGTCCGAAATATCCGTGATTCGCCCGTAGTTCTGGCCAATGTGATTGCCGATCGTGACCCGGTGGACCAGCCCATCGGACGTTTGCAGGAGGCCGAAGTCGCCGACGCCCATTTCGAGCGTGCCGACCATACGCAAGGTATCTAGCGGGTATTGCTCGAGAAACTCGCGCGGGCGATTTGGGTCCGGGCCCTGTACTGCGTCGGGATTGCTGCTGACAGCGATCGTCGGCGTATCAGGCACGAACGGCGAGCGCCGGCCGTTTGCTTCGTAAGAGAAGGAAGGTGCCGGCACGATATCCGGGAGCGGCGGAATGCGCCCGCCCGGGCGTGCCTTGACTTCATCTATATACGCGCGCAGATCGTCCGTATTTCCGCTGCAGGCGCTCAAGGCCGCTGCTGCAAGAAGCACGAACAGAGCGCGGCTTCCGAGTTTGAGTTGTCCCGCGATCATCCTTCTGTTGAATCCTCGTCGAGATAACGATAGGTCTTGGCTGTGACGTCCAGCGTCAACTCGTCGAAGACTTCATCATCGACGGGGCTGATCGCGATGTCGTGCAACGTGACGATTCGCGGCAATGCTGCGATGCCACTGACGAAACTGCCGAGTTCGTGATAGCTGCCGGACAGACGGATCCTGATGGGTAGCTCCGCATAGAACTCCCGCTGGATCTCACCCATCGGTTGAAAGAGCTGCTCTTCCAGGCCAGCGGAGAGCCCTGTCTGGGATATGTCCACGAGCAAATTCGGCACTTCCGTGCGGCCCGGTAGCTGCCGCAACATCGCACCGAAGTCCCGCTCGATCTCGTCGAGCTGGGCGCGGTACGCGTCGAAGTTTGCCGCGCGGCGCTGCTTGTCCTCGAACGTGGCACGCAGCTCCTGCTCCTCGCGCTGCGCGCGCTCCAGCAGTGGAATCTCCGTCTTTATGACGAACATATATATACAAAATGCGACGACGGCGACGAAAACGACTCCGACGGCAGCGGCTCTGAACAGCAGAGGCCAACGGCCGGGATCGCTCGTGTCGAGGGTGCGTAGTTCTTCGATCACGTTCATTGCATCGCCACCTCTTCTTCCTCTTGGTCCATCGCGATCTGCTCCATGAAGATCGTGAACTGGGCGTCGCGCATCGGTCCGCGATCTATGGTCTCCACGACATCAAGTCCGGGATTGCGCAACCACTCGGAACCGTCGACATTGCGCATGAGTGCCGAGACGCGAGTGCTGGACTGGGCAGACCCGTGCAGCTCGATGCGATTACCCGTCTGTTGAATTTCGGTCAGGTGGACGCCCTCGGGCAGCGACTCGACGAGTTCGTCGAACAAGTGCACGACTTCGGGTCGCGCTCTTTGCAGCTGATCGATGATCTCCATGCGGGCGAGCAGGCGCTCTTTCTGATTCTCGAGGCCGAGTATCTCCTCGATCTGCCGGTCGAGCAGGGCAATTTCCTCCTGCAGGATGCTGTTACGGCCTTGCTGCGCGCGGGTTTGCGCCTGCACGCCGAGCTTGGTCGCATAGGCAAGAAGACCGCCGATCATTACGGCACCGATGAGTGCGGTCAGAAAATCCTTCTTGCGTTTCTGGCGCAGTTCCTCGCGCCACGGCAGGAGGTTAATTCTTGGCATATCAGTCGAAGCTCCTCAACGCTAAGCCACACGCAGTCAGCAGGGCCGTGGCGTCGGCGGCAACGCCCTGGGCCTTGGCCTTGCCCGAGATCTTCATTTGTCCGAGCGGGTCGCCGACCTCGGTCGGAATGCCGACGCGGCTGCCGATGACCTCGGCGACGCCTGCGATGTTCGCGCAGCCGCCGCAAACGAGAATCTGGTCCGGCTGCTCGCGGCCACTGCCCGAGGCGAGAAAGAACTGCAGCGACCGGTTGACCTGCTGCGACATGTCGTCGATGAACGCATCGAGGACCTCGGGCTGATAATTGCTCGGCAAGCCGCCCTCCTTCTTCGCGCGTCCGGCATCCTCGAGGGACAGTCCGTACGTCCGCATGATCTCTTCGGTCAGTTGTGCGCCGCCGAAAGCGAAATCCCGTGTGTAGACGACTTTGAGATCCTGAAGGACGCTGAACGTGGTTGTGCTCGCACCGAAATCCACGATGGCGATGAGCTTATCGACACCTCCGTCTACCATCTGATGACTCAGTAGCTGGCAGGCGTTCTCGACGGCAAACGCTTCGACGTCGACGACGCGAGCGCTTATGCCCGCTGCCTCGACGGCCACTTGGCGCTGCTCGACATTTTCTGTACGCGTCGCGACGAGTAGAACGTCAACCATGTCTGGATCACGCTCACTTGGCCCGATGACTTCAAAGTCGAAGCTGACCTCTTCCATCGGGAACGGGATGTACTGGTCGGCCTGGAGCTCGACCTGACCTTCGAGTTCATTTGCGGTCAGATTGCCCGGCATCTGGATTACCTTGGTAATAGCAGCGTCGCCGCTGATGGCGATGGCGACTTCCTTAGTCTTGCTGCCGGAGCGTTTGAGGGCCCGGCGGATGGCTTCACCCACGGCATCCGCATCGACGATCGCCTTCTCGTTGATCGCGTTCGGCGGTGTTGGCTCCGCGGAGTAAGACTCGACTCGATAATTGCGACCGCTCTCAGTGAGTTCGATCAGCTTCACCGAGGAGGTCGTTATGTCAAGCCCAATCAGGGACTTTGTAGCGCGCTTCCCGAGCACCAGTTTTCCTTTCCAACTCCGAAGGTTGGGTTAGAATCCTAAACCTGGGCCAGTCGACCCAATTTAACTATATATCAGCAGCGATATACATAGTTGTGATGGGCCTCCCAAAACCGTCAAGCAAGCGTAGACTCATCACGAAAACTCCGCTCCGGGGAAACCTCGGCGAATGGCCGAGTAACGCCCGTCAAGCGGCACCAAATGCCCCGGTCGGATGGATAGGAACTGGTAGGCTGTCGAAGCAGACGCGCATTCATCTGCTCAAGCAACCCCGCTATCCTAGGCCTGAACGCTTACGTTCTCGAGCCCTTAGACCGGTGGCTTTGCGTCCCCATCTTTCAATGGGTTTGCCAATTTTTGCGACTATGCACAAAGGAACTGATCAAGGCAAGGAAGTACAATACACCTTGAAATATGAACGCCTATAGCCGATTTCTGCTGATTTGGGGCGCCTTGTCCGGGGCCGTGCTCGTTGCACTGGCGGCCCTGTTCGCCGGCGGCTACTACTACGTCGCGCCGAGTTTGCCTGAGGCCGAGACGCTGCGAGACGTGCGCCTGCAGATTCCGCTGTCGGTGTATTCACGTGACGGTCGGCTGCTCGCGCAGTTCGGTGAGCGTCAGCGCACACCGGTTGCGTTCGAGGCAATTCCCGAACAGCTCGTCCAGGCGATCCTGGCGGCAGAGGACGACCGGTTCTTCGAGCACCCGGGATTCGACTACCAGGGCATGCTCAGAGCGGCCGTCAATTTTCTTGCCACGGCCGGTGGGCGGGGTCAGGGTGGCAGCACGATCACCCAGCAGCTCGCACGCATGTACTTCCTGACACGCGAGCGCACGTTTGTCAGAAAGTTCAAAGAGCTCATCATGGCGACTCGAATCGAGAGCGAGTTCTCCAAGCAGGAAATCCTCGAGCTCTATTTGAATACCTACTTCTTCGGGCAGCGCGCCTATGGCGTCGTCGCCGCGGCGCAGATCTATTTCGGTAAGGAGCTCGATGACCTGACTCTATCTGAGACCGCCATCATCGCAGGTATCCCGCCCGGGCCGTCGATATTGAATCCGATCGCGAGCCAGGAAGCTGCAGCGCGACGTCGAGCCTATGTGCTCGGCCGTATGCATACACTCGGGTTCATTTCGGAGGCCGATCGTCAGGTGGCGGCGGCGGAACCCATTCACGGCTCGCGATTCGGCCCGGAGCTCGAGCTCGTCGCGCCCTACATCGCCGAGATGGTGCGAGCCGAAGTGATCCGGCGCTTCGGGCCGGCCGCCTACGAGGCCGGCCTCAAGGTCACGACGACGGTCGACAGCCGGTTGCAGCGCGCGGCGGCGAGCGCGCTGCGTCGTGCCGTATTCGAATACGACGAACGCCATGGTTACCGCGGACCGCTCGCGCAGGTGTCGATCGACGCTGCTGAGTCCGATGGGGGCGAGCCGATCGAAACTGTATGGAATTCGTTGCTCGGCGACTACACGGATGTGACAGGATTTCGTACAGGCCTCGTCGTTGGCATCGACGTCGTTCCTGGTGAGCCCGCCGTAGAGACACTCGTTCCTGAGGGGATCTCCGATGAGACCCTCGTCGAGGAGGAACCGATCGCCGTGCAGCACGAGGCGCGCGTGTACTTCTCCGACCTCGGCGAAGTGACGCTCGGGCTCGATGCAGTCGCATGGGCAGCGCGCTATATAGATGACAATCGAATTGGTACGGCGCCGACGAGCGTGGCGGACGTGCTCAGCGTCGGCGACGTCGTGCGCTTTCGCCAGGATGAAGAGGGAGCGCTCAGGCTGGCCCAGCTGCCGGAGGCACAAGGCGCTCTCGTCTCGCTCGACCCGACCGACGGCGGGATTGTCGCGCTGGCTGGCGGCTTTGATTTCTCGCTGAGCAACTATAATCGCGCGTTGCAGTCGCAGCGCCAGCCCGGCTCGTCCTTCAAGCCTTTTATTTACTCCGCGGCGCTGGAGAACGGGTTTACAACCGCAACGATCGTCAATGATGCGCCGATCGTAGAGCGAAGCCAGGAGCTCGAGGACGTCTGGCGGCCGGAGAACTATTCTGGAAGGTTCAGTGGGCCGACACGGCTGCGCGAAGCGCTCGTGCGCTCGCTGAATCTGGTTTCGATACGTGTCGTTCGAGAAGCCGGCGTTGGGCGCACGGTCAGACACATTCGTCAGTTCGGTTTCGACGAAACAGCCACGCCGCAGAATTTGGCATTGGCGCTCGGCGCCGGTGGCGTCGCGCCCGTGGATCTTGCGAGAGGCTATGCGGCGTTTGCCAACGGTGGCTTTCGCGTCGATCCGTATCTCGTTGAGCGCATCGAGGACGTCGACGGCAATCTGATTTACGCGGCGCGTCCGAAGATCGTCTGTGGCGTCTGCGAGGACCTGGTCGAGCAGGAGGCGGACATTCCAGCTGGAAACCGGGCCGTCGCGGCAACACACATTCTCAAAGAGCGATCGGATCTGTACCCCAAGCCCGCCCAACCAGAGCGCGTAATCTCGGCCCAAAATGCGTATCTGGTCGGAGACATGATGCGCGACGTCGTTCGTCGCGGAACCGGACGGCGCGCCTACAACACGCTCGGCCGCGAGGATCTGGCGGGGAAAACCGGCACGACGAACGACCGTCGCGATGCCTGGTTCTCCGGCTTCAACGGTGATCTCGTCGCGACGGCCTGGGTGGGCTTCGACCAGGAGCGTCCACTAGGTCGCTATGAGGAAGGAGGTCGCACGGCGCTGCCGATGTGGATCTATTACATGGACGAGGCGCTCGATGGCGTACCCGAGCATTCCATGCAGCGGCCGCCCGGCATCGTCGATGTTCGAATCAATCCCGAGACAGGCCTCGTCACGAGCGATACTCGCAATAGCGTATTCGAAAAATTCCGTATCGACGAGGTGCCGGAGCGCGATGTCGAGCAATCGACGTGGCAGCCCCGGGATCTGGGCCCAGACCGACCCCCGGAGGACGGGGGCTCGCGACCACTCTTCTAACCTTGGGCCGGGAGCTCCGAGCGTAGATTGCGATGGCTAGGCATGGCGGCACAAGCTCGATCTTGCGCGAGCAACTCGCCGAGGAGGCCGCGCGCTTGATCCACGATCACGGCATTCAGGATTACGGCCTCGCCAAGCGAAAAGCCGCAGAGCGATTCGGTGTGCGCGCGGCTGGCGCCCTTCCGAGCAACTCGGAGATCGAGTCTCGCGTCATCGAGCGACAGCGAATCTTCGAGCCCGACGAGCACACCGAGCGTGCTATTGCGCTGCGTCGAATTGCGGCCGATCTAATGCAGCTTCTCGACGTATTCCAGCCTCGTGTTGCAGGCCCCGTGCTGTCCGGCGCGATCACGGTCTCGACGAGCATCGAGCTGCATTTGTTCACCGATGCTCCCGAGGAAGTCATCTTCGTGCTCGAAGCCGAGCGTTTTCTCGTGCGCAACTGCCAGCGCAGATATCGGTTCAACGGTCAGGATGTCGTCGTCGTGCCCGGCTTTCGTTTCTCGGCCAATGGTGCGCGCGTAGATGCGCTCACGTTTCCAGAAAAAGGAATCCGCCAGGCGCCGATGAGTCCGATCGATGGTCGACCGATGCGCCGCGCGGACCGCGCAGCGCTGCTGGCCTTAATCGAGGCCTAGCGCGCGAAAGCCCGAGCTTAGTCGCGCTTGTTGATCGGCGCGTAATCCCTCAGGCCCGGCCCGTTGTAGAGCTGGCGCGGGCGGCCGATACGCGACTTGGGATCTGCGACCATCTCCTGCCAGTGCGCAACCCAGCCGACCGTGCGCGCAATCGCGAACATCACCGTGAACATCGACGTTGGTATACCGAGCGCGCGATAGATGATACCGGAGTAGAAGTCGACGTTCGGGTAGAGGTTTTTTTCGATGAAGTATTCGTCCTTGAGGGCGAGCTGCTCGAGTTCGACCGCAAGCTCGAGCAGAACGGCGTTCTCTTGGCCGACCGTTTCGAGTACGCGATGGCACATCTTGCGAATGATCGTCGCGCGCGGGTCGTAGTTCTTGTAGACGCGGTGGCCGAAGCCCATGAGCCGGAACGGATCGTTTTTGTCCTTTGCCTTGGCAATGTACTTGCCGATCTGGCTCGCGTCCCCGATTTCCTCGAGCATGTTGATGACGGCCTCGTTTGCACCGCCGTGAGCCGGGCCCCACAAGGCTGAGATGCCTGCTGCGATCGCCGAGTACGGGTTTGTGCCGGAGCTTCCGGCGAGTCTAACGGTCGACGTGCTGCAGTTCTGCTCGTGATCCGCATGCAGGATAAAGAGCAAGTCCAGCGCCTCGACCGCGATCGGCTTGATCTCGTAGGACTCCGATGGCACGGCGAACAACATATTGACCAGATTGGCGCAGTAACTCAGGTCGTTCTTCGGATAGACGAACGGCTGGCCCAACGAATGCTTGTAAGCCGCCGCTGCGATCGTCGGGATCTTGGCGATCATGCGATGCGCGAACACCTCGCGATCGGCCGGGTCCGAGATGTTGGTCGAGTCGTGATAGAAGGCCGACATCGATGCGACGACGCCGGTGACCATCGCCATGGGATGGGCGTCGTGATGGAAGCCGTTAAAGAACCGCAACAACGTTTCGTTGATCATCGTGTGCGTGCGGATCGACTCATCGAAAGCGGCGAGCTGTGCCGGGGTCGGCAACTCGCCGTGCAGGAGCAGATAACAGACCTCGATGAAGCTCGAGTGCTCAGCGAGTTGCTCGATCGGGTAGCCTCGGTAGACCAGCACACCCTTCTCGCCGTCGATGAACGTGATGTTGCTCTCGCAACAGCTCGTGGCCCCGAATCCCGGATCGTGGGTGAACACGCCGAGCTTTCCGTATAGGGCGCCGATGTCCAGGACACTCGGGCCGAGGGTGGGATCGTAGCGCTTGAGCTGGAGCTCTGCTCCGGACTCAGGGTCGATCAAGGTGTAATGCTTATCCGTCATGCGTCGCACCTGAGGTAGATAGTTAAATTTCGCGGGCGCCGTCCCTGGCCGGAGATGGTCAGGAGGCCCGGCGGCGCGCTGCACTGGCCCATCAGGCCCGTGCCGAGTAATTCCAGATTATAGCAGCGGGGCGGCGGCGTGGTGCCGAGCGGACGTACCCCACGCCCGCAACGGAGTCACTTCGCCGCAGACATCCCGTAGCGCTTGCGGAACTTGTCCACGCGCCCGCCGGTGTCCACGATCTTTTGTTTGCCCGTATAAAACGGATGGCAGGCGGAGCACACCTCGACTTGAAGATCCTCACCCAGGGTCGAGGCCGTGGTGAACTCGTTACCACAGCTGCAGGTGACCTTGATCTCGCCGTATTGGGGATGAATTTCTGCTTTCATGACGCCGAAGCCGCTCGAAACGGGCGCGTGAGCATACTGCGCAGGCCAGCCAAACTCAAGCGATGCCGCTCAGGCGGCGGCGCAGCCCGCTGGGCCGGGGCGTTATCCACAGATGCTGTGGATAACTCTGTGTAGAAGTGCGGTCGAGGGGGTACTAAGGCCTGAAACCGAAAAGAAAACTCCAAGAATGGCCAAAAAAGCATCAATCCAAATAGGTCGTGATATTTCAATGACTTACAAGGGATTTTCCATAATACCACAGAGGAATTAGCTGCAACGTACTCGTTTTCTGGACCGAGCACGGAGACTGTGCATAAGAGCGGGTGCCGCCCAGCGCTGTTACTCGGTCAGAAAAC
>Ga0224512_10001722_pt1 | contig 20729 bp, 17 predicted proteins | sample SF_May12_sed_USG_4_FD_169103 | JGI IMG/M metagenome (GOLD analysis project Ga0224512, IMG submission 169103) | Sediment microbial communities from San Francisco Bay, California, United States - SF_May12_sed_USGS_13 | ecosystem: Environmental > Aquatic > Marine > Sediment | place: USA... | reverse complement strand
CGGTGGCGAGAACGCGTCGAGTGCGGGACGGCCCCGCAGCGAGGAGGCCCACAAGGCCATCCTGGACGCGACCCTCGAGCTCCTGGTCGAGGTGGGCTTCTCGGCGCTCACCGTCGAGGGTGTCGCGACCCGCGCCGGCGTGGGGAAGGCCACCATCTACCGGCGCTGGCCCTCGAAGCTCCCACTCGTGGTCGAGGCCTTCCGCCAGCTCCCGCAGCTCGAGGAGGTGGACACCGGAAACCTGGTGGACGACCTCAAGCAGATGCTGCAAAGCTACCTCCAGCTCTTCTACACCACGCCGCTGGCGGCGGTGCTGCCGAGCCTCGCGGGCGAGCGCGCGCACGATCCACAGCTCTCGGAGCGCTTCGACCCGGTGATCCAGGGCCGGCGTCAGCCCCTGGTCCGCGCCCTCGAGCGCGCGGTCGAGCGCGGCGAGCTGTCGCCCGACCTCGATCTCGACCTCGCCGCCGACCTGGTCGTGGGGCCGATCGCCGTGCGCCTGTTCTTCACCGGCGCCAAGCTGAGCCCCAGGATGGTGGGCCCGATGGTCGACCTCGCCCTGCGCGGCATCGCGCCCTCACTCGTCCGCGGCTGAGCCGCGACGGGCGAGGGGGACGGTTTCGCGCAGCACGAACTTCATCACCTTGCCCGACGCGTTGGTGGGCAGCGCGTCCACGATCTCGATCACGCGCGGAACCTTGTAGTTCGCCATGTGCTCGCGGCACCAGGCGCTCACGGACTCGGGCGTGAGGGGGGCGCCCGGCGCCGGAACCACGAAGGCCATGCCCACCTCGCCCAGGCGCGCGTCGGGAACGCCGATGACCGCCACCTGCGCGATCTCGTCGCAGCCGTACATCAGGTTCTCGATCTCGGCCGGGTAGCAGTTGAACCCGCCCACGATGAACATGTCCTTGATGCGGTCGGTGATGCGCAGGTAGCCACGCTCGTCCATGACGGCGACGTCGCCGGTGTGGAGCCAGCCGTCGGAATCGATGGCCTCGCGCGTCGCGGCTTCCTCCTCGAAGTAGCCCCGCATCACGTTGTAGCCGCGCACGATCACTTCGCCGGCCTCGCCGCGCGGCACCTCCTTGCCGTCGCGGTCCACGCAGCACACCTCGACGCCGGGAATCGCGCGCCCCGAGGTCGTCGCGATCGTCTCGGGATCGTCGTCGCTGCGGCACATGCTGACGATTCCGCAGCACTCGGTGAGGCCGTAGCCGGTGATGACCGTCTCGAAGCCGAGCTCGTCGCGCATGCGGCGGATCAGCTCGACCGGGATCGCCGCCGCTCCCGTCACCGCAAGGCGCAGGCACGAGAGGTCGTAACGCGCGCGGTCCGGGTGCGCGAGGATCGACTGATACAGCGTGGGGGGACCCGGCAGCACGCTGACGCGCTCCGAGCCCACGCGCTCGAGCACAGCCGGCACGTCGAAGACCGCGTGGGGCAGCACCGTCGCGCCGCGCAGGATCGACGCGAGCCAGCCCGCCTTGTAGCCGAAGGCGTGGAAGAAGGGATTCACGACCAGGTAGCGGTCGCCCTCGCGCAGGCCCACGACCTCGCTCCAGGCCGCGAAGGCGCGCAGGTTCTGGCCGTGGGTGGTCATCACGCCCTTCGGGCTGCCGGTGGTGCCGGACGTGAAGAGCAGGTCGGAGAGGTCGTCGGGCGAGACGGCGTCGGCCGCGGCGCGGGCCTCTGCTTCGGAAACGGACTCCGCGCGGGAGAGGAATTCCGTCCACGGCGTCCCGCGCTCCGCGTCGCCGCGCAGCAGCACGACCTCTTCGAGGTCCGGCAGGTCTTCGCCCGCGAGCGAGTCGGCGTAGTTCGTGCCGAGGAACTCGCCCACCGTACACAGGATGCGGGCGCCGCTCTTGCGCAGCACGCTGCCGGCCTCGGCGCGCTTGAAGCGCGTGTTCAGCGGCACGAGCACGGCGCCGGCCGACTGCAGGCCGACGGCGGCGAGGATCCACTCGCAGAGGTTGGGCGCCCAGATCGCAACGCGGTCGCCGCTCCCGACGCCCGTCGCGCGAAACGCGCGAGCCGCCCGCAGCCCCGCGCGCGCCAGCTCGGCGAAGCTGAGCGAGACGCCGTCGTCTTCGATCGCGGCCCGGTCCGGGTAGCGCGCGGCGGCGGCCCGCAGCAGGCGCGGAATCGTGCGCAGGTCCGCCGGATCCGCCGCTTCTTGCATACGAACCGTATCGTATCTTAATATCGGGTTCCCAACCCACGAAACGCTCCCTCATCGATCGGGCACGCCTGCCATGCACCTGCGCTTCAGCGACGAGGACGAGGTCTTTCGCCGCGAGGTCGCCGACTGGCTGGCCGAGAACCTGAGCGGCGAGTTCGCGATGCTGCGCGGGCGCGGCGGCCCGGGCGACGAGCACGCGCTGCTCGACGAGCGCCGCGCCTGGGAGCGCCGCCTCGCCCAGGGCGGCTGGACCTGCATCGGCTGGCCCCCGGAGCACGGCGGCCGCGGCGCCACGCTCGGCCAGCAGGTGATCTTCCACGAGGAGTACGCGCGCGCGGGCGGCCCGGGCCGGCTCGGGCTCATCGGCGAGGGCATGCTCGGCCCCACGCTTCTCGCCTTTGGCAGCGACGAGCAGAAGCGGCGCTTGCTCCCGGGCATCGCCCGGGGCGAGGAGATCTGGTGCCAGGGCTACTCGGAGCCAAACGCCGGCTCCGACCTCGCCAACGTGCAGACGCGCGCACGCCTGGAAGGCGGCGAGTGGGTGATCGACGGCCAGAAGGTCTGGACCTCCTGGGCGCAGTGGGCCGACTGGTGCTTCGCGCTGTGTCGCTGCGACCCGGACGCGCCCAAGCACAAGGGGCTCGCCTACCTCCTGGTGCCGATGCGCCAGACCGGCATCGAGATCCGCCCCATCGTGCAGATGACCGGCGACTCCGAGTTCAGCGAGGTCTTCTTCGACGGTGCGCGCACGGCCGCCGAGAACATCGTCGGCGAGCCGGGAGACGGCTGGAAGGTCGCGATGGGAACGCTCTCCTTCGAGCGCGGCGCGCTGACCCTGGGCCAGCAGCTCGGCTTCCGGAACGAGCTCGAACAGGTGATCGAGATCGCTCGACAAAACGGCGCCGCCGACGATCCCGTGATGCGACAGCGCCTCGCCGACGCGTGGATCGGCGTCGAGATCATGCGCTACAACGCGCTGCGCATGCTCTCGAGGAGCGAGGGCGCGGAGCTATCCCGCGAGGCGATGATCACCAAGATCTACTGGTCGACCTGGCACCGCAACCTGGGCAAACTCGCCATGGACGTGCTCGGCGCCGAGTCGGAGATCGCCGAGGCCGCCCCCTACGAGCTCACGCGCCTGCAGCGGCTCTTCCTGTTCACGCGCTCCGACACCATCTACGCCGGCTCGAACCAGATCCAGCGCAACATCATCGCCGAGCGGGCGCTGGGGCTGCCGCGAGAGCCCCGGTGACGGCGACGGTCCCGCCCTACCCGACCGGTCACGATCTGCTCGCGGGCAAGACGGTGGTGGTCACGGCTGCGGCCGGAACCGGCATCGGCTTCGCCGCCGCGCGCCGCTGCGCCGAGGAGGGCGCGCGGCTCCTGATCAGCGACATCCACGAGCGTCGGCTCGACGCCGCAGCGGCCGAGATCCAGAAGCTCGGGTGCGAGCGCCCGGCGACCCGCGTCTGCGACGTGACGCAGGAGGACGACGTGCGCGCGCTGGTCGCCGGCGCGATCGAGGCCCTGGGACACGTCGACGTGCTCGTCAACAACGCGGGGCTCGGGGGCTTCGCGCCGCTGGTCGAGATGACCGACGAGCAGTGGCACCGGGTTCTCGACGTCACCCTGGGCGGCACCTTCCGCATGACGCGCGCCGCGCTTCCGCACATGCTCGAGCGCGGCAGCGGCTCCATCGTGAACAACGCCTCGGTGCTCGGCTGGCGGGCTCAGGCGGGCCAGGCCCATTACGCGGCGGCGAAGGCCGGCGTGATGGCGCTCACGCGCTGCGCGGCCATCGAGGCGGCGGCGGCGGGCGTGCGCGTGAACGCCGTCGCCCCGAGCCTCGCCATGCACGAGTTCCTCTCCAAGGTGACGCCACCGGGCCTGCTCGAGGAGCTGACGGCTCGCGAAGCCTTCGGACGCGCCGCCGAGCCGTGGGAGGTGGCCAACGTGATCGTGTTCCTCGCGAGCGACCTCTCCTCGTACATGACGGGCGAAGTCGTCGCGGTGAGCAGCCAGCACCCCTGAACCCCCGACACGAGGAGTGACGCAGCCATGGCGACCGTCTTCGAGACCCCGGCCGATCTCGAGAGCGCCGTCGGGAAGCATCTCGGCTACAGCGACTGGCTCGAGATCACCCAGGACCGCATCGACCGCTTCGCCGAAGCCACCGGAGACCATCAGTGGATCCACGTGGACCCGGAGCGCGCGAAGCGGGGCCCCTTCGGCGCCACCATCGCCCACGGCTACCTGACGCAGTCGCTCGTGAACCATTTCCTGCCCCAGATCGTCGAGGTGCACGGCATCGCCATGGGGATCAACTACGGCGCCGACCGCCTGCGCTTCCCCGCGCCCGTGCCCGTGGGCTCGCGCATCCGCGCCGGCGCGGAGCTGGTCGCGGTCGAGACGGTGAAGGGCGGGGCCGTCCAGACCAAGGTGCGCGTCACCGTGGAGATCGAGGGCCAGGAGCGCCCGGCCTGCGTGATCGACACCATCAGCCGCTACGTGCCCGCGGCCTGAGTGCGTCGCGCCAGCCGCGGTGGTCTCCACCGGGGCTTCTTGACGGATCCGGGGCCGTAGGAGAGACTCGGCGCCTCCGCTCGGGGACTCCGCCCAGATCGGCGCCGGATTCGCTCCCCCTTCGCGCTCGCGCAGGGGGCGCCCGAGTCAGGAAGAAGCGAACGACGAGGTCCCCCCGTGGCGCACCGGCATTCGCGCGCGCTTCGCCTGGGTCTCCTCGGCGCCGTGCTGCTCTGCGCATGCTCGCGCGAGCCGGCGCCCAACCTGCTGCTCGTAACCTTCGATACGACGCGCTACGACCGCCTGGGCTGCAACGGCGACCCCGAGGCCCGGACCCCGGTGGTGGACGCCCTCGCCGAACGCGGGCTGCTCTTCGATCGCGCCTTCGCGAGCGTGCCGCTCACGCTTCCCTCCCACACGACGATGCTGACCGGGCTCGAGCCACTCACCCACGGCGTCCACCACAACGGTCGCTTTCGCGCATCCGACGAGCTCGAGACACTCGCCGAGATCCTCGAGGACCACGGGTACGCGACCGCCGCCTTCGTCTCGGCCTTCGTCCTCGACCCGCGGTACAACCTGAGCCAGGGCTTCGGCGTCTACAGCGCGGAAACGCGCCGGAATTCCGACCCCCTGGACCTCACGGTTCCGCAGCGCCCCGGCGCCGAGGTGACCGACGAGGCGCTGCGGTGGCTCGACGAGCGCTCCGGCGACTCGCCGTTCTTCGTCTGGACCCACTACTACGATCCGCACCACCCCCGCTCGGTGGAGCCCCGGTTCGATGTGCTCGGCGACTCGTACCGCGCCGAGATCGCGTACGCTGACGCCCAGCTCGGGCGGCTCCTGGAAGGGGTCGCGCGGATGTCGAACGGCCGCGAGACGCTGATCGTGTTCACCTCCGACCACGGCGAGAGCCTCGGCGAGCACGGGGAGCGGACGCACGGATTGCTGGCCTACGACTCGACGCTCCGCGTGCCGTTGATCCTGGCCGGTCCCGGCGTCCCCGCCGACGTCCGGACCTCCATCTTCGCGCGGCACGTCGACCTGCTGCCGACGATTCTCGGGGCCCTCCGCCTGCCGGTGCCCCCGGACCTCCCCGGTCGCGACCTGCTCCGCGCGGTGTCGGACGACGTGACGGGTGCCCTCGTCGGCTACTTCGAGTCGCAGGGCTCGCACTTCGACCTCGGCTGGGCCCCGATCGCCGGCGTCCGGACCGAGCGCTGGAAGTACACGGCGTCTCCGGCGCCGGCGGAACTGTACGACGTGCGGGACGATCCGGACGAGAAGGCGAACCTGGCCGGTGTTCGGCCCGACGTGGTGACGGAGATGGAAGCGCTCTACGGCCGCCTCCACGAGATCCAGGTGCGGCCGGAGCTGGAGGGCGAACGCCGCGACATGGACGCCGAGGAGCTGGAGCAGCTCGCCGCGCTCGGCTACGTCGAGATTCCGATCGCCGCCGCGGAAGAGGCGCCCGATCCGCGCCTGTTCATCGGAGTGCACGGGTGGGTGGGCCACGGGCGCACGCTGGCCCAGAGGGGACAATACGCTCGGGCGATCGAGATTCTGGAGACGCTGTCGGAAAGCCCGTCGATCCGCGCCCTGGTGATCCGCACGCTCGCTCCCGTCTACGCGCAGGCGGGGCGCTTCGACGACGCGATCCGGACCTATCGCAGCTACATCGAGCTGACCGGGGCGCCGGAGGCGCGGCTCGGCCTCTCCCGCACGCTGCTCCAGGCGAACCGGCCGGCCGAAGCCCTCGCCGTGATCGACGAGATCGCTCCCCTCTCTCCGAAGCTCGCATTCCGGCGCGCGCAGGCCCTGGGCCAGCTCGGCCGCCACGAGGAGGCGAGGCTCGCCGTCGACGAGGCCTTCGCGGGGCCTCACCGCGCGCACGACCGGCTGCGATCACGCGCGTTCCTGGTGCTCGACGCCGCGCCGATCGCCGACGGCGAAGAGGAGCTGCGCACGCTTCTGGCCGCCGCGCCGGACGACGCCGTCCTGAAGAGCCGCCTCGGCTTCTACCTGGCGATCTGGGGTCCCGACGAACGGGGGGAGGAGGCCGGCCGGCTGCTGCGGGAGGCGGCCGCCTCGCGAGAGGACAACGCCGAGTTCCAGTCGAATCTGGGCTGGGGGCTCTTCCATCTGGGCGCCGATGCGCAAGCGCAGGCGGCCCTCGAGACGGCGGTCGCCCTCGACGGCACCCGCCAGCTGGATCGGGTGCGTCTCGCCCGCGTCCTCCGGCGCAACGGCGAGCCGGAGCGGGCCCTCAAGCTGGTGCGCTCGGCCCTGGTCGTCCATCCGGCGGCGGCGTGGTCCGACGCCGCCCGCGCGCTCGCCGCCGAGATCGAAGCGGAGCTCGGCGCCCTGCCGAGCGTCGGAGCCCGCTCGTGAAGCGCCGGGACTTCCTGGTGGGTGGCGTGATCGCGGCGGCTGCCGCGGCGGCGGGAGTCGCGCAGTGGCTCATGGGCCGCGGCGGTGACGCGGGACCCCGAGCCGCACCCGACCCCACGCCGCCCGCCTCGCCGCCGCGAGACGCCGCCCCCGCGGCCGGCGCGATCTTCCCGTCGGAGGACCACGCGCTGCTGTTGATGGTGGCGGACCTGATCGTTCCGCGAGAGGGCGTGTACCCGGCGGCCAGCGAGACCGACCTGATCCCCCGCCTCGAGGCCTGGGGCGCCGACTCCCCGTCTCGCCGGCGCATCTACGTCGCGGGCTGGCCGGAGCTGAAGAAGATGATCGGGCGCCTGCCGTCGGTGGACGGTCTACCCGACACCCGACGTCTGGCGCGAAGGATGCGCGCGTGGCACAGGCGCTTCCGGAGGCGGCGGCGTGGCGGCAGAGGGGGCGTCAATTTCTTCGAGCAGCTGCGGCGTGACGTGCTGCGCCTCTACTACGCGAGCCCTGCCGGCGCCGCCACCGTCGGGTATATCGGGCCCGTGCACCGACCCCAACCGGGCCCTGCGAGCGGCGCATGAGCTTCGATGCCGACGTCTGCATCGTCGGAGCCGGAGCGGGAGGCGCCGTGGCGGCCTGGGCCCTCACCCGCCAGAACCTGCGGGTTCTGCTCCTGGAAGCCGGCCCTCGCTTCGATCCGTCCCGGTACCCGACCCACCACCCGGGCTGGGAGAACTCGCTCAGTCCGTTCCAGGCCGTCTCCACACGGCCCGAACACCTCAGCTACGAGAGCGGGGAGAGGGAGGTGCTCGACCCGGAGTTCGAGCACCTGGCGAGCCGGTCGCCCACGGCGTTCAGCCGGGTGCCTCCCCGGCGCCGTCGCCCGTTCTACTACTCGCGAGCCATCGGCGTAGGCGGATCGACGCTCCACTACCAGGCCGAAGCCCATCGATTTCCCGCCCACGCGTTCCGGATGCGGAGCGAGCGGGGCGTCGGCGCGGACTGGCCGCTCGCCTACGACGACCTCGCTCCCTACTACGAACGGATCGAACACCTGATCGGGGTGGCGGGCGACCCCGTCAACCCGTTCAAGCCGGCGCGCGGCCCCTTCCCCTACCCGGCGCATCCCCTCTCCCCCGCCAGCCGGGTCCTGGCCGATGCCGCCCGTGGACTCGGGTGGCAGGCGCTGGCAAATCCGGTCGCCATCCTGCCCCGACCGCTTCCGGGGCGCGAGGCCTGCCACTACTGCAACGGCTGCACGCGCGGCTGCGCCGTCCGCGCCAAGGGCAGCGTGGACGTCGCCGTGATCCCGGAGGCCGAGCGCACCGGCCGGCTCGAGATCGTGACGAACTTCAATGCGACGACGCTCGAATACGACGCCGACGGGAAGATCTCGGCGGTGAACGGGTTCGACGCGGAGGGACGCGAGCAACGTCATCCCGCGCGCGCCTTCGTGCTCGCGGCCGGAGCGATCGACACGCCACGCATCCTGCTGAATTCGTCCGGGGGCGCCCATCCGGACGGGGTCGGCAACCAACACGGGCAGGTGGGGCGCCATCTGATGGAGCTCCTCTTCGTGAACCGGCGCGCGTTGTTCGATCGGCCGCTCGAGACCTACGCGGGGATCCCGATCGACAGCCGCATCTGGGACTTCAACGGCGCCGCAGGCGGGGCGGCGGGCCCCGCGGGCTTCGTACTCGGCCAGGAGTGCGACGTCTTTCTCGGACCCGTGGGCTACGCCCTCGAGGCCGTGGAGGGCTTCGGACCGAGCCACCGCGACGCCATGCGCCGCCACTTCGGCGCGGCCATCTCGTTGCTGGGGATCGCCGAGCAGCTTCCCCGCGCCGACAACCGCGTCACCCTCGCAGAGGCCAAGGATCGCTTCGGCCTTCCCCTCGCGCGCGTCGAGACCGCGCTCGACCGCACCGACCTCGAGTCGCTCTCGAGCATGTGGGAGCGCCTGGGCGAGATCGCCGAGTCCGGCGGCCTCGAGCTGATCGGACAGGTGACCGCCTACGACACGCCGAACGCCACCCACGTCGGCGGCACCTGTCGCATGGGCAGCGATTCCCGGGAGAGCGTCGTCGACGCCGTCGGGACGGTCCACGGGGTTCCGAACCTGGTGATCGCCGACGCGAGCGTCCTGGTGACGCAGGGGGCCGGCGATTCACCGTCACTGACCATCCAGGCGCTCGCGCTTCGCTCCGCCGAGGCTCTGGCCGAGCGCGCACGGCGGTGGGAGGCCTGAGCCATGCGTAGACGCGTCATCACGGGGATCCTGACGGCCGGCCTCACCGCGCTCGCGGCGGCCTGCGCACGGGACGAGCGGCCGAACGTCGTGCTGATCACCCTCGACACCACACGCGCCGATCGCATCGGGGCCTACGGCGACCCCGAGGCCCGCACCCCGGCGCTCGACGGGCTCGCGGGCCGGGGAGCGCTCTTCGAACGCGCCTACAGCGGCGTGCCCCTCACGCTGCCCTCCCACACCACGATCCTGACGGGCCTGTCTCCCGACCTGCACGGCATCCACGACAACGGCCGCTTCGTGGTGCCCGAGGCGCTCGAGACCGTCGCCGAGCGGCTCGCCGCGCGGGGCTACGCCACCGGCGCCTTCGTGTCGGCCTTCGTCCTCGACGCGTCCTTCGGCCTCGACCGGGGCTTCGACGTCTACGAGGACGCGACCCGCGCGAATCACAACCCGCTGAGCTCCGTGGTCCCGAGCCGCCCCGGCGAGGAGACCACCGACGCGGCGCTGACCTGGCTGGCCGACCGGGCGCGCCGACCGTTCTTCCTTTGGGCCCACTACTACGATCCCCACGCGCCCCGGCGTCCGCCGCCGCCCTTCGACGCGATGGCCGACGACTACGCCGGCGAGATCGCCTACATGGATTCGCAGGTCGGCCGCCTGCTGGCGGGGGTAGAGGGCGCCGGAGGCGGGCGCGAGACCCTGGTCCTGGTGGTCGCGGACCACGGCGAGAGCCTCGGGGAGCACGAGGAGCCCACCCACGGCGTCGTCGCCTACGACTCCACGCTGCGGGTGCCGCTGATCGCCGTCGGTCCCGGGTTCGAGCCGGGCACCCGCTCGCAGGCCTTCGTGACCACCGAGGACGTCACGCCCACGATTCTCGCCACGCTGGGCCTGCCGGCGGCCGGGAAGAGCCGCGGCGTCCCCCTCCAGCGCACGCTCCAGGAGGGCGCCAACGGCGAGCGCATCGCCTACTTCGAGTCCATGGGGCCCTTCTACGGGCTGGGCTGGGCCCGGGTGAGCGGCGTTCGCAACGCCCGCTGGAAGTACACTGCGCGCCCGGATCCGGTCGAGATCTACGACGTCACGGCGGATCCCGCCGAGCTGCACAACCGGATCGGGGAGGAGCCGGAGATCGCCGCGCGGCTGGCGGCGGAGCACGCGGCGATGACGGCCGGCGAAGCCGCCGGGCCCGCCGAGGCTGCGCCGCTCAGCCCGGAGGTCGAGGAGCAGCTCGCCGCGCTGGGCTACCTGACCACCCCCCGCGAATTCGGGCCCGGCCGCGCACCGGATCCGCGCCACGGCGTGAAGCTTCTGGGCCTGGTCCGACTGGCGGCCGACCTCGCCGAAAGACCGGGCTGGCTGGCCAACAGCATCGAGGCGCTCACGCTTCTGAGCGAAGAGCCGACGGTCGGCAGCATCGCCCTCCGCGAGCTCGCCCGGATCTACGCGCTGGCCGGCCGGCACGCCGACGCGATCGCCACCTACGAGGCGCTGCTCGAGCTGACCGATGCGACCGAGGCGCGCGTCGCGCTCGCCAACGTGCTGCTCGCCGAAGGTCGACCCGAAGCGGCGGGGCAGGTCCTGGAGGCGGTGGGGGCCGGGCCGGGAGGCGTGCCCGTCACGGTCGCGCTCCTACGCGGCCGCGTCTGGCTCCGGCTCGGCCGGCTGGACGAGGCGGCCCAGGCCGCCGAGTCGGTGCTCGCGCGGGATTCCGCCCACGACCCGGCGCTCGCCCTGGCCAGCCTGGTGCGCGCGGCGCGGGAAGGGCCGAGCGCCGAGATCGTCCGCCTCGAAGCGCTGTTCGAGAACCCGCCTTCGGACCCGGCCCGGCTCACCGAGACGCGCGACGTCCTGGCCACCCTGCTCCTGCGCGAGGGGCGCGACGCCGAGGCCGTCCGCGTGCTCGAGGAGCTCGAGTCACCGCCGCCGGGCTACCAGGAGCGGCTCGCGAACATCGCCGCCCGGCACGGCAATCCTGCGAAGGCCGTCGAATACTACGAGGCGTTCCTCCAGCGCGTCCCCGCCTCGACCCAGGCCCGCCGCGCCCTGGCGGATCTCTACGACGAGCTGGACCGCACCGAAGAGGCGATCGGACTCTACGACGAGCTGGTCGCCGTCGATCCCGAGGACATGACGCTCCGGGTGGACCGGGGAGCGGCCCTGCAACGCGTCGGTCGCAGCGAGGAGGCCGAGGCGGAGTACCGCCTCGCCCTGGCCGCCGCCGACGGGATCCCGGAGGCCGCCTTCAACCTGGGACTGCTCGAGCTCGCCCAGGGGCGGGACGTCGAGGCGGAGCAGCACCTGCTGCGCGCCGTGGAGCTGCGACCCGACCACGCCAAGAGCCACTTCCACCTGGCCCGCCTGTACCGCCGGCGGGGCGACCCCCGAGCGGCCTGGCACGCGGAGCAGGCCGCGCGGACCAGCGGTGGCGCCGGCGCGCCCTCGCTCCCCGCGGTTGCTGGGAGACCGGGACCGGCGACGAACGACCCGGAGTGAAGCGGGTGCCGCGAGCGCTGCGGTTCGCCTCGAGCGTCGGCGCGCCGGCACCGGAGGGCCCGGACGCCGACGGGGTCGGCAGCGGTTTGCCCGTCTGCGGATTCGGGTCGTCTCGCCACGTCGAGACGCCCGCAAACCGGAGGGATTTCACCTCACACTGGGCGCCAAGAAAACGGTGACGAAGGCCGGAGAGAATTCCTTGACCCGCGGTTCGACCTCGTGCAGAGTGCTTGCCTGGCTGCGCCCACGGGTGCGTGGCTCACCGATGCGTAGTATCGAGCTTCGCTGAAGCCAAGAAAGTCCAAGGAAAGGGGGAATCGATGCGAATGAAAATACTGATCACGCTGTTCGCCGTGCCCGCGACGTTGGCTCTGCTCCCGACTGCCGCCTGGGCGGGCGCGAGCTTCGACCGGCCCGACCTCGTGGACGTCCCTGGCGTTAGTTTCGTGGACTCGAAGAACACGGCGACTTCCATCTATGCGACCATCAACGCCGGACAGTCCTCGGGAAGCTGGAACACCGCCTACGGCAACGCCTCCGCAACGGCGGACAATGGCGTCACGTACGAGTTCGCCGAGGTTTTCTGGAGACTGTACGAGCCCGAAAAGGTGATCCGGACGGGCAACCTCGTCCTGCTGAACCAGAATAAGCATCTGTTCGTCGGCGTCTACACCTCCACCGCGACAGTGGCGACCGACAATGTCTTCAGCGACTACACCTCGGGCGTCGCGCCGTGCAGCGCCCTGGTGAGGGCCAAGGCGGCGAGTCCGGGCGGCGAAAACGCGGACATCGCGTGGGCGAAGTGGAAGGCGTCCTGCCGGGGCGCGCTGGCGGCCATGGCCTTGCCCCAGAGCGTGACCGACCGGCTCACGGCCTTGTTGAACAAGAGGATCGTGAACGTCGCGACGGACAACATCGCGATCAACGGCTATTGCAGGGAATCGGCGGGCTGCGTCAACCCCGACTAGGATCCGGGGCGCACAGGCAGCACGCGCTCGCTCGAACTGGGGCGTCTGGCTTTCCGAGCCAGGCGCCCCAGCCTGTTCCGGAACGATTGAAGGGTAGTCTGGGTGTTCCGGGTTCGGGTATTCTGGGGATGGAGCGCAGCGGCAGGAGGGGATCGATGGGCGGCAGCCGGCTCCCGTTTCGGACGGGGCTCCAGGTGGCATGGCTCGCCGCGACAATGGTGCTGGCGGCGGCCTGCGGACGCGGCGACGGGGAGCCGCCGGCGGAGCCGGCGCAGCGGACCGCCTTGGATCGCGAGGCCGCTGCCTCCCCGGCTCCGGCGTTCGCCCAGCCCATGCTCGTCGCTGCGCGCGACCTGCCCGCTGCGGGCCAGGCGGTCGTCGAGATCGGCGATCGGGGCGTCACCGTCCTCGCCAACCAGGTTCCCCGCCTCGAGCTCATGCGCCAGCTCGAGCAGGCCACCGGCTTCAAGCTCGTCGTGGGACGCGTGATCGAGACCGAGCCCGCACCCGAAACCGTCCTGCTGGTCGATGTCCCGCTCGGGGAAGCGCTGACCCGGATCCTCGAGGGCGTCGCCTTTCAGCTGCACTACAGCGTCGACGCCGAGGGGGGGGGGCACCGTATCAGCCAGGTCGCCGTGGGCGAGCCGCAGCGGCGGCGGCGAGAGCGACGCGACCGCGAGACGCGAACCGCCGCGACGCGCGAACGGCGCGAGGCCAGGCGGCCCGAGCGGCAGGCGCTGGCGCGGCAAACTGCGGAGCGCACGGCGGAGGCGCCCCGGTTGCTGGAGGACGCGGATCCGGCGGTGAGGGCCCGGGGCGCCGCGTGGCTGGCGCTCGACGGCGACGGCGTCGAGCGCCTCTCGGATGCCCTGAGCAACGATCCGGCCCCGGCCGTCCGGGCGGCGGCCGCCGAGCGGCTGGCCCACACCGACTCCCTGGCGGCGGTGACCCAGCTCCTGACGGCGATCCACGACGGAGACTCACAGGTCGTGATCGCCGCCCTCGACGCGCTCGAGTGGGTCGGCGACGAATCCATCATCCCCCAGCTGAGCCCGCTCCTGAAGCACCACGACCCGGCGGTGAGGGTGCGGACGGTCGAGGCCATCGAGTTCCTCGAGTGAACCCGGCAAAAGCGCCGTGATCGACCGCGAGGCCCGGTTCCGGATCGGACAGGTCGTCCGCCACCGCGTCCATCCCTTCCGGGGCGTGGTGCTGGACGTGGACCCCACCTTCAGCAGCAGCGAGGAGTGGTGGCTCGCCATTCCCGAGGCGGTCCGCCCCCGCAAGGACCAGCCCTACTACCACGTGCTCGCGGAGAACGCCACGACGCACTACCTCGCCTACGTCTCGGAGCAGAACCTGCTGCCCGACGAGAGCGGCGACCCGGTCCGGCACCCCGAGGTGTCCAGATTATTCGGCGCGCTCCACGACGGCCTGTACGCGCCCCGGCGCCACCACTCGCACTGAGCACCGGGGCGGGGGATCCCCTCGACATGCACCCTCCCGGCCGACACTCGCCGACCCGCGACGCGCGCTTCGTGATCGAGGACTTCGAGCCCGTCTACCTCAAGACGTGGAAGCGCGACCGGCTGCGCGCGAAGGTCGAGGCGGCGTACGCCGCCGGGCAGGACGCGCGGCCGTGGCGCTTCGACGCCCGCGCATGAAGGTCGGGCGCGCGTCCGCGGCGTCGCGGCTCGCCGCGGTGCTGTGCGCGCTGGCGGCCGCCGCGTGCGAGAGCGAGCCGGCGCCGGCCGGGGCCTCGGCGCCCGACGTCGTCCTGATCGTGATCGACACGCTGCGCGCCGATCACCTCGGCGTCTACGGCTACGCGCGCGACACCTCGCCCCACATCGACGCCCTGGCCTCCCGGGGCGTCGTCTTCACGCGAGCGAGCTCGCCGAGCTCCTGGACGCGCCCCGCGGTCGCCTCGCTCCTGACGTCGCGGCTCCCGTCGGAGCACGGCGCGGTCTCCGCGGAGCACCGCCTCGATTCGCGAATCGCGACCCTGGCGGAGGTGTTCCACAACGCCGGCTACCGCACGCTGGGCGTGTGCGCGAATTTCGCCCACATCACCGAGCGCGCCGGCTTTGCCCGCGGCTTCGACGACTGGACCAGCCTGAAGGTCCCGGTTGCCGAGGGACAGGGCGACCCGATCTGGGCCGAATCGACCGCAGACGGCAAGCGCCAGCCGCTTCGCGCCCCCACCGCCGCCGAGGTGAACCGCGCGCTGCTACCGCGGATTCCCGCTCCGGACGGGCGCCCGGTCTTCCTGTACGTCCACTACATGGATCCCCACTCGGGCTACCTCCCCGCTGCTCCCTACCGCGAGCGCTTCCTGCGCGACGCCGCGTTCGATCGCACCCAGCCGCCCGCCACCTCCGACTACGTGCGCGAGCTGGCGGCGGGCCGCATCTCCGTCGGAGAACGGAGCCGCGAGCGGCTGATCGACCTGTACGACGGCGAGATCGCAGCGGTCGACGCCGCCGTGGGCGAGCTTGTGACCGCCCTGGCGGAGCGCGGCTACGAAGGCCGCAGCGTCTACGCGCTGGTGTCGGACCACGGCGAGGAGTTCGAGGAGCACGGGGGCTGGTTCCACGGACTCACGCTCTACGGCGAGTCGCTGCAAGTCCCGTTCGTGCTGTGGGACTCGCGCGCCGCTCCGGTCGGCGCGACGGTGGACGCGCCGGTGGACCTCATCGACGTGCCGACGACCCTGCTCGCCCTCGCGGGCCTCGAGCCGGCCGCGCACATGCGCGGGCGACGCCTCGCGGCCGACGGCGCGGCACCGACGGCGCGCCCCCTGCTCGCCGAGCTGCATCGCGATCCCCTGATCGAGGGCGGCGTGCGCGAGCGCTCGCACCGCTGGGCCTACACGCGCTGGCCCTGGAAGGTGATCACGCACCGCCGCCGCGACGTCGAGTTCTTCCGCCTGGACCGGGACCCCATGGAGCGGGAGTCCATCCGCCCCGGCGACGCGGGCGTGCCCGCGGATCTCTTCGCCGAAGGCCGCGCCCTGGTGAGCCGCATCGTGGTGCCGCGCCGCGAGGAGCTTCGCCAGCAGCTCGACCCGGAGGAGCGCGAGGCGTTGCAGGCGCTGGGCTACGCCCGCTGACGCCGGTGCGGGCAGAGCCGCCTGCGCCGCGTCACGACCCGGCGGTCTTCGCGGCACCCGGCTTCGCGACGCCCAGGTAGGCGGGCTTCTCGCCGCCGCCGTGCACCAGGATGCTGGCCCCGCTCACGTAGCTCGCGAACGGCGAGGCGAGGAAGAGGCAGACGTCGCCCACGTCCCGCGGCTCGGCCAGGCGGCCCAGCGGCACGGTGGCGCTGACGGCCCGGATCCCCGCCTCGTCCCCGTAGTGGAGGTGCGACTGCTCCGTGCGGATCATGCCGGCGGTCACCGCGTTGACGCGCACGCGGGGCGCCCACTCGACGGCCAGGGTCTGCGTGAGGTTGAGCAGGCCCGCCTTGGCCGCGCCGTAGGCGGCGGCGCCCGGCGAGGGACGGATGCCGGAGACGCTCGCGATGTTCACGATGACGCCGCCCTCCTCCTGCTGCTGCATCACCGCGTTCGCCCGCTGGGCGAAGTGGAGCGGCGCGATCAGGTTGAGCCGCAGGATCGCCTCGGAGAACCGGGGGGAGGCCGTCGCCGCCTCCGCGGGCGGGGCGCCGCCGGCGTTGTTCACCAGCACGTCGAGGCGGCCGAAGCGCCCGGTCGCCGTCGCCACGACGCTCTCGATCTGCTCGAGCTCGCGCACGTCGGCCTCGGCGAAGACCGCCGGCCGCCCGCCGGCCTCCGGCAGCGCAGCGGGCCGGTGGCGGCCGCAGATCACGACCTCCGCGCCCGCCTCGAGGAAGCGCTCGCTGATGCCGCGCCCGACCCCGCGGCCGCCGCCGGTGACGATCACCACCTGGCCGGAGAGGTCGAAGGCGAGGTCTCGGCTCGGCATCCCGCGACTACAGCCCGAGGTTCCGCGCGACCCGCTCGCGGTGATACGCCGGGTCGCCGAGGAACACCTCCGTCGCGCGCGCGCGCTTGAAGTAGAGATGCACGTCGTACTCCCAGGTGAAGCCGACGCCGCCGTGGATCTGGATGCTCTCGGCGGCGCACCGGAAGTAGGCGTCGGAGCAGAAGGCCTTCGCGAGGGAGGCGGCGACGGGCAGCTCCGCGCCGTCTTCGGCCGCGACGCAAGCGGCGTAGTAGCTGGCGGAACGCGCCGACTCGACGGCGACCATCATGTCGGCGCACTTGTGCTTGATCGCCTGGAAGGAGCCGATCGGGCGCCCGAACTGCACGCGCTCCTTGGCGTACGCCACCGAGTGGTCGAGGCAGGTCTGGGCGCCCCCCACCTGCTCGGCGGAGAGCGCCACCGCCGCGAGATCCAGGGTCTTGCGCAGGGCGCCCCAGCCCTCCCCTTCCTCGCCCATCAGCGCCGAGGCCGGCACGCGCAGGTCGCGCAAGCGCACCTCAGCCAGGCGTCGCGTGGGATCCATGGTCGGGAGCGCGCGCCGCTCGACGCCGGCCGTGCCGGACGGGACCGCGAACAGGCTCACGCCCTCCTCGCCCACGCTGCCTTCGCGCCGCGCGGCGACGATGAGCAGATCCGCAGCGAGCCCGTCGAGCACGAAGCGTTTGCTGGCGTCGATCACGAACTCGCCACCCTGCCGGCGGGCCGTCGCCGCGATCCCGCTCGCGCCCCAGTCGCCGCCGGGCTCCGTCCAGGCGACCGTGGCGAGCGTGTGCCCCTCGGCGATCGCCGGCAGGTGCTCCCGTCGCTGCTCCTCGCTGCCGCCGATGAGCAGGGCGTTGCCGGCCAGGCACACGCTCGAGAAGAAGGGGGCGCACAGCAGCACCCGTCCCATCTCCTCCATCAGCGCCGCCACCTCCACCGCGCCCAGGCCCAGGCCGCCGTACGCCTCGGGAATCGCCACCGCGGTCCAGCCGAGCTCGCTGGCGATGCGCTTCCACACTTCCGGGTCGTAGCCGAGCTCGCTCGCCATGGCGCGGCGCACCTGCTCGGAGCTGGAGTGGTCGGCGAGGAAGCCGCGCGCCGCCGCGCGCAGCGCCTCCTGCTCGTCGGTGAAGGCGAAGTGCATGGATCAGCTTCCGTAGACCTTCTGGGCCGGGGTCGCCTTTCGGAGCAGGTCGTGGAGGGCGGCGCCGATCTCGTCGGGCTGCCAGCGCTCGCCCTTCTCCACCTTCGGCCCCTCGCGCCAGCCGTCGGCCACGCGGATCATGCCTCCGGCGCACTCGAACACCCGACCGGTGACGTCCTTCGACTCGGCGCTCCCGAGCCACACGACAAGGGGGGAGATGTTCGCGGGATCCATGGCGTCGAAGCCGCTCTCGGGCTTCTTCATCATGTCGGCGAAGACCTCCTCGGTCATCCGCGTGCGCGCCGAAGGGGCGATGGCGTTGGCGGTGATGCCGTAGCGCGCCAGCTCCGCGGCCTGCACCAGCGTGAGTGCGGCGATCCCGGCCTTGGCGGCCGAGTAGGCGCTCTGGCCGACGCTGCCCTGGAGACCCGCGCCGGAGCTGGTGTTGATGATGCGCGCGTCGACGGGCTCCCCCGCCTTCGAGCGCTGGCGCCAGTAGGCGCAGGCGTGGCTGGCGACGCAGAAGTGACCCCGGAGATGGACACGGACCACGGCGTCCCACTCCGCCTCGGAGGTGCTCACGAACATGCGGTCGCGGACGAAGCCCGCGTTGTTCACCACGACGTCGAGCCCGCCGAAGGCGTCGAGTGCGGTCTGGATCAGCTCGCCGGCCTGCCGGCCGTCGGCGACGTCGGCTCCGTTGGCGACCGACTCGCCGCCGAGGGCGCGGATCTCCTCCACCACCCGGTCGGCGGGGGCCCCTTCGTCCCCCTCGCCCCGGAGCGAGACCCCGAGGTCGTTGACCACGACCTTCGCGCCCTGCCGTGCGAACTCGAGGGCGTGCTCGCGGCCGATGCCGCGACCGGCTCCCGTGACGATGACGACCCGTCCCCGACAGAGGTCACCCATGGCTACAGCCTCTCCAGGATCGTGACGTTGGCCTGGCCGCCGCCTTCGCACATGGTCTGGAGGCCCCAGCGGCCGCCGGTGCGCTCCAGCTCGTTGAGCAGCGTGGTCATCAGGCGCGTGCCGGTGGCACCGATGGGATGGCCCAGGGCGATGGCGCCGCCGTTCACGTTCACCTTCGCCAGGTCGGCGCCGGTCTCCTTCTGCCAGGCCAGCACCACCGGGGCGAAGGCCTCGTTGATCTCGACGAGGTCGATGTCGGCGAGTCGCATGCCGGTCTTCTCCAGCGCGTAGCGCGTGGCCGGAATCGGCGCCGTCAGCATGAAGATGGGGTCCGCGCCCCGCACGCTGATGTGGTGGACCCGCGCCCGCGGCTTCAGCCCGTGCTCCGTCACCGCGCGCTCCGAGGCCACCAGCACGCACGAGGCGCCGTCGGAGATCTGGCTCGACACGGCGGCGGTCAGGCGCCCGCCCTCCTGCAGGGGCTGGAGCTTCGCCATCTTCTCGAGGCTCGTCCCGCGGCGCGGCCCTTCGTCGGTGCCGACGTCGCCGTAGGGAACGATCTCGTTCTCGAAGCGCCCCTCGTCGATGGCCCGGATCGCGCGCTCGTGGCTCGCCAGCGCGAAGACCTCCATGTCTTCGCGCGAGATGCCCCACTTCTCCGCGATCATCTCGGCGCCCCGGAACTGCGAGACCTCCTGGGTGCCGTAGCGCTCCACCCAGCCCTTCGAGCCGCTGAAGGGGTCCGTGAAGCCCAGGGGCTCCGCCAGGGTCATGGCCGACGAGATCGGGATCTGGCTCATGTTCTGCACGCCGCCGGCGACGATCAGGTCGCTGGTGCCGCTCATCACCGCCTGGGCGGCGAAGTGCACGGACTGCTGGGACGACCCGCACTGGCGGTCGATGGTGACTCCCGGCACCGCGTCCGGGAGCCCGGCCGCGAGCCAGCAGGTGCGCGCGATGTCGCCGGCCTGGGGGCCGATCGTGTCGCAGCAGCCGAAGATCACGTCCTCCACGGCGTGCGGGTCGACGCCGCTGCGGTCGATCAGGGCCTGGATCACGTGGGCGCCCAGGTCCGCCGAATGCGCCTGCGACAGGCCCCCTCCCCGCTTGCCCACCGGCGTGCGCACGGCGTCGATGATGTATGCCTCTGCCATCGTCCTCAGTCTCCTGCTTCGTCTTTCGAGTGGTTTGCGAAAGCGTCGTCCGGAAACGTCTCCCCCGGACCGAGTCGAGCGTCCGCCGCGAGGATCGCAGCGCCCACGCGGCGGCGGTGGAAGGCGTTGCGCCCCCACGCCATCTCCAGCGACCAGGCGCGGCGCATCCAGATGTGGAGGTCCTGCTCCCAGGTGTAGCCGATGGCGCCGTGGACCTGAAGCGCCGTGCGGGCCGCGAGTGCGGCCGCGTCGCAGGCCATCACCTTGGCCATGGACGTGTGAACAGAACGGCTGCCGGAGCCCCGCGCCACGGAGTGCGCGGCCCGGTAGACCGCCGGCCGAGCGTACTCGAGCTTCACCTTCGCGGTGGCGAGCATGTGCTTCACCGCCTGGAACGACCCGATCGGCACGCCGAACTGCTCGCGCTGGCAGGCGTAGGCGGACGCCATCTCGATCAGCCGATCCGCCACGCCGAGCTGCCCGGCGGCGCAGGCCAGCGCGCCGCGGTCGAGCGCGGCCCCCTGGAGCGCGCGGCCGGCGGCGTCGGCGGCGGTGAGGGTGGCGCTCGCGGGCGTCCACTTCGCGGTGTACAGACGCCGGCCGGGGTCGTTCCCCGGCTGGTGCACGAGCTCCACCTCGCCCGCCTCGAGGGCGTGGACCTCGTCGCCGTGCGGGAGCAGCAGGAGATCCGCCGCAGCCGCGTCGGCCACGAAGGGGCTCAGTGCGTGGCCCACCGCCACGATCGCCTCGCCGGC